>Ga0129307_1000677_pt1 | contig 48492 bp, 51 predicted proteins | sample P1105metagenome_FD_94437 | JGI IMG/M metagenome (GOLD analysis project Ga0129307, IMG submission 94437) | Capybara group fecal microbial communities from Wisconsin, USA - P1105 metagenome | ecosystem: Host-associated > Mammals > Digestive system > Large intestine > Fecal | place: USA: Wisconsin...
AAAAGTAAAAGAAAAATTAGAAAAAAAATTCTAATTTTCTAAAATCTTAAAATATTCACCTGAATCTAAATAAAGAATACCCCTATGATTATTAAAATTAACAACCATGTCAAAATACTTATTAACACTTAAAAATTTATCCAAATTAACAGAAATATAATTACCATCATTCATACTAAACAAAAATAACTTATCATCAACACTATTAGGAGTATACTCAACTTCAGAAATACTATTGAAAACATCCATATCAATTAAAGAAAACTGCTCCAAAAAAGAATCATAAATAGAAGAATCTACATTATTAACTAAAACAGGAACATTAAACTTTTCATCAACACTTGTTCCATCAGATAAAATTGTTTTATTAGATACCTGATCAAATAATAAGGGTTTATTCTCAACTACACTAATATAAACACGAGTTAAACCTTTCTTATGAACATCAGCACTCTTAACAAACTTATTCTTAACTATATCAGATTTAATAGAATTAGAAAAAGTGAATATTGCATGAGGATAATTAGACAAATTTGCACTTTCAATTATCTCCTGATCACTCAAATATAAATTACCATCAATAAAAATATTAGTTATTCTTAAAGTAAACAATTTAAAACATATAAGAAAAATAAAAGCAAGAATAACAAATAAAATAATTAACCTTTTATACCTAATCTTACGAGTCATATATCACCTACTCCACAATCTCTTGTTCAACTTTTAAATCAATATCATACTTATCCTTTACATCAGCCTTAATAGAATCAATTAAAGAACAAATATCACTACCTGTAGCTCCACCAGTATTAACAATGAAATTAGCGTGTTTCATACTTACACATGCACCACCTATAGAATGTCCCTTATAACCTAACTCCTCAATTAATCTACCAGCATAATCCCCCTCTGGATTTCTAAAAACACTTCCAGCACTAGGAAACTCTAAAGGTTGAGAAGAAATTCTTCTTTCACGTCTGCTATTAACAACCTCCATAATTTCATTCTTATCACCATGAGATAACTTAAACTGAGCTGCTAAACAAATATAATCATGATTACTTTGTAAAATAGAAGTTCTATAACTAAAATTAAAATCACTATTACTATACTTAACAATATCCAAATCAGGTGTCAATATCAAAGCACTTTCCAAAACACTAGAAATGTCACTATTATAAGCGCCCGCATTCATATAAACAGAACCACCTACACTACCAGGAATTCCAGTCGCAAATTCAAGCCCAGAAAGTCCCATCATAGAACACTTCAAAGCAAGCTTCATTAAATTATATCCAGCACCAACACTAACAATACAATCATTAATATCCAAACTAACAAAATTATCAAGTTTAATTAAAATTCCATCATAAAAATCATTCTTAAAAATCAAATTAGAACCATTGCCTAAAATTTTATATTTAAAACCATTACTCTTAATATATTCAATTAACTTCTTTAATCCATCTATATCACGAGGAACAACTAAAACACGTCCAATCCCCGCTAACTTATAAGTAGTATAACGAGATAAATCAACATTTTCGATTACCTCACCAACATTTAAATCATATATATCTTTTATATTCATAATCTACTTCCTATCTACCAAATCTTTAATATTCTTATAAATTAAAGAAGCACTATCCTTAACCATTAAAGACTTTAAATTTTTTTTCATATCATTAATTTTCTTACTATCATATAAAACATCATCAATTTTTCTAACCAAAATATCTCCTTTTAAATCCTTTTCCTCAATCATAAGAGAAGCATTACAATTAACCAAATCTAAAGCATTCTTATACTGATGATTATTCGCAACATAAGGACTTGGAATCAAAATAGAAGGTAACTCCAAAGCAATAATTTCACTTAAAGTACTAGCACCAGCACGACTTATAATCAAATCAGCACTCTTCATTAAACCAGTAAGCCCATCAACATAAGGAACAACATGTACATTACTAGGAAACTTATTCTTAACAACATCATCATAACTACCCTTACCAGTAACAAATAAAATATCATAATCCTTATTATTAAACATATTCATACTATTAACTAAATAATCATTTATACGACTAGAACCCAAAGATCCCATAACAATCAAAACAAGTTTTTTATTATCACTAATACCATAAACACTTTTCTTTATAATACTCTTACTTAAAGCATCTTCACTGCAAGGATTTCCAGTAAAAACACAAAAAGAATTAGAAAAATAACTCATACTACTCTTAAAAGAAACGCAAACTAAATCAGAATACTTACTCAAAAACTGATTACTTTTACCAGGCAAACTATTTTGTTCATGAATAACAGTTTTATATCCCAACTTCTTAGCAGCATAAATAACAGGAGCAGTTACATAACCACCAACACCAATTACAACATCAGGATTAAAATCACTAATTAACTTTTTACACTTTTTATAACTTTTAACTAAACAAAAAGAAGTCCTAATATCCTTAACAATATTCTTACTAAAACCATATATTTCGATTGACTCAAAAGGAATACCCTTTTTAGGAACAATATCATTTTCCATTCTATTATGAGTACCTATATATAAAAACTCACTATCAGGTTCCATACTTTTTATCTTATTAATAATAGCCAAAGCTGGGTAAATATGTCCACCAGTTCCACCAGCACTTACAATCACTCTCATATAATCCCCTCAACATTTTCTATATCATTATACCATAATTATATGAAATTTAATAACATTTTATAAACAAAACAAAAATTCCCATAAAAAAATGGGAACTATCTAACAATCAAATTTAAAACACAATTAATATCAATATGAAATAAAACAATAATCAAAGCAGCCATACCTAAATAAGGACCAAAAGGTAATACATGATCCTCACTTTTTCTAAGTAAAATTAAAGAAATAGGCAACCCTATAATAGACGCTAAAAATATAGAAACTATACTCATTTCCCATCCAAACATAAGTCCAAAGACAAACATCAACTTAATATCTCCGCCACCCATAGACTCACGCTTAAATAAAAAATCACCAAATAACTTTAACAAATACATAATAGAAAAGGCAATTATTCCATATAAAACATGTAAAAGTGCAAAACTAAATCCATGAAAAATAATCATAAAAATAAATATACAACTACCAAAAAATATCAAAACGCCATCACTAATTATCATATAATAAATATCACTTAAAATGATTATTAAAATCATAGAAACAAAACATAAAACTATAATCAAATCATAACTAAATCCATATGATAAATAACTAAATCCAAATAACAATCCAGAAACTATTTCAAATAATGGATAAAAACAAGAAATATGACATTTACAATTTTTGCACTTACCTAATTGAAATAAATATGAAAATATAGGAATTAACTCAAGAGGACCTAACCTATGATTACAATTAGGACAATGAGAAGGAGGACTCACAATAGATTCCCCCTTTGGAATACGATAAGCAACAACATAGTAAAAAGAACCTAAAATTGCACCCATCATAAAAAAACTAAAAAACATAAAACAATCCATAAAATCCTCCTAAACCTGTTGAATAGATTGATACATATTAAACATTGGAAGTACTATAGACAATACTATAACACCAACCATAGCAGTTAAAAATACAATCAAAATTGGTTCAATAAAAGTCTTAATTCTAGTAACAGAATTCTGATGTAATTCCTGATAATAAGAAGACACCTTAGACATCATCTCAGGTAACTGACCAGTACGTTCACCAGTAACAATCATCTCATAAGCAGGAATTGGAAAAGCCCAATGGCCTTCAAACTCAGCAGATAATCTTTCACCACGAGCCAAATTAGTAACAGTATTAAAAATCAAACTCTTATATATTTCATTCTGAGTAACCTTACTTAATATTTCCATACTATCTGTAATGTAAACATTATGAGCAAGTAAAGAAGCAAAAGTCTTAGTAAACATAGTAACCTCTTTATAAATAATAATATTATTTATTACAGGTAAATGCATCAAACACCATTGAACAAAAGTTCTAAAAGCTTTATTTTTCTTATATAACAATCTAAATAAAGCAATAAATAACACAACGCCAAGTCCAATATACCAAATATTACTACTTACAAAATCACTAGTATTCATAATAAACTGAGTAATAGCTGGTATTTCAACACCATCCATAGAATCATAAATACCAACAAACTTTGGAATAACATAAATCATTATAAAAGTTAAAACACTAATCGCAAAAACAAATACAATAGAAGGATACATCATCGCAGTAATCATTTGTTTTCTAGTCTTCTCAATCTCAGTATAATAATCAGCCATGTCATCAAGAACCTCAGGCAACTCTCCAGTCATCTCAGAAGACTTAACCATTGTAATTAACAAATTAGGAAAAGCATTCCCTCTATTTTCCATAGCTGTACTTAAATTTTCACCCATAGATAAATCATAAATAATCATCTTAAAAATCTTAATATAACTCTTCTTCTTATATTGACGAGACAAAATCTTTAAAGACTCAATTAAAGTAATACCAGCCTTCAAATAAGTAGATAATTGAGTAACAAAGAAAATCAAATCCTTAGTCTTAACCTTAGTCTTATTAGTACCACTAGAACCATGAAGCATCTGAATCCACTTATTAGTCCTAATACTATAAACTTGATAACCTTCACTAAGTAAATAAGAATGAATCTCAACCTTAGAATAACCATCAGCATATCCCTTAAGAATCTTTCCATCCTGATCCTTAACAACATACTCATACATAATCTTAACATCACTACGTTCAGCATCCTTACCACTAAACTCAACAAGTAATGCTTCCCTATTTAAATCCATCTTATTCCTTTTATTCTTAGCAATACTAGTATTACTCCACTTATTTCTTAACCCCTTCTCAATCTTCTTCGGAAATTCCTTAACATTACGAACAAAGTTATTAAGCTTATCAGCAAAAGTCAATTCTTTAATAGTAATACTATCACTAGTAGAAACCTTCTTTTCCTTCTTATTTGCCTCTAAACTTTCCTTTAATTCCTCTTCCTCTCTCTTCTCACGAGCGATCTTAGCCTTAGTTTGAGTTTCTAACTTAGCTAATTTGGCCTGTTCCTTTAAACGCTTTCTCTCACTAATCTTTTTAGTCTTTTTATCCTTCTGATTCAACTTATCATGATTTTTCTTTTTTCTTTCAGAAACAGCACGTTCCTTTAACTTTTTATTTTTCTTCTCCTCAATTTTAGCTAACTTAGCAGCTCTCTTTTCTTCCCTTAATCTTTTTTTTTCGTTAATCTTATCTAACTTAGACTTACTCTTCTTTAAACGTAAAGCCTCTGCCTTAGCAATCTTCTCTTGCTTAAGCTTTTCCTCTTTAATAATCCTATCAGTCTTTTTAGATAATTCCTTCAAATCATCACTGCTAGTATAAAAAATACGTTTAATCCCTCTAAATAAATTAATAGAAATAAACATTAAACCCTTATATATATAAACACATAAGCGCAATAACCACTTACTCATATAAGTATCACACCCATCCACCTTATTATTAACTTATAACAATTATAACATAAAAAAAATAATAATAAAACACTTTTTCAAAAAACAACAAAAAGAACCAATACTCTCCTATATTAGTTCTTATAATATAACTTAATCTACACATTAGATTATACACTATCAAAATAATTAAAAAATTTACACACTAATCTTGACAAGGTCTCGAACTTTGAAACCACAATTAAATGCATGCCACATTAAGCATTATTACTTAACGTGGCATAGCAGTGCCTGCACTTAACGTTCGGCACCATTCGTCGCGTTGCTCCTCAACATCTTTGCTTATGCAAAGCTTATCAAAGATTTAGAGATGAGCTCGGGCAGGAAAACACTAATAATCGCATACAGCACTGCCATCGCCATAAACACTACAGCCGAAGTCCGCAGAAATAGAGTTCGCATTAACATGACCACTCGTATCGGCGTGCGCACCCAAAACGGAAGCATTGCAATCGACGGAAGAAGCACGGAAGACGCAAGTTATAGTTTGAGTTGAATTTTCCCACGCAGAACCACTTGTATTTGTCCTTGTATTTGTCCATGCATCTTCACCTGTTGTTGTATATCCTAAATAATCTAATATTTTTTGTTTTGATGTTTCAAATTCATTATTCTTTAAGCATAATTCTCCATCATAAGTATCACTATATATACATGCCTCTGGTACTGTTCCCTCTGCTACTTCTCCATTTGTTAAAGCATATTTTAAATATGCTGGTTTTCCTGTAACAATATATCCTGATGTTCCTATCATTATTTCAGTTTCTTCTTCATTTTCTGTATCAAATGATTTATATCCATATTGAGTTACACTAGAATTAACTGAACCAGTGCATTCTCCCTTTACTGCATCTCCTACTTTACCAGAAGATATTTCAACTTTATATTCATCAAATTGTAAACATGCATCTGTTACTTCATTTTTTGTAACTTTATACCACGAATTATCACCAGGTACTTTTCCTTCTACCTGTTCTCCTAATTCTCCTACTTTATATTCTCCATCAGTAATATTATAGTTTGGATTTTCTGATAGTTTTGATACATACCATTTATTTATACTATCTTTATATCCGTATGCTGAATCCTTTGCTGCTCCCCTTCGGGAATTATCAATTATGTTCAATATAATTGGGACTGTAATAACCGCAATTATTGCTAGTATTACAATAATAGCTAATAATTCTATTAGAGTGAAGGCATTTCTATTTAATAATTGCCCCCCCCCCATTTTTACTATTAGCTAATTTAGTTTTCTTAAAAAACATAAAATTACCTACCTTTCATTCCAATAGAAAATTAGCTAAATAATCGGAGAAACACTACTTACCTACTCTTCTATCTATAAAAATTCTAACATACTATCTAATAAAAATCAATAAACATTTTTAATACATAAGCATATAATATATCAGAAAGGAAAATATCATGAATTACTATATGCCATATGGAATAACACCATATATAGAAGGAACAAGAAATGTTGGACTACTAAGTAGAATATTTAAAAACGGAATAAATTGGAGTACCATTCTATCAAATACACAAAAAACACTAAACATAGTAAATCAAACAATACCAGTAATAAAACAAATGGGTCCAGTAATGAATAATGCCAAAACAATGTTTAAACTAATGAATGAATTTAAAAAAGTAGAACCCACAGAACCAAAACAAAATAAAAAAAACAATATAATAAAGCAAAACACAATAGAAAAAAACATAGAACCAACAACAATAAAACATACAAATACTCCAACATTTTTTCAATAAAAAAAGTCAATTTTAGAAGACTAAGATTGGCTTTTTATATATTTTCTTAAAACATTTATCATTAACTCCATATCAGAACTACCATTAAACTCAATTGCTTTATTATATCCCTTAATATTTTTATTATACAAATTTATAACATAATTATTAAACAATGAACTATTACCCTTAATCAAACAAGGACCTAACAATAATTCATCATAACTATAATTACTATTTCCTACATCAAACCTAATACTAACATAATATCTATTATTATCAAAAACAATATCCTCAGAAGAAATATAATAACCCATATCACAAACATTCTTCCTTAAATCATATAAATCTGTATTAGTCTGACAAATAATAGAAGAAGTATGATTATGTTTTAAAATCTTCAAAATAGTACTAGTCCCCATACCAGCTAAAACCATCACAGAATCATAATTTAAACCTAAATCATCAAAACCATTACCAACAAACACATGAATCCTGTCAAGTAAATTGTACTTACTTATATTACTAATAGCTCTATTAACAATATAACTATTAACGTCATAACCAATACAATGACAACCATACTCCAAAGTTAAATAAATATCAAGTAACCCATGATCACAACCAATATCAACAATATCCTCACCGCTATTAACAAGTGAGGATATCGATTTTAATCTATCAGAAACCATTAATCAGTCATGTAATCCTTTAATTTTCTAGAACGAGATGGATGTCTTAACTTTCTTAAAGCCTTAGCCTCAATTTGACGAATACGCTCACGAGTAACACCAAACATTTGACCAACTTCCTCTAAAGTTCTACTCTTTCCATCCTCTAAACCAAATCTAAGACGAATAACCTTCTCTTCCCTCTCAGTAAGAGTTAATAACACTTCACTAATTTCATCCTTAAGCATCTCATTAGTCGCATACTCCTCAGGACTCATATTTCTCTCATCCTTAATAAAATCACCCAAATGAGAATCATCCTCTTCACCAATAGGAGTCTCCAAACTAACAGGCTCTTGACTAATCTTGTAAATATCCCTTACCTTCTCAACAGACATACCCATCTTTTTAGCAAGTTCTTGCTCACTAGGTTCACGATTCAACTCCAAAGTCAACTGTCTTTGAATACGAGCTAACTTATTAATAGTCTCAACCATATGAACTGGAACACGAATAGTTCTGGCCTGATCAGCAATCGCACGAGTTATAGCCTGACGAATCCACCAAGTCGCATAAGTAGAAAACTTATACCCCTTAGAAACATCAAACTTCTCAACAGCCTTCATTAAACCAATATTACCCTCTTGAATCAAATCAAGAAATAACATACCACGACCAACATAACGCTTAGCAATACTAACTACAAGACGTAAATTAGCCTCAGCAAGAGTTGCCTTAGCAGACTCATCACCCTCTAAAATTCTATCAGCAAGAGCCAATTCCTCATCCATAGTTAACAACTTAATTTGACCAATTTCCTTAAGATACATTCTAACAGGATCATTAATAGTCAAATCCTTAGTCAAATCATTATCATCAAGTAATAGCTTATCGCCACTTTCTTCATCACTATCTTCACCAGAAACAATAGCAATATTATTCTCATTAAATAAATTATATAAATCATCTAACGCATCAGCATCCAAATCAAGACCCTTTAACGCATTAGCTAACTCCTCATAAGTAATAAAACCTTTTTCCTTACCTACTTTAACAAGTTCAACTTTTCTTTCTTCAAACGTTTTAATTTCATTAATCATAACTTCTCTCCTGTTCCATTTTTTTTAAATCAACTATTCTTTGTGCTATTTCAATCTTTCTAACATTATCAGTAACACCCTTTATTTCAACCTGTAATCTAGAAATCTCATTCTTTATATTATAATCCTTTATAACAAAAATATAATCATTTATCTCATTTTTATCACAACTATCTTTCAAATCCAAAGACAAAACATCACTAACAATCTTATTCATGCCTTCATAATTAGATAAATAAGTCATAACATCAGCAACATTAACATAGCCATACTCTTTATAAAAACAACTAATATAAGTAGCTAACTTTCTATAATTATCATTAGGCATAAACACAACATTTTCGTCATACATCGAAACAACCCAATCATTATTAAGCATATAATATAATAAATACATCTGTGCCTTATCATATCTATCAGTAAAATTATGTACTATCTTGATAGGACGAATCTTAGGAACTTCAACACTACCCAACTTATCACGGAGAAAATCAATAGAAAGATTCGATTCCTCACTTACCTTCTTCAAAGTAATCTCACGTAATATATCATCATCAATCTTATTAAGTTCCTCAATAACGCTACCGACATAACTGCTCATATCAACACTACTTGATAAATCCTTATTACTCTTTAAATAAGACAACTTAAAATCCATAATATTAATAGGATTATCAATTAAACTAATAAACTTGTCCTTACCATACTTAAGAATATACTCATCAGGATCAAGATTTTCAGGAAGACGAACAACCCGAGGAGTAATATTATACTCTAAAAGCAAATTAATGCAAGACTCTGTTGCCTTCGCACCAGCCTGATCACCATCAAATAACAAAATCACATCACGAGCAAGCTTACGAATAAGCATCACATGATCCTTTGTAAAAGCAGTTCCCATAGCCGCAACAACATTAGTAACACCTATAGAATGACACCTAATGACATCCATAAAACCTTCAGTAATAATAACAACATTCTTCTTACGGCAACTTTCCTTCGCCCTATGATAATTATATAACAATTCCCCCTTCTTAAAAATAGGAGTTTCACGAGTATTTATGTATTTAGAAGTATCCTCACCATTAAAAATACGACCACTATAACCTACAATCCTACCACTCACATCATATAAAGGAAACATGATACGATTAGAATAAATATCAGAATAACCATAATCACTCTTAACAATCAAACCACTATCAACCATATCCTTATTAGAAAAACCCTTCTTAACAAGAAGCCTAGTTAATAAATCTTTTTCATGTAAAGAAAGACCAATCTGAAACTCACGAATCAAATCATCATCAATACCACGATTGTGCAAATAATCCTTGGCCTTAACACCATAATTAGTATTTAAATTATTAATATATAACTTACTACTAACATCATAAATATCATATAAAGACTTATTAACATCACGACTCTTACTAACACTAATACCGCTAACACTAATACCAGCCATATCAGCAAGAATCTTTAAAGCCTCAGGAAAACTTACATTCTCATAATCCTCTATAAAATTAAAAACATTTCCACTTGCTCCACAAGAAAAACAAGTATAAATTTGCTTTTCCTTAGAAACACTCATACTAGGAGAATGATCATCATGAAAAGGACAAACTCCAAAATAATTCTTTCCACGAGAAACAAGTGGAACATAACGAGAAATAACATCAACAATGTCGACACTTTTTCTTACTTCATTAATAACATTATTATCCACTTAATCACCACCGTAAAAAAACCCTACATAATAATATACGACAAAACTACCTAAAAATCCTCCCTATTTTACCAAAAAAATGAAAAAAAGTAAAAAAAAATCAAAAAAAACAAAAAAAATGTCAAATAAATGACAAAAAAAATCATATATCACATAATAGGAGTTGCAAGTGATATATGACTATTTCGATTATTCATAAAAATATTTTAAATCAAATGAATAATCAGTAGTTCTATTAAATAGAAAGGAGTGAAAAAGATTTTAGTTAACTTTTTCAAACTATTAGCAATTATGTAGCAATTCCCAATTATAAACTGCTACAATCACATTATATAACATTAAATATACAAAGTAAATATAATACAAATTATTTCACAAAAATTTCACAAAAGAAAAATCAATGTAAACATTGATTACTTCTTTTCACAAATTTGACCTTTCAAATACTTAATAAATTCATTTTTATCCATACTTATAGTTTCATTAGAACCATGTAATCTATAACTAATAAGATTATCATCTCTTTCCTTATCACCTAAAATAATAGTATAAGGAACCTTTTTAGTTTGTGCCTCTCTCATTCTATAAGATAACTTCTCATCCCTAGAATCAATAGAAACTCTAATATCATTATCAGCTAATAACTTATAAATACTATCAGAATAATCCAAATGATATTGATTATTAACGGGCATTACAATAGCTTGAACAGGAGCAAGCCAAACAGGCAAATTACCCTTAGTCTCCTCCAAATAATAAGCAATAAACCTATCAATTGATCCAAATACAGCTCTATGAATAACAACAGGAGTCTTCTTAGAACCATCACTATCAACATACTTTAAATCAAACTTAGCAGGTAAACAGAAATCAAGTTGACAAGTTGACAAAGTAATTTCATTACCAACAGCAGGCTTAACTTGTACATCTAACTTTGGACCATAGAATGCAGCCTCACCAATCTTTTCAACATAATCGACACCAATTTCATTCAGTACTTGCCTTAACATATTCTCTGCTTTATCCCACATCTCATCATCATTATGATACTTAACCTTATCCTCTGGATCACGCAAAGATAACTCAAAACGATAATTAGAAATATTTAACTCACGATAACACTCCAAAATTAAATCAACAACACCCTTAAACTCAGATGCAACCTGATCTAAAGTACAGAAAATATGAGAATCATTTTGACAAAAAGTTCTAACACGTTCAATACCCTTTAAAGAACCACTAGACTCATATCTACAGTCCCTTGCTATTTCAGCTATACGAAGGGGTAAATCACGATAAGAATGAATATCATTACCATATATAACCATATGATGAGGACAATTCATAGGACGAAGAACAAACTCTTCACCTTCAACTTCCATCTTTGGAAACATATCATCACGATAATGATCCCAGTGACCACTAGTCTTATATAACTCTACATTACCAAGAGGTGGAGTTTGAACATGCAAATATCCCCTTTTTAACTCCTTATTTCTAATATAATTCTCTAACTCATTCCACAAAATAAATCCATTAGGTAAATACATTGGTAACCCTCTACCAACTAAATCACTCATCATATAAATACCTAATTCCTTACCAATTTTACGATGATCCCTTTCACGAGCTTCCTCTAATTCCTTCAAATAAGCATCTAAATCCTCTTGACTATCAAAACAAACTCCGTATACTCTTTGAAGCATCTTATTATTAGAGTCACCCTTCCAATAAGCTCCACTTACCTTAAGCAACTTAAAAAACTTCAATTCCTTAACAGTATCAACATGAGGCCCACGACAAAGGTCAGTAAAATCACCTTGACTATAACAACTAATAACAGTATCAGCAGGATTCATCCTACTAATTAAATCAATCTTATAAGGATCATTCTTAAACATCTCTAAAGCCTCATCCTTGCTAATCTCATGTCTAACAATTCTTTTACCATCTTTAGAAATTTTCTTCATTTCCTTTTCAATTTTAACTAAATCTTCCTCAGTTAAAACATTATCACCTAAATCGATATCATAGTAAAAACCTTCCTCAATAACAGGTCCCACCCAAAATAATGCATCAGGGTATAAATGTTTAACAGCTTGTGCAAGTAAATGAGCACAACTATGATTCTTTACAGATAACTTTTCATTTTCTTTAATATTTATCATTTTATCAATCTCCTTTATTTATCCAATCTTCTTACAACTAATCTCTTGTCTTCTCTCATATTTATCAGGATTTTCAAACGCCTTTGTCTTACACAATTCCTTTTCTTTTTTATATCTTTTTGACTTATAAACTCCCCTACTCTTTAACTCATTTTGAATAACCCTATATAATGACCTAACATCCTTATACTTGCTAAATAACATACGCAATTCACGAGTAGGCATCTCACTTAAATAACGAAGCAAATCCTTAACATCATCAAAATCATCTTCCGTGACATCATCCTGCTCCACATACTCACAATCACTTATACAAGTTAAAACATTTTCAGGTGCAACATAAGGTAATACCTCACCAAAAGAATCAGAAACAAAAATAATCTTCCCTTGCACAACTAATTCTTCATTCTTAATAACATAATCAAAGGGACACGTTTTTAAGCTAAAATTTTTCTTCAAGAAAGAATGAGAATAAGCAATACCACGACCAACAGGCAAAGCAATACCATAATACTCAGATATAAACTTACAAATAGATATAGTTTTCATAAAATCCTCCAAAAACAAAAAAACACTCCATTAAAGGAGTGCTAAAAACACGGTACCATCCTTAGTTTTACTTAATTTAAATAACGGAATTACCCGGAACATCTTTCGAGTTCAGTTCATAGATAGTAACTATTAAGAAATTTTATCATTTTACACCAACCAATGACTCTCTAAAAAAATATACATTAATAGTCATGTTCTAATCAAAACATTTACAAATAAATTATAATAATTAATTAAACCTTTGTCAATACCTAATCACGTAAATTCTTACTTACCATAAGGACCTGATCAGTTAACTGCTTAACCCTCTCAATAATTCTACGAGCCTTAATATGATCAACATTACCCTTACTAACAGAAAAATGCTCCTCTAATGCATTCAAATCCAAATTAGAAGTAAAAAATGTAGGTAAATGTTCTTGCATTCTATATTGAACCAATGGACAAAATATTTCATCTCTTCCCCATGAAGTAGTAGCTTCCGCACCAATATCATCAATTAAAAGTAAAGGAACACGCTTAACAAAATCATACTTAGAACCAAAATCACTAGAAAAAGAAGCTTTTAAATCCCTTAAAAATTCAGGCCAAAAAATAATAGCACTATTAACCCCATCATGAGCAAGCTCATTAAACAAAGCAGAAATTAAATAAGTCTTACCACATCCAAAATTACCACTTAAATATAATCCTTTAACTGCTTTACCTTTTCTATAATCACCTAAAAACTTATTAATCCATAAAATCGCTTCATACCTATTAGAATCATTACTATAAATAGAATCCATAGAAGCATTCTTAATATCAAGAGGTAAATCAAAAACATAAACATTATTCTGATAAGAATTTTTCTTTAATTCACGAACCTTATACTTACAAGGCTGATAATCAAACTCCAACCTCGAATCAATAACCCTAGGTAAATAAGAATAACCACATAACTTAAAAGGACAATGAATAAGACCCTTACAATTCTTACAAGCATAATAATTATAAGAACACTCTTCCAAAGAAGTAGTATACTTCATTAACTTCTCACGTGGTAAATCAAGTTTAGAAACAAAATCACGAAAATTTTCATTTTCCATAGCTTCATTAAAATCACGAGAAAAATCAGTATTACCACTAAATCCACTACTTTTCATCTCATCAACAACACTCTTCATTATTCACCTCTTGCCTCCTTAATTTTTTTCAAAAACTCCTCTTCTTCCATATTAGAAACAGTAGATCTTTCTACCTTTTTATTAAACCACTCAGGAACATTAGAAACATTAGAAACCTTTTTAGAATCTTTATTCTTATACTCTTTCTCTGCTAATTTCATAGCCTGTTCAACAGTCTCTACATGACTCCTAATCCACTGAGAAGCAATACTATCAACAAAAGACTTAACAAGCTTGTTATTATTAATACGTAAAACAAAATCAATAAGCACATTAACTACCCCTGGATTCATATTATAATCAACCATCAAACTCTCAATAATCTTAAGTTCACGACTACTTGGATCTGTATTATTATTCTTTTCATACAAAAACTCATATGGAGAAGTAGTCTCAAAATAATAAATAGCCCTAGCACGCTTAGAATCATCACCTACAGGCTTTCTTAAATAAAGAGGCTGATTTCTATAAACCAAACTAGGAAGTTTGCCACTATTTTCAAAACTATAATACTTACGAGAATTTTCACGCAACAAATCCTTATCAATATTATGACGTTCATTAATAGAATTCCTAATAATATAACGAATACTATCCTCATTCAAATCATAAATAAAAGAAAGCTTATAAATCAAATCACGAGTCTCATGAGTAATACTCTTATGATTTAACATCTCATCGGGAATCATTTCAATAACACTATCTAAATCAAACTTAGGAGCAATAGAAAAACCTAGTCTATCAACACCAGTAATATCATCAACATTACTATATATATTACCACTGCCACTATCAAAAACATCATTAAACTTACAAGTAATATCATCATAACCACTCATAATAACACGAGACCTTTTAAAAAAAGAAACAGTCTTCTCATACTCAAACTTTCCTAAATTATTATATAAAGTAACATTTAAAATAGGATTTGAAAAAAAATTATAACTATCAATAGGAGAATAAAGCTCATACACATATTTATTAACATTATCCTTCTTAACAAAAGTACGTATTAAACCAATTGCCTCCAACTTATGACGAGCGCTAATAATTGAACTTAAACTTAAACCCATATTAACCATCAAATGATGATGAGTCCACTCAATAGACTTTACCTCATTCCTATCAAGAAAACTCCATAAAGTAAAATACAAATTAACCGCATCACTACCAATAATAGGTTGATATAACATGGTAAGAATTCTTCTGTCATTGTCACTAAAAATAGTCTTATTAACAACAACATAAATATCTGCTGGTAAAACATTCAAATCCATTATATCACCCTCAATACAAAAATATTTTAACATATAAAAAAATCAAAAACAATAAAAAAAAATAATATTATATATTATCTTTTTCATCAATTATTTTAACAGTGTCATCATAAAATAAATAATCAGGTTTAACCTTAAAAAAATTCGCAATTTTAATGGCAGTTTCATAAGATAACCTTCTCTTACAATTTTCTATTTGACAATAAAATGCCTTACTAATACCAACAGCCTCAGCAACCTCACGAGCAGTAATTTTATTCTTATACCTCACTTCTTTCAACTTCTTATACATCATACTACCTCCTAAACTAGTATACCACAAAGTGCACTGATAGTGTACTGTTTTTATTGTATTTTTATGAGAAAATAGAACTAACGGGAGGTTTTCTATGATAACAAACAAAGACTTATTAAGACAATATTTAATATTTAGTAACAACGTAAAATATTTTAGAAAACAAAAAAACTTAACACAAGAAGAACTTGCAGAACTAGCAGACCTAAGTATATCATATGTTAAACAAATAGAATCATGTAAAGACTTTAAAAATTTAACACTTACAACAATGTTAAAAATATCAAAAGCACTAGATACAACAATAACAAAATTATTTTACATAGAAAACTAAATTAGAATTATATAAATCATCTAAATCAGTTTCACTTACATAAACATCTAACCTATCAATAGGTATACCATTCATATATAAATAGTTATAATCCAAATAACTATTTTTTTTTATAAAAGATAAATACCTATCACGAAACAAATCCAACTCATTAATTAAATCCCCATTAACCTTATAAGAAATATCCCCTACTCTCTCTTTATAAATAGAATTTACACGAGGATATATACGAATAACATCTTTATCAGAAAAATAATCCATAATATTCTTAGTAGTCAAATTAGAAAAATATAAAGATTTAAAACTATATGAATCACTATTTAAAGAATAAGACTTAACACTTAAAATACATAATAAAAAAATAATAGAAATAAATAGTCTCTTCATATAATCACCATTATTATATTGAACACTAAATATAAAAATAAACAAAAAAACAAACATAAAGTTTGTCTATAACTAAACTAGTTTTTTCTGTTTACTAAAATCACCATAAATAAAGCCTTGTTTAAAACCATTAGTACTATCATCAAAAATCAATTTTTTTTCTTCACCGTCTAAATACTCATCAAAGCAAATACTATGATCTAAAACATAATTTAATAAACTACCTAATGACTCAATTGATACCTCTTTTTTTGAAACAAAAGGATTTAACCTATATAACATTTCTAAATCTTTAGTATAAGCCGCATAATTAAATGAATTAAGTAAAACATTCCTTCTTATTGGAAATTTAAATGATTTTGATAAACCAACATAATACAAACTATCAACACTTAAATAAAAATCACCAACATATGACTTATTAACTTTTTCATAATCAAAAATACAAGATAATAAATTTTTTATAATATTAACACAACTAGATTTTTCATTTAAAATATATAACAAATCAATCTTATTAAGTTTTACAAATTCCCTATTTACACGTTCCATAGTCACACCTCATATGAATTATATATAAAATAATGTAAAAATGCAACAAAAAACGAACTATAAAAGTTCGAATAATTCATAATGGTGGACCTGGCAGGACTTGAACCTGCGACCCCACGCTTATCAAGCGTGTGCTCTAACCAACTGAGCTACAAGTCCAGATAACACTACTAACAAAGTATACATTATTTTTTTTATAAATGCAATACCTTTTTAATAATTTAAAAAAATAAAATGGTGGACTGTTAGGGACTCGAACCCTAGACCCACTGATTAAGAGTCAGTTGCTCTACCAACTGAGCTAACAGTCCAAAAAAGAACAAATATAATATAACACAAAATAAACTAAACCTCAATACATTTTTTAAATTTTTTTGATTTTTTTACATAATATGATATAATTAAAAAAAATAAGGAGAGAAAAAAATGAAAAAAATATTAATAATATTTCCAATACTACTAGTAATAACAATACTACTAACCTACTATTTAAAAACAACACACACAATAAAAGAAATAAAAAATAAATATAACGAATACGTAATAACAAATAAAGAAACAAACCTCTATGATAAGCAAAAAAACATTATAGGAAGAATAGACGAAAACATATATCTAGAACTTGAAAACAAAAAAATATCAAAGAAAAATGATAAATACTTTAAAATAAAAGAAACAGATTACTATATATACTATGAAGATATAAATAAAACAGAAAAACAAGAAACAAGTATAAAAGATTACTATAAAGAAATTGGAAAAATTAAAACAAATAACCCAGCTGAATTATATCAAGACGATAAAAAAATAACAATAAATAACGAATTAGAATTTAACGCAATAAAACAAGATGAAACATATTACTATGTAAACTTTTTAAATCAAATATTTAAATTAGAAAAAGAAAACATACAAGAAGAAGATACTGAACTACAAGGAATATCAAATTACATAAGCATAATAAACTATAGTAATGTATCAGAAACATGCAATACAAATGACTGTATAACACCAGATACACTAAAAGAGCAATTAAACTATTTAAAAGAAAATGGCTACTATACTATAACAACCGAAGATTTAAACCTTTGGGTAAATAACCAAATAAATTTAAAAGAAAAAGCAATACTTTTAACTTCAGAACAAGAATTAAATGAAATTGCTAAAGAATATAACTTTGAAATACAAAAACCAGACTTAACATTTACAGATTCAAATTCAAGATGCGAAAAAGGAAATACTACACTTCCTAGATACAATATAATAAATAAAACAACACTAGATATATTTAAACAAATAGTAAGTGGAGAAACAATTTCATATATAGAACTTCCAATAACACAACAACACTCACTACCAAGCGAATCTGCAAATGCAGAAAAAATAGCAGTACTAAACTATCATTTCTTCTATGATCCAGAATTAGGAGAATCATGTCCAGATGGAAACTGCAAAAAAGTACAAGACTTTGAAAAAGAATTAATATACTTAAAACAAAATAACTATAAAGCACTAACAATGGAAGAATTTAAAAAATGGATGTATGGAGAAATAGAACTACCAGCACGAAGTGTACTAATAACAATAGACGATGGTGCTATGGGAACAGGCTCACATAATGGGAATAAACTAATACCACTACTAGAAAAATATCAAACACACGCTACCCTATTTCTAATAACAGGATGGTGGCCAGTAGGAAACTACTCTTCACCTTACCTAGATATAGAATCACACACATTTGATATGCATGAGGGAAACTACTGTGAAGGACAACCAAGAGGATCAAAACTATTATGTTCAACAAAAGAACAAGTAAAAGAAGACCTATCAAAATCTGCAGAAATTACAGGATCCAAAAATGCATTCTGCTTCCCTATGTACGTATACAATGACACAACACTAGAAGTACTAAAAGAACTAGACTTTAAACTAGCATTCGTAGGTGGAGACTACAAAGCATCAAGAAACGATAACTTTTATCAAATACCAAGATACCACATATATGAAACAACTTCACTTGATGAATTTGTAAATATGGTAAGCTAAAAAGGTGTAAACCTTTTTTTCTATTGATTTATATTAAAAAATATTATAAAATAATAATATAAAAGAATAATAGGAGGCAATATGAATATAGAAGAAAAACAACCATTAACAATAGATTATTTAAAAAGAATGGATGCATACTGGAGAGCCGCAAACTACCTATCAGCATGCCAACTATATCTACTTGATAATCCCCTACTTGAAGAACCATTAAAAAAAGAACACATAAAAAAGAAAATAGTGGGACACTGGGGAACCGTACCAGGGCAAAATTTTATATATGTACACTTGAATAGAATAATTAAAAAATATGATTTAAACATGCTATATATTTCAGGTCCAGGACACGGTGGAAATGCCCTAGTATCAAATGCATACCTAGAAGGAACATATTCAGAAATATATCCAAATATTAGTGAAGATAAAGAAGGACTAAAAAAACTATTCAAACAATTCTCATTTCCAGGAGGAATATCATCACACGTCGCACCAGAAACACCAGGATCAATTCACGAAGGAGGAGAACTTGGATACTCACTCGCACATGCATTTGGAACAGTATTTGACAATAAAGACCTTATAACAGCATGTATCATAGGAGACGGAGAAGCTGAAACAGCTACCCTATCATCATCATGGCATAGTCTTAAATTTTTAAATCCTAAAACAGACGGAGCCGTACTACCAATATTACATCTAAACGGATATAAAATTAGTAATCCAACAATATTTTCAAGAATGACAAAAGAAGAACTACAAAACTTCTTCACTGGACTAGGATGGAACCCATACTTTGTAGAAGGAAACGAACCAATGATTATGCACGCAGAAATGGCAAGAACATTAGACAAAGTAATATATGAAATAAAAGAAATACAATATAAAGCAAGAAACAACACAGAAGAAAAATTTACATTTCCAATGATAATACTAAGAACACCAAAAGGATGGACAGGACCAAAAATAGTAGACAATAAACAAATAGAAGGAACATTCAGAGCGCACCAAGTACCAATAGACATGACAAAAGAAGAACACATAAACCTACTATATAATTGGTTAAAAAGCTATAAACCAGAAGAACTATTTGATAAATATGGAAGATTAATTCAACCACTAAGAGATTTGCACCCAACAGGATTAATGAGAATGAGCGCAAATCCAAATACAAATGCTGGAGTACTAAAAGAACTAAGATTACCTAACTTAAATGAATATGAAATTAAAATTAAAAATCCAGGTACAACAATAACACAGGACATGACAGAACTAGGAAATTACATAAGAGATATATTCAAATATAATAAAGATAACTTCAGAATATTTGGACCAGACGAAACAATGTCAAATAGACTAAATAGTGTATTTGAAGAAACAAATAGAACATGGAATATAGAAAAACTAGAAAACGATGAATATCTATCAAATGACGGAAAAGTAATGGATTCAATGCTTAATGAAAACCTATGCGAAGGATGGTTAGAAGGATATATACTAACAGGAAGACACGGAATGTTCGCAAGCTATGAAGCATTTATAAGAATAGTAGACTCAATGACATCACAACATGCAAAATGGTTAAAAATGACTAAAGAAATACCATGGAGAAAAGATATACCATCATTAAACTACATTCTATCATCAACAGTATGGCAACAAGACCATAATGGATATACACACCAAGAACCAGGATTCATAGACCATGTCGCAAATAAAAAAACAAACCTAATAAATATATTCCTACCACCTGATGCAAACTCACTCCTAGTATCATATGACTACTGTATGAAAACAAGACAAAAAATAAACGTAATAGTATCATCAAAACATCCTACTCCACAATGGCTTACACTAGAAGAAGCAAAAACACACTTCCAAAAAGGAATAGGAATATGGGACTTTGTAAGTAATGATCAAGAAGAAGAACCTGATATTGTATTAGCGACAATAGGATCAATCCCAACAATAGAAGGAATAGCTGCTACAACAATAATAAAAAAATACATTCCGAACATAAAAATAAGATTTATAAATATAATAAACCTTATGAAACTACAAAATAAAGAAATAAATGAATCAGGACTTACACAAGAAGAATATGATACACTATTTACAAAAAATAAACCAATAATATTTATAACACATGGATATCCTTCACTAATAAAGCAATTAACATTTGAAAGAAACAACAAAAACGTAAAAATACTAGGATATCTTGAAGAAGGAACAATAACAACACCATTTGATATGAGAGTACAAAATAAAATAGACAGATTCAACATAGTAAAAGAAATGGCAAAAAAACTAAGTACTCCAAATAAAGCACATATAATAAATGACATGGATAACAAACTAATAAAACATAAAGAATACATAAAAGAATACGGAATAGACATGGAAGAAATTTTAAATTGGGAATTCAAAAAAAATTCATAGACAAAAATCTATGAATTTTTATATTAATAATTTTCAGCTTTAATCTCAAAAAAACTTTGAGGATGAGCGCACACTGGACAAACTCCTGGAGCTTTCTTACCAATAACAATATGTCCACAATTACGACAAATCCAAATCTTTTCATCATCACGTGAAAATACTACTTCATCATTAATATTATTAAGTAATTTTCTATATCTTTCTTCATGATGCTTTTCAATTTCAGCTACTTGTCTAAACTTAATAGCTAAAGCCTTGAATCCTTCCTCTTCAGCTGTTTTAGCAAACTCCTCATACATATCAGTCCACTCATAGTTTTCACCATCAGCAGCCTCTTTCAAATTATCTATAGTACTAGGAATACTACCACCATGTAACTCTTTATACCACATTTTAGCATGTTCCTTCTCATTATTAGCAGTTTCCTCAAATATAGCAGCTATTTGTTCATAACCATCCTTCTTAGCTTTAGAAGCAAAATAAGTATACTTATTTCTAGCTTGAGATTCACCTGCAAAAGCCTTCATTAAATTTTGTTCAGTTTTTGATCCTTTTAATTCCATTTTAATCCTCCTAACATATAAAGTATAGCAAAAATAAAATAATAAATCAACGAAAAAAGATGAATATCATATCCATCTTGTAGTACTAACACTAGTTATATAATCATACTCATCAACAATACTATCCGAATCATAATCATTATATAATCTAATTAAATAAGAATCACTAATCTTTTTAACCAAAAAATTCTTCTGAACAAAATTATAAAAATTCTTATCATTAATATATAAATTAATAAAATCAAATATTTTTTCCTTACAATCACACGAATTATAAAAATTCAAAATAGTATCACTTACAATATCATCATCTTCATAACTAAAACTAATATCACACATAAAATCACCCTATAATAATTTTAAAATATCATTAAAAGTTATAACAACCATTAAAATCATAAGTAAAGCAAAACCAATTGTATGAATAGTATTTTCAACCTTTACATCAACACTACTACCCTTAATCTTTTCAATAATTAAGAATAATATTCTGCCACCATCTAAAGCAGGAATTGGAAGTAAATTCATAAAACCAACATTTAAACTTATAAAACCAATCAAATAAACAATATTAATTAATCCTGCACGAGCACTCTCACCCACTACATTAAAAATACCAATAGGCCCAGACATGCTAGATAAACCTAGTTTACCAACAATCAAATTGAATACTACTAATATCATTTGAAAAAATAAACTAGCAAACTTTGAAAATGCATAACCAATAGAAGGTAAAACACCAGACTTAATCTCATCACCTAAACCAATCCCATACTTATAACTTACCTTACCATTTTCATTTACTTCAATTGGATTTAAAACAACATCCCTTTTACCACTTTCATTCAAAACAGTTAAATTAAGAGGTTTACCACTATTTAATTGAACATCCAAAACAAGTAAATCAGTAAATATTACCTTCTTACCATTAACAGCGACAATCCTGTCCCCTACACTAACAACATTACTGTTAACTCCATCCTCTATATAGTTAATATAAGGCTTATTTTGAGAAGCACCATTAACAAGCCCTACAATAAAAAATACAACAATAGAAAGAATAAAATTAAACATAATACCTGCAATAATAGTTAAAAACTTCTGCATCCAACTCTTAGACTGCATTCGCATATTTTCTGGAATATTAGTATCAACTTCAACTTCCTCACCAGCCATTTGAACATAACCACCAATAGGAAGTAACCTTAAAGAATATTCAGTCTCATCATTCTTACGATTAAACTTTAACAATCTAGGCCCCATTCCTAAAGAAAACTCATATACATAAATACCAGCCTTCTTAGCGAACAAAAAATGTCCAAACTCATGAATAAAAACAATAATACCTAAAATTAAAATCATATAAATTAAAGTCATATTAACCTCCTATAAAAATAACATAAACCCCATCATAATAAAAATAATACTATCAAATCTATCCAAAACTCCACCATGACCAGGAATCAAATTAGAAAAATCCTTAACAACAAAGTACCTCTTAATACCAGAAAAACACAAATCCCCAATAACACCAATAATACATAAAAACAAAGTCATAAAAATAATATAAATGATATTAGATGAATTAATAAAACTTAAATAATAATAAACAGGTATAAAAGTACCCAAGATAACCCCACTAATCATACCTTCAATAGTCTTACAAGGAGAAATATCACAAAGTTTTGTTCTACCAAATAGACTACCAATAATATAAGCACAAACATCGCATATAATACCTATCAAAAACAAATATACACTAATATTCATACTAATATTACGAACATGAATAATAATAGAATTACTAATACCTAATAATAAAACCACACCAATCATAGAAAAAGCATCATTAACACTATAAATATCACTTTTATAAATAATAGTAGAAATTAAAAATAAAGAAAAACAGCAAGTCAAAAACTTAAAATCAATAGAAAGCACATAAGAAACATTAGCGCACATCAAAATAGAAAAAACAATAAAACTTAAAACCTTAATAAAAACAGGCAAATTCTTTTTTCTATCTCTAATAGATAAAAACTCATGTAATTCAAGCAATCCTATAATATAAATAAAACAATTAAATAAAACTCCACCAAAATACATTATAGGAATAAAAATAAGTAACATTATAAGTGCACTAAAAACTTTTCTTCCCATACTGCCTCCTAGTATATATTATAATACATAACAGAAAAATAAACAAGAATTACAAATCAAATCTAACAGAATTAACACCAATATCATAATACATAGAAGAATCTAAATTCCTAAACTTATAATTATAAATATACATTAATCCATCACGAACCTTAATAGGATACAAATTACCAAAACGATCTTTTAAAGAACCGCTAGAAACACCATAATAATCCAACAAATTAAACTTAGAAACCATAACCTCTTCACGAGAATGAACAATAACTTCCAAATTAGGATGACTATTATATCTACTATGATAAGCATCAATTAAATTCTTAACCTGATATAACTCCATTTCATAAGATAAAGTGACCTTATTAACACCAATACTATGCAAAAAAGCAACACTATAAGAATTAACAACATTAAAAGAAAAATCAGTATCAACATTCTTATACCTATATAAACTTCCAACTTCACCAACTAAAACCCTAGAATCAAAATCACGATACTTATAATTAACACGAGGAACCTTATAAAAAACATTATCAAAACTTAAATTCTTAAAAGAATCATAATCATCAACATAAACAGAGTCATAATCCTTACTATATAAAGAAGCATCACTAATTAAACAACTTTTCAAAGAACTAGAAGAAAAATTAGGAACACTAATACTATAAACACCCTTTTTATAATTAGTACTATAAAGCCTTCTACTAGTAAGTAAATCAATTGCCTTTCTACGAATACTATTTAAAACAGAAATAGGAACAAAAATATTATCATCCATAACAATATCCAAATTAGAAAACTTAAAAACAGTACCACCTAATCTATCAATATGAGACAAAACATCATCACGACTAATAGAACGATTAATAGCAGGACTTACATTAAATTCACTAACACTTACACAATTAACCCCATCAGATAATTCCAAATAAATATCATTACCACTAATTAATTTTATTAAACCAGTAATCAAAACTTTCCTAGACTTAGAACTAATTTTATCATTAATCTCAGATAACTGTAAAAAATCAGTAGTCTTTAAAACCTCAGAACCAACCTTAACCTTATAACACTTAAAACTAACAACATCTTCATCCTTAGCACAACTAACACTCTTCATATCAATAAACATTTTATCAATATTAAAACCAATATCACTAGTTCCAACAATTCTAACACCATCATGAACATTCAAATCACTACTTAACTTAACAAAAGCAAAGCCATTCTTATAATTAACAACACGTCCTATTGAAATACCCATATGATTTGGTCTTTTTTGATTAACAATAAACTTTTCATTAAACAAAAATCCATCAGTAAAACCCCTATTAAAAATCTTTTTCATAGATAAAATATCATCGTCACTGATTGAAACAAAACCCTTTTCAAAATAAGAATCAATTGCCTTACGATATAAACTAACAATCAAATAAACATACTCAGGTCTCTTCATTCTTCCTTCAATCTTGAAACTATCAACACCAGCTTCAATCAATTCACCAACATGATTTAAAGTCATCAAATCACGAGTACTAATTAAATACTTATCACGATTAACAACACGTCCATCACTAACCAAATCATAAGGCAATCTACAACTTTGAGCACACGCACCACGATTACCACTTCTACCACCAATTAAACTACTCATCAAACACTGCCCAGAATAACTAATACATAAAGCACCATGAACAAAAACCTCTAAATCAACATTACTATTTTTCTTAATCTCACGGATCAAATCAATACTAGTCTCGCGAGCCAAAACAACACGTTTTAATCCCATCTTTTCAAAAAACTTAACGCCCTCTAAATTATGAACATGCATCTGAGTAGAAATATGTATCTCCAAATTAGGATATAACTTCCTAACTAAATCAACCATACCAATATCCTGCATAATAACTGCGTCAACATTATTAGAATGAATAAAATCAATGTACTTAATAAAATCATCTACCTCATCCTCATAAATAATAGTATTAACAGTAACATATACTAAAACACCATACAAATGACAATACTCTATAGCACTAACTAACTCATCATCACTAAAATTATTAGCAAAACTTCTAGCACCATACTTCTTACCACTTAAATAAACCGCATTACAACCAGCCTCAACTGCTGCATACAACGCTTCCATACTACCAACAGGCGCAAGTAACTCAGGTTTCATAAACATCACCAAAAATATTTTAACACAAAAAAAGCCCTAATAAAAGGACTATTCATTTGGCATACTATTAAAATTACTAGAAAGACCAGAAATTAATCTCTTAAATCTTTCACAATTCTTATTTAAATTATCTCTTTCAGAAGCTAATTTAGCCTCTTCAATCTCTTTAATTTTTTCAAAATGTTCTTTCTCTATTTCAAATTCTTTCTTATTATTATCAATAGTTTGCATAGCTAAATCTCTCTCTTTTGCTAATTGCTCTTTTTCAATATCTAACTTATCAAAACTACTCTTAATTTTTTCCTCTTCAACTTCCTTGTACTTAGCAAAATTAGCTTTCTGCATCTCTAACTTTTCAATTTCAACCTTTAACTTTTGTTCTCTCAACTCTAATTCATTACTCTTAACTTCAGCTTCATTCTTAACTTGAGCACTCTCCTCAGATAAACGTAATCGTTGAAGTTCAGTATTATCCTTAAGTTGTTTTCTCTCCATCTCTAAAGTTTTTCTTTGAGAATCCATATACTTAGAAAACTCTGCTCTTTCTCTCTCAATTTGTTCCTTTAAATTTGAAATTTCCTTTTCAGTATCAGCTAAAGTCTGTTTCTTTAAATTTATTTGAGAAATTAAATTATTTGCATCCTCAACACCATTATAAATACTATCAAAAAAACTATCCAATTCAGTACTTGAACCATCTATATCAACATCTTTACTAAAATCATTACTTGAAATATTTAATGAACTATTATCAGTTTCCTCTTCATCAAAAGAACTATCAAATAAAAAATCAGAATCATCATCTTTCTTAGCTCCAATTATAATCTCGTCATCAGAATCATTATCCTTCTTTGCGCCTATTATAATATCATCATCTTCATCAACATTAATAAACTTATCATTATTCCAATTCTGACTAAAATCAAAAGTATTATTTAAATTACTATCAGCATTGAAAAAATTCATCATACTTTCATTATTCATAAGCATTCCCCTTTACATACTATTCTTACCATAAAACAATTATATCATAAATATTAAAAAAAACCTAGATATTTTTTTTAACTTTAAAACATTTCTAGATTTTATTATCAAATGTACCACGTAACTTATTTCTTGCTCTTCTTATACAATTATCAACATACTTAATATCCTTGCCTATCATATCAGCAATTTCCTTATACTTAAAACCACTTATTTTTAAACTAATAATCTGCATCTCATTATCATTTAAATTCTTACTAAGTAAATCCATAATCTCATTTCTATTTTCTTCACTAATCAAAATTTCTTCAGGATTATAACTATTATCAGCTAAACTCTTACCAAAATTATTACTTTGATCCTCATCACTAACCTCAAGCAAAACACTATCATTTAAAACCCTATGCTTAGCACGACTTGCCTTAACAATAGTACTAAGCATTCTACTATTAATACACTTAGCAGCATAAGTATAAAAAGTAGTATCAAAAGACTCATCAAAAGAAGAAATAGCGCGATCCAATCCAAGCATTCCCTCCTGAATTAAATCATTTAATTCTAACCCATTATTCTTACAATAATTAATTAAATACATAGCTCTATCAGTAATTAAAGGCTTATACTTATCAAAAATCATATTCCTAGCATCATCATCAAAATCAGAAACATAGGATAACAACTCATAATCATTTATTCCCTCATACTTCATTAACGACACCTTACAGCTTCAAAAATAACAATACCAGCAGCAACTGAAGCATTCAAACTATTAATACTACCTCTCATAGGAATAGAAGCAATAAAATCACACTTCTTACTAACTAAATCACCAATACCCTTACCTTCATTACCAATAATAATAACTGTCTTTCCACTATAATCAATCTCTTTATAATCAGTACCATTCATATCAGTACCAACAACCCAAAAACCTTTTTTCTTCAAATAATCAATACATTGACCTAAATTAGTAACCTGACTAACCTTCACCCTATCTAAAGCACCAGTACTAACCTTCATTACTGTACTATTAACACTAACACTTCTATCTCTTGGAATAATAATACCCGATACCCCTGCAGCCTCACAAGTACGTATAATAGCGCCAAAATTATGAGGATCCTCCAAATGATCCAACATAACAATCAAATCATCACCATCACTTATCAAATCATCAACATCAAAATACTCATAATCAACAACATCAAAAATAATTCCCTGATGATTACCATCAACCATCTTGTCCATAGAAACCTTATCCAAATACTTAATCTTTACATTATTCCTATTTAACATACTAATAATACTTTTATCATCAAATTTTTTTGAAAGAAAAGCCTTCTTTATTTTACTTTCATCATTAATAATTTCATGTGCTACATTCTTACCATATACATACATAACTATCCCTCCAAAATAAACTTAATAAACTCATCTAACCTATCATTATTATGATTCATATATAAATAACCAATAATAGCCTCAAACCCCGTAGAATACTTATAAGTAATAATATCAGTATTCTTTGGATGACGAGTACCCTTATGATTCCTAGCCCTATAAAAAATATCCAACTCATCATCACTTAAAAAATTATTATTAATCATACTATCAATAAACTTAGCCTGAGCTTTCGCACTAACATAATTAACAGACTCTTTTTGTAACTTATCAACCTTACAAATACCCTTATTAATTAAATACTCACGTATATAAACAGAATAAACAGCGTCACCAATATACGCTAAAGATAAAACATTATTCATAATCACTAACTCTTTCAAAAGTAATATTCTTTATTATACCACTCTTAATATCATTCATAACAATAGAAATTACTTTATCATAATCAATTTCATTACCCTTTAATAAACATCCACGACGCCTACCAATAATATCCATATTAACAAGCATATCATCATCTAACTCACTAATACCATATCTCTCAACCAAAACATTAGGATATAAATTATACAAAGTCTCAATAATATAACAAAATACATTATAAATAGGTAATATTTCTTCCTTAATAGCAGAAAGACTTGCCAAATTATAAGCAACCTTTTCTTGATCTAACTTAGGCCATAAAATACCTGGAGTATCCAATAACTCAACATCATTATTTACCCTAATCCAACTAAGTTCCTTAGTAATACCAGGCCTATTTCCAGTACCAACAACCTTCTTACCAGCTAATCTATTAATTAAAGTACTCTTACCACAGTTAGGAATCCCTACAACAAGTACACGAGTCTTTCTCTCTATCATTCCTTTAGAAGCACGTTTTTCATTAACTTCCTTCATAACCTCATTAGTAGCATTCAAAATAACCTTTAAATTAGGATTATGTTCTAAATCAATACCTATTACCTTATAACCTAAATTCTCATAATACTTCATCCACTTAGAAGTTTCCTTCATATCACATAAATCAATTTTAGTCATAATTAAAATAACAGGCTTATTATTTATATAATTCTTAATATCCTTTATCTTAGAAGAATAAGGCATTCTAGCATCTATTACTTCATATACAACATCAATCTTATTAATATTCTCACTTATCAATCTCTTAGTCTTAGCCATATGGCCTGGATACCAGTTTATATTAGTTTTTTCATTCATTTGGTTCAACTCCTTTTCAAAATCATTAAAATTATAACATAAAAAAGACAGCTTTTGTACTAATATATATAAATTTACAATAATTATTAGAGGCTAATTATTGCCATATCAAATTACGTCATATTGTTTAAAGTCCATATGCAAATCAAATAATTTATTTTACTAATTTTTTAACTTTAGAAACGTATTCTTCAGCATGATTTATACTCAAATCACCATGATAATATCCATTTAGTATTTCTAACTCACTATTGACTAAATCATTATGAATTTTTTTAGCAGATTTTATCATAATAGATTTTTCCTTACTTCCAACAAGTACTAATGACTTTGTTTTTATATTATGTAAATTTTCTTTACAATAATTTGAATTTGATTTTAAAAATGCAATCATATTACTTAATGAAATTTTAGAACTATCACTATAATATTTATCAAATAAGTTTTCCTTTATTCTTAAACTTTTAAATTGAAGTTTAGAAAACCATTTTTTAGAAATAAGACTATAGGACATTTTAATTGATGGTGCAATAAGTTTATTAGTTAATTTCATTGGATACACTAATGCACTTTCTATTATTGCATATTCGCATATATTATCCCTTTTTGAAAGTATATTCAATAGTACTTGACCACCCAAAGAAAGTCCTCCAATTAATTTAACTTTGCCTTTATAGTTATCATCTATATATTTTATTATTTCATCTGCATTATCTTCTATAGTAGTAAAATCATTAAAACTTCCTGCATGACCGTCTAGTATAGGTAATATAATGTGATATTCATCCTTTAATAATTCTGATACTTCCTCATAATTCCACCAAGACAATCCACCACCATGTAATAACACAATTGTATCTTTATTAGTTTTACCATATTCCTTCACTACCATAATATCAACCTCATATAAAAAACCTTAATTATTAAAATTACAAATAAAAAATATTTAACTATATTAGATTTTTTTCCATAACTTTTTTCATATTCTAGTTCCAAATTAAAAATTTTATTATTTACACATTATTTTCGAATAATAAAATAACCACTTTCAAATATACTATCTATTGGACAATTATTATCAATTAAATATTGTATTACCGCACCTGCCACTGCTGATAATAATATCTTTGCAGTTTCTGATAAATTGTTAATCATTACAATTTGATCAGCAGCAACACTATTAAGCATGAACTTCATTCCCTTTAATTCATCAAAATACTCCGATAAAGCCCACTCAATTTGATATTCCTGATTCTCTACATTAATTTCTATAATTTGTGACATATTGTCCTCCTCCATTATCTTCTTCTAGTATACTTCATATAATATCTAGATTCCGTTTCTTCTATAACATTAAATCCTAATTTTTTATATAACGCTACTGCTCTTTTATTTTCCTTATATACCCATAAATATACTATATCATTATCATAAATAACTTTTTTAATAATATCAGTGCCAATACCTTTATTTCTATATTCTTCTTCAAGATATATTTCATCCAATAATTTACCATCATCATGATCAGTAATTAATAAACACCCAATAACCTTATCATCAACTATTATATTACAATAATTACCAATTAATTTTAAAACATTATTATTTACATAATTATTTATTCTATCTATTTCATCTTTTGACAAATTATTCGCATATTCATAAATATTTTTCTTCTTATAAAAAATTAATCTATCTATATCCTTATCAGATGATTTTTCAAGCTTATATATCATATTAAAACTCCTTTTGAAATAATGTAATTTATCTAAACAAATGCTCTATTTTTTTAAATCTTTACAAGTATCTAATATTATATCTCTTAACTTTTCCCGATTATCTATATCACCTACAAAATACATTGGTTTAGCACCCTCATAAGGAATACATTCTTGCATATTATATTTTCGATTACTATCAACTACTTTAACAAGTAATCTATCATCATAAATACCACCAAACAATATTCCATCATAATAAAGTAAATACTCTCCCATCATAGATTTACAAGATATATTATCTAATAAACCTAACTGTTCTAAAATAAAATCTTTATAATCTTTAGTAGTTGCCACATTATCAACTCCTTATTTAAATTACTTACGAAAAACATTAAAAATTAATATTGTATTTTACAAAAACTCTCCCTTGTAAAAAATTGCCAAATTAACAACCTACTACAATAATTCAATAAATATTATACCATAAATATTAAATATTCCACTAATATCTTCTTATCTATAAATTACAAAAATAAAGTAGAATTTTAATCCTACTTTATTAATCTAATTTAAATTTTTTACTAAATTTATCATATAAATTTTTCTCTATAAGATATTTCTTATTATTAATCACACCTGGATTAACAAACTCATTATCTCCACTAAAACCTTTATAATCACCAATTTCTAATTCACCAGAATTAACACATGGATTCAAATGAGACATATACCAAATATATGTCATTTTTTGAACAGTATCCAAAGATAAATATAAAGAATAAAAATCCTTAGAAAGAGACTTTACCTCACCGTTAAAAAATCCACTATTACTACCACATAAATTAAGAAGTTGCTTAAAATTCATATCACGAATACAAGAATAATTATAAGCAAGATTAAAAGCTAATTGAACACGTCTTTCCTTATCGTATGAAAAAGAATCATATATATACTTATCCAAAGCAAAATCATCAATTTTAGAAGCATAATACAAAGAATCATATAAATTACTATCACACTCAAGAAAAAACTTATTACGATTCATACTAAATCTATTACTAGAATTTACACGCTCTCTACAATTTATAATAATTTCCCTTAGATTTGCTCTACCCGAATCATCAAACTTACAAAAATTCTCTTTAAAATCCTCCAACTTTAATATAACACTAGAATACTTATTAAATACACCATTAAAATAATCATAATAATCAGTATCCTTTAAATCATTTGAACAAATTTCTAATAACTTAAGCTGTCTAGAAAAACTCAATCCGAAAAAATTATCTCTTACATAATCATCAGTTAAAACCATATTTTCCATATTATCCCCCTACTTGAAATATATTATAAACATCAAAATACATTTTTGTCAACTAAAACTTAACAACACCGTACTTTTTTCTATCCTTTTCAATTTTGGACATATACCTATCTTTCTCAGAAAAAATACATCCACAATACTTCTGCATATATAACCCTAATTCACGAGCTCTAGCTTGACCTTCCCTAAAACCAACACGGAAATCCCTATATAAAAACGAAATACCAAACTCCGAAGATAAATCTTCCATAAGCTTCTTAATAACACCATGATTTTGATAAATACTATATAAAAGTGTAGAACTTACAGTATCATAACCATTATCACGAGCATACTCAAATAAACGTCTTAACCTAACAGGATAACAATAAAGACTACACCTAGAATTAAGATTACCAACCACATTAGAACAAAACTCATCTAAACCATAATAATCATCAATAATACACTCCAATCCCATCATAGAAGCATATAAAACTAAACACTCCCTACGACTTCTATACTCCATATAAGGATGAATATTAGGATTATACCAAAATAAAGTAGGCTCAATACCTTCATTCCTCAAAGTATCAACACAATAAACAGAACATGGCGCACAACAAGCATGTAATAATAACTTCATAAAAACCTCCTAAAAACCCCTTTTCTTCAAATCACTTACTATTTTAACATAAAATTCCCTTACATCAAAGCCAGAAAAATTTTCACGATTTAAATCAATCATATCCCCATGAGAAATTCCCCTCTTAGATTTAGAAACAACAAACATATAATTATCACCATAAGAAAAAGAATTTTCACCAACCAAACCATCATTAGGTCCATCAAAAAGATTTACAAAACGAGAAGTCATATTAAGAGGAAATCTTCCCGAACTATTTCCAACCAACTTAGAACCAACAGACTGATAAAATACATCATCACTCTTAACCAAAACACTATTTAACTTACTACAACTACTACTTGTAAGATCATTAACAGCGCCAATAAAATCAGGAGATTCATCACCTAAACGCTTAAGAGCAGAATTATAAACACTACTAATCTTATCAATTACTCCTTGTGGAACCTTAGAAAGCAAATAATCCGCAAACTCACAACCACGATTAGGAGTATTAATCATAGTAAGAGAAGCAACATACTTTGAAATACCTAACTCAGATATCGCATACCTACAATCAAGACCACCCTTAGAATGCGCAATTATATTAACCTTGCCACAACCAGTAGAACTGACAATATCATGAATCCTTGAAGCAATCTCAGAAGCAGAAAGAGAAACCGGTAATGCAGAAGAATGATTACCATAATAAATAGTTGCGCCATTTTCCTTTAAATCATTAGGAATTCTACCCCAATAATCAAAAAACCTAAAATCCCTAAAAAAAACACCATGAACCAATAAAATTGGATACTTAGTAGAACATATCCTTAAATCCCTCCTAGAATCATTTAATAAAATACGATCATTCTCAACAATAACCTCACTTCTTGTAATACTAATAACCTTAGCTAACATATAAAAATTGTAAAAAGGAATATACCTAGAAAAAAGAAATAATCCCCTGTACTTAATAGCTAATTGAGAAGAATTCAAATAAACCCTTAAAAACCCATTCCAAAAAACTAAAAACAAACACAATAAATATATAGATAAATAAATTCCCCAACTATATTTAAAAACAAAACAAATTAAGAAAAAAGAAAAAGAATATAAAATAACCAAAACAAAATAAATTGACAACAAAAAATATCCCTTTCTAATTTTACACAACTTTCTACTACTTAACTTCTTAAAAAAAATATCAGGAAAAAAACTAATAAAAATAAAATAAATCAAAAACAAAAAAAATACACACTCTATACCTAACTTATCATAAAAAAAATAAAAATTAGACAATATAAAAAATAAAAAAGAACTAAAAAAACAATAAACTAAATCCATAAAAACTCCTATCTATAACTCATAAAATTAAATTCTATAAAGGTAATAATAACCTCTTAAAACTTTTCACTAATAAAATTATATCATAAAGTTTATTTTAACAAAATAATATGATAAAATAAAATAAGAAGTATAGGAGTAAAAAAATGAAGTATTTAAAAACAATAACATTATTATTAATAATAAGTATACTGCTAATAATAGTAATAGACTATGTAAGACTAAATATATTCTACATAATAAATAAAAACAACTACATAGAAATAGCAGACATACAAGGAAACAAAAACAAATACGCCCCACAAGGACTAACATATTCAAAAAAATATGACCTAATATTACAAACATCATACAAAAAAAACAATGTAAGCATGCTTTATATAATAGACTTCAAAACAGGAAAACTAATGAAAGAACTAGAACTAATTGAGCCAGATAACAATAAAAATCAAAAACACGTAGGAGGAATCGCAACAAATGAAGAAAAAGTATGGATTACAAATGACTATGAAATAAATGAATATAACCTAGAAGAAATAATAAATACAAAAAACAACTATATAAAATCATTAAAAAAAGAAAAAATACCTAATAGAGGCGACTTCTGCGCATACAACAATAATACACTTTGGATTGGAGACTTTTATCTAAAACCATTCTATAACGTCCCAAACAACAAACCACTATTATTAGGATACGAAACAACAAATACAGATTATAACAATCCAAAATATACAATAATACTACCAAAAATGGTACAAGGAATGACAATAACACAAGAAAATAATTTCATATTTACAAGATCATATACAAACTTAATTAACTCAAATATAGTAATATATAGTGATATGACAAAAGAAAACTATCAAAAAATAAAATCAATAAAAATACCACCAATGGCAGAAGGAATATTCTATAAAGATAATAAATTATACATATTATTTGAAAACAGTTCAGATAAATACTTCTTCGCATACCCAAAAATTAAAAAAATAATAAAAATATCAGTATAAAACTGATACTTTTTTTATCTATAATTCATAAAATTAAAACCAATTCTATAATAAACATCATGAGCCCTAGGCAAATGTAAAACCCTAGAAAAAACTAAATTATACAACTCATCAAATAAAACTATAGAAAATAAACAAATGCATAATGTCATAAATACCTTCTTATTAATATGAGTAGATAAATAAATACATATAGGAACAATAACATACATAAGTAATAAAGCACTCACACCAAAAAAAGAAACACTCCTTAAACAAACATATCCACCAATATTTAAAAAATTCAAAATCTCAGTATTATAATCCCAAAACCTTAAACCAAAAACACGATAAATAACCAAACCAGAAAAAAACTCCAAAAGTCCAGTAGAAAAAAACGCAATCAGAAAAACTAAAAAAGGATTCCTTCTATATCTAAAAGCCAAAACTAAAATCATAATAGCGCCAATCGCATAAATATTTATCCAAGGAAGAAAATTGCCTCCCCTCCAATAAAACTTATCCATTCCACCATTAAAATAATAAAAAATAAACTCATAAATCCAACCAAAAAAACCAGAAATAACAAACACCAAACATAAAACACTAACTATTTGCCATTTTTCCAATTTAAAATCATTTAAATAATTATTTAAAAACTTCATACAACCACCTACTATAATAGTATATCAAAAAAGTAGACATAAAATCTACTCAAATTTTCCAAATCCGCTAAAAGGAAATAATCTAAAATTAGAAACACCTTTTATATCTTTCTTATTAAAGACACCTAAAATTCTACTATCGCTAGAATTATTTCTATTATCTCCCATTACAAAATATTCATCATCACCTAATTTAATTTCACTAGAAGCAATACCACCATCACGAATAGGCTCATAACCATATTCTTCATCCAATTCCTCACCATTAATAAGAATGCGACTAACAACATTACTTCCAACATGAGTTATCTTAATCTGAATAGTATCACCAGGTAAACCAATAACACGCTTAACAAGTTTATCCTTTTTATAATTAATAACAACAACATCAAATCTATCAATACTCTTGTCAAACTTCTTTAAAACCAAAATATCATTGTCCTTCAAAGTAGGAAACATACTAGATCCATCTACCTTAACAGGAGTAACAATAAAAACTCTTATTAATACAACCACCAATATAATAACAACATAAGATATTATCTCTTTAAAAATACTCATAAATCCTCCTAACAAAAAATAAGGCAAAAGCCTTATTAATTTCTCTCTTTAATTTTTGCTTGTTTCTTAAGAGTTCTTAAATAATTTAATTTAGCTCTTCTTACTTTACCTTTTCTAACAACTACTACGTTAGCAACTTTTGGTGAATTAACTGGGAAAGTTCTTTCAACTCCAACACCACCAGAAATCTTTCTAACTATAAAGTTCTTAGCCACACCGCTACCTTTAATAGCGATAACGATACCTTCAAAAGCTTGAATTCTTTCTCTCTTACCTTCAATAATTTTTACGTCAACTCTAACAGTATCTCCAACTCTAAACTCAGGAATATCTGTTCTAATTTGACTCTTAGTTATCTTTTCAACTAAATTCACAATGTCACTCTCCTTTACTTAACTTATGATCATAGAATATAATCCAGCGGATCACAACAACAAAAATTTTAACATAAAAAATATAAATAAGCAATACTTTAATTAAAAAAACTACCTACTTCTGCCAATTTTAGGCTCTTCAAGCTCCATTTCCATCTGTTCAGTAAACATTTCATGCAAATCAATTTTAATCTTAGAACGCAACTCCTGATCAATTAAATCCATCTTATCCATAAGAATCTTCAAATACTTCTTATCAAGATAAACACGATAATTATTCATAATAGTACGTCTATAACGCTCCAAATCATTCAAAGCAAACATCAAATGACCCGAATCAGTATCATCAGAATCTAACACATTAATTAAAAACTGTAAATAAGAATCCAACTTTTTCTTAATCTTCTTCTTAAGCAAAATTTGAACTAAATTTTTATTCAAAATCACCATACTTTTAACTACAATTCCATCATACTCCATCTTATTACGAGGCTTAACACGATAACCTTCAATAGAATTACTATTCAACTTAACAACAATTTTCTTTATCTTAATTTGACATAAAACATACTTTTTAATCTTTTTCATTCTGCACCTCTAATAAATCTGGTCTTCTCAATTTAGTTCTTTCTAAACTTTGTTCATATCTATATTTCTTAATATTTTCATGATGTCCTGATAACAAAACATCTGGAACCTTCAATCCCCTAAAATCAGCTGGCTTTGTATAAGTAGGATAATCCAATAAATATACTCCATCCATTACATCTTTTTTAAAAGAATCTTCCCTATGGCTTTCCTCATTAATAACGCCAGGTAATAACCTTGTTATTGAATCAACTATTGCCATTGCAGGTATTTCTCCACCCGTTAAAACATAATCACCTATTGATATTTCATAATCACATAAAGTAGTAATTCTTTCATCAAAACCTTCATAATGACCACAAATAATTATTAAATGTTTTTCCTCTGATAATTTATATGCCATTCTTTGCTTATAAGGTATACCTGCAGGAGTAAGTAATATTACCTTAGAATCTGGAGTTCTAATACTCTCTACACAATCAAATATTGGTTGACAAGATAAAACCATACCTGCTCCTCCACCATAAGGAGTATCATCAACTTTGTTATGAGGATCAGTAGTATAATCCCTAAAATTAATTATATTAATTTCAATCTTTTTATCCTCAACAGCCCTCTTTATAATAGACTCACTAAAAACCCCTTCAAACATATTAGGAAATAAACTCAAAATATCAATTCTCATTTATAAGACCCTCTATCATATTAATTTGTATTTTCTTATTATCTAAGTCAATATTTTTTATAAACTCACCAATATTTGGAACTAAACTTTTATTATTATCATTTTCAATCACTAATATATCATAAACACCATTATTCAATATATCGGTTACCTTACCAATAAATGAATCATCACTATATACATCCATAGAAATCAAATCTTCATTTAAAATTCCATCAATAGTAATTTCGTTTTTATCAATATAAACAGGTTCACCCTTATACTTTAAAACATCATTAATATCATTAATACCAACAAAAGTAACCATATCAAAAATTTTATGATGCCTATAACTATTAATAATTAACTTATGATAACCTCTTCCAACATATAAACTAGTTCCCTTTATAAAAACATTACTCTTATACTTGAAATGAGATATAATCTTAACCTCACCCTTTATACCATGAGTATTAACAATATCACCAATATATATATAATTCATATCACACCTACTTATCTAACTCATAAAGAATAATACTAGTCGCAACCCCAACATTTAAACTCTCACATAAAGGATTCATATCAATATAAATAAACTTATCACATAAACTATTTATACTATCACTGACACCATTTCCTTCATTGCCCATTATTATAGCAAATCTAGAACTTTTTTCAATACTTTTCAAACTATTTCCACCAATAACACTAGTAGAATAAACCGTATAGTTATTTTTCTTCAAATCAACAATTAAATCATAAATATCAGTAATAACAATATTCAATTTAAAAAGCATTCCTTGAGAAGCCCTAATAACCTTAGGATTATATAAATCAACACAACCATGACTCATTACTAAAGTATCAACATTAAAAGCAACACTACTCCTAATAATAGTACCTAAATTACCAGGATCCTGAACATCATCAAGAATAACAATCCTATTACCAGATAAAACACTATCCTTCTTCCTACAAACACCAATAACTCCACTTGGGCTATCCAAACAACTAATATACTTCATAACCTCAAGAGTAACATAACTAGTACGAACATCAAGACTAAAACTGCTACCCTCTAATAAAATCAACTCATCCAAATAACCACTATTAAAAGCTTCAATTACCATGTGTTCACCATCAACCAAAAAAAGTCCACTTAAATCCCTATATTTTTTACTATTTAACTTCTTTAAATCCTTAACATGGCCATTACTAATAGACGAATAAAACACATAAATCACCCAATAAAAATTATACTATTATAAAGAAAAAAAAGAAAGTATAAAACTACTTTCTTACCAATCTTTTAACATAACAATGCTCATCATTAATAACATCCAAATCATAATTATCCGCAATATCCATAACAGTATTCCCTAAATACTGATTAGAATCATCACTATACAACCTCAAAACTTTATTAAATAAATCATTATCCTCAATACCCAAATAATTAAATAAATCATTTAATAATTCTTCATTAGAACAATCAAAACAACCATTATCAAGATCTTCCATTGGATAACGAAAAACCATAGAAAAATATAAATAAATCAAACTCTTAATATCCAACTCCTTAGTAAAACTACGTCCATTTTTATACTTAGTAAAATCATATATACCTCTATTACCTAAACCACTAGACATAGCAGGAGTAAAATAATTAGAAACCTGTAAACCATCAAAATCAATAAAATGAACTTCCCCACTTTCATCAATCAAAATATTTCCATCAGTAAGCATATCAGGAAAAACAATATTATCATTTTTTCTAACTATAGACTCTAACTTACTATATAAATTAGTTATCTCACCTAAAGACATACTATCATTAACATAATTCATAATAGATACACCATCAATAAAAGGCATGGTATATCCAATAAAAGAGCGACCTCTATAAACACAACTAGAAGGAACAACAATATTAGAATCATTTACTAACCTGCTACCCTTAAGAATATTATCCTCAATATCATAATCATTATCAAGCAAAGAAATCAAATGACCATAATCAAACATCTTAAAAACATTATCATTATCTATCCTATATACACGACTAACAGAATTATAAGAAATACACTTACTAAAGGGATTAATACTATTCAAACAAATCTTTTTCATAACCTCACCTGTGAAAAGTATTATAACAAAAAAATAAAACAAGTCAATAAAAAAAGAAATAGTTTATTCAACTACTTCCCTTAAATAAAAATCTTTATAATATGTTGTAACATTCGTATATCCACTATAATCTGGCATAACCATAAACTTAAAATATCTCTGACCATTTTTAAATTTATTATGATAGCCAAAACCACCAATACCTTGAATTACAGTATTTTTATCAGACCAATCAGTTGATAAATACGTACCTGCAACTAATGCATAAGGATATGTAGATCCATCATTACCCTGACTTAGCTTAGTTCCAGCTGGAATATTTCCCTTATTCCAAGCGGATTTTAACTTAATACGATTAACCATCTGACCATCAACCTCAACATTTTTTTCTATATTATTTGTAACTACCTCTACATCATCTATAACTTCTGTTGTTGTATTATCATATAAATTAGACCAAGCATTCCTAGAATATGTCAACTCTGGATAATGATATCCCGTTGAATCAACATAATTCCAAAAAATAAATCCATGTTGATAAGTTTGAGTAGTTGTCGTATTCCAATTTGTCATATCAGTTAAATAAATATAAGTATCACCATTATTTAAATCACGAGCTAACGTAGTTAATGTATTTGCGATATATGAATATTGATATGTTTGAATAAAATTATGATCTATATCAACAGGATAATAACCCATATATACTTTAGTAGATGTATTATTCGTTTTTACAGTAACACCATATTCATATTTTTTTTCAATATCAATAGGTATAAATAAGCTACTCAATAATGTTGTTGAACCTCCCGTATAACTCAAATATCCATCACTATTATAAGTAAAACTACTAAATCCAGTATTATCACCAAATGATAAATCACCATTAACAAATAAATTATCTCCTCTATTAGTAGAACAAGAATAATTTAACTTAGTAACAACACCCTTATAATAATCATAATTATTAATACCAATAGAAATACATCCACTAATAAATTGATGATTATGAACAAGTATATTTCCTCTAGGCCTATTCCAATTTCTACTCAAATATATTATACTAGCGTTTCTTTCTAAATTACCTACATTATTATAATAATAAACTCCATCCATGACACCACTATTAATATTAGATTTAATTAATTCAATCTCACTATTAACATCAGAATCAATAATATCATCAATACTCGATTCTTCATCAATAAGAACACTATTAATATTTACCTTAACAATCAAATTTCTATTATAGTTTTCATTACTATCAGGATCAATAACATCACTAATATAACCTAAATTAATGAGTTCTCCTAAAGTTAAAGTATAATAACCATCTTCAGGAACAAGCTCAATATTATCAGTTCTCCACATAGAAGCCGCACTCTTAATATTTTCTATCTGTACTTCACTTAAAGTGTCCTTAGAATTCTTCAAATTCTTATCAACAACAGTTAAAACAATAATAGATAATAAAGCAAGTAATGTAATAACACCCAATATCTCAATAAATGTAAAACCATTCCTTTTCATATACCACCTATATAAGTCCCATATAATATAGACCAAATACCAAAGCAGCCATTAAAATAATAAATATAACAATAATCAATAAAGTCTTATTACCTTTTTTACCACCTTTACCACCTTTAACACTCTTATGAATAATTAAATTCTTACCAGTCATACCATCCATTAAAGGAACATTCAAAGTATTCAAAACAGTAACACCTATATCACTTAAATTTCCTCCTGTTACACTATAACTATCACGAGATAATTCATTATCAACAATAACAAAAGGAACCTTAGAAGAAAAATTAACATTAACTAATTCATCTTTATGATTATATAAAACCTCATTAATACCATAACTAGAAGTAATATATAAAATTCCACCTCTATTTATAACCTGATTATAAATTTGAGATAAACAACCATCCAAACTATTTAAAGCTCTTCTAATATTCTCAGTATTTCTCTTTTGACCATCTCTAACAATAGAATAATCTACAATAATTAAATCATAAAAATCACTGTTAATAGCTTCAATCAACCTACTTGTAATCAACTGATAAGTATTTGAAACATTAGTATCATAATCACCTGAAGTAACAGAATCAATACCCAAAACCTGAGCACCTTGCATATTATTACATCCATTAAAATAATAATTTAAATAAGGAATTCTATCTTTTTCAGCAATCAACAAATGCTTAATACCATTACTATTCATACACCCATAAAAAGAAGTTTTAACAGGCTCATAATTAAAACAACTAACACTAGTTTGATTAGAAAGTGGAAATAAAGAACAAACCTTAATATTAATACCAGTATTATTAGTATACATATACTTAGCAGGTTGAACAAGTAAATCAGCAAACACACTAGCTAAATCATTTTCATAATTAAAGAAAAATACACCATCAGTATTAGCAATAAGTCCATCATTAGAAACAATAAAAGGAACAATATTTTCCTCCAAATTATTTCTCTTATAATTACTCTCTACAGCCTCGCTATAGTTAATCCAATGCTCTCCAATACCACCAACAGCAACCTTATAAAGTTCCTTTGTAACAGTTATACCAGAAGAATCCTTTAAATGATTAATACCAGCAACAATACTTATTTTAACATTAGGATACAAATTCAAAATTCTATGAACATTAGCATAATATTTATGAAAAGACTTATTCAAAGAATTATTATTAGCACCCAAATATAAATGCAAAAAAATATCATTAATACCAATACTCATACAATACTCAACCATTTTACGTAAATGGGACATAGAATCTTCACCATATCTATCACCCATCAAAGATACTAAATGTAGTCTAGACTTATTATTAATAACATGATCAGTAACAACCTTTAAAGATTCATTATTAAAAAACATATTATTTTCAATCTTTGAATTAACAATTTCGATAGACTGCTTAACAATACTACAAGCACCAATATTCAAATATCCTAAATCACGATTAACAGCAGCACCTTCACTTAATCCTACTCCTTTACCACTAGAATTTAAAGTTGTAAATAAATATCTATTAGTTAAAGTATCCAATGTTGGCATAACATCACTACTATAAATACTATAAGACTTAGCATCTTCAATACCCATTCCATCCATTAAACATAAAACAAAAGGTTTCCTCCTCATAAATAACCTCCCATATCCTAATAAATATTATATAACTTATTAAATCAAAAGTCAAAAAATATCATACTATATAATGGTGATAAAATGTTTAACATAAAAGACGCAGTTGAAATAGCAAACAAACTAAACATACAATTCAAAGACTTTTCAATAAACGATCTATTAACAGGAATAAACATAGAACTAGAACATGGAACAATAAATCCTAAAACAAATATAACAAATGACAATCTAGAACTAACAGCTAAAATAGCACTCGCACATCTATATGAATATCCAAACTACTACAATAAAGAATATGGACTACCAAAATTTGAAGAACAACTAAAAAAACTGCAATAAAGCAGTTTTTATAATGAAGAACTATAATCTAATTCATCCATATCATTAAAATCATAATCATAATCATAATCATAATCGTAATCATAATCGTAATCATAATCATAACTTGGCATTAAACTAGACAAACCTTCAAATAAACTATATAATTTAGAATTTTCAAATCTAGAAGAATATAACTCTGATAAAGCATTCATCTCTTCTTCAGTTAATTCATCATAATTCTTAAAGTTACTAGTATCAACATCAGCAATCTGACCACCAATAGTACTAGTAAAACTATTAGTCATACTAAATGAACTACCATCATAATTTACAGTTAATTTTACACTACCCTCAGAATTATTCTTATCAATTTCCTTACCAGAAATAACTAAACTACCGTTTAATTTAATAAAATCAGCATCAAAATCAATAACACAATTATTCTTATCAGATGATTTAATAGTCATACCAACTACCCTTACATTAGCAGAATATAAATCAACAAGAGTAGAATCATCGTTAAATCTAACTTTGATATCTTCACCTTCACTAACAGAAACATCAATACCAACTAAAGAATTTTTAATACCCTTTGTATAAATACTTATAGCAAAATTATCATTACCATAAATATCAGAATTACGAGAAGCCTCTAAATCACTCTTAATCTCATCAACACTTGTATCACTTACTCTAGCTAAAACTTCTAACAACTTAGAATCAGATAAAGTATTTTCAATAATTCTATCAGATAATTTTTTAGTATTTTCTTCATTAAAAGTATAAGTTAATTTATCAACACCAATTTCCTTACCATTTAAAGTAATCTTCTCATGAGATTTCTCAAATTCACTCATATCTAGTGAATCAATTAAAATATCCTTATAAGACTTAACAATATACTTAATATCTTCATTACTTACATTAGCTTTTTCAATTGAAAAAACTTCACTAAAATCAGTATCATCAGAATTCATTTTAATTAAACTTGGATAATCATCCCCAAATGAAATATAACCTTCATTGTTTAAAAAATAAATAAGCGCATCAATTAGTCTATTACCTTCTTCATATAAAGAAACACCCATAGACATTTTCTTATTAGGATAATCCAAACCAACAGAATAAGAAAAATTCTCACTCTTCAAATCAGCTAACTCTGGAATGTTAGTATCAAAAGTTAAATTACCCTTAACTAAAATACTATCCTTTTCATAATCAAAAGAATTAGACTCAAGAAGCAAACCTTCTAACTTATCATATCCACCGTTAATAACACTAGTAATAATTCTCTTAGGATTCTTAAAATATAAATAAACACCACCTAAAACACATACCAATATAAATAATACTACTATAGGTAAAATAATTTTTTTAGATTTTGAAGAACCATTATCAGAACTCATACTACTAGGTTGATTAATAGTATTAACTTGACTAGAATTTACACTATTAATACCTTGGACATCAACACTATTCATTTGATTATTAATAGGTTGACTACCTACTTGATTATTAACAGGTTGAACATTACTTATTTCGTCAACTTTTGCTCCACAAGAGCCACAAAACTTTGAACCAATTTCTAAATCAGTTCCACAATTTTTACACTTCATAAATACACTCCTATTCTTACAATAAATATAATACAATAAAAATACTTAAAAGTCAAATGAATAAAACAATCAAAAAAAAATCAAAATATAATAGGTGATATAATGAATAAATCAATATGGAATAATATAAAAACAAATACTAAAACAACAAAAAATATAATAGAAACAGACGTACTTATAATTGGAGGAGGAATAACAGGAATAACTTCCCTACTATACCTATTAGATCAAAACAAAACAACAACACTAATAGAAGCAAATACACTAGGATCAGGAATAACAAACAAAACAACAGGAAAAATAAATATAATGCAAGAATGTAATTATCAAACAATAGAACAAATAACAAACAAAAAAACATCAGAAAAATACTTAGAATCACAAATATACGCAACAAACGAAATACTTAAAATAATTAAAAATTATAACATCGACTGTGACCTAGAAAAAAACGAATCATACCTATTCACAAATGAACAAAAAAATATAAAAAAAATAATGAAAGAAAAACAAATACTATCAAAATATATAAAATGTGAAACAATAACAAAACTTCCAAACAATTACCCATGCATATATGGTATCAAAACAAAATCATACACATTTAACCCAATAAAGTATATTAAAGAAATAAAAAATATATGCAAAAACAACATATACGAAAATACAAGAGCACTAACAATAACAAAAAAACTAAATAAATACCTAATAAAAACAAATAAAAATAAAATACTAGCAAAAGAAATACTAATATGCACACACTATCCATTCATAAATAAACCATTTATACCAATTAAAACAACAATTGAAAAAGAATATATAATAGCCGCAAATCCAGAAAAAACATATAAAGTGAATATGATATCAAACGACAACGAAATAATATCAATAAGATACTATAAAGACAAAATGATATATATAAACAACAACTCCCTACTATGTAATAAACTAAACCATAAAAAAAACATGAATAACACGATTAAAAACTTCAAAAAACACTTTAACTACCCAATAACACACACATGGTATAACTATGACATTATATCAAACGATAAACTACCAATAATAGGAAAAATAAAAAAAGAAAACATAATGATCGCAACAGCATTCAATAAATGGGGAATGACAAATGGAATACTTGCTGCAAAAATAATGACAGATATAATAAAAAACAAAGAAAATGAATATATAGAATTAGTAAATCCATATAGAAAAACAAACAAAAACAAAATAATAAACAATTGTAAATATTCATACAACAACATAAAAGCATACATAAAATCAAGAAATCAAAAAAACATAAAATACAAAAAAGAAAATGGAATTGAATACGCAATATACATAGACGAAAATAAAAAAGAACACAAAATAATAAATAAATGTCCACACTTAAAATGTAAACTAATACTAAATGAAATTGACAAAACATGGGACTGTCCATGTCATGGTTCAAGATATACAATAGATGGAAAAGTAATTAAAGGACCAAGTAACTACTCAATAATACCAAAAAAAACTACTGATACAAATCAGTAATTTTTTTATTAATTATTTAACTTTTCAATCTCCTCAATACTTAAACCTGTACTTTTTGAAATAATATCAATATCAACATTTTCCTTTAATAAATTTTTAGCTATTTCAATATTTCTTTGATTAATTCCAATTTCTTTGCCCTCACTAAGTCCAAGCTCTTTACCCTCACTAAGTCCAAGTTCTTTACCTCGTTCTTCCGCATCTTCTAAAGCTATTTTATGGCAATACTCTTCAATCTGTTCTTTTTCAAGATTTGTAATAAATGGTGTATCATTACTCATGATTTTTAATTTCTCAACTGTATCCATAAGAATCTTATCTCCTTTACATAATTTTCTTAATTCA
>Ga0129307_1000680_pt1 | contig 48263 bp, 41 predicted proteins | sample P1105metagenome_FD_94437 | JGI IMG/M metagenome (GOLD analysis project Ga0129307, IMG submission 94437) | Capybara group fecal microbial communities from Wisconsin, USA - P1105 metagenome | ecosystem: Host-associated > Mammals > Digestive system > Large intestine > Fecal | place: USA: Wisconsin...
GACTGGATGTAGGGCGCGACGGGGCCGCCGATATCGGGGCCTTCGTCATGCTCGAGCCCGCATTCCTTCATGGTGCGGTAGATCACGTCGGTCGCGCCCTCGACGAGGCGCCCCTGATCCGTGTCCTCAATGCGAAGGATGAAGGTGCCATGATCGTGCCGCGCGATCAGATAGGTATAGAGCGCGGTGCGAAGGTTGCCGACGTGCATATAGCCGGTGGGGGAGGGCGCGAAGCGCGTACGGGTCTTGCCGTGCGGGATCTTGCCTTCCATCATATCAAAATAATTCTGGTCGATCGCCATAGGAATACCTCCCGTGAAATGTCCCAAATATTTTATCGTTTCCGGGGAGAAAAGTCAACTTGTACTTCGGCAAAAAGTGTGTTATCATCATTCTGGTTTATTACGCGAAAGAAAGGAAACCCACCTATGGAAGCGAACAATATACAGAAAAAGACCATGCTCTCCGGCATCCAGCCCAGCGGCGACCTGCATCTGGGCAATTACCTCGGCGCGATCAAGAACTGGAGCGGACGCTCGGATGCGTATGACTGCTTTTACTTTATGGCGGATCTGCACGCGATCACCGTGCGGCAGAATCCCGCCGATCTCCGCCGCCGCACGCTGACACAGCTGGCGCAGTATATCGCCTGCGGCCTCGATCCCGAGAAGAACACGCTCTTCATCCAGTCCCATGTCCGCCAGCACGCGGAGCTGGGCTGGGTGCTGAACTGCTACACGATGTTCGGCGAGCTCAGCCGTATGACGCAGTTCAAGGACAAGAGCGCCAGGCATACCGACAACATCAACGGCGGCCTCTTTACCTATCCCTCGCTCATGGCGGCGGATATCCTGCTTTACCAGCCGGACTATGTCCCCGTCGGCGCCGACCAGAAGCAGCACGTCGAGCTGACGCGCAACATCGTGCAGCGATTCAACGGCATCTACGGCGACGTGTTCAAGACGCCCGAGTTCTACTCCACCAAGGAGGGCGCGCGGGTCATGTGCCTCACGGCGCCGGAGAGCAAGATGAGCAAATCCGCGCCGGAGGGCTGCGTGTTTCTGATGGAGAAGCCGGAGGACATCGCCCGCAAGTTCAAGCGCGCCGTCACCGACAGCGATACCGAGCGCTGCGTCCGCTACGATCCGGAGAACAAGCCCGGCGTCGCCAACCTTATGAATATCTACGCCGCCGTCACGGGCAAGAGCCTGGACGAGGTGGAGCGCGAATTCAACGGACAGGGCTACGGAAAGTTCAAGCCCGCCGTGGGCGAAGCGGTGATCGAGCTGCTGCGCCCCATCCGCGAGGAGACGGAGCGTATCCTGGGCGACAAGGCGTATCTTGAAAGCGTGTACAAAAGCGGCGCGGAGCGCGCGAGCTATGTCGCCGAGAAGACTCTGCGCAAGGTCTACAAGAAGATCGGCTTCGTTCCGCGCGGTTAAGAGGGGGAAGGCGCTATGACAACAAGTATTCCGGGCGAACTGCTGCTCCGCGTGGGAGAGGCGCTGCTTTGCGCCATGATCGTGAGCTTCCTGCTCTCCCCGCTGGTGAAATCCTTCGCCTATAAGATCGGCGCGATCGACGTGCCGAAGGACAGCCGGCGGATGCACAAGAAGCCTACGCCCAGACTGGGCGGGCTCGCCATCTTCCTCGGCTTCCTGTTCAGCATCCTGCTCTTTGTCCGCCCCTTCGACACGCAGCTGCGCGGCATCCTGCTCGGCTCGGTCATGATCGTGGTGCTCGGCGTGGTGGACGACAGCGCTCCGCTGCGCGCGAGCTTCAAGTTCCTGATCCAGATTGCGGCGGCGCTCGTCGCCGTGTATCACGGGGTCGTGGTGCAGATCCTGTCCAACCCCAACATCTTCAGCGACGAGCCGTACTGGTACCTCGGCTGGGCGTCGGTGCCCATCACGGTGCTGTGGATCGTGGGGATCACCAACTCGGTGAACCTGATCGACGGGCTGGACGGGCTTGCCAACGGCGTGTCCACGATCAGTGCGCTGACGATGCTGGTCATCGCCCTGCTGGTCTCCGAGGGACAGACGGCGCTCATCATGGCGGCGCTGGTCGGCGCGTGCGTCGGCTTCATGCCGTATAACAAGAACCCCGCGCAGATGTTCATGGGCGATACCGGATCGACCTTCCTCGGCTATATCCTTGCGACGGTTTCGATCCAGGGTCTGTTCAAATACTACGCCATCATCTCCTTCGCCGTGCCCTTCCTGATCGTCGGCCTGCCGATGTTCGACACGCTCTTCGCCATCGTGCGCCGCCTTGCGCACGGGCAGAACCCGATGTCGCCCGACCGCGGGCACATCCATCACCGTCTCATCGACATGGGGCTCAATCAGAAGCAGGCGGTCGCGGCGCTGTACGTCGTGAGCAGCATCCTCGGCCTGTCCGCCGTGGTGCTGACCACGAGCGGCGCGATGCGCGCGATGATGTTCCTCTTTGCGGTGGCGGTGCTGGCGTTCTTTGCCGCGCGCATCATCTTCCCGCGGGAGATCGCCGAAACGAAGCATGAGAAGGAAGCGGCGGAGCACAGCGCACAGGAACAGAGTGAAATCGACCTCCATCCCGCGGTGGATGCAGACAGGCAGGAGGAAAAACATGGATAAACTGCGTATCATGAGCGTGTTCGGCACGCGACCGGAGGCGATCAAGATGGCGCCGCTGGTCAAGGAGCTCAAAACCCGCCCCGAGATCGAAAGCCTCTGCTGCGTCACGGCGCAGCACCGCGAGATGCTGGACAGCGTCATGGAGGTCTTTGGCTTGTCCGCCGACGCCGACCTCAACATCATGACCCCCCGGCAGACGCTCTCGACCATCACCAGCAAGTGCCTCACCGGCATGGATGATGTGATCGAGCGCCTGAAGCCGGACATGATCCTTGTTCACGGCGACACGTCCACGACGTTCGCGGGCGCGCTCTCCGCGTTCTACCATCAGGTGCCGGTCGGCCATGTTGAGGCGGGGCTTCGCACCTACGATAAATACTCCCCGTTCCCGGAGGAGATGAACCGCAAGCTGGTCACGCAGATCGCGGACCTGTACTTCTGCCCGACAAAGAACAACCGCGACAATCTTGCGCGCGAGGGCGTGACCGAGGGCGTGTTCGTCACCGGAAACACGGTCATCGATGCTCTGAAAACGACTGTGCGCAAGGACTATACCTTTGCAACGGACGAGCTGAACCGGCTGGACTATTCCCGCAAGGTCGTGCTTGTGACCTGCCACCGCCGCGAAAATTACGGCGAGCCGATGAAGAACATCTTCACCGCGCTGCGCGACCTCGCGCTGCAGAACGAGGACATGGAGTTGGTCTATCCCGTGCACCTCAGCCCCGTCGTGCGCGAGGCGGCGGCAAAATACCTTGCCGGAACGCCGCGCGTCCATCTGATCGACCCGCTGCCCGCCGACGAGATGCACAATCTCATGGCGCGCGTCTATCTGGTGATGACCGACTCCGGCGGCTTGCAGGAGGAGGCCCCCGCGCTTGGCAAGCCGGTGCTTGTCCTGCGCCGTGAGACGGAGCGGCCCGAGGCGGTCGCCGCCGGGACGGTCGCCATGGCGGGCGTCGTGTACGACGACATCCTGCGCATGGGCAATGAGCTGCTGCGCGATGAGGCGGCTTACGCGAAGATGGCGCACGCCGTCAACCCCTACGGCGACGGCAATGCCTGCGCGCGCATCGCGGATGCGATCGAATGGTGGTTCCGCCGCCGCGCCGAGCGTCCGGCGGATTATCAGCCGTGAAGCGGAAAAAACGCGCGCCCATGATGGGCGTCGCGTTCACGCTGCTTCTTGCGCTGGTGCTGTTCTTTTTCCTGCGCCTGAGCCTGCATCAGCCGCCCGCGGTCGAGCTGCCCGCGGCGGAGCAGCGGAGCGCCGACGGAGAGGTCGTCGCCAGCTCCGAGCAGGATGCGCTGCGCCGTGTGGAGGTCAATCCTCAGACTGTGCAGCTTGTCATCGAGCGTCTGGCGCGCCCGTCGAATTACCGGCGCTCCGTGGTAATTGAGCGGTTCTGGAACGGGGCGAGCGGCGTGACGAACGCGTCTGTGTCTGTTGCGGACGGCTGGACGCGCGTGGATCAGACGAACATGAACGGCGAGACGCGCCACAGCGTCACGTCGCCGGAGGAGAGCTGGATCTGGTACGGCGAGTCGCACAGCGTCTACCATGGCGCGGCGTCTGTGACCGCCGACGAGGAACAGAGCATCCCGACCTATGAGAACATCCTGCGTCTTGCGCCCGCGGATATTGCCGCCGCGGACTACCGCGAGCTGGACGGGGTGAACTGCATCTACGTCGAATGCGTACCCGACGCCGCGTCGTATGTGGACCGCTTCTACATCTCGGTGGACAGCGGCCTTCTGGTGAAAATGGAGCGCGTGCGGAACGGGACGGCGGCGTATTCCATGACGGCGCTGACCGTCGAGCGCGACGGCGTGAGCGCCGAATCGTTCACGCTGCCGGACGGCACGGTGCTCTTCGATCCAGAAATGATACTGAAAAATGACGAAAGCGAGGGTGAATGACCCTCGCTTTCGTCATAAGATCAGCAGCAATCCCAGCGCGATCAGTACTTCTTCATCCGCCTTCTCCCGGAAGAGCAGAAACAGGATCGCAAGCAGCAGCAGGTCGCCCGTGTCCACATCCTGCATACGCAGCCGCTCCAGAAGGCCGGACAGCAGCCGCGTGACGTCCGGCGGCGGGGGAGGGGGCGGCTGCGGGCTTGGCGGCGGAGCCGGAGGCGGGATCGGTTCCGGTCTCGGCGGAGGAGGCGGAGACGGAACTGGCGGCGGCTGCGGCCTCGGCGGCGGGGGCGGAGGCGGCGCGGCGACCGGCATACAGACGTACTCTCCGCGCTCGTTGCGTATGTAACGGTTATACATGGACGTCCTCCTGCTCCGGCGAAACCAAAAAGGTTTTGCCGAGATGGATCAGCCGCGCGAGCTGTGCCGCGCGCTCCACCTTGTCGCGCCTTTTCTCGCTCAGATACGGACGCAGCGCGCGCAGGAACGCCGCCGCTTCGCCGCTTTCGGGGCGGTTGAGCATCTGGATCAGCGGCGCAAGGCGGCCGAGCAGCTCCGCGTCCATCGCGCCTGCGTCCGGCTTTTCCGTCCTTGGCGGCTCCGGCTTCGGCGACTCCTGCGCCGTGCCGCCGAGGCTTTGCGCGATGGACGCGATCTGCGCCATGGCGTCGGGGTCGGAGAGTATGGTGTTGAGTTGCTCCTGCCAGTCCGCCATGGCCTGCGACCTCCTTTACTGCTTTGCCGACTCGTTCAGCCGGCTCATTACCGCCGCGGCGTTCGGGTCGTTCATCAGCCCCTGCAGCATCTGCGCCAGCTCCGCGGTTTCGCCTTTCGCCGCCGCAGCCGCCGCGCGGTTCAGCGCTGCGCCGCCGTCGTTCCGCGTCAGCAGCGCCATCAGCTTCTGACCGTCGCCGGAGCGCATGAGCTGTGAGGCGAGCTCCTTGTTTTGCTTGAGCCGCTCGATGGCGGCGGATGTTTTCGCGTCCATGGTGTTCCTCCAATGCGTTCAGTTTCAACGCAGTATATGCGCGGCGGACAAAAAATGTGCCTCCCGTTGGGAGGCACGGTTCACTTTTGCGCTTTTCCGTAGTCGCAGTCGCTCCGAAGCGGGCAGGCCGCGCAGTTGGGCTTGCGCGCCATGCAAAGCGCGCGCCCGTGCAGCACCATGCGGTGGCAGAAGTCGCTGCTCTCCCGGCCGGGGATGACCTCGCGCAGCTGCTTTTCCACGCGCAGCGGATCGGTGCTGCCGTCGGTGAGCCCGAGACGGCCGGTGATGCGGATGCAGTGCGTGTCGCAGACGTAGGCGCTCTGGTGGTAGATGTCGCCCAGCACCAGATTCGCCGTCTTGCGTCCGACGCCGGGGAGTGCGGTCAGCTCCTCCATCGTGTCCGGCACCCTGCCGCCGTACTGCGTCACAAGGATCTTCGCACACTCGACAAGATCCTTCGCCTTGGTGTTGTAGAAGCCGCAGGAGCGGATCGCATCGCCGACCTCCTCGTAACTGGCCTCCGCAAACGCCTCCAGCGTCGGAAAGCGGGCGAACAGCCCCGGCGTCACCAGATTTACCCGCGCATCGGTGCATTGGGCGCTGAGCCGCACGGCGAACAGCAGCTCGTAGTCTTTTTCGTAGGTGAGCGAGCACAGCGCGTCCGGGTAGAGCTGCTTCAGCCCCTCGATGATGCGTTTGACCGCGGCCTTGGACTTCATGGCGATATCCTCCGAAATCTGTCGTTTTCCGTAGAATATCACGAAAACCCTGCCGCGTAAAGCGTCAGCTTGCAAATTGCGGCGTGTGATGTATAATGGCGCGGGAAGGGAGGCGGAAGCATGAAGACCAAGTGGCGGATCGCTGCCGCCGTGCTTGCCGGCTGCGCCGTCATGTCCTATGTGGACGGCGTGATGCAGCCGGGCTACGTCGCCAAGTCGTTCGTCAAGCTGGCGCTGTTCATCGGATTGCCGCTCCTGTGCGCGGGAGCGGACGGGGAGATCGGGCTGCGGCGCCTGCTGCGCGCGGACCGGCGCGGCGTTCTGAACGCGCTCCTGCTGGGTGCGGCCGTGTACGCCGTAGTGATCTGCGCGTACTTCGCCCTGCGCGGAGCGTTCGATTTTTCAGGGCTGACGGGGACGCTGACCGGACAGACCGGCGTGACGCGCGGGAACTTTCTGTTCGTCGCGCTCTACATCTCCTTTGTCAACTCGCTGCTGGAGGAGTTCTTCTTCCGCGGCTTCGCGTTTCTGACGTTACGGCGGTTTGCCTCGCGGCGCTTCGCCTATGCGTTCAGCTCGCTGACCTTCGCCGCGTACCACATCGCCATGATGCGGGGCTGGTTCTCGGCATGGGTGACGCTGCTCGCGCTGCTGGGGCTGACGGCGGGCGGGCTGATCTTCGACCGTGTGGACGAAGCGGAGGACAACATTTTCCGCTCGTGGCTGGTGCATATGTTTGCCAATTTCGCCACGAATACCGTCGGATTCATTCTGTTTGCCGCATGAAAAACGGGCGCGAGGCATGGCCTTGCGCCCGTTTTCCGTTACGCGTTGTTCGTGCTCTCAAACGGCTCTGTCTCGCGGAAAAGCATCGTGATGCACCACAGGCCTGCCAGCCCGACCAGCGTGTAGATCACGCGGCTGACCACGCCGGTCTGGCCGCCGAAGAGGAAAGCCACCGCGTCAAAGCCGAACAGGCCGATGCTGCCCCAGTTGAGCGCGCCGACAATGGACAGCGTCAGCGCAAGCTTGTCGATGAACATAAGAGTATCCTCCTTTTTTGCTGGGTCGAGGGCTATTCTTCGCTTTCTTCAAAAAAATTATGCGCCCTAAAAATATTTAAGAAAAATTTGTCAAATCCATTGAAACAGCGACATATTTATTGTATATTGTATGCAGAGCTACCCATATTATTCGATGGAGGAAAACGCGATGAACGATAAATTCAACAAACTCGGTTTTTATCCTGCCGATATTCTGCTTCCGAAGGATGCGGACATGACAAAATGGGCGGTGGTCGCCTGCGACCAGTTCACCTCCGAGCCGGAGTATTGGGAGAACGTGGACAAGACCGTGGGCGACGCGCCCTCGACCTTGCGGCTGATCCTGCCCGAGGCGGAGCTGAAAGCGCCCGACGTGGAGGACAAGATCGCCGGCATCAACGCCACAATGGAGGATTATCTGCGCCGCGACCTGTTCAAAACGCTCAAGGATTCGCTCATCTACATCGAGCGCACGCAGTCCGACGGCAAGATCCGCCACGGCCTGATCGGCATGGTCGATCTCGACGCCTATGATTTCACGCCCGGCTCGGGCGCGCTGATCCGCGCGACCGAGGGCACGGTGCTCGAGCGCATCCCGCCGCGCGCCAAGGTGCGCCGCAACGCGCCCATCGAGCTGCCGCACGTCATGCTGCTCATCGACGATCCGGACAAGACCGTCATCGAGCCGCTGACCGGCGAAGCGTCGGGCATGGAGAAGCTCTACGATTTTGACATGATGGCGGGCGGCGGCCACATCCGCGGCTGGAAGCTCTCCGACGCGCAGATCGACGCGGTTGCCGACGCGCTGACGGGGCTGTGCGCCGACGAGGCGATGCAGAAGAAGTACGGCGTTTCCGGCGTCGCGCCGCTGCTGTTCGCCGTGGGCGACGGCAACCACTCCCTCGCCACGGCGAAAGCCTGCTGGGAGGAGCAGAAGGGCAAGAACCCCCTCGCCCGCTTCGCCCTCGTCGAGGTCGTCAACAATCACGACGACGCGCTCCAGTTCGAGCCGATCCACCGCGTGCTCTTCGGCGTGGACGCGCAGGAGTTTATCGCGGCGTTCAAGGCCTTCTATCCCAACACCCGCGAGGGCAAGGGCGAGGGCCACGTCATCGAGGTCGCCAGCGAGGCGTTCAACGGCTTCCTGACCGTCCCCGACCCGAAGGTGCAGCTTGCCGTCGGCACGCTGCAGGCGTTCATTGACGATTATCTCAAGACCCACGACGGCGAGGTGGACTACATCCACGGCGACGATGTGACCCGCCAGCTTGGCAGGAAGAACGGCAACATCGGTCTGCTGCTGCCCGCGATGGGGAAGGACCAGCTCTTCAAGACCGTCATGGCGGACGGCGTCCTGCCGCGCAAGACCTTCTCGATGGGCCACGCGCAGGACAAGCGCTACTATATCGAGGCGCGCAGGATCAAATGACGAGCGTCACACTTCCCGCCCACGCGAAGCTGAACCTGACGCTGGACATCCTGCGCAGGCGGCCCGACGGCTACCACGATCTGCAAATGGTCATGCAGAGCGTGTCCCTGCATGACGACGTGACCGTGTCGCTGACGGACGGAAACGGGATATCCTGTCGCTGCGGGGAGATCCCGGGCGACGAGAGCAATCTCGCCGTCAAGGCGGCGCGCGCGTTCTTCGCGGAGACCGGCATACCGCCGCGCGCTCTGGAGATCGACATTGTCAAGCGCATCCCCGCGCAGGCGGGCATGGCGGGCGGCAGCACGGACGGCGCCGCGGTGCTGCGCGCACTGCGGACGCTGCTCAGGCCGGAGCTTGCGACGCAGGAGCTGGAGCGCATCGGCGCATTGGTCGGCAGCGACGTGCCGTACTGCGTCCGCGGCGGCACGGCGCTGGCGGAGGGGAGAGGCGAACGGCTGACGACCATGACGGACGCGCCCGCGTTCCACGCGGTGCTCTGCAAGCCGGATTTCGCCGTCTCTACGCCCGTGCTGTTCTCCCGCGTCCGTGTGGACGAGCTGCACGGACGCCCCGACACGGCGGGGATGCTTGCCTCGCTCCGCGCGGGCGACGCGGCGGGCGTGCTCGCGCGCGTGCGCAACGTGTTCGAGGAAGTCCTGCCGGAGGACTGCGGCGAGGTGTTCGCCATCAAGGAACGCCTGCTTGACCTCGGCGCGGATGCGGCGGCGATGACCGGCAGCGGTCCCACCGTATTCGGCCTGTTCCGCGGCGAAGCGGCGGCGCAGGCGGCGTATGCCACGCTTTCGCGCGCGTATCGGCAGACATTTTTGACGCGCTTTGTTTAAACTGAAGGGAAACCGCCCATACTGGAAAGTGTATTCTTTTCTGTGTGGGCGGTTTTGTTATGAAAAAATGGGAAATATCGCTTTTGGTCGCCATATTTGTGACGATCCTGTGCTGCGCGGTCCTGCCGGAGCCGACGATGCAATGGTGGACGGCGGCTTTTTCGCCGCTGTGTGACGGCGTTCTCACCGCGAACGCAGGCGGTGGCGGCGTCATTTTGCGCTCAAAGCTGTGGGAGCTTGTATCAAAAGTTGTGACGTGATCCGCTTTTCGTTGCACGACGCGCGGATGTGTGCTAAACTGGCTTGTGAATCCAAAACAGGGAGGCGAGACATATGCTGCGTCTGGTGATGGGACGCGCGCGCACGGGCAAGTCCGAGCGGGTGCTGTACGAGATCGCGCGAGCGGGGCGGGACGAACCGGAGCGCCGCCAGATCCTCATGGTGCCGGAGCACGCCTCCCACGTTGCCGAAACGGATATCTGCCGCGTCTGCGGCGACGGTGCGAGCCGCCACGTCGAGGTGCTGAGCTTCAAGCTGCTCGCCTCGCGCGTGCTGTCAATCGTCGGCGGCAGCGCGGATGTGACGCTGGATGCGGGCGGCAAGCTGCTCACGCTCCAGCGCACGATGCAGGAGCTGGCGGGAACGCTGCGCGTCTACAGCCGTCCGTCGCAGCGCAGCGCGTTTCTGGAGAGCCTGCTGGCCGTGATGGAGGAACTGATCGCATACGCCGTCCCGCCGGAGCAGCTCGCGGAGATCGCGGCGGACATCCCCGGCGAGAGCGGGGACAAGCTGCACGACGTCGCGCTGATCTACGGCGTGTATCTCGCCAAGCTGACCGCGGACGGACGCGACGCGCGCGACCGCCTGCAAAAGCTGGAGGAGGGACTGGAGGCGTCCGGCTACATAGACGGAAAAGACGTGTATCTGGACGGTTTTTCCTATTTTACCGGCCGGGAAATGCGCATCCTGCGGATCATATTCCGCCGCGCGCGGAGCGTGACGGTGACGCTGCTCGGCGATGTGAGCGACCGCGAGCTGTTCAGCGAGAGCCTGCGCGTGCGCGAACAGCTGATCCGTGAGGCAAAGAGCGCCGCTCTGCGCTGCGAGATCGACCATCTGCGCGACCATCCGGTGGAGAGCGCGCTCGACCATGTGGAGCGGCACTTTTTCGGCGAAGCGTCAAAATGGGAGGGGGAGTGTGACGTCATCCGTTTGCTCGAATCCCCCGACGCTTATGCCGAAGCGGAGCGCGCCGCGGCGGAGATCCTGGACCTCGTCCGTCGGCGGGGCTTCCGCTGGCGCGACGTCACGGTGACGGCGCGCGACCTCCGCAGTTACGAAACCGTGGTCGAGACGGTGTTTTCCCGTTATGGGATACCCCTTTACAGCGCGCGCCGCAGCGACATCTTGCAGCAGCCGCTGACCGCGCTGCTGCTCGGCGCGCTGGACGCCGTCACGGGCGGCTTTGAATATGAGGACGTGTTCCGCTGCCTCAAAACGGGGCTGGCGGGACTGACGCTCGAGGAATGCGACGTCCTCGAAAACTACGTCGTGACCTGGGATATCCGCGGCTCGATGTGGCTGCGGGACGCCGCGTGGACGGCGCATCCGCAGGGCTACAGCGTGGAATGGGACGACGCAGTGACAGAGAGGCTCTCGCTCGTCAACGATCTGCGCGAGCGCGTGCGCGCGCCGTTCGCCGCGCTCGCGGAGGGCTTGAAGCAGGACGCCGCGCGGGAAAAGGTCGCGGCGCTCTACCGCTATCTGGAGGCGATCCGCCTGCCGGAGGCGTTGGAGACCATGACGCAGACGCTGTTTGAAAGCGGCGAGATCCAGCGCGCGGAGGAGACGGCGCAGCTCTGGTCGATTCTTTGCGACGTGATGGACCAGTTCGTATCCATCCTCGGCGACGCAGCGCTGGACGGCGAGGAGTTCGCGCGTCTGATGCGCCTCGTGCTGACGCAGTACAGCGTCGGCACGATCCCCGCGGCGCTCGATCGCGTCAATTTCACGGAGCTGACCCGCAACGACCGCCATACGGTCCGCGCCCTGTTCCTGCTCGGCGCGAACGACGGCGTCGTGCCCGCGGTGGAGACGGGCGGCGGGGTGCTGCGCGAGCAGGACAGGATGGCGCTGGAGGAGCGCGGCGTTCGCCTCGCGCCCTACGGCATGGCGGCGTTCCATCTTGAAATGCAGAACCTGTACGCGGCGCTGGCGCAGCCGACGGAGCGGCTTTGCGTCTCCTATCCGGTCTCGGACAAGAGCGGCGCGGAGCTGCGCCCGTCCTTCGTCGTGGGACGTTTGCAGACGCTGGTCCCCGCGCTGAACATTGAGCGGGACGACGCTGACAAGGCATATCGCCTGACAGCGACGAAACCCGCGCTGGAATACGCCGCCGAGCACATCGACGGCGCGCTTTGGCGCGCGCTGTCGGAAAACGATGCGCTCGCACCCGCGCTGTCCGCCATGCGGTGCGCGGCGAAGCACGAACGCGGCGCGCTGACGCATGAGGCGGTGCGCGCGCTCTACGGGCGGAGCATCGCGCTCTCCGCCTCGCGCATGGATCGCGCGCGCTCCTGCCACTTTGCCTATTTCATGGAATTCGGCCTGCGCGCGCGCCGCCGCGCCGCCGCCGGCTTCGACGCGCCGCAGATGGGCACCTTTGTTCACGACGTCATGGAGAATACGCTCCGCGCCGCGCGGGAACGCGGCGGCGTCAAAACGCTGGATAAACCGGCGCTGCACGCCTTGACGCGCGCGTCCATCGCGTCGTACATCGAGCGCCAGATGCCCGACCTTACCGAAAAGACCGCGCGCTTCCGCTATCTCTTCCGCCGCCTGTGCGAATCGACCTACCGCATCATGGACGAGGTGGTGGACGAGCTGCGCGAGAGCGACTTTGAGCCGCTTTCCTTCGAGCTGTCCTTTGGAAACAAGGGCGTCCTGCCCGCCATCCGCTTCCAAACGGGCGATGGCGAGGTGCGCGTCAACGGTCAGGTGGACCGCGTGGACGGCTGGCTGCACGACGGCAAGCTGTATCTGCGCGTCGTGGACTACAAGACCGGCAAAAAGAGCCTCGACCTCGCCGAACTGCGCTACGGTCTCGGTATGCAGATGCTGCTGTATCTCTTTACGCTGGAGCGGGAAGGCGGGGAGCTGTTCGGCGGCCGCGAGATCGTACCTGCGGGCGTGCTGTACACCCCGGCGCGGGACGAGATCCTGCGCCTGCCGCGCGACGCGGACGAAGAAACGCTCCGCCGCGAGGCGCAGAAGGCGCTTCGGCGCAGCGGCATGGTGCTCGCCGACGACGCGGTGCTCACCGCCATGGAGCACACGGCGCTGACCGAGCCCCATCGCCTGCCCATCACGGTCAAGACGGCGAAGGACGGCTCGCGCAGCATCGGCGGCAGCCTTGCGACCGCCGAGCAGCTCGGCAAGCTGGGACGGTATGTGGAAAAGCTGGTGCGCGACATCGGGCGAGAGACCGAGCGCGGCAACATCGACGCCGACCCCTTCGTCCGCTCCGCCACGGAGACCGCCTGCGACTACTGCCCCTATGCCGCCGCCTGCGGATTTGAGGACGGCAGCGGCACCGACCGCTATGAATACATCGCCAAGACCGACGCCGACGGCTTCTGGAGCGCCGTGGACGCGGCGCTGGAGGGAGGTGAGCGTCATGGCTGAGATCCGGCTGACCGACGAACAGCGCGCCGCCGTGGACGACCGCGGCCGCTCGCTCCTCGTCTCCGCCGCCGCCGGCTCCGGCAAGACCAAGGTGCTCGTCGAGCGCCTGTTTTCCTGCGTCGAGCGCGAGGGCGCGAATCTCGACGACTTTCTCATCATCACCTACACCCGCGCCGCGGCGGCGGAGCTGCGCGGCAAGATCGCGGCGGCGCTCTCGGAACGCTTGCGGCTCGATCCCGGCAACGTGCACCTGCAGCGCCAGCTTTTGCGCGTCTATCGCGCCGACATCAAGACCGTGGACGCGTTCTGCACGGCGCTTTTGCGCGAGAACTGCCACCTGCTCGGCGAGGACGAGGCGCATCGCGCGCTCCGTCCCGACTTCCGCGTGCTGGACGAGCAGGACGCCGCCGTGCTGCGTCAGCGCGTTCTGACGCGGACGCTCAACCGGTTCTACGAGGGCCTGCAGCCCGGCGACGGCGGGACGCTGCTCGCCGACACGCTGGGCGCGGGACGGGACGACCGCGCGCTCGCCGCTCTGGTGGGCGAGCTGTACGACAAGGTGCAGTCGCAGGCATATCCCGAGCGCTGGCTGCGCGATACCGCGGCGGATTGGGAGGCGGTCCCCGCCGCCGTGGACGATACGCCCTACGGCGAGCTGCTGCTGCACGCCCTGCGCGACAAGGCGCTGCACTGGGCGCGGCTTCTGGAGCGGGGCGCGGACGAGATGGAGGAGGACGACAAGCTCTCCGCCAGCTATGCGCCGGATTTCCGCTCGGTCGCCGCCGCGCTTGCCGCTCTCGCCGCGAGCGCGGAGCGGGGATGGGACGACGCGCGCACACACAGGGTCGCGTTCCCGCGCCTGACCGCCGCACGCAAGGTGGAGGACGAGGCGCTCAAGGAGCGCATGAAGCGCCTGTGGGACAACTGCAAGAAGAGCGTCGCCAAGTTCGACGGCTGGTTCGCCGCCTCCTCCGCTGAGGCGGCGGAGGATCTGCGCGCCATGTCGGGCGCGATGGTCGCCCTGCTGGGGCTGACGGCGGACTTTCTGCGTGCCTACGGCACGGAGAAGCGCCGCCGCAACGCCGCCGACTTCTCGGATCAGGAGCATCTGGCGATCCGGCTCCTCGTGGACGAGGACGGCAAGCCCACGGAGCTGGCGCACACCGTCGCCGCGCGCTACCGCGAGATCATGGTGGACGAGTATCAGGACGCCAACGAGGTACAAAACCGCATCTTCGAGGCGATCTCCCGCGAGGGACGCAATCTCTTCACCGTCGGCGACGTGAAGCAGAGCATCTACCGCTTCCGCCTCGCCGATCCGACCATCTTCCTCGACCACTACAATACCTATCCCCACGCCGCGTCGGCGGGGGAGGGCGAGCGGGCAAAGCTGCTGCTTTCCCGCAACTTCCGCTCGCGCGCAGAAGTGCTGGACGCGACGAACTTCGTGTTTGCCAACATCCTCTCGCGCGAGATGGGTGAGCTGGACTACGGCGCGGACGAGGCGCTGTACCTCGGCGCGACGGACTATCCCGAAAACCCCGCCTGCGCGGCGGAGTTCCATTTGATCGATACCGACGGCGTCCGTGCGAGCGAGGCGGAGGCGGCGTTCGTCGCGGACTACATACGAGGCCTGCTCGACGGAGGCTTCGCCGTCACCGACGACGCGACGCGCCTCCTGCGGCCTGTGCGGGAGGAGGACATCGTCATCCTCATGCGCTCGCCGCGCGCCAGGCTGACCGACTACCGCCGCGCGCTGGAAGCGCGACACATCACGCTCTCCGCCGAAGCGCCGGACGACCTGTTCGCCGCCGCCGAGGTGGCGGCGGTGTTCTCGCTGCTGGAGGTTCTCGACAACCCGCGCCAGGACGTGCCGCTGATCGCCGTGCTGCGCTCGCCGCTGTTCGGCTTTTCCGCCGACAGGCTCGCGCTGCTGCGCGGGGCAAACCGCGACGGAGACTTCTACGACGCCCTCCTGCATGGCGAGGGCGAGGACGTGGCGCGCTTTCTCGCGACGCTCCGCGCTCTGCGCGACGCCGCGCAGAGCATGAGCGTGCGTCGGCTGCTCGCGTATTGCTACGACACGCTCAACGTGCTGGGCGTCTATGGCGCGATGCCGCGCGGACGCGAGCGCAAGGAGAATCTGCTTGCTTTCCTCTCGCTCGCCGAGCGGTTCGAGGACGGCGGCTATCGCGGGCTGTTCGCTTTCGTCAGCCATCTGCGAGAGGCGCGCGACGGCAAGGGGCTTGAGGCGGGGCGCGTCTCGCGCAGCGCGGGCGGCGTCCGGATCATGAGCATCCACAAGTCGAAGGGGCTGGAGTTCCCCGTGGTCATCCTCGCCGACCTGGCCAAGAAATTCAACAACATGGACTTCACGGGCGCGGTGCTGGTGCATCCGAGGTACGGCGTCGGCCCCGACTGCGTGGACACCGCGCGCCGCATCCGTTACCCGACCGTCGCGCGTCAGGCGATCGAGCGCACGCTCCGCCGCGAGACAAAGGCGGAGGAAATGCGGCTGCTCTACGTTGCCATGACGCGCGCAAAGGAGAAGCTGGTCATGGTGCACACCCAGTCGGGAGCGCAGAAGCGCGTCGCCGACCTGCTTGCCGCCGCGTCCTGCCCGGCGCTGCCGGAGACGGTGGACGAGGCGAAGTGCCTCGGCGACTGGGTGCTGCTGCCGCTGCTGTGCCGCCCCGAGGCGGAGCCGCTGCGCGCCCTTGCGGGTTTCGGCGCGTCCGTGCTCGTCGGCACGGGCGACAAGCCCTGGCTTGTCGCCGTTCACGACGCGGAAGCGGATGAGAAGGAGACGAAGCGTCCCGCCGCGTCCGAGGAGACGGAGCAGAACGCCGAGCTGACGCCCGACCTCGCCGCGCTTTCGTGGGAATATCCCCATGCGGCGGCGGTGGAGCTGTCCGCCAAGCTGACCGCGACCCAGCTCAAGGGACGCGAGTCGGACGCGGAGATCGCGGAGCACGCCAAGCTGCCGCCGCGCCTGCGCAGCCTCGCAAGGCCGCGCTTCCTCGCGGGCGAGGCCGCCCTGACCGGCGCGGAGCGCGGCACGGCGCTCCACCTCGTCATGGAGCATCTGGACTTCTTCTGCGAGCCGACCGAGGCCGCCGTGCGCGCGCAGATCGACGTGTTGGCGGAAAAGCGGCTCCTGACGCGCGAACAGGCGGAGGCGGCGGATGCGCGAGCCGTCGCGCAGTTCCTGCAAAGCGGCGTCGCCGCGCGCATCCGCGCGAGCGCGCACGTCGAGCGCGAGTATCGCTTCTCGATCCTCACCTCGGCGCAGGAATTCGATCCGCGCGCCGACGAGACGGATCAGGTGCTCTTGCAGGGCGTCGCGGACTGCTTCTTCGAGGAGGACGGCGCGCTGGTGGTGCTGGACTTCAAGACCGACCGCGTCACGCCGGAGGAGACCGCCGGGCGCGCCGCGTACTACCGCCCCCAGCTCGACGCCTACGCCGCCGCGCTCTCGCGCATCACGGGGAAGCCCGTGCGCGAAAAACTGCTGTATTTCTTCCACACGGGCGAGTGTGTTTCGCTGGAGGGAGGCGACGCATGAACCTGCTGCTGCCAAACGGCGCGCGCCATGGAACGGTGAGCGCGCCGCCGTCGAAATCCGTGCTGCACCGGCTGCTGCTCTGCGCCGCGCTGGGCGCGGGGGAGACGACGATCCGCTGCGGCGCGCTGCCGGACGACGCAAGGGCGACGGCTGCCTGCCTGCGCGCCCTCGGCACTGCGATCGACGATGCGGCGGGCGCGCTGCGCGTGACGCCGATCCGCCGCGTGCCGGAGGGCGAATGCGTCCTGCCCTGCGGGGAGAGCGGCTCGACCCTGCGCTTTCTGCTGCCCGTCGTCGGCGCGCTGGGCGCTTCGGCGGTGTTCCGCCGTGAGGGACGTCTGCCGCAGCGCCCCCTGCGCGATCTGACGGACGAGCTGGCGCGCCACGGGATGCGCTTCCGTGAGGATGGGAACGACCTGTACTGTGAAGGGAAACTACTTGCGGGGTTTTTTGCCGTTACGGGCGCGGTTTCGTCACAGTTCGTCACGGGATTGCTGTTCGCGCTGCCGCTTCTGGCGGGGGAGAGCACGCTGAAGGTGACAAGCGCGCCGGTGTCTGCGCCCTATGTTGCGCTGACGGAGCGGGCGCTGCGCGAAGCGGGCGTTCGCTTTGACAAATCCGAAAACTGTTATACAATATCCGGCGGACAGCGCTTTGCTCCGCCGCCGGAGCTGACAGCCGAGGGCGATTGGTCCGCCGCCGCGCCGTTCCTGTGCATGGGGGCGCTCTCCCGCGAGGGGGTGCGTGTCTGCGCTCTCGACCTCGAGTCGCCGCAGGGCGACCGCGCGGCGCTCGACATCCTGCGCCGCTTCGGCGCGCGCGTACAGACGGGGAAGAACGCCGCCTTTGTGCGCCGGGGGACGCTGCATGGCGTTTCGATCGACGCGGGGGACGTCCCCGATCTCGTCCCGGCGCTTGCCGCGCTGGCGTCCGTCGCGGAGGGGGAGACGCGCATTACGGGCGCCGCGCGATTGCGGGACAAGGAGTCCGACCGTCTGGAAGCCGCGGCGTCGCTGCTGAACGGCCTGGGCGCCGACGTCCGCATCACTGCCGACGGGCTGCTGATCCGCGGCAAGGGCGCGCTCTCCGGCGGTACGGCGGACGCGCGGGGCGATCACCGCATCGCCATGGCGGCGGCGGTCGCCGCCTGTGCCTGTACGACTCCGGTGCGCCTGCGCGGCGCGGACTGCGTATCAAAATCATATCCTGCGTTTTGGGAGGATCTGGAATGTCTCTCTATGTGATCGGCGACCTGCATCTGTCGCTGACGGGTGAAAAGCCGATGGATGTCTTCGGCGACAAATGGGCGAATCACGTCGAGCGGACGCGCGAGGCGTTTTCCGCCCTGAATGACGACGACGTGACCGTGCTGGCGGGGGACAGCTCGTGGGGGATGTCGCTCAAAGGCGCGCTTGCCGACTTCGCCTTTCTCGACGCGCTGCCGGGGCGAAAGCTGCTGCTCAAGGGAAACCACGACTACTGGTGGACGACGGCGACGAAAATGAAAAAGTTCTTCGCCGAGCACGGCTTCACCACGCTGGACATCCTGCACAACAACTGCTTCTTCTACGGAGATTACGCCCTGTGCGGCACGCGAGGCTGGTTTTACGAGGAGGACGCCGACGGCACGCACACGGGCAAGATGCTTGCGCGCGAGGCGCTGCGGCTCGAAGCGTCGTTCCGCGCGTCGGAGGGGAGACCAATCCTGTGCTTCCTGCACTACCCGCCCATCTATCAGGGTTACCAGTGTCCGGAGCTGCTGACGCTGATCGACCGCTGGCACGTCGAGCGCTGTTATTACGGCCATCTCCACGGCGTGACGCACCGCCGCGCGTTCGAGGGAAAACGCAGCTTCACGGAGTATTCGCTCATTTCCGCGGATTATTTGGGCTTCCTCCCCAAAAAAATCTGCGATTAGCCTTTGTATTGGTGAAATTAAGGGTAGATTTTTCCAAATACTTATGTTAGAATACCGATTTGCAATGGGCAATTTTGATTTGTTCAAACGGAGGAAAAAGATAATATGACTGTCAAGAATGTTGAAAAGCTGGAGAAGAGCCGCGTTGCGCTCGAGATCGAGGTCGGCGTCGAGGAGTTTGAGGCTGCCGTCGCCAAGGCGTACACCAAGCTGCGCAACAGGATCAACGTCCCCGGCTTCCGCCCCGGCAAGGCGCCGCGCAAGATGATCGAGAAGCTGTACGGCCCCGAGGTCTTCTACAGCGATGCGGTCGACGCCGCGTTCCCCGAGGCATATGAAAAGGCCGTCGTCAGCGAGAACCTCAACACCATCGGCTATCCCGAGGTCGAGATGGTCGGCGACGTGACCGCTGAAGGCTTCACCTTCAAGGCGACCGTCGCCGTGTACCCCGAGGTCAAGCTCGGCGCGTACAAGGGCGTCGGCGCTCCCAAGGGCGAGATCGTCATCTCCGATGACGACGTGACCGAGCGCCTGAACGATCTGGCGGAGCGCAACGCGCGCCTCGTTTCCGTCGACCGCGAGGCAAAGCTGGGCGACACCGCCGTCATCGACTTCGAGGGCTTCCTCGACGGCACCCCGTTCGCCGGCGGCAAGGGCGAGAACCACGAGCTGGAGCTCGGCTCCGGCAGCTTCGTCCCCGGCTTTGAGGATCAGGTCATCGGCATGAAGGCGGGCGAGGAGAAGGACATCGACATCACCTTCCCCGAGAACTACGCCCCGGACCTCGCCGGCAAGGCGGTCGTGTTCCATGTCAAGTGCAACGAGGTCAAGTTCAAGGAGCTGCCCGAGCTGGACGACGAGTTCGCCAAGGACGTCTCCGAGTTCGACACCATCCAGGAGCTGCGCGCCGACACCTACAAGAAGATCGAGGACGATCGCAAGAAGAGCGTGGATATCGCGTTCGAGAACGCCCTGATCGAGAAGGTTGCCGACGGCATCGAGGCGGACATCCCTGAGATCCTGATCGAGGAGCAGTGCAGACGCTTCCTGGACGAGTTCAAGAGCCGTCTCGCCGCGCAGGGCATCCCCTATGACCAGTACGTCAAGATGACCAACATGGACGAGGCGAAGTTCATGGAGGACGGCCGCGAGACCGCGATTAAGCAGGTCAAGATGGATCTTGCCATCGCCAAGATCATCGAGGAGGAGAAGTTCGAGGCGAGCGACGAGGAGATTGAGGCGGAGTACAAGCGCATCGCCGACAACTATGGCATGGACGTCGAGAACGTCAAGAAGTATATCAGCGAGGGCGAGATCCGTTCCTCCGTGCTCAACGGCAAGGCGATCGCCGTCGTCGTGGACAACGCGGTGGTCGAGGAGAAGCCCGCCGAGGAAGAAAAGACCGAGGACAAGGCTGAATAATTGCAAAACCGGCAATACTAATGAATGAACGAACAACCACAAGCTGAGCTTTGTGGTTGTTCGTGTAAGTACCCAAATTTTGAACAGGGTGTGAACACGCCCTCAGGAGGTTATTACATGGCATTGGTTCCATACGTGATCGAACAGACGAACCGCGGCGAGCGGTCGTACGATTTGTTTTCCCGCCTGCTGGAGGACCGCATCATCTTCCTTGGCGAGGAGGTCAACCCCGTGACGGCGAGCCTCGTCGTGGCGCAGATGATCTATCTGGAGTCGAAGGACCCGGATAAGGACATCCAGTTCTATATCAACTCGCCCGGCGGCAGCGTGACCGATGGTCTGGCCATCTACGACACGATGCAGTATATCAAGTGCGACGTGTCCACCATCTGCGTGGGCATGGCGGCAAGCATGGGCGCGTTCCTGCTCTCCGCCGGCACGAAGGGCAAGCGCATTGCCCTGCCGAACGCCGAGATCATGATCCACCAGCCCCTCGGCGGCTTCCAGGGCCAGGCGACCGACATCGAGATCCACGCCAAGCGGATGCTGGAGATCAAGGACAAGCTGACCCACATCCTCGCCGAGAACTGCGGCAAGGACTACGAGGTCGTCCGCGCCGACTGCGAGCGCGACAACTTTATGACCGCTGAGCAGGCAAAGGAATACGGCCTGATCGACAAGGTTATTTATAAGCGTTAAATAAAGGTAGGATACCCAATGAGCGAATCGAACAAAAAATCGCTGCGCTGCTCGTTCTGCGGCAAGCAGGAGCGCGAGGTGCGCCGCATGATCCAGGGCCCCGCGGGCGTCCGCATCTGCGACGAGTGCGTCAACCTCTGCCGTGAAATCCTGCAGGATGGCTACGATATGCAGAACGACGCGCCGGAGACTCCGCAGGAGCTGCCCACGCCGCGCGAGATCCACGACGTGCTGGATCAGTATATCATCGGGCAGGAGGCGGCGAAGATCGCGCTGTCCGTTTCGGTGTACAACCACTATAAGCGCATCTACTTCGGCGGCGGGGATGAGGTCGAGCTGCAAAAGAGCAACATCCTGATGCTCGGCCCGACCGGCTCGGGCAAGACGCTCTTTGCCCAGACGCTTGCTCGTATTCTGAAGGTGCCGTTCGCCATCGCGGACGCCACTACGCTGACCGAGGCCGGCTACGTCGGTGACGACGTCGAGAACATCCTGCTGCGCCTGCTTCAGGCGGCGGACTACGACGTCGAACTTGCCGAGCGCGGCATCATCTATGTGGACGAGATCGACAAGATCGCCCGCAAGAGCGAGAACGTCTCCATCACGCGCGACGTGTCCGGCGAGGGCGTGCAGCAGGCGCTGCTCAAGATCGTCGAGGGTACGATCGCCAACGTCCCGCCGCAGGGCGGGCGCAAGCATCCGCATCAGGAGTTCATCCAGATCGACACCCACAACATCCTGTTTATCTGCGGCGGCGCGTTCGACGGGATCGACAAGATCATCGAGAATCGTCTCGACCGCAAGAGCATGGGCTTCGATGCGGTCATCGAATCGAAGAAGGAGAAGGACGACAGCAAGCTTCTGCGTGAGGTGCAGCCCCACGACGTGCTGAAGTACGGCCTGATCCCGGAGCTGATCGGAAGGCTTCCGGTCATCACCGCGCTCGACGCGCTCACGCGCGACGATCTGGTGCGCATCCTGACCGAGCCGAAGAACGCGCTGGTCAAGCAGTACCAGAAGCTGTTCTCCTACGACAACGCCGAGCTGGTGTTCGAGCGCGACGCGCTCGACGCCGTGGCGGACAAGGCAATCGAGCGCAACATCGGCGCGCGCGGCCTGCGCGCCGTCATGGAGCAGACGCTCATGCCCGTCATGTACGAGCTGCCCTCCGATAAGACGATCGATCGCGTCACGGTGACGAAGGCGTGCGTGGAAGGCGTCGAGCAGCCGGCGCTGAGCCATCGGGAGGGCGACGCGGAGCAGCTGCCCGCCGTTAAGAAGGCAAAAAAGGCGAAGGAGCCGCGGTATGATTCTGCCTCCTGAGCCCTTTTGAGGAGTTTTCTTATGGAATCAGTCACGAAGAATATACCGGCCCTCGCTCTGCGAGGGCTGGTGGTCTATCCGAATATGTCCGGCGGCTTCGATCTGGAGCGCATGATCTCCATGCGCGCGCTGGAGCGCGCCATGGAGGGCGACCGCGAGCTGTTCTGCGTCACGCAGCGTCAGCTCACCGCCGACCTGCCCGACGCGGATGATCTGTACGAGATCGGCACGCTGGTTCGCGTGTCGCAGGTGCTGCGCGTGAGCGAGCGTGTGATCCGCGTGTTCGTGGACGGCGTTTCCCGTGCGCGCCTGCGCAGGCTCTGGCAGCGCGAACCGTTTTTGCAGGCGCAGATCGAGCTGATCGACGAGCCGAAGCCGATGCGCGTCGGCCCGCGCACGGAGGCGCAGATCCGGCAGGCATACAGCGGCTTCGGCGAATATGTGGAGCTGACGCAGAATCACAGCGCCGACGTGCTCGCCGCCGTGCTCAACGCGACCGAGCCCGGGTATCTCGCCGATCTTGTGGCGCACAACCTCAACATTCGCTTCGAGGACAAGCAGAGCGTGCTTGAGGAGCTGCAGCCCCTCCCGCGCCTGCGCCGCGTGAACGAGATCCTTCGCCGCGAGGTGGAGGTCATCGCGCTGGAGCAGGAGATCGAGGGCAAGGTGCGCGACCGCGTGGGGCGCATCCACCGCGACTTCGTTCTGCGCGAGCAGATCAAGGTCCTGCAAAACGAGTTGGGCGAGGGCGACGGCGACGAGGAGCTGGATACATACCGCGAGCGCATCCACACGCTGAAGCTGGCGGAGGAAAACGAGAAAAAGCTGCTCAAGGACGTCGACCGCCTTGCCAAACAGCCTTTCGGCAGCGCAGAGGCGTCCGTTCTGCGCGGTTATCTGGACACCGTTCTGGAACTGCCGTGGAACGTCGAAACCAAGGAACGCGCCAACGTCGAGGCGGCGCGCAAGATCCTGGAGCGCGACCACTTCGGCATGGAGAAGGTCAAGGAGCGCATTCTGGAGTTCATCGCCGTGCGCGCGCTCAAGCCCGACGCCAAGGGGCAGGCAATCTGCCTCGTCGGGCCTCCGGGCGTCGGAAAGACCAGCATCGCGCTTTCCGTCGCCAAGGCCATGAACCGCAAGGTCGCGCGCCTGTCGCTCGGCGGCGTGCGGGACGAGGCGGACATCCGCGGCCACCGCAAGACTTACATCGGCGCGATGCCGGGGCGCATCGTCGAGGCGATCGGCAGAAGCGGGTCGATGAACCCTCTGCTGGTGCTCGACGAGGTGGACAAGCTCGGCAGCGACCATCACGGCGACCCTGCCTCCGCGTTGCTGGAGGTGCTGGACGGGGAGCAGAACCACAGCTTCCGCGACCACTATCTTGAGATCCCCATTGACTTGAGCCGGATCCTGTTCATCATGACCGCGAACACGCTGGACACGATCCCGCGCCCGCTGCTTGACCGCATGGAGGTCATCGAGCTGGCGAGCTACACCGATGAAGAAAAGGTGCAGATCGCGCAGCGCCACCTCCTGCCGAAGCAGCGCGAGGCGCACGGCGTTCCGAAATCCGCGCTGCGCCTCGATGACGATACGATCCGCGCCGTGATCGCCGGCTACACGCGCGAGAGCGGCGTCCGCACGCTGGAACGCCAGCTTGCCAAGCTCTGCCGCAAGACCGCAATGGCGCTGAACGACAAATCCGTAAAGCGTATCACCCTTACAGAGAAAAGCCTCCCGGACTATCTCGGCGCGCCTCGCTACACGAGGGACAAGGCGTCGAAGAAGGACCTCGTGGGCGTTGCCAACGGCCTTGCGTGGACGCAGGTGGGCGGAGAGATCCTGCCGGTCGAGGTCAACGTCATGGAGGGAAGCGGCAAGCTGGAGCTGACCGGCAACCTCGGCACCGTGATGCAGGAATCCTGCCGCGCGGCGCTGTCCTGCCTGCGCTCCCGCGCTGCCGAGCTGGGGCTTGAGCCGGACTTCTATAAGACAAAGGACATCCACATCCACTTTCCGGAGGGCGCGGTGCCGAAGGACGGCCCGTCGGCAGGTATAACCGTCACGACCGCGCTGCTGTCGGCGCTGACGAACCGTCCCGTGCGTCACGACGTCGCCATGACCGGCGAGGTCACGCTGCGCGGACGCGTCATGCCCATCGGGGGCTTGCGCGAAAAGACGATGGCGGCGCTGCGCGCAGGGCTGCATACGGTCATCCTGCCGCGTGAAAACGAGAAGGATCTGGAGGAGATCGATCAAAGCGTGCGCGCGCGGCTGCATTTCGTGCCGGTGGAGACGGTGGACGCCGTGTTCGCCGAGGCGCTGCTGCTGCCGGAGACCCGCGCGGCCACGGGGCTTGACGCCTTCGTGGAGCCACAGGACAGCGTGCTTTCTCCTGCATTGAGGGTATAGCGCGATCAATCACGCTATATAAAATGGAGGATTCTATGTCAATCAACTTTAATCAGGCGGAATTCATACTTTCCGCCGCGTCGCCCGGGCAGTTCATCCGCGACGGGCGCAAGCAGCTTGCTTTCGCGGGACGCTCGAACGTCGGCAAGTCGTCGGTCATCAACCGGCTGCTTGGACGCAAGAATCTTGCCCGCGTCGGCGCGCAGCCCGGAAAGACGACGCAGATCAACTATTTTCTGATCGACAGGAAGATCTATCTGGTCGATCTGCCCGGCTATGGCTACGCCAAGGTCTCCAAGGCGGAGCGCGACCGCTGGGGCAAGCTGATGGAGAACTACTTCCAGACCAGCGGCCTGCTTGACCTCGGCGTGCTGATCGTGGACGCGCGCCACAAGCCAACGGCGGATGATGTGACGATGTACGACTATTTCCGCACAAGCGGCTGCCCGCGCGTCGTGGTCGCCAATAAGCTGGACAAGCTCAAGAAGAGCGAGATCGAACCGAATCTCGCGCTCATCCGCGAGACGCTCGGACTGACGGACGAGGACGCGCTCATCCCGTTCTCCGCGGAGAAGGGCGAGGGCAAGGAGCAGCTTTTGAGCCTGCTGCGGACATTTTGCGAAACCAAACGAGGAGGAGAGAATAATGGCGAATCCGAAGTATAAGCGTATTCTGCTCAAGATCAGCGGCGAGGCGCTGGCGGGCGATCACAAGACCGGCTTTGATTTTCAGGTCATGGGCGAGGTGTGCGACGTCATCAAGGAGTGCGTCGCGCGCGGCGTCGAGGTTGGTGTCGTCATCGGCGGCGGCAACTTCTGGCGCGGCGTCAAGAATGGCGAGGGCTACATCGAGCGCACCCGCGCCGACCGCATGGGTATGCTGGCGACCGTGATGAACTGCCTCGCCGTCAGCGACGTGCTGGAGCAGAAGGGCGTGAGCGCCCGCGTGATGACCGCGATGGAAATGCCGACCTTCGCGGAGTACTACACCCACGAGCGCGCGATGAAGCATCTGAAGTCCGGCAAGGTGGTGCTGTTCGCGGGCGGCACGGGTCACCCGTTCTTCTCCACCGACACCGGTACCGTGCTGCGCGCGGCGGAGATCGGCGCGGACGTCATCCTGCTGGCGAAGAACATCGACGGCGTTTACAGCGCCGACCCCGCGAAGGACCCGACCGCGGTCAAGTACGACGAGATCAGCTATGACGAAGTCCTGGCAAAGCGTCTGGGCGTCATGGACCTGACCGCGACCAGCCTTGCCATGGACAACAACATCCCTGTGTATGTCTTTGCACTCAAGGATCCGAAGAACATCCTGCGCGTCGCGGCGGGCGAAAACGTCGGCACGCTGGTTCACTGAGCATGGGGCAGGGAGGAAGCGGTGCACGGCGCGTCGCGTATTTTGACGCGCTGCGGGTCTTTGCCAGCCTTGCGGTGATGATCCTGCATCTCGCCGCCCAGCATTGGGCGGAATTGGACGTTGCCGGCGCGGCGTGGCGCGCGTTCAACGGCTGGAACGCCGCGGTGCGCTGGTGCGTGCCGGTGTTCGTGATGATCAGCGGCGCGCTGTTTCTGGAGCGTCCCGCCGACCTCAAGCGTCTGCTTGGGAAACACGTCGCGCGCGTCGCGGTTGCCTTTGTGTTCTGGTCGGGGGTCTACGCGCTCGTCAGCGCGCAGCGTTACCCGCTGGAGCGCTGGCAGATCGTTTACGAATTTGTTCGGGGGCATTACCATCTGTGGTTCCTGTACATGATCGCGGGGCTGTACCTGCTTGTGCCGCTGCTGCGCGCGATCGCGGCTTCGGAGCGGCTGGGGCGGTATTTTCTGCTGCTGGCGCTGCTCTTCGGCTTCCTGCTGCCGGAGCTGACCGACGTTATCGCGCTGTACACGAATCATCTCGGCGCCGATCTGCAGGCCGCGCTGCAAACCGTCGATCTGCGCTTTGTCATGGGTTTTTCCGGCTATTTTGTGCTTGGCTGTTTCCTGAACCGGCGCAGCTTGAGCCGTCGGGAGGAGCTTGCGATCTACGCTCTTGGCGTCCTTGGCTTCCTCGTGACGCTGTTCGGTACGCAGGCGCTTTCGCTGCGCGCGCACACGCCCAACTCGCTGCTCTACGGCTACTGCACGGTCAACGTGCTGTGCGAGGCGGCGGCGGTGTTCACGCTGTTCAAGCAGCGTCTGAACGTCGACTCCCGCCTGATGGGCGCCCTGTCCGGCGCGAGCTTCGGCGCGTACCTGATCCACGCGCTGGTCATCGACACGCTGCAATTCCGCTTCGGCGTCGATACGCTGTCGATGACGCCGCTTCTGTCCGTGCCTCTGCTTGCGGCGGTCACGTTCGTCTGCGCCTACGCGGCGTCGCTTCTCCTGTGCAAGATCCCTGTCGCGCGCGACTATATCCTGTAGGAACAGCTGTGAATCGAAAAAACGTTCTGCCGACAGATCGCTGTCGGCAGAACGTTTTTTATCATGAAATTGCCTGCGGAGGAAGTCTTGCAGGCTGACGGGGTTTTCTTTGGATCGAGATTACTGCTCGGCCATCTCGATCTTACCGGTGACCTTACCGCCGCGGGCGATCTCGAGCGTACCGGTCTGGATATCGCCGAAGATCGTTGCTTTCGCGTTCAGCATAAGGTTGCCGCTGACGCTGATGTTGCCGCGGACGATGCCGGAGCAGACGACGTCTTCAGCGGAGATGCTGCCGGAGATGGTGGAGTTCTCGTCAATGACGATGCATCTGGTAACGTTCGCGTCGCCAGTCATGTTGCAGGAGATGAGGGACAGGTCGAGAGCCTGGACGTTGCTGTTGGTGCTGGAGTGGAGGATGACCTTCCCGCTTGCGATCAGCTCGCCCGTGAAGTCGCCGCAGATCTCCACGTCGCTGTCGCAGCGGAGCGTACCCTCGATGCTCGTTCCTTCGGCGATAAACGTGGTGCGGTTGTTGCGCGGCGCTTCATAAGGACGCTCCGGCGTTTTGACGACGGCAGGAGTCGGCTCCGGCGTGGGCTTGACTTCTTCGACAACGACGGGCGCGACGTCGACAGGCTCGACAGGCTCGACGGGTGCGCTTTCCTTTTGCGCGGCAGTTTCGTTCGTCTCGGCAGCGTTGTCTTTTCCGATGCCGAACATTTCATACATCGCCTGATTGAAGTTTTCTTTCTTCTTGCTCATGGTAGACGCTCCTTATACACATTTTTAGGCTATTCAGGATTGGGGGTAATTGTACAAAACCGGCATGGTGTCCGGCGTGATTGCTTCAAAAGTGCAGCCCAGCGCGCGGAGCTGGTCGATCACCGGGCCGATGGCCTGCGCCGAGGTGGTTTTCGACTCGCTGTCGTGGAACAGAACAAAGCTGCGCACCTTGTTCTTCGAGTTGCTTACGACGTTGTCCACCAGCGTTTCCACGCTCAGAGTGTGATTTGAGGCCGCGTCCTCGCTGGAGACGTTCCAGTCGTAGGGGACGAAGCCGCGGCGGATCATCTCCGAGAGGATCTCCTGATAGAAACCGCCGTCGTAGCCGTTGATGCTTCCGCCGGGGCAGCGGAACACGGTGGGCGTAACGCCCGTCGTCTCGCGGATCTGGCAGAAAATGCGATAGAACTCTTCCAAAAACCCTTCGACAGAGGAGTAAACGGAATTGTAGTCGTGGGTATAGGAGTGCATACCGATGGTGTGCCCCTCTTCAACGATGCGGCGCATCCGGTCAAGGTCTTCTGGATCGTTCTGACCGATGACAAAGAACGTCGCCTTGACGTCCTTTTCCGCCAGGACGCGAAGGATCTCATCCGTGCGCTCCGAAGGCCCGTCGTCAAAGGTCAGGTAGACGACTTTTTCCTTGCGCGTTGTCGCATGAAACGGTTCGGGCGCGTAGAAATCCTCGTACAGCGCCTGATAGGAGGGAGGGTCTGCCGAAAGATCGTCGGGCTCCGGATCCGTGGGCGCCGGGACCAAGACCGTCGGGTCCGGTACGTCTGTCGCAGTGGCCTCCGGCTCAAAATACGTGTCCGGCGAGCCGTGGCTTTCCGCGTCGTCGGCAAGGATCGGGGGCTGCTCGGAAAGGGCCTTTACCTCGTTTCGATATTTGACGGCGAGCAGCGTGGGGATGAGGATGAGCGTGCATACTGCGAGCAGGATCAAATTTTTAAAAAAACGGACGCTTCCGAAATACAAAGTATGATCGCCTTCTTCTCAGTGGTGAATGCCGCGCACGACGCGGCGCACGGCGGCTTCGGGTACTCAGAACGGCCGCCGCGGTCCGAACGCCGGCGGCAAAAATCCATCTTCATACCAATTTCGCATTATAGCAAATGATTTAGAATATGTAAATCACTTTTTCTGGAAACTTCAAAAAAGATTGCAAACAGGATGAAAGTGATTTATACTGTTACCAACTTTTTGATTTGGAGGAAACAATCATGGCAGATCAAGGCATCGGCACCAAATGCGTGCAGGGCGGCTATACGCCGGGGAACGGCGAGCCGCGTCAGATCCCGATTGTTCAAAGCACAACGTTCAAGTACGCGTCCAGCGCGGACATGGGCAAGCTGTTTGATTTGGAGGCCTCCGGCTACTTCTATACCCGTCTTCAGAACCCCACTAACGACTACGTCGCCGCGAAGATCGCCCAGCTCGAGGGCGGCACCGCCGGTATGCTGACGTCCTCGGGGCAGGCGGCGAGCTTCTATTCCGTGTTCAACATCGCCTCCTGCGGCGACCATATCGTCTCCTCGTCCACGATCTACGGCGGCACCTACAACCTCTTCGCCGTGACGATGAAGCGCATGGGCATCGACTTCACCTTCGTTTCGCCCGACTGCACGGACGAGGAGCTGGAGGCCGCGTTCCGCCCGAATACCAAGGCGGTCTTCGGCGAGACCATCGCCAACCCCGCGCTGACGGTGCTGGATATCGAGCGCTTCGCCAAGGCGGCCCACGCCCACGGCGTTCCGCTGATCATCGACAACACCTTCGCAACGCCCGTGCTCTGCCGCCCGATCGAGTGGGGCGCCGACATCGTGACGCACTCCACCACCAAGTATATGGATGGCCACGGCGCCGGCGTCGGCGGCTGCATCGTGGACTCCGGCAAATTCGACTGGACGGCGCACGCCGACAAGTTCCCCGGCCTCTGCACGCCGGACGAGAGCTATCACGGCGTCACCTATACCGAACGCTTCGGCCTTGCCGGCGCGTTCATCACCAAGGCGACCGCCCAGCTCATGCGCGACTTCGGTTCCATCCAGTCCCCGCAGAACGCGTTCCTGCTCAACCTCGGGCTGGAAAGCCTGCACGTGCGCATGAAGCGCCACAGCGAGAACGGCCTCGCCGTCGCAAAATTCCTCAAGCAGCACCCGCAGGTCTCCTGGGTGACCTACGCCGGTCTTGAGGGCGACAAGTACCACGCGCTCGCGCAGAAGTATCTGCCGGACGGCGCGTGCGGCGTCGTCAGCTTCGGCGTCAAGGGCGGCCGCGCCGCGGCGGAGGCGTTTATGGGACGGCTGAAGATCGCAGCCATCGAGACCCACGTCGCCGACGCGCGCACCTGCTGTCTGCATCCCGCCAGCGCCACGCACCGCCAGATGAACGACGACGAGCTTCGCGCCGCCGGCGTCTCGCCCGACCTCGTCCGCTTCTCCTGCGGTCTGGAGGACGCTGCCGACCTGATCGCTGACCTTGATCAGGCGCTTGCTGTTCGCTGAACAGAAAACTGACAGACTGCTTTGCCAACCATTTTGGCACGGTAACGGCGGTTTGAATCTAACATGACAGGTGAAGGACCATGCCTATCCGCATACCGAACGATTTGCCCGCGACCAAAACGCTTGCCGACGAAAATATCTTCGTCATGACCGAGACCCGCGCCATCACGCAGGATATCCGCCCGCTGCAGGTGCTGCTGCTCAACCTCATGCCGACCAAGATCGAGACGGAGACGCAGCTTGCACGCCTGTTAGGCAATACGCCTTTACAGATCGAGCTGGAGCTGATGCAAACGGCAAGCCACGAGGCAAAAAACGTCTCGGCGGAGCATATGCTCAAGTTCTACACGACCTTCGACCATGTGCGCGACCGCTATTTTGACGGGATGATCATCACCGGCGCGCCGGTGGAAAAGCTGCCCTTCGAGTACGTCGAATACTGGGACGAGCTGTGCGAGATCATGGAGTGGAGCAAGACTCACGTCCATTCGACCTTCCACATCTGCTGGGGCGCGCAGGCGGCGCTGTACTACCATTACGGCATCCCGAAGTATATGCTGCCCGAAAAGCTTTCGGGAGTCTATACGCATAAGGTGGACCGGCGCTCGTCCATGATGGTGCGCGGCTTCGACGATATCTTTCTCGCGCCGCACTCGCGTTATACGGGCATCCACCGCGAGGACGTGGAGCGCTGCGACAAGCTCCGCATCCTTGCGTCCTCGGAGGAAGCGGGCGTCTATATGATCATGACCGACGGCGGTCGTCAGGTGTTCATCACTGGGCATTCGGAGTATAATTTCGACACGCTTCAAAAGGAGTACCTGCGCGACAAGGGGCAGGGCCTCAACCCCAAGGTGCCCTACAACTATTTCCCGGGGGACGACGACAGGCGCACGCCGCCCAACAGCTGGCGCGCCCACGCGAACCTGCTGTACCACAACTGGCTGAACTACTACGTCTATCAAACGACGCCGTACGATATCAACACGATTGAACCGATGAAGTGAGGAGAATAAGATGGAATACCGTAAATTTGACAACACCTACGTCGTCCGCATGGACCCCGGCGAGGAGATTCTCGAGCAGGTCAGGATCCTCTCGGAGCAGGAGGGCATCAAGCTCGCAAGCGTGCAGGCGCTCGGCGCGATCCGCGAGTTCACCGTCGGCGCGTTCGACACGATCGAGAAGAAGTACTACTCCAACGAGTTCAAGGGCACGTACGAGATCACGTCCCTGATCGGAACGATCAACACGATGGACGGCAAGTTCTACACCCACCTGCATATGAACGCCGCCGACAAGACCGGCGCAGTCGTGGGCGGCCACCTCAACCGCGCCGTCGTCAGCGCGACCTGCGAGATGATCGTCACGCTGATCCCCGGCACGGTGGACCGCGCGTTCAGCGAGGAGGTCGGATTGAATCTGTTCAAGTTCTGATTGCCTTTTGCAAAAAAGACGGCTATAATACAGATTAGATTGATTTGAGGAGGTACTCCCATGAATAAGGACGATTACAAAGTCTATACCGACAAAATGAAGAAGAGCGTCGATTCCGTCGCGTCGGACTTTGCCGCCGTACGCGCGGGACGCGCCAACGCCGCCGTGCTCGACCGCATCAACGTCGATTATTACGGCGTTCCCACGCCCATCCATCAGATCGCCTCCATCTCCTCGCCCGACCCGCGCCAGCTGGTCATCACGCCGTGGGACAAGGGCGCGCTGAAGCTCATCAACAAGGCGATCCAGGAGTCCGATCTCGGCATCAACCCGCAGAACGACGGCGTCGCCATCCGCCTCAGCTTCCCGCAGCTCACCGAGGAGCGCCGCAAGGAGCTCGTCAAGCAGATCCGCAAGTACGCCGAGGGCGGCAAGGTCGCCATCCGCAATATCCGCCGCGACGCCATCGAGGCGTTCAAGAAGCAGCAGAAGGCGAGCGAGATCACCGAGGACGACTACAAGATCGCCGAAAAAGACCTCCAGAAGCTGACCGACGACTACTGCAAGGAGCTCGACGAGCTGCTGGCGAAGAAGGAAAAGGAGTTAATGGCGGTTTAATGGCGCTCTTTACGCAGAATCAGGCGGGGCAGGCGGTCAGCCTGCCTCGTCACATTGCCGTCATCATGGACGGAAACGGCCGCTGGGCACAGAAGCGCGGACTCCCGCGCACGGCGGGGCACAAGGCGGGGGCGGAAACCTTCCGTACCATCGCCACCTACTGCAAAGATCTGGGAATGGACTACCTGACGGTCTACGCCTTCTCCACCGAAAACTGGAAGCGTCCCAAGGCAGAGGTGGACGCCATCATGTCTCTGCTCGACCAGTATCTTCACGAGAGTATCGAGAAAATGGCGCGCGACCGGATCCGGCTCAAATTCTTCGGCGACACGAGCGTACTCTCGCCGAAGCTGCAAAAGCTGATCGAGGAGACGGATGAGATCACCCGCCACATCGAAGGCTTTCAGGCGAATATCTGTCTCAACTACGGCGGGCGCGATGAGATCGTGCGCGCCGCACGGCAGTTTGCGCGCGAGTGCGTCGCCGGGGAGCGGAAGCCGGAGGACATGACCGAGGCGCTGTTTCCGAGCTACCTCTGGTCGGCGGGCATCCCCGACCCCGAGCTGCTCATCCGCCCGGGCGGGGAAGTGCGCATCAGCAACTATCTTCTCTGGCAGATCGCCTACAGCGAGATCTACGTCACCGACACGCTCTGGCCCGACTTCGACGCGAAGGCGCTGGACGAGGCGATCGCGTGGTATCAGACGCGGGACCGCAGGTTCGGCGGACTGAGCAAGAAGTAAAGGAAAACCCCTTTAGCCTCCTCTTTCAGGGGGAGGCAAACTGGAAGGATTGATTTTGATGTTTCAACGTTGGCTGGTTGCCATTGTCGGGCTGCCGCTGCTGCTGGCTGTGCTGCTGTTATGCCCCGCGTGGGCGACGATGATTCTGGTTGTGGCAATCGCGGTCATCGCCGCTTATGAGCTGATGCACGTCGCGGGGAAGAACGGAAAAGAGAAGACCGCCTATTGGACGGCCGGCTATGCCGCCGTTCAGGTGTTCTGCGTCTATCGTGCCCGCACATGGTATCTGTCGGGCTTTCTGGTTCCCGGAGCGCAGCTGCGCGCGCCGATCGACCCGCTTTGGGTGATGCCGTGCTGTCTGGTCATCGTGCTGTTCCTCCTTGCGGTCACAACCTATGAAAAGCCCGACGCGCTTTCCTTCCGGACCATATCAGTCGCGTTCATCGGCGGCGCGGTTTTCCCGATGATGTTCTCCTGCATCGTGCTGCTGCGGATGCACGAGACCTACGGGCGGCTCTACGTCCTCGCGCCGTTTTTCATCGCCTTCGCGGGGGATTCGCTGGCGATGTACTGCGGCAAGTGGTTCGGCAGGAAGAAGCTCACGCCCGTCAGCCCGAAGAAGACCTGGGCGGGCTTTTTCGGCAGCGTTCTCGGTTCGGTGCTGGGCATGGCGGTCTTCGGATTGCTCGGGAACCGCTGGCTCGGCTACGCGCCGAGCTGGGCGAATCTGGCGCTGGTCGGCGTCGTCGGCAACCTGCTCGGACAGCTCGGCGACCTCTCGACCTCGCTGATCAAGCGCGAGGCGGGCGTCAAGGATTACAGCCATCTGTTCCTGACCCATGGCGGCGTGCTCGACCGCTTTGACTCGACGCTGTTCATCGCGCCGTTGGTCTATTTCTTTGTAAGCGTAGGTATGATGTGAAATGACAAGGACTATTGCTTTACTCGGCTCCACCGGCTCCATCGGGCGTCAGACGCTTGAGGTGGCGCGGGAGCTGGGGCTTTCCGTCGCGGCGCTGACCGCGAATTCCAGCATCGATCTGATCGAAGAGCAGGCGCGGGAGTTTTCCCCGCGTCTTGCTGTGCTATATGACGAGAACGCGGCAAACGAGCTGCGCCGCCGCCTGTCCGACACGGATGTTGAGGTCATGGGCGGCATGGAGGGGCTGCTTGCCGCCGCGACCATCGACGGCGCGGACACGGTCGTGACCGCCGTGGTGGGTATGATCGGCCTGCGTCCGACGCTTGCCGCCATCGAAAAGGGCAGGCGCATCGCGCTTGCCAACAAGGAGACGCTGGTCTGCGCGGGCGAGCTGGTCGTGGACGCCGCCGATCGCTTCGGCGCGGAGATCGTGCCGGTAGACAGCGAGCATTCCGCCATTTTCCAGTGTGTGCAGGGCTGCCGCGACCGCGGTGAGATCAAGCGTCTGATCCTGACCTGCTCCGGCGGGCCGTTCTATGGGCTCTCCTTCGACGAGCTTGCGGGCAAGACCCGCGCGGACGCGCTCAAGCACCCGAACTGGACGATGGGCGCGAAGATCACCGTGGACAGCGCGACACTGATGAACAAGGGCCTGGAGATCATCGAGGCGATGCGGCTCTACCGGCTGCCGCTCATGCAGGTCTCCGCCGTCATCCACCGCCAGAGCATCGTCCACTCCCTCGTCGAGTTCCGCGACGGCGCGCTGCTGGCGCAGCTCGGCACGCCGGACATGAAGCTGCCCATCCGCTACGCCATGACCTACCCGTACCGCGCGGCGTCGCCGGCGGAGCCGCTCGATCTGCTTTCCTGTCCGCCGCTGACGTTCGCCGAGCCGGACGACAAGGCGTTCCGCTGTCTGGCGCTTGCGAAGGACTGCGCCGAGCGGGGCGGCACGTCCTGCGCCGTGATGAACGGCGCGAACGAGGAGGCAGTTTTCGCGTTTTTGCGCGAGCAGATCGGCTTCAACGACATCCCCGCGCTGGTCGAAGCCGCGCTGTCGGAAGTCCCGGAGGTATCAAATCCGGAGCTTTCGGATATTCTGGAAGCGGACCGCCTTGCCCGCAGGAGCGTGCGGGCGCGTATCCGCTGATTTAGGAGCTTTTCATGTATATTCTCATTGCAATTTTGATTTTCGGCGTTTTGATCGCCGTGCACGAGTTCGGCCACTTTGCCGCCGCCAAGCTTTGCGGCGTCCGCGTGAACGAGTTCTCCATCGGCATGGGGCCGCTTCTGTTCCAGAGGACGAAGGGGGAGACTGACTACTCCCTGCGCCTGCTGCCCTTCGGCGGCTACTGCGCCATGGAGGGCGAGGACGAGGAGTCGCAGGACGAGCGCGCCCTCAACCATCAGACGTTCTGGAAGCAGTTCGTCATCTTCGTCGCCGGCGCGGCGATGAACTTTCTCACGGGCTTTCTGATCCTGCTGTGCCTGTATATCGGCTCGCAGGCGTTCTATACGTCCGAGATCGTGAGCCTGAACGAGGGATTCCCCTGCGAGGGCGTCGACGGTGTCATGGTCGGCGACGAGATCTACAAGATCAACGGCGAACGTATCTATACCAGAAGCGACGTCGCAACCATCCTGCAATTCAAGTCCCGCGGCGACACGATGGATCTGGTGGTGCTGCGCGACGGTAAGAAGCTGGCGCGCACGCTGGAAAAACAGACCTATATCGATGAAAACGGCAATGAATACCGCGCCTTCGGCTTTACCTATGGCGGGATCGTCGAGGCGACGGCCGGGCTGAAGATCAAGTACGCCTGGTACACGACGCTGGATTACGTCCGTCTGGTGCGCCTGAGCCTGCAAATGCTGCTCTCCGGCGCGGCGGGCGTGAAGGACCTGAACGGCCCCGTCGGCATCGTGTCCACCATCTCCGAGATGGGGCGCGAGACCGAGCAGGAGGAGGGTAAGGGCGCCGCCATTGAAAGCGTGCTGTACTACGGCGCGCTGATCGCGGTCAACCTTGCGGTGATGAACCTGCTGCCGCTGCCCGCGCTGGACGGCGGCAAGGTGCTGATCCTTGTGGTCAACGCCGTATCCATGCGGCTGGTGCGGAAGAAGATCCCGCAGAAGTTTGAAACCGTCATCAACGCGGCCGGTTTCGCGCTGCTGATGACGCTGATGCTGTACGTTACGTTCCAGGACGTTTGGAAGCTCGTCAAGTGAGCGGGGGGAGACATACCATGACAAGGCAGATCCATGTCGGCAGCGTCGCCGTCGGCGGCGGCGCGCCGGTGAGCATACAGTCCATGTGCAACACGCGCACCGAGGACGCACAGGCGACCGTCGCCCAGATCCGCCGCCTTGAGGCGGCGGGCTGTGAGATCGTCCGCGTCACCGTTCCCACGATGGAGGCGGCGGAGGCGCTGAGCACGATCCGGGAGCAGATCCGCATCCCGCTGGTCGCGGACATCCACTTCGACTACCGCCTCGCCGTCGAATCGGCGACGCGCGGCGCGGACGCCATCCGCATCAACCCCGGCAACATCGGCGGGGAAGACCGCGTCAAAGCGGTCGTGGACGCCTGCCGCGCCCATAAGCTGCCGATCCGCATCGGCGTCAACGGCGGCTCGCTGGAGAAGGAGCTGCTCTCGAAGTACGGCCGCGTCACGCCGGAGGCTCTGGTGGAGAGCGCGCTGGGACATATCCGGCTGCTGGAGAAATACGACTTCACCGACATCTGCGTGAGCGTCAAGTCCAGCGATGTGCCGCTCAACCTGCAGGCATACCGCCTGCTGAGCCGGACGATCGACTATCCGCTCCATCTGGGCGTGACCGAAGCCGGTACGCCCACGATGGGGCTGGTCAAATCCGCCGTCGGCATCGGCGCGCTGCTGTGCGACGGGATCGGCGACACGATGCGCGTGTCGCTGACCGCCGATCCGGTGGAGGAGATCTACGCCGCGAAGAAGATACTCAAAGCCTGTGGGCTGCGCAGGACGGGCGTCAACCTTGTTTCATGTCCGACCTGCGGACGCACGTCTTACAACATGATCCCCCTCGTGGAGGAGCTGGAGCGCCGGCTGGAGAACTGCGACAAGCAGCTGACGGTCGCCGTCATGGGCTGCGTGGTCAACGGGCCGGGCGAGGCGAGCGCCGCCGATCTGGGCGTCGCGGGCGGTAAGGGCGAGGGCCTGATCTTCCGCAAGGGAAGCGTGCTTTACAAAGTGCCCGAGGACAGGCTGATCGACGCATTGATGGAAGAAATCGAAAAATTCTGAGAAAAAGGGAAGACCATGGCACAGAAGAAACCGTTTTTTGAGGTATTCAGTGATTTTACGCCGGACTTTACGCTCCGGCGTCTGCTCAATGCTGCCTCTGTCACCGATCTGGTTCTGGATTCCTCGACGCGGACGCTGTCTGTGGAGCTGGAAACAACGGACTCCGTTCCTTCGGGCGCCGTGGCAGCCGCGGAACAGCTGCTTTGTGAACGCTACGACCTGCGCGCCGTGCAGATCCGTGTCCGCAGCGCGCCTGCAAAGGCGGAATCGCCCAAGGCTGCGGCAAAGCCGAAGCCGAAGGCGCGGCGCATCATGGGCGGGGAGATCAAGGGCCATGCCACGCCTATCCGCGACCTGACGGCAACGATGGGCCGCGCCGTGGTCGAGGGCAAGGTCTTTAAGTTCGACTGCCATGAGACGCGCCGGCCCGGTATGTGGGTCGTCGTCATCGAGCTGACGGATTACACCGGCTCGGTCGTCATCCGCCGCAATATGATGGAGAAGGAAACGCGCCCCCTGCAGGAGAAGATCGAGCCCGGCATCTGGCTGCGCGTCGGCGGCTCGATGGAGCTGAGCTTCGACGGCAAGGATATGCAGCTCAATCCCCGCGACATCTGGGAGATCAAGCACGAGGGGCGCATGGACAACGCACCGGTCAAGCGCGTGGAGCTGCATCTGCACACCAAGATGTCCAACATGGACGCGCTGACCGACACCAAGGGTGTCGTGAAGCTGGCGGCGAAGTGGGGGATGCCGGCCATTGCCATCACCGACCACGGCGTTGCGCAGGCGTTCCCCGACGCGTGGAAAGCCGCGGGGGATAAGATCAAGATCCTATACGGCTGCGAAGGATATTATGTAAACAATTTGGACGACCGCGTCTGCGTCCATGGCACGCAGGACGGCGGATTTGCCGACGAGATCGTCTGCTTCGATATTGAAACGACCGGATTGAAGGTCACGCAGGAGGCGATCACGGAGATCGGCGCGGTGCTGCTGCGCAACGGCGAGATCGTGGATACGTTCCAGACGTTTGTCGATCCGGAGCGGCGGCTGTCGCCGGAGATCGTCGGCCTGACCGGCATCACCGACGCGATGCTCGTCGGCGCGCCGAAGCTGAAGGACGCGCTGCGCGCGTTCCTCGATTTTGCGGGCGGCAGGATCCTTGCCGCGCACAATGCAGAATTCGATATCAGCTTTATCCGCGAGGGCTGCAAAAAGTGCGGCATTCCCTTCGAGCCGACCTATTTGGATTCGTTGATCTTTGCGCAGAACCTGCTGCCGGGGCTGAAGAATTACAAGCTGGACGTCGTCGCGGAGCATTTGAAGCTGCCCGCGTTCAACCACCATCGCGCGAGCGACGACGCCGTGCCGGTCGCGCAGATGCTCGCCCGGTTCTTCCCCGTGCTGGAGGAGCGCGGCGTGACACGCATTCAGGGCATCAACGAAGAGATGCTCAAGCTCCGTCCCGACGGGGGCGGCGGCGCGCGCTTCCCGAAGCACATCATTTTGATCGCAAAGAACAAGGTCGGTCTGAAGAACCTCTATCAGCTCATTTCCGCCTCCAACCTGAAGTATTTCAAGCGCTTTCCGACCATTCCCAAGACCGAGCTGGTCAAACACCGCGAGGGTCTGATCGTCGGCTCCGCCTGCGAGGCGGGCGAGCTGTTCCGCGCCATACTCGACCACAAGGATTGGAACGAGCTCAAGCGCATCGCGTCGTTTTACGATTATCTGGAGATCCAGCCGCTGTGCAACAACCGCTTCCTCGTGCGCGAGGGCAAGGCGCGGGACGACGAGGAGCTCAAGGAGTTCAACCGCACGATCGTCCGGCTCGGAGAGGAGCTGGGCAAGCCGGTCGTCGCAACCGGCGACGTGCATTTTCAGGACCCGGAGGACGAGGAGTACCGACATATCCTTCTGGCGTCCAAAAAATTCTCCGACGCCGACCAGCCGCTGCCCATCTATTTCCGCACGACGGACGAGATGCTGCGCGAATTCTCCTACCTCGGCGAGGAGAAGGCGTATGAGGTCGTCGTGACCAACACCCGCGCCATCGCGGATATGGTCGATGTGATCGAGCTGCTGCCTAAGGGAAAGCTCTTCCCGCCCCGTCTGGAGAATTCCGAGGAAGACCTTAACAATATGGTGTGGAGTAAAGCGCATGAGCTTTACGGCGACGAGTTGCCGCAGATGATCACCGACCGCCTGAACGTCGAGCTGGGCGGCATACTCGGCAAGTACGACGTGGTTTACATGAGCGCGCAGAAGCTGGTCCAGCGCTCGCTGGAGAACGGCTATCTGGTTGGCTCCCGCGGAAGCGTGGGCTCCTCGCTGGTTGCGTATATGGCCGGCATCACCGAGGTCAACTCGCTGCCCCCGCACTACCGCTGCCCGAAGTGCCGCCATTCGGAGTTCGTGCTGAACAGCGAATACGGCTGCGGCGCGGATATGCCGGATAAGAACTGCCCCGTGTGCGGCGAAAAGTACGTCAAGGACGGCTTCGATATTCCGTTTGAGACCTTCCTCGGCTATGGCGGCGGCAAGGTGCCGGATATCGACCTCAACTTCTCCGGCGAGTACCAGTCGCGCGCGCACCGCCACGCCATCGAGATGTTCGGCGAGACGCAGGTGTTCCGCGCGGGCACGATCGGTACGCTGGCGGAAAAGACCGCCTACGGCATGGTGAAGAAGTACCTCGAGGAGAACGGGCGGGCGGTCAGCTCTGCGGAGATCGACCGCCTGACCGAAGGCTGCGTCGGCGTGCGCCGCACGACGGGGCAGCACCCCGGCGGCCTTGTGGTTGTTCCGGACGATATGGATGTGGAGGATTTCTGCCCGGTGCAGCACCCGGCGGACGACCCCAACAGCGATATCATCACCACGCATTTCGAGTATCACTGCATGGAGGACAACCTGCTCAAGCTCGATATGCTCGGCCACGATGACCCGACCATGATCCGCATGATGGAAAACCTCACCGGGCTCAACGCGCGCGAGATACCGCTCGACGACCCGGACACCCTGAGCCTCTTTACATCCTCCAAGGCGCTGGGCTTTGAGAACGACGATGTCCTTGGAAAAACGGGCGCGGTGGCGATCCCGGAGTTCAACACGCGCTTCACGCGCCAGATGCTCATCGACACGAATCCGAAGGATTTCAACACGCTGCTGCGCCTGTCCGGCTTCTCCCACGGCACGGACGTCTGGCTGGGCAACGCGAAGGATCTGATCCTCAGCGGCAAGGCAAGCGTTCTGGAGACCGTCGGCTGCCGCGACGATATCATGCTCTACCTCATCAAGATGGGGCTTGACCCCAAGATGAGCTTTAAAATCATGGAATCCGTCCGAAAGGGCAAGGTCAAGAAGGGTGGCTTCGAGGAGGGCTGGGTCGAGGCGATGCACGACCACAACGTGCCCGAGTGGTACATCGAGTCGCTGTCCAAGATCGGCTACCTGTTCCCGAAGGCGCACGCGGTCGCCTACGTCATGATGGCGTTCCGCATCGCGTGGTTCAAGGTGCATGAACCGCTCGCGTTCTATGCGACGTATTTCACGGTGCGCGCCAAGGCGTTTGACGCGGCGGAATGCTGCTTTCCCAACGCTGAGCAGGGAGCGGAGATGACGAAGCGCCGCATCCGCGAGATCGAGAACAACAAGGACGCCACGGCCGTTGAACAGGACCTGATGACCACGCTGGAGGTCTGCTACGAGTTCTATCTGCGCGGCTTCCACTTTGACAATATCGATATCCTCCGCTCGGATGCGACGAAATTCCTCGTGACGGAGAACGGGCTGCTGCCGCCGTTTACCTCCGTGCGCGGCCTCGGCGAGGCGGCGGCGCTGGATACGGTCGAGAAGCGCGAGGGCAAGGACTTTATCTCCATCGAGGAGTTCTCCATGACCTGCAACAAGCTCTCCAAAACGCACATCGAGCAGCTCCGCGCGCTCGGCGCGTTTGCCGGGATGAGCGATTCGAGTCAGCTGACCTTGTTCGGATGAGAATTCTGGCAACGGCCTGCCTGGCTTTCGCCGCCGGTATCCTGTCGGCGCAGTATCTGCTTCCGCTGCGGCTTCTGCCGTATGCGGCGTGCGGCTGCGCCGTTCTCGGCGTTCTGTGGGCCATGGCGCTGCATGGCTGCAATCGGCTGCGCGCCATGCTGATCGGCTTCGGCCTTGCGGCGGCGCTTTTGTGGGATTTCGGCTATGTCCGCGTCGTGCAGACGCCGTTTGAAGCGCTGGTCGGGGAAACGGACGTACTCGTCATGGAGACTGCGGACTATCCCTCGGCGACCGATTACGGCTGCCGCATCGAGGTGCGTATCCTGCGGCCAGGTCTGCACGGCAAGGCGATCTACTATGGCGACGCCTCGCTGATGGATACCGAACCGGGCACGCGCCTGACCGCGCAGGTCCAGATCAACAGCGCGACGGATATCCGCGGCTCCGAGGTGACGACCCACACGGCGCGCGGCGTGTTTCTCCTGCTCTACGGGCGCGGCAAGGCCACGGCGGAGCAGGGGGCGGCGGGTTCCCTGCGCTATCTTCCGCAGCGCTTCGCGCACAGGGTGCGCGACCGGATCGCGGAGATATTTCCCGAGCAGACGCGGCCGTTTCTCAAGGCGCTCCTGCTCGGCGACACGTTCGACCTCCCGGCGGAGGTGAAGTCCGACCTCGGCGAGGCGGGGCTCTATCATGTGACCGCGGTCTCCGGCCTGCACTGTGCGTTCCTGCTGTCGCTGCTCTTCTTCGTGTTCGGACGCGGACCGTCCGTCCTGCTGACCGTCCTCGGGATACCGCTGCTCGGCTTTTACGCCATGATGGTCGGGCTGACGCCGTCCGTCGTGCGCGCGTCGATCATGCTGAGCTTTGTGCTGGTCGGCCATATCTTTGACCGGGAAAGCGACTCCCTCACGGCAATGAGCGCCGCGCTGTTCCTGATCCTGCTGCACAACCCGTTTGCGGTGAAAAGCGTGTCGCTGCAGCTCTCCTTTGCCGCGGTGGGCGGGCTGTCCCTGCTCTCGGAGCCGCTGTACGAGCGCATCCTTGACCGGCGCATGGGCGCTCTCGGATTCTTCCTGCTCGGCCCTCTGTCAACGTCGGCGGGCGCGATGCTGTTCACCGTGCCGCTGAGCGCGGTCTACTTCGGGAACTTTGTCCTGATCGCCATGCTGAGCAATCTGCTGTGCCTGTGGGCGGCTTCGGTGACCTTTGCGAGCGGGGCGGTTGCCGTTCTGCTGAGCTTCGTGTATGCCCCGGCGGCGCGGATCGCGGCGTTTGTGCCGAACCTCGGCGCGATGTATCTGCCCAAGGCGGCGCGGCTGCTGGCGGCGCTGCCGTTCCACGCGGTCTACTTCGCCAATCCCTATCTCAAGCTGTGGCTGGTCTATATCTACGCCATGTTCGCCGCGTGCGTGCTGCTCAAGGGCAGGCTCCGCTATCCGCTTGCCGGAGCGCTTGCGGTCGTGTCGCTGGCGTTTTCCCTCTGGCTGAACGTCCAGATGTTTCGCGGCGATCTGCATATCGTCGCGCTCGACGTCGGGCAGGGGCAGAGCGTCGTGCTGCACAGCGACGGCGCGACCGCGCTTCTGGATTGCGGCAGCAATTCGTATCTCGACGCGGGCGACACAGCGGCGGATTATCTGCAGAGCATCGGCGTGCGCCGGCTGGACTATCTGATCCTCTCGCACTACCACGACGACCATTGCAACGGCCTTATGACTCTGCTTGCCCGACTGAGCGTCGACCGGCTTGTCCTGCCGGACGTCGAGCCGGAGGACCCGTATCGCGCGGAGGTCCTCTCCCTCGCGGAGCGCTACGGCATCCCCGTGACCTTCGTGTACGAGGATCTGACGCTTTCGCTGGGCGGCGCGTCGCTCACGGTCTACCCGCCGCTGAGCGACGCGGACATGAACGAAGCGTGTCTGACGGCGCTGTGCAGCGCCGGAGAGTTTGACGCGCTGTTCACCGCCGATATCAACGCGGACACCGAATGCCTGCTCCTTGCTGCGCACGACCTTCCGGACGTGGAGGTCATGATGGCGGGGCACCACGGCTCGAGGTATTCCACGGGCGAGGACCTGCTTGCCGTGGCGTCGCCGGAGGCTGTCGTCGTGAGCTGCGGCGCGGACAACCGATACGGCCACCCGAACGTTGAGGCGCTGCGGCGGATCTTGAACGCGGGCGCGTCGATCTGTCGAACGGATCTGCAGGGAAACATCCACATTACCGTCGGATTGGAGTAATTATGGCAAAAGCAGCGCCCGACAAGGGCTATCAAAAACTGAAGGCAGACCTTGCCGCGGGCAGCCTCGCGCAGGTCTACATCTTTCACGGCGAGGAGAGCTATCTGCGCGAATACTACCTCGGCGCGATGAAAAAGGCGCTCGTCCCGGCCGGGTTCGAGGAGTTCAACTACCATAAGCTGGAGGGGAAATCGCTCAGCATGGCGCAGCTGGCCGAGACCGTGGAGGCGATGCCGATGATGTCGGAGCGCACCATGGTGCTCGTTACCGACTGCGACCTGTTCAAGCTTGCGGAGGCCTCGCGGAATATGCTCGTTTCGCTGCTGGAGGACTTTCCGGACTACTGCTGCCTTGTTTTCGTATACGATCTGCTGGAATACAAGGCGGACAAGAAATATAAGAAGCTCTGCGCGGCGCTGGATAAATATGTTCAGACCGTGGAGTTCCGGCCGGCGGACAAGAGCGACCTGCTCAACTGGATCCGCCGCCGCTTCCGCGCGCTCGGCAAGGACATCGACGCGCAGACGGCGGAGCATCTGATCTTCACCTGCGGCAGCCTGATGACCGGGCTGGTGCCGGAGATCGAGAAGCTCGGCGCCTACGCAAGCGGCAAGAGCATCACGATCGACGACATCAACGCCGTGGCCGATCCGGTGCTGGACGCGGTGGCGTTCAACCTGACCAACGCCGTCACGCGCGGGGACTACAACGCTGCGAGCGAGATCCTCGGCCAGCTGCTCAAGCAGCAGGAGGAGCCTTTTTTGATCCTCGGCGCGGTGGGGAAGGAGCTCAGGCGCCTCTATACGGCGCGCATCGCCCTCGACGAGGGGCGGGACAAGTTCTGGCTGATGGAGCAGTGGGGGATGCGTTCCGACTATCCGGCGCGCCTGCTGCTCGACGCGGCGAGGCGCACCTCCCGCGCGTGGTGCGAGAACAGCGTAAAGCTCTGCCAGCGGCTCGACCTTCGCATGAAGAGCGAAAAGGGCATTGACGACGAGGGCGAGCTGAAGCTGCTGATGATGGAGCTGGCGCAGCGATGACAAGCAAACCGAAGATCAGGGAGGTCGTCGTCGTCGAGGGCCGCTATGACAAGAACACGCTCGCACAGGTCGTGGATGCGACGATCGTGGATGTGGGCGGCTTCGGCGTGTTCAACGACGCGCAGATGCTCTCGCTTCTGCGCAGGCTTGCGGAGGAGCGCGGCCTCGTTGTGTTCACCGACCCGGACGGCGCCGGCTTCGTCATCCGCAACCGCCTGAAAGGCGTTTTGCCGCGCGACAAGGTCCGCCACGCATACGCGCCGGATGTCTACGGCAAGGAAAAGAGAAAGCGCAAAGGCGGCAAGGAGGGCAAGCTCGGCGTTGAGGGAATGCGTCCCGAGGTGCTCCTCGAAGCCCTGCGGCGCTCCGGCGCGACCTTTGAGGGCGAGGACAGAACGGAAAGGGAAGACCCTCTCACCAAGGCGGATCTGCTGGACGCCGGATTCATCGGAGACGGCAGCACGCCGCGGCGCGCCGCGCTTGTAAAGGAATTGGACTTGCCGGAGCATCTGAGCGCGAACGCCCTGCTGGACGTACTGAACCTGCTGTTTACGCGGCGCTCTTTTTTGGAAAGATATTGCAAAGAGCAATAAAACAGGTTATACTATCACCAATTTGATTTTAGATAAGAGAGGAAATCACTATGGCGGACGAAGTCAAGACCATCACCGGCGAGAGTGCGGAGAGCGAAAGCAGGAACTTTATCCACGCCTTTGTGGAAGAGGACATCGGCAAGGGCGGCCAGTTCGAGGGGATGCAGGTGCACACCCGTTTCCCGCCGGAGCCGAACGGCTATCTGCACATCGGCCACTGCAAGGCGCTCATCATCGACTTTGGAACGGCGGAAAAGTTCGGCGGCCTGTGCAACCTGCGCATGGACGACACGAACCCCGCGAAGGAGGACACCGAGTTTGTCGACGCCATCCAGGAGGATATCCACTGGCTCGGCTTCGACTGGGGCGACCGCTTCTTCTACGGCAGCGACTACTTTGAAAAGACCTACGAGTACGCCATCGAGCTCATCAAGAAGGGTCTCGCCTACGTCTGCGACCTTTCGCCCGAGGAGTTCAAGGCGAACCGCGGCGACATCGGCAAGCCCGCCGTCTCCCCGTACCGCAACCGCAGCGTCGAGGAGAACCTCGACCTGTTTGAACGCATGAAGAACGGCGAGTTCCCCGAGGGCAGCCGCACCCTGCGCGCGAAGATCGACCTTGAGAGCGGCAACTTCAATATGCGCGACCCGGTCATGTACCGCATCCGCTACATCGACCATCACCGTCAGGGTACGAAGTGGTGCATCTTCCCGATGTACGACTTTGCCCACCCGATCCAGGACGCGCTGGAGGGCATCACGCACTCGCTCTGCTCGCTGGAGTACGAGGAGCACCGCCCGCTGTACGACTGGGTGGTGACCAACGTCTCCATCCCGTACCACAAGCCGCGCCAGATCGAGTTCGCCCGCCTCGGCATCAACTACACGGTCATGTCCAAGCGCAAGCTGCGCAAGCTGGTCGAGGAGCACTACGTCTCCGGCTGGGATGATCCGCGTATGCCGACGCTGTGCGGCCTGCGCCGCCGCGGCTTCACGCCCGCGTCCATCCGCAATTTCTGCGAGCGCATCGGCGTCGCCAAGGCGCCGTCCACCATTGAGTACGGCTTCCTCGAGCACTGCCTGCGCGAGGACCTCAACGAGCACGCCGAGCGCACGATGGCGGTGCTGCACCCCGTCAAGCTGGTCGTCACCAACTACCCCGAGGGGCAGAGCGAGACCTTCGCCGTGGAGAACAACCCCACCGATCCTTCCGCCGGCACGCACGATATCACCTTCTCCCGCGAGGTGTGGATCGAGCAGGACGACTTTATGGAGGTCCCTGTCCCCAAGTACAAGCGTCTTACGCCGGACGGCGCGGAGTGCCGCCTCAAGGGCGCGTACCTGATCCGATGCACCGGCTGCAAGAAGGACGAGAACGGCAACGTCGTCGAGGTCTACGCGACCTATGATCCCGAATCCCGCGGCGGCGACCCCGCCGACGGGCGCAAGGTCAAGGGCGCGACGATCCATTGGGTCGACGCCGCGACCGCCGTGGACGCCGAGGTGCGCATCTACGACTATCTGTTCAGCGACGCCGCGCCGGACGGCCCGGACAAGAACTTCCTCGACTGCCTCAACCCCGACTCGCTCGAGACCCTGACGGGCTGCAAGATCGAGCCGGAGCTGGCGAAGATCGCCGCCGAATACGACAAGAGCGACAAGGCGGGCAAGACCGCCCCGACCTTCCAGTTCATGCGTCTCGGCTACTTCTGCCTCGACAACAAGGATTCCAGCGCAGACCACATTGTGTTCAACCGCAGCGTTTCTTTGAAGGATAGTTTCAAGAAGTGAGCGCATACTAAAAGAAACTGCCGAAAGGAGAACATATTATGGATCTGAACGAGCTCAAAAGCAGGGCGCAGGACGCTTTGCGCAGCACCGATCTCGACGAAAAGGTCGGCGCGGCGGCAAAGCAGATGAAGGGCAAGCTGCAGGAGACGCTGGAAAAGACCGACCTTGACGAGAAGATCAAGGCAGGCGCGGACAAGCTGCGCGAAAAAGCGGCCGACGTGGACGCCGACAAGCTGAAGGCGCAGATGAAGGACCTGCAGGGCAAGGTCAGGGAGACGCTCGACAAGACCGATCTCGATGAGAAAGTCAAGGCGGGCGCGGAGGCCCTGAAGGAAAAGATCAAGGACAGGATCAACTGAAAACAGGCTCTTTCCAAGGGCGGCGCTTTTTCGAGCGCCGCCCTTGATCGTTTCGTTTACTTACGCAAAATGCACATATGATAAATACATATACTTGACTTTTTTAGGCACATGGCCTATAATCATGCAATGTAAGCATCTGCCTGGATGCAGGAAAGAAAAACAAGGAGGAAGGAACATGAAAAAGATTATTGCACTTGCGCTGTCTCTGATTATGGTTATGGCGCTGCTCGCCGGATGCGGCGGCTCCAAGGCACCTGCCGCGGAACCCGCGGCGCCGGCTGAAACCCCCGCTGCAACGAGCGAACCGGCCGCGCCGGCTGACCCGATGGACGAGCTGATCGCCGCGGCGAAGGCGGAAAGCGCTCTCGTGGTCTACGGCTCCTGCGAGGAGGACTATCTCGCGGCGGCGTGCGCCAACTTCGAGAAGATCTACGGCATCCCGACGCAGTATCAGCGCCTGTCCACCGGCGAGGTCCCGACCAAGATCGAGGAAGAGAACGGCAACCCGTCCGCGGACGTCTGGTTCGGCGGCACGAACAACCCGTATGACACCGCCGCCGCCAAGGGCCTGCTGGACAACAGCTACACCCCGATCAACGCCTCTCATCTGACCAAGGATATCTATAAGGATCCGAACGGCAACTGGTACGGCATCTACACCGGTATCCTCGGCTTCATGGTCAACAAGGATGAGCTGTCCCGTCTCGGTCTCGAAGCGCCCAAGACGTGGAACGATCTGCTCAAGCCCCAGTACAAGGGCCTCATCTGGCTGTCCAACTACAACACCGCCGGCACGGCGAAGCTCGTCGTCAACACGATGCTGCAGATGAAGGGCCATGACGAGGGCATCCAGTACCTCGCCGAGCTCGACAAGAACATTCAGGTCTACACCAAGTCCGGCTCCGGCCCGAGCAAGAACGTCGGCACCGGCGAGTGCGTCATC
>Ga0129307_1000681_pt1 | contig 48242 bp, 42 predicted proteins | sample P1105metagenome_FD_94437 | JGI IMG/M metagenome (GOLD analysis project Ga0129307, IMG submission 94437) | Capybara group fecal microbial communities from Wisconsin, USA - P1105 metagenome | ecosystem: Host-associated > Mammals > Digestive system > Large intestine > Fecal | place: USA: Wisconsin...
AAGCCAACCTCAAGATGAGATATCTCTTAAGACCCCTCGAAGACTACGAGGTTGATAGGCTCTGGGTGTAAGCATGGTAACATGTTAAGCTGAGGAGTACTAATAGGTCGTGAGCTTTTCCTAAAATTTAGGTAAAGATACGTTTCTTGATAAAAGTATCGTCTGTATGAAGTTTTGAAAGTACAACACTTTCAAGTAATCCTCGATAACTCAATGGTAGAGCATTGCGGCGAGTTCCTTGGACTCGTTGATGGCTTCTATTGATGGGGATATTCCTCGATAGCTCAATGGTAGAGCACTCGGCTGTTAACCGAGGGGTTGTTGGTTCGAGCCCAACTCGGGGAGTTAATTATTTTATCCGGCCCGGTGGTCAAGAGGTTAAGACATCGCCCTTTCACGGCGGTAACACGGGTTCAATTCCCGTCCGGGTCACTTCTATTTCTTGAATAAATAAAGGGACGCTTAGCTCAGTTGGTTAGAGCATCCGGCTCATAACCGGACGGTCCTGGGTTCGAGTCCCCGAGCGTCCACACGAACGAATCAAAGTCGCAAATCTTCATTTCGAGGGTTTGTGATTTTTTTATTACATTTGGTTCTTTCGTAAGAAGTTGTGTTATAATGTTGCTCGTGGCGTATTTATATTAACTACAGAGGTGATGGTAAAGTATGAATGATAGGAGAACTGAGAAGCCGCTTACTGTGGCTCGAATCCACATGCTGTGGATGGGTAATCTTATGCTTAGTATTTTTCTTGTGTCTGTTGTTATTCTAAGCATTTGGTTAGTTAATAGACTTTTGGATGATGGCTTTAAGGAGAGTTTTTTTGAACTCTGGTGGCCAATTCTACTTATTATAATATTTGAAAATCTGCTGTTCTGGGGCGGTATTATCCTTGTATATATGACGTCGGTACAGCTGGGTATCAGGATGAGGATCATAGGAATTGCTTGTGGCATGATTCCTGTAGTGCATATTATAGTTCTGATAATGATCATTTCCATTACAGGACGTGAAGCAAGATTCGAGAAAGCTAAGATGAAGCTGGACGAGCAGAGATCGGCGCAGCAGATCTGCAGGACTAAGTATCCGATACTTATGGTACATGGAGTCTTCTTTAGAGATATGAAGCACCTTAACTATTGGGGAAGAGTTCCTGCTGAACTTGAGAAGAATGGAGCTACAATCTACTATGGTAATCACCAGTCAGCTTTATCTGTTGAGAATAGTGCGAAGGAGCTTGCACTAAGAATAAAGAATATAGTAGAAGAAACTGGTTGCGAAAAGGTTAATATCATAGCTCATTCTAAAGGTGGGCTTGATACTAAGTTTGCAGTTGCTGCGCTTGGTGTATCTCCATATGTTGCATCAATTACTACAGTTAATACTCCTCACAAAGGGTGTGAATTTGCAGATTTTCTTCTGGGAAAGGCTCCTGCTGGACTTAGAGATAAGGTTGCTGCTGCATATAATGGCACATTTAAAAAGCTTGGCGATACGACTCCAAGTTTTATAGATGCGGTTACAGATCTGACAGCAAGTAGAGCAACAGAGATATCAGGATACATAGATCAGTTTGATTTTAAAGGGGCTGGGGTCTATACACAGAGTATCGGATCTTGGATGAAGAAAGCTACAAGCGGTGCATTTCCCCTTAATATGAGCTATAGCTTTGTAAATAAGTTTGATGGTCCTAATGATGGACTTGTGGGTGAGCCATCATTTCACTGGGGAGAGCATTATACTTTTCTGGAGAATAAGAAGAAGCGTGGTATCTCCCATGCGGATATGATAGATCTAAGCCGTGAGAACATTGCCGGGTTTGATATAAGAGAGTTTTATGTACAGTTGGTTGCTGGTTTGAAGGAAAGGGGACTCTAGTAATTAATGATAAGGAAGAAATTGACTGTGCTTTGTTGCGCGTTTGTACTACTAGTTAATTCAGTGGCTTGTGGTTCTGCTGATAGTTCTAATGAAACTAATGAAACTAAGGAAAGAAAGACAGAGAAGAGCGTTGTAGCAACGACGGAGCAGGCATTGCCTGAAGAACCCGTAACAGTCGAACCAACTACTGAAGAATCATATGATATTGAATCGGAGTTAGATCGCAAAATTCAGGCTGCTCTGTATGATGTGGAACATGCTTCCGATGATGTAACACTTGAGTGGCCAACAGAGGTGGAAGCAAGTCCAAGTGGAGTTCCTTCTATATTTCTGGAGTATCATGATAACATTTCGCAGAACCTGGGTGGATTTACAATGTTTCAGTCATGTTACGCCATTCTATGGATGCCTGAAAATCAGGTGGCGGATTTTTCAGGAATAAAGAAGGCGATAGATACATTTAACAGTGAGTTTGAGCGAGGCCCGAAGTATTTTTCTGACAAAGAACTTGTGGAGATATTTGAGAAGGCTGAGGAAAAATCTGACGATAAGGATTCAAAATATAGAGGATATAGTGATATATATACTCCTTCAATCACAAGGATTGATGATCAGGTACTTAGTGTACTGGTGGAGTACGAGAATACTAATAGTGTTGCAAATGGATATAAGGCGAAGGAAGGTTATACCTATAATGCTGAGACCGGCGAGAAAATGTTAGTCTCAGATGTGGTCAGTAGTGTGGAGGAACTAAAAGCAGTTGCTGAAGAGATTCTTTCTGTGGATTATGCAGATGTGATTGAGTCGGAGCCTGGTGTTGAGAAAGCTTTTGACGAAAGCTTTAGTGATGAGTCAGAACTGCAGTGGACCCTAGGACCAACATATCTAAGTCTATATTATAATTCTGATACTTCTACATATTTAAAGGTAGGAACGCTTGAAGTAAAGGTTCGTTACGAGGACTATCCGGATCTCTTTGATAAGGGAATTGGGGAAGCTAGCGGCGACTGGGTGATACGCCTGACAAAGCAGGATTCTAATAATTCAGATAATGTGTCATATACCCTTGCGGAGGATATCGGTGGTGATGAGAAATTAGAAAATATTTCTGTCAGCGGAAATCTGAGCATTGATACGGGAGTAGATCATTTTGACCAAGAACTATATGAGATGTTAGGTGGTTCGTACTTGATAAAGAGTGGAGATAAATACCTTCTCTATGTTATTTGTCAGGGGGATAATGATTATGACGCAATATGGACATTTGATGTGACAGGTGGAAATATCAAAGATATGGGGTTTCAAAATGGCGAGATTTCTGCAGCGATACCTCAACTTGACTATGATACAGTAGCTGAGTATTATATTCGAACCTCAGGCTTACTCTATGATCCTCAGTCTTTCTATTTAAAAGAACCACAAAGGCTGCTTAGTTCGTATTCTGGTTCGAAGCATTGTAAGGTGGCTGATGATGGAACTATTGAGGCGCTGGACAATTCGTATAGAGTCTTTTGTATGAGTAAGCTGACCTCTAAACAAGATCTTGATCTGGATATTATAGATGAGAATGGAAATGTCACTTCCAGCGATACTATTCCTAGTGGAACTGAGTTTACATTCTATAAATCAGATGGTGAAACCTATGTGGATTTCATAATAGACGGTGGGCGAATCGTAAGAGTGACAATTGATACCTCTGATTATCCTCAGAAGGTTAATGGCATGGATGTTCAGGAAGTATTCAGTGGAATGTTGTACGCTGGATAAGATGAAAGAACAGAAAAATATTAAATGGAAGCTTAGAGGATAGTTCTCATTGATGGAGAACTATCCTCATTTTTTTGTAAAAGGGGGTTGACAAATAAGGGCTTAGGGTTTATTATGTTCACCATCTGGTTAAAACAATAAATCGTGAACAATTCATGAAAAACATATTATGAACAAAAGAACAGTTAAAAATAGAATAAAGAAGTTAGTGAAGGTTTTATTTTTTACTTTGCCTGCCATGATCCCTATGGCAGTTTTCTGGATTTACCCAATCCTGAAAAGTGGATGGCTTAGTTTTACAGACTGGGATTACATGACACCTGAGTATAACTATGTTGGTGTTGAGAACTACACATCAGTTCTTACTAACAGCGGTTTCTGGTCTGCATTTAAGACGACAGTGCTTTTCGCAATCGGAACCATTATTCCGATCATAATTCTGGGACTTTTTGTTGCTCTTCTTTTAGGAAATGAGTTAAAGGGAAAATCCATTTACAGATTCCTGGTGTTCTCACCATGGGTTACTCCAACAGTTGCAATCTCCATAGTATGGAGCTGGATATTTGAACCTAAGGGTGGAATTGCAAATCAGATTCTTTCAACTCTTGGTCTTCCAGAGCTTCAGTGGATCAACAGCAGTGAGACAGCTCTTCTGTCAGTGATCATTGTTACTGTTTGGAAGGCAGTTGGATATAGCGCAATATTTTATCTTACAGCTATAGATAAGATTCCTAGAGATCGATATGAGGCAGCTTCACTGGATGGAGCGGGCTTCTGGAAGAAACTTTTCTATATTACATTACCTGGTGTTTCACCGACCACATTTTTCTTATGTATCATAACTATGGTCGATGCCCTTAAGGCTTACGATCAGATACAGATACTTACGCAGGGTGGTCCTGCAGGAAGCACAAGAACGCTGACCTATCTCTTTTATCAGCTAGGATTTGAACAGTTTAAGATGGGACAGGCATCAGCGGTAGCAATAATCATCGTAGCGATAACCGTCGCGCTTTCATATACGCAGTTTAGATTATCAAAGAGGTGGGTGAATTACTAGATGAAGAAGGTATTCAAAAACAGCATTAAGCATATATCCCTCTCATTGATAAGCTTTGCGATGATCTTCCCGATGCTATGGATGGTGCTTGGAAGTTTAAAAACAAGTAAAGAGGCGATGGATCCTACGATGATCTTGCCGGATATAATTCATCTGGAAAATGTTATCGAAGTTGTGAAAGATTCACCGCTTATGAAATACGTTGGTAACAGCCTTGTAGTTGCTATAGTGACAACATTGATACAGCTTGTTACAGGTGCAATGCTGGCGTACGCATTTAGCTTTATCAAGTTCAGAGGTAGAAATCTTTTATTCGGAATAGTGATGGCAACTTACATGCTGCCTTCATGTGCAACCTATATTCCAGCCTATGTAACACTGGCTAAGGTAGGTCTTCTGAATACAAGAGCAGGACTGATTATCTCACAGTGTGTTAGCATCTTCGGAATATTCTTACTGAGGACCGCATTTCTGCAGGTTCCGGATGAACTGATTGAAGCAGCCAAGCTGGATGGAGCTAATGACTGGAATATATTATGGAAGATAGTGATGCCTGTTACGAGATCAAGTTTTGTAACATTTGGCCTTATGAGTTTTATCTCACTATATAACAATTATATGTGGCCGTCCCTTATTACTAAGGACAAGAACCAGTATCTTGTTGCACAGGGACTGAGAAGCTTCTTCATCGATGATGGAGCTTTTGGTACAAACTGGGCAAAGGTTATGGCAGGAAGCACGGTCATAGTAATACCACTGCTGATACTTTTCGCTTTCACTCAGAGATGGTTCATATCTGGCCTCTCAGGAGATAGCGGAGTTAAGGAATAAAAAGGAGAAAGATTATGAGAAAGTTTAACAAGAATGTAGTTAAGAAGATTGCTGCAGGTGCACTCAGTACTGCAATGCTGATGGGTGCTCTTACAGGATGTGGAGTAAGCACATCAAGTACTGAGGATACAGCTGATAATGCTGATACACAGGTTGCTGAGACAACAACATCTGATGCATCAAATGGTACAGATTCAGATGCTGAGCTGTCTAGCGAAGTAAAGGAAACAGAGAAGGTTGCTGCATCAGCTGATGGCAGAACAGAGGTTGAGTTCTGGTATGCTGGTGGTAAGACAGCTGTTGGTATCGTTGAGGAGATTGTTGAAGATTTCAATAACTCACAGGATGAGTATTTTGTAACAACAGTTACACAGGGTGATTATGATGAGACATATCAGAAGCTTCAGGCTGGTATCGCTGGAAATGTAGCGCCTGATATCGCATTTCTCGAGGATGAGGCTGCAAAGAGCCTTGCAGATAAGGATCTTTTAACAGACCTCAGTTCATTAACAGACGCTGATGAGAGCTTTGATAGAGATGATTATCTTGATGTTTACTTCAACCAGGGCGTTGATGGTGATAAGATATATGCTTTACCTGCTTATGGTACAACACAGGTTCTTTACTACAACAGAGAAGTATTTGAAAAGGCTGGTGTAAATGCTGAAGATATCAAGACATGGAAGCAGCTTGGTGAGATTTCACAGCAGATTAAGGATGACGGTATCGCAACATATGGCTGGGAGCCAATGTGGGGTGAAGATAACCTTATAGATATGGCACTTTCAAATGGTGGTAAGATCCTTAGTGATGATGGTAAGACAGTTCTTATTAACTCAGAAGAGTGGGTTGATGTATGGGAGACAGTTCGTACTTGGATCCATGACGATGAGACAATGACTGTACATTCTGGCGGACAGGGCTGGGAGTACTGGTATGATACAATGGATGATGCTGTAGATGGTACTGCAGGTGGTTACATCGGTTCAAGTGGTGACCAGGCAGATCTTGACTTCTCAGTTGTTGGAGCTATTGAGCAGCCAGCATGGGATGATGATAGTGAATCTCTTCCTGCAGCTGAAGCTAGACTTCTTGTAAGTATAGCTCAGTCTCCAGAAGATGAGAAGCAGGGTGCTTATGAGTTCATGAAGTTCTTCACAAATCCTGAGAATCAGGCTAAGTGGTCACTTGGTACAGGTTATGTATCAGTTAGAAAGTCAACAACAGAGACAGATGATTTCAAGGCTTATTCAGAAGAGCATCCAGAAATCCTTGTTCCACTTGCACAGTCAGAGCATGCATCTATCAGACCATTTGATCCAACAGATGGTGAAATCTATGATGCACTTAAGATTGCTGCTGATAAGGTTGAGCTTGAGGGTGTATCTGCACAGGAGGCACTTGACGAGGCAGCTAAGACAGCTCAGGCAGCACTTGATAAGGTAAACGCTGAGTAATATAAACCCTCCTTGGAATTGTATTTTGTTCTGGGCGAAGAGAAGAGTCCTGAGATTCTTCCCTTCGTCCTTTTTTTGTTATGAAGAGGCAATTGAACGGAATACGTGATTATTGAAAAAACAGTGATATTTTGGTACTCTTTAGGGTAGTTGGTAAAAGTATTACAGGGTTTAATGGTGTGGATAGGATGGTGAAGAATACTATGAGAAAAGATGGTAAAAGAGTTGGAAAAAGGGCCCGAGTTCTTGCTGTAATACTGGTGGGTGCGATGGCATTTGGCCTTACAGGCTGTGGTGGTAGTGATGATACAGCCAGTGACAAAAAGAGACGTACGGATAAGTCCAGTTCTATTGGAGATAAACTGGAGCAGATGGCTGGAAATCAGCAGGATACAGAGGATCTTCAGCCTCAGGACGGGGGAGACTATTCGGCGCTGTCGACCGAGGAGAAAACTACTGAAGATGCGGCTGGAAAGGATCAGCCTGGTGCTCTGACTGGTTTTATGCCTTGTATATATAGTGAGAGCACAACTTATTATGTTGAAGATGATGATTATACAACTCTCTATCAGAAGTCCTATGATATATTGAAGCTTCAGGATGGAACAGAGGAAGAGTATCCGGGAGTGAAGAAGGCTCTGGATAATTATAATTCGGCGATGGAAAGTGCTGGAGAGGATTATACAGAAGAAGAGCTTGTGGCAATCGCCAAGGAGATGAAGGAGAACGACAGTCTTTATAGTTATCTGTATGATGGATCCACAGCATATATTCAGCGCGTGGATGAAAATATCCTCAGTATCCTTCATACTTTTGAGGATTACTATGGTGGTGCCCATGGATACTACGGATGTACAGGATATAACTATGATCCAAGTACTGGCGAGGAAATGTCAATCGAGGACGTGGTCAGCAGTATGGATGACCTTAAGGCAGCAGCTCAGGAGATGTTCTCCAGGGACTATGCATATCTGATCGAGAATGAACCAGGATGTGAGGATTCACTGGCGGAAAGTTTTGATGATCCTGAAACTCTTTGCTGGACTCTTGGACCAGAAGAACTTCAATTATATTATAATCCATATCACCTTGCCAGCTATGCGGCTGGAATGCAGATAATAAAAATCAGGATCGCTGATTATCCAGATCTTTTTAATAAAGGTATTGGCGTAGCTGAGGGCGACTGGATCATTAAGATGCCGGATGATGGAATGTTGGAGGATATAGATGGCGATGGGTCCCTCGACTATGTGGACGTGACATTTAACTATTTCACAGAAGATGAGTCTGACTATTCGTATCTTGATTCTATAGATGTTGTGGCTGGTAATGGATCTAAGACTATAGTCTATTATGGATTTGAAGAGGGTGATGTCTACTTTATCAAGAAGGGTGACAGTTTCTACCTTTACATATTAGGAACCGCTGAGAATGATTATAAGTTCATTCAGATGGTGGATATAACCGATGGAAATGTGAGAGACCTTAATTCATTTGATGGAACCTTTACTGCTAAGGATTACACCTATGATTATGGCGAAGGATATTACAGCGCGACTCGCGGGCTGCTATATAATCCGAACTTCTTCTACGTCAGAGTCAGACATCAGTACATAAGCACCTTCGATGCTACTGCTCCAGCTGAGGTCGGTGATAATGGTGAGATAAAGCTGCTTCATGATTATTATGATCTTCCGACTGATTTCTGTATTACTTCGAAGGTAGGTCTGGAATTAGATGAGGTGGACGCGGATGGAAATGTTATCGGCAAGACTAATATTTCAAGCGGAACTGACTACTACATGTATCGCTCTGATGGTACGTCCTATGTGGACTGCAAGACTGAGGACGGAAAATATGTAAGAATAGTGATCGATGATTCAGACTATCCATTTAAGGTAAATGGAATCGACCTGGAAGAAGCTTTCGATGGAATAATATTTGCAGGATAAAAAATGAGGGACAGTTCTTAAGTATTTAAGAACCGTCCCTTTTAGATTTCATATTTATTCAGATACATCGTCGATCGTAAGAGTTCTAAGATCATCATCACTGATATCTGCAATCTCTACGATACGAGTAGCCTGACGCTCGATACATCTTTCGAGATAGTTACGAGCTTCTCTTGCATTTGCGAAGTTCTCTTCGTGAGCCTTTGCTTTCTTTGTAAGATAATCTTCAACGTATGCAGCGGCTTCTTTATCGGTATCATATTCCTGCTTCTTAGCCATGTTGTTGAATATCTCTGTAAGCTCAGAACCGGAGTAATCATTGAAGAAGATGTATTTGTTAAAGCGGGATTTGAGACCTGGGTTGGAATTAACGAATTCCTCCATCTTGTCTGTATATCCAGCAACGATTACGATGAGATCGTCTCGGTTATCCTCCATCAGTTTCAGAAGAGTATCAACTGCTTCCTGACCGAAGTCTTTTTCGTCACCGCCCTTAATAAGGGTGTAGGCTTCATCGATGAAAAGGATTCCTCCGATAGCACTTTCAACGACTTCAGCAGTCTGGGTTGCGGTCTGACCAACATATCCAGCAACAAGTCCTGAACGATCAACCTCTACCAGCTGGCCTTCACTAACAACTCCCAGTGCTTTATATATCTTAGCAAGAAGTCTTGCTACAGTAGTTTTACCTGTTCCAGGATTACCTGAGAATACCAGGTGCAGCGTGATATCTGGCTGCTTCATTCCACGTTCTTCGCGGAGCTTACGGATCTTAACAAGATTTATAAGGTTGGTAAGATCCTGCTTAACAGACTTAAGGCCAACAAGAGTATTTAATTCTTCCATCAGCTGTTCCAGAGTTTCCTGCTGCTCGAGTTCTAGTCCATCAGCTGTCTGCTTGATTACACCAGCCTTATTCGGTGTATTGGTCTTAGCATCTTTTCTAAAGTTTTTATTCTTAGGATTATTCTTATGACTAATTCCATCTGTGAAGTAGAGACCATACTGCTTTAAGAAGTTGTCCAGCATTATTCCATAGTTAGAAAGGTTAGCAACCTCAGTTACTGTCTCTGAATTAATAGCGATAAATGCGGTTCCCACTTCCTTGAAGAGATCAACCACTTCCTTAGACATAGGTCTGCCTGTTGATGCCTTTACTCCTCCAGACATGTCGTGCTTTGCAGTATAGAGAAGAACTCTAGGTGGAGTATTGATAAAGTCTGCTTCCATGCACTTTCCATATTTGAAGTTCAGGAACTGTCCAATACTCATTATTGTTCCAAAATAGTCGCGGATAAAATCCAACTCCAGCCTTCCGTCAGTGCCGTCAGATTCAAAAAGAAATCCTACGAACTGAAGCATGTTGTACTTTAACATTTCCCTGCATGTCATACCTGTTGATGCAGTAAGCTGAGGGTTGGAATTATAAATGTCGTCCATCATTTTAAATGTGGCATCGACCTGATTCTTTAATGTGTAATCGATCATTGATTTAATCCCTTCACATGTAGTTCTCTTGAAACAAATCTTTCTTTATCTTAAAACATTTGGTTTTTTTATACAACCTTAATTAAAAATTATCAAAATCAGGCAACAGAATAGGGGGTGAATGACACTGTAAGAGCATAGAGAAGAGGTAGAATTACCATTTACGACTGTTAAGATTACCATTCGCGACTATTAAGCAACATTTCACTTCAAATTAAGGTTTTCTTAATGTTTGTATTGTATAGTTACACCATAAGTTGATGAACGGACAGTCAGATGACTGAAAAAGAGAGAATTTAAAATATATAGTGAGGTAAAAAGATATGGATGAAGTATTAGTACACACAGATTTAAGACAAAGACTTTTTGATGTAGCAATATATGTTATGCTTTTTATGTTTGCACTTACAATGTGCTTTGTGGGAGTTCTTCATATCGCAGAAGTTAGTATCGGATCAGGAATCTGCTATATAATTATCGGATTAGTTGATCTTATAATGATGGGTCTCTACCATAAAGGAGAATTCAGAAATTAGTTTTCCCTCTGAGGGAGTAAAGTTGTTATCCCTCTAGATAATATGACATTCACCTGTGATTGTGATATAATCTGTAATGTGCATTTTAAGGATTGTAACGATTACTGAATGAATTACTTGCTTAGGAGTTACAATGTTTTCGCAAGGGGTGGATGTCATATGAATTCTAGATTGATAGTGTATATATTGGATAAAGTGAAGGGAATAGGAATCCTAGCTATATGCATAGGGTTCCTGTTTTCTTTGTTATTGGGAATAAATGTAGATGCGGCTGGCAGCTGGACAAAGACAGATGGCCGCTGGTGGTACGACAACGGAGACGGAACTTATGCCAAGGGTGAGTATATAGATGGTTACTGGCTGGACAGTGATGGCTGGTACAACAGTGCATGGAACGGAAGCTGGAAACACAACTCTAAGGGCTGGTGGTTCCAGTCTGGAAGCTGGTATCCAACAAGCAGCTGGCTGAAGGTTGACGGCGCATGGTATTACTTTGAAGCGAGTGGATATATGGCTGCTTCCAAATGGATCGAGCTGGGTGGCGACTGGTATTACATGACTGAGTCAGGAGCCATGGCTGTTTCTACAACCATAGATGGCAAGGAGATAGATGCGTCAGGAAAATGTACTTCTATGTCTGCAGATTCTCCAACTATGAATGAACTGGTTTCTGGAAGCAAGACAGCAAAGAAGACAGATCAGATTGTTACAGTCGTTGGCCATGAATTAACTTTATGGCAGAAGCAGGCAGATGGAAGCTGGACTGCGGGAGATACCTATTACTGTGGATTCGGACTGAACGGCTTCAGTGATCCAGAGACAAGAGTGATGGGGGACAAAACAACTCCTAAAGGATCCTTCCCACTGACGTATGCATTTGGCAAGGCAGAAAACCCTGGCACTGCCATGACTTACCGCAGCATCACTCCAAACTCATATCTTTCTTCCGAGAGAGATACATATAATACCTGGGTTGAGAGTGAGACCAGCATGATCGGTGAGCACTTAATCGATTATTATCAGTATAAGTATGCAGTTAATATAGGCTTTAATACGGATCCTGTTGTTTATGGAAGGGGAGCTGGAATCTTCCTTCATTGTAAGAGTACGGATCACTGGTATACCAGCGGATGCGTAAGTTTGGAGGAAGGAAATATGGTTACTGTTCTGAAGCAGCTGAAGAACGGTTCATATATGATCATTGTTGAATATAAGTCAGAGCTTATGAATTATTAGAGGTGGCGAATGGCACGCGGTAAAAATCAGAAGCTTAAAATGTTATATCTGGCAAAGCTTTTTATCGAAAAGACGGATGAGAATCATGGCGTCACAATGCCTGAGATCATTGAGTATTTAGAGAAAAATGATATCGATGCGCAGAGGAAAAGTATCTACAGTGATATCGATGCGCTGGTGGAGTTTGGCTATGACATTATTAAGGAGCAGCGCGGAAAGCAAACCTACTATTTTCTCGCTAGCAGGGATTTTGAAGTCCCTGAGCTGAAGCTTCTGGTTGATGCAATACAGGCTTCAAGATTTATCACAACACGAAAATCTAGAGAGCTTATTAAGAAGCTGGAGACTCTGGTGAGTGAATACGATGCAAAGCTGCTGGACCGCGAGGTTTATGTGGCTGGCCGTATCAAGAATATGAACGAAAGTATATATTATGGAATAGACGCCATACACAGTGCCCTTAACAACAATCATAAGATCAAGTTCCATTATTTTAGATGGAATGTAAAGGGTGAGCAGGAGCTGGGACATGATGGTGAGTACTACGTGGTGAGCCCATGGGCTCTTACCTGGGATAATGAGAACTATTATCTTGTGGCTCACGACGAACAGAGTGATCAGCTTCGGCATTACCGTGTTGATAAGATGAAGGATATTGTGGAGATATCAGAGAAGCGAGCCGGATCTGCTCTCTTTAAAGATCAGGACAAGGCGGTTTATACAGAAAAACGTTTCAACATGTTTAATGGCGATGTGAAGCGTGTGAAGCTGAAGTGTAAGAACCATTTGTCAAATGTTATCGTAGATCAGTTCGGTCTCGAAGAGACTATGAGGCCTTGCGATGATGAGCACTTTACAGTGAATGTTGATGTGGCGGTGAGCCCACATTTTCTCGGCTGGGTTGTGGCCCTTGGCGATGAGATAGAGATTGTTGAACCGGAAGCAGTAGTAAATGAGATGAAAAGTTACCTTGACCGGATAAGGAGTTTATACTAGGGGATAGATATATGTTAGAAAAGAAAGCGTATGGAAAGGTAAATCTAAGCCTTGATATAGTTGGAAGAAGAGAGGATGGTTATCATCTGGTAAGAATGGTAATGCAGTCTCTGGATATATATGATGTACTCGAATTTGAAAAGATGGATAGCCCAGAGATAATAGTACTTTTGCAGGATAGCGCTACGGAGGGGGATTCTTCGAAGCAGACTGAGTCAGAGGACCCTGCTGATAATCTGGGAAAGGTTCCTCTTGATGAGAATAACCTGATATATAAGGCTGCCCGACTTCTCTTTGACAGATATATATGGAAAAGAGATAAAAACGCTGGAGTTAGAATAACACTTACAAAGAATATTCCGATTGCGGCTGGTATGGCTGGAGGAAGCAGCGACGCAGCGGCTACATTTCGCGGTATAAATGAGCTGTTTGAACTATGTCTTTTTGACAAGGATCTGATGGAAATGGGAGTCACCCTGGGAGCGGATATTCCTTACTGCATTATGGGAGGAACTGCTCTGTCAGAGGGTATCGGTGAGGAACTGACCAGACTTCCTGATCTTCCTGAATGTGTGTTCCTGGTTGCGAAACCTAAGGTTTCAGTATCAACAGCTGAGGCCTACGGAGGTTTTGATTCACTGGTTGAGACTGTGGATCCGAAAACTGGAAAGAAAGCCCGGATCGTTCATCCTGATGTGGATGGCCAGGTGGATGCTCTATATGCAGGTAATCTGAAGGGTGTTACAGATAGATTCCTAAATGTTCTTGAATACGTTACAGCTGAAAAGCATGCTGTAATAGGGGAACTGGAGAAAATAATGCTGGACTTTGGGGCGTTAAATGCTATGATGAGTGGCAGTGGCCCTACAGTTTTTGGCATCTTTGAAAATGAGTCTCAGGCTGAGGCTGCGAAGAAAGAGATTGAAGCAAGAGAAGGAGCTGACCAGCTATTTGTTGTTAGAGCTTTATCTTAATTAGTATCTTTGAAAAGAGGATAAGTAGTGAGCAGAGAAGACGACAAAAATATACAGCGTCAAGAGTTGGCAAGACGTCGAGAAGCAAAACGTCTTGAAAGAGAGAGGCAGATAAAAAAGCTTAAGATAATGCTGGCTATCTGCGTCGTTTCTTTTGTGCTGATTGCTGCTGGTGTGGTAGCTCTGATCATTCGTCTTGTTCCGGAAGATGGAGGCAAGTCTGGAGGGGATAAAGCAGATAGCAGTGTTGATGCTGAAGTTTCTTCGTATTCGGAAAGTACTCAGACAGATGGAGAAGAGGATTCATCCAGGGTATTTAATTCCTTTAATGATGAGGGGACTTCAGGAGATGCAGCGGAGTCGCTTGAAAAAGATTTCGACATAGATATGACATTTGTCGGTGACTGCTGTATGGCTACAAATCTTGAAGATAGTTCATACGGAACACTTTTATGGTACGAGTCAAATGCGGACACAACCTATTTCTTTAGCGGCGTCCGTTCTTACTTTGATGATGATATTACTATAGCAAACTGCGAGAATACATTTTCTGACAGATCTGTTGCTCCAAGAGATAAGGGAGAGGGACCGGCGTACTGGTTCAAGTCTCCGGCTTGGTTTGCAAAGGTTTTCACTGATAATAGCATAGAGGCGGTAACCATTAACAACAATCATACAAATGACTATGGCCCAGAGGTTTTTGAGGATACGAAGGCGGCTCTTGACGCGGCCGGTGTTCGATGGGGCTTCCGGGATAATATCATTTATTATGAAGAGGAAGGCTTTAAGGTGGGAGTGGTCTGTGTTTCCTACTATTCCTACAGTGAGGCGGAAGGCATTCTGCCATATTTGGAGCTTGCTAAGGAGAATTCAGATTTTCAGGTGATCTATTTCCATGGCGGAGTTGAGGGTGCGTATCAGCCAGAGGACTGGAAGGTGCAGGCCTGCCACATGCTGGTGGATAATGGAGCGGATCTGATCCTGGGGGCACATCCTCATGTTCTTCAGAAGAGAGAAAACTATAATGGCGTTGATATAGTTTATTCGCTGGGTAATTTCTGCTTCGGTGGAAATGATAATCCTGTATCGAATAGAACCATAATATATAAGTATAAACTGAAGGTTCATGAGACTGCTGAAGGCTGTGAAGTGACAGCAAAGGAAGAAGAGATGATACCTTGCTATGTTTATACAGGCAGTACAAATAACTGGCAGCCATACCCGATAGAAGATCAGGAAACGGTTGACCGGGTTATAAGATATATGAATGGTGAACTAGACTTACCAAACTAAAAAAAGTGCAGCGGGGTCCGTCCCCACTGCACCAAAGGGGAAGATATGAGTAGAGGAATATTTATTAGTATGGAGGGACCGGATGGTTCCGGAAAATCAACACAGATAGCGCTCATTAAGGAGTATCTGGAGCAGGAGGGTAAGGATGTTATCATTACCCGTGAGCCAGGAGGCAACAGAATAAGTGAAGCTATCCGTGAGATCATCTTAAATAAGGATTACACGGAAATGTCACCGGTTACAGAGATGATGCTTTACGCAAGTGCCAGAGCACAGCTTATTGCTGAGGTTGTTGGACCAGCTATCGATGCTGGGAAGGCAGTAATATCTGACAGATTTGTTGACTCTTCTCTTGTATATCAGGGAATGGCACGTGGCCTTGGAGTCGATACAGTATATGAAATCAATAAGGTTGCCATAGGAAAGTATATGCCAGACGTGACATTTCTCCTTGATCTGCCAGCTGAGGTCGGTATCAGCAGAAAGAAAGACCAGAAGGAGCTGGACCGAATGGAGAGGGAGAGCCTGGAGTTTCATAAGAAGGTGGCTGAGGGGTACAGAAGCCTTGCAGACAGGTTTCCAGACAGAATCAAAACTGTAGATGCAACTTTGCCTATTGATGAGATATGTGGTATTATTAAAGCAAGTGTAAAGGACATATTATCTAGCATTTAGGTATAAAAGCATTTGGGGAAAGCGGGGTGAGCAGCATGGATTTTAAAAACATTATTGGACACGAGGAAATCATCAGCCGCTTTATGAGCAGCATTGAAACAGACCGAGTGAGTCATGCTTATATAATTGCTGGCGAGGAGGGCAGTGGCAGGTATACACTGGCCGAAGCCTTTGCCAAAGCACTTCAGTGTGAAGAAGGTGGTTCAGAAGCTTGTGGACATTGTAAGTCTTGTAAGCAGGCTGAGTCAGATAATCACCCTGATATAATTACTGTGGCTCATGATAAGAACACAGTTCTTTCTGTTGATTGTATCAGAACTGAAGTTGTTGATTCCATGGGTATCAAGCCTTACAGTAGTAAGTATAAGATATATATTATCCGCGATGGTGAGATGATGACAGAGGAGGCAGAGAATGCTCTGCTGAAGACAATCGAGGAGCCGCCTGAATATGGCGTGATCATTATTATTACGAAGCAGCTTGAAAAGCTTCTTCCTACGATTCAGTCCCGCTGTGTGATCATTAACACCAAGCCTGTTAAAGAGAAGGATATTCATGATTATCTTGCTAGTAATTATGGAATATCAGAGGAAAAGATATCATTTGCCATCGAGTATGGTCAGGGAAATCTTGGAAAGGCTATACTTCTTGCAACAAACGAGGAGTACGAGGGTCTGGTAAGATCCGTTATTGATCTTGAGTCCAACATCTTTGATATGACTCTTGATGAGATATCTGAGGCGATCAAGAGATGCGTGAATTATAGAATGAATATTAATGATTATCTGGATCTGATGATGATGTGGTACAGAGATATTCTGGTGCTGAAGGTTACAGGAAATCCGGATAAGATCCTTTTCAAGGAGCAGTATTCAGTTATAAAAGATCAGGCGAAGTATCTGAGCTTTAACGAGCTGGAGGATAAGTCGCGGGCTATAGAATCAGCTAAGCAGAGAATAAATGCTCATGCTGATATGGAGGATATTATGAGGCTTCTTATTCTGACTCTTAAGGAGGCGTAAGTCTTCGGAGTTCTATAGGGAGCAGACTATAGTAAAGGAGAAAACGAGTTTCATTATGAAGGAAGTAATAGGCGTCAGGTTCAGACCTAATGGCAAGATATACTATTTTGACCCCATTGATTATCATGTCCAGGTTGGAACCGATGTCATAGTTGAGACGGCCAGGGGAGTAGAATACGGCAAATGTGTTCTCGGCCGAAAAGCAATCGAGGATGAGAAAAGGATAGCAGGTCTCAAGCCTATCATCCGACTTGCAAATGATGAAGATAAGAAGAAGTTTGAGGCTAATCAGAAGAAGTCCGAGGAAGCTTTTGCAACCTGTGTTAAGAAGATAAATGAGCATGGGCTTAAGATGAAGCTTATCTCTGCTGAGTATACATTTGATGGAAGCAAGGTGCTTTTCTACTTCACAGCAGATGGACGTGTTGACTTTAGAGAATTAGTCAGAGATCTGGCTGGTGTATTCAGAACCAGAATAGAGCTGAGACAGATTGGTGTAAGAGATGAAGCCAAGATATCTGGCGGAATCGGTATGTGTGGCAGAGAGCTTTGCTGCAATAGTTACCTGTCAGAGTTTATTCCTGTTTCTATCAAGATGGCTAAGGAGCAGAATCTGTCACTTAATCCAACAAAGATTTCCGGCGTGTGTGGAAGACTTATGTGCTGTCTCAAGCATGAGCAGGACACATATGAGTATCTTAACTCAAAGATGCCTGGTGTTGGTGATAATGCAACTACAGCTGAGGGAGTTGTTGGAAAGGTTGAGTCGGTAAATGTTATGCGCCAGACGGTACGTCTCATAATTACTGATGAAGAAGACAACAAGACCATGGAAGAGTTCAAGGTCGATGAGCTGAAGTTTAAGCCTAGAAAGAAGAAAAAGGACAAGGGTGACAAGCGTCCTAAGGATGCTAAGAGAGATAAGGATCTTGAGGCTCTCGAAGCGCTTGAAAAGGAAGAGCATTCTGGTCTTGATGACGAATAAGCTATGGGTGATTATATTCTAAAGGAAAATGAAAGAATAGATGATCTGGATGTAAATGGGTTCCGTATTATACAGAACCCATTTTGCTTCTGTTTTGGAATGGATGCAGTGCTGCTTGCAAACTTTGTAAGGGTCAATCCTAAGGCGAAAGGCCTTGATATAGGAACAGGTACAGGAGTTGTTCCGCTGATCCTTACGGCAAAAAATCGCGGGGCTCACTGGACAGGTCTTGAGGTTCAGCCTAATATGGCTGATATGGCCAGCCGAAGCGTAAAGCTAAATGATGCTGAGGATAAGATATCTATAGTGGAAGGCGATGTGAAAAATGTTCGGGAGTTATTTGAGCCTGGCCAGTTTGGAGTTATCACATCCAATCCGCCATATATGAAGCCTAACAGTGGACTTCAAAGTGGCAGTGAGACCATCAACATCTCAAGGGCAGAGATAATGGCAACCCTTGAAGATGTGGTAAGTGCAGCTTCGTATCTGCTAAAAACAAGCGGTACATTTGCCATGGTCCATAGACCGTCAAGGCTTCCAGAAATTATGGATATACTTTTAAAGTACAGGCTGGAGCCTAAAAGAATGCAGCTTGTTCAGCCGACAGTGGACAAGGAAGCAAATCTGGTGCTTATAGAATGTGTGAAGGAAGCGGGGAAAGAACTGAGGCTCCTTCCAACTTTGATAGTTTACAAGGAAAATGGGGATTATACCGAGGAGCTTCTAAGCTACTATAGGTAGAGATAACATTTTGCTGTAATGGAGGTTTTATGGCTGGCATTTTATATCTGGTGGCAACTCCTATTGGAAACCTGGAGGATATGACATATAGAGCGGTGAAGGTGCTGAATGAGGTGGATATCATCGCGGCGGAGGATACTCGTAACAGTATCAAGTTGCTGAACCATTTTGAGATAAAGAAGAGTCTTACCAGCTACCACGAGTTTAATCGTTATGATAAGGCGGAGTATCTGGTTGAGAAGCTGGAGCAGGGTGAGAATGTGGCGGTGATTACAGATGCTGGTACACCGGGTATTTCGGATCCGGGCGAGGTTCTGGTGGAGATGTGCTACGACCGCGGAATACGTGTTGTGCCTGTTCCGGGAGCGGTAGCGGCGGTAAATGCTCTCGTCGCCTCTGGTCAGAAGACGCGTAGATTTGCATTTGAGGCTTTCCTTCCATTAGAGAAGGATAAAAAATCCAAGAAGGATCTTGAGAGAATACTGGGAGAGTTAAAGGCAGAAACAAGAACGGTTGTGATATATGAGGCACCTCATAGACTTGTCAGTACTCTGGAGCTTTTGAAGAAGGAACTGGGAGAAAGAAGAAGTCTTACAATCTGCAAGGAACTCACAAAGAAGCATGAAACCTTCTGGAAGACTACTCTTGGAGAGGCCTGCCAGTTTTATCAATCAGAAGAAAATGCACCGCGTGGTGAATATGTTCTGGTAATCGCTGGAAAGTCTGAAGAAGAGCTGGAGCAGGAGAAAAGGCTTAGCTGGGAAGGGCTCAGTGTTGAAGAACACTTAAGAAGCTACATGGATCAGGGCGTAGATAAGAAGGAAGCAGTAAAACTCGTGGCAAAAGAACGCGGGATAAAGAAACAGGACGTTTATCTCATCGCGGTTAACATAAACTAATACAACTCTTTATTAGGAACAAAGATTAGTATTGTCTAACAAATAGGGCTTATTGTATACTCCATCTAGAAACTTTGTATATTAATAAGGAGGTTAAGGCTATGGCATTTGTTATAGGTGATGCTTGTATCTCTTGTGGTACATGCGCAGGTAACTGCCCAGTTGGCGCAATCGCAGAGGGCGATGGAAAGTTTGAGATCGATGCAGATTCTTGCATCTCTTGTGGAGCTTGTGCTTCAAATTGTCCTGTTAGCTGTATCGAAGAAGGCTAATTAAATATTAGGATATAAAGAAGACCATCCAGTTTCCTGGGTGGTCTTTTTGTATGTTCGTTTGTTCGTTAATGTTTAATTAATCTACTGAGTTGTAATTTTATTGTTTGGATAAACCTAAACTCCTTTCATAAGAAGGTTCTGTGATGTAAGAAAGGTTTATCCATATGGCGTTGATACATGACATACGGGGATGTCCCGAGGGACTATATCATGGCTCTCAGCCTGCGTGATGTCGTGGCATTATATTAGCAGATTAGGTCATCTACTTCAAGAAAAAAATACACCAAAATAACACTTTACGAATCGAAAATATATGTTAGAATACATAGTAATAAAAAGGGGAAAATGTATGAAACTAGAAAGAATCAATGACAATCAAATAAGAATTACACTTGATCCTCATGATTTTGATGACTTCGATGTATCGGTTGTTGATCTTCTTACTGACAGGGAAGGAAAGGCAAAGGATTTTATCGAAACTCTTATGGGTATGGCAAAGGATGACTTGAACTTTGAAGCTGATGGCCGTCCTATAATGGTAGAAGTAACACAGACCGGAAAGGATGCAATAGTCCTGATGGTAACAAAGGTTGATAAAGATTCTAAGCTGACACCAGGTGGTCATCCGACTCCTGAGACGAATGAGTCCATGGAAGTTCAGGAAACAAAGGAAGAAACTCCTATTCCGAATATTCCTATTCCTGCGGCAGAGAATGAGAAGACAATAACTCCAAGCTATGGAGTGTGCAAGTTCAGTAATCTCGATGATGTGATCCGTGTTGCAAAGATGTCTGAGAACTACTATGACAGCGACAATTCTTTGTATAAGGACGAGGATAGTTACTATCTGATGTACACCAGGAGCAGAAATACAGAGGAAGATTTTAGAATGCTTTCAAGTCAGGCTAGAGAATTTGGAGAGCCTGCAACATTCCATTATGCTTCCCGTTATTATCTTGAGGAACATTTTACTTTGGTAGTGGCTAACGAAGCGCTTCAGCTTTTATCAGAGACATAAAAAATCACCTGGATTTCCAGGTGATTTTTTCGTATGTATTATTTCTTATCTTATGAATACATGCTGATTCTTCTGATATGACGCTCATCATTTGAAAATGGTGTATCAAGAAATGTATCAATGATCTTAAGAGCGAGACCAGGACCAACTACTCTTGCGCCCATGCATAGGATGTTTGCGTCATTGTGCTCTCTTGTAGCCTGAGCAGAGAAAGTGTCGTGGCAAAGTGCAGCTCTTATTCCTTCAATCTTGTTTGCAGCCATTGACATACCGATTCCAGTTCCGCAGATAAGGATACCTAAATCTGCATTTTTGCTGGTGATATCAGCGGCAACCTTTTTTGCGTAGATAGGATAATCACAGGATGCTGGACTATCAGTTCCTACATCGATAACCTCAAAACCACGTGCTTTAAGATGTTCGATAACCTCAAGTTTAAGTTCATATCCGCCGTGATCTGACCCAATACTTACCTTCATATTAATAACCTCCCTAATATATAAGACAACCCTAAGACTTTGTCTTGATTATACATGAATTATTCTCTGACCTGCTGCTTTGAGCAGTCTGTTCATTATGGCTCCGCCAATCTCGCAGTCCTTAAAGCTTTCACTGTAGATAAATTCGGCGCCTCTTTCGTCGCATTCTCTGAGTGCAGCGTAGAGTCTTGCTGCAACAGTGATCCCTGAATCAATGCTGCCAACTGCTATAGTATCTTCATTATTATAGAAGTGACAGTGCTCTTCAGGTGCCAGGATCAGAACCTTAGAACCTTCCTCTTTCTTCTTATTATATAAGTCATTTATCATATCTGCAACAGCAGCTGAATCTTCATCTTTGAATCTAGCATCAGTTGGGACTGCGATGTCCGTTTTCTCTACTACAGTAAGCTCTCCTACAGGAGCATAGTGAGTATACTTCATTCCTGGTGCCTTAGGTCTGAGGCTTGGGTCTGGGTGAATGATAGCTGGATCGATTCGAACCTCCCCGATAATATCCTCTAGATTTTTCTTTGTAATAAAACCTGGTCTTAGAATAGTAGGAATATCAGATGTGAGGTCCACTATTGTGGATTCAATGCCGATTCCTACTGCGCCTCCATCGATTATAGCGTCTATACGACCATCCATATCTTCCTTAACATGTTTAGCAGTAGTAGGAGATGGTCTGCCTGAGGTGTTAGCTGATGGGGCAGCAATATATACGCCGCTTCGTCGTATCAGTTCCATAGCAGCAGGATGTGAAGGGAAACGTATTGCTACAGTATCCAATCCTCCTGTAGTCTCTTTAGGAACTATATCTGCTTTAGGAAGAATGATAGTTAGCGGTCCCGGCCAGAATGCCTCCATAAGAGTTTTGGCTGTTTCTGGAACCTCGGTAGCTAGTTCATAGACAGAAGCTGTATCAGCTATATGTACAATAAGCGGGTTGTCCGAAGGACGTCCCTTTGCAGCGTAGATTGCCTGAGATGCAGAAGCCTCCAGGGCATTTCCGCCTAGTCCATATACAGTCTCGGTAGGAAATGCTACCAGCCCGCCATTCTTAAGAATCTGAGCTGCTACCTCAATATCCTGTTCGCTGTCAGATAAAATCTTTGTAATCAAAGCTATACTCCTTATCAGTCTCCACTCATATCGCCGCGAAGGACCTTGTCCAGCACGTAGTCATGAGCTTCGTTTTCGTATGTATCAGGAAGTGCTTCAAGTTCATCACTTCCATAACGCTCTTTAAGAGCAGTTTTGATCAAATGGTCCGCAAATGCGGGATTCTTTGGAAGAATAGGGCCGTGGCTGTAGGATCCGAAAAGATTCTTATATCTTACGCCTTCGGTTTTATCCTCACCATTATTTCCATAGCCTGCAAGTACAGTGCCAAGAGGTGTTACGCCTTCACCAAGATAGGTTCTTCCACTGTGGTTCTCAAAGCCGACCACATCAGATCCACCGGATTCAGCAGGGAGTCGGAATGCATAGTTACCTATCATTCGAACATCGCCGCCAATGGTGTGGTAGTCAACTACACCGAGGAAAGGAAGCTTCTCGCCCTCCTTTGTCTGGTAGTAGTGCCCCATCATCTGGTAACCACCACAGATGCAGAGGAAAACCTTTCCGCCTTCAACTGCAGAGCGGATGCTGTCACCCTTGCCGGATCTCAGGTCATTCAGCAGTACCTCCTGCTCGAAATCCTGTCCGCCGCCGATGAAGAATATATCGAAGTCCGAAAGACTCTGGTTATCTCCAAGCTTTACCTCGGTAACCTCGCAATCTATACCACGCCATTCAAGACGTTTTTTAAGACAGAGGATATTGCCGCGGTCGCCGTAAAGATTCAGCACTTCCGGATATAAATGTGCTATTTTAAGCTTTCTGTCAGACATATCATTTCCTTATTAGTATTATTTCTGATCCTTCCAGAATTCCTTCTTGCCTGTTGCGGCACCAACTACAGCCCTGAGACTAAGCATAGACGTGTAGTTTGGAAGTGCAAATACTGGAAGTGAGTGGCTAGTCATAGCCTTCAGTAGTTCGTTTTCGTCTTCTACAAGAGATATGCTGCTTTCGTCAGCGCCAGCATACTTGAGACGAAGTCTTATGTCAGTAGCTCGGGTGCCTGAAACATATATCTTCTTGCAGTTCTTGTCATTTGCCACCTTTTCAAAGTCGGCATCCCAGATCCATGAGATATCATGACCATCAGCTGTCTTATCATTTAGACAAAATACTGCCACGTAGTCATTTTCCATAGAAGAAAGGTAGGACAGAGACTGATTACAGCCTGCTGGGTTTTTAACAAGGATCATCTGTATATCTACATTATTATATGTAAAGGTTTCCATTCGGCCGAAGCTGGATGCAACCTTTCCTAAAGACTGAGTAATATCTGAGCGCTTCCAGCCTGCTGCTTCGTAAGCGCCGATAGCTGCGATGCCATTATATATGTTATACAGGGCAGGAAGTCCGATAGTTATGTCCTGATTTTCGTCCTGGAAACGAACGGTGATATCACTACCCTTTGGAGATATCTTATTAATAGAAGAAACTTCTATATTAGTAGCAGCACGCTTGTAACCACATTTAGGACATCTGAAGCCGCCCAGGTGCTGATATGTATGATAGTCATACTCATATTCAGTGCCGCAGTTTATGCAGTACTTGGCATCGGAGAGGTCATTTGACTCGTCAGTGTTCTTCTGATCTACCGCGTCGGGTCCTATTCCATAGTAGAAAACCTTGTTAGGAACTCCGTTTGCCAGAGAAGAAGTGAGGGAGCAGTCAGCGTTAAGACACAGAGTTGTGTCTGGAACCAGACCTACGCCTGTACGAATTTCTTCTAATGTATGCATTACCTCTCCGTAGCGATCCAGCTGATCTCTGAAGAGGTTAGTTACAACGATAACCTTTGGATGAATAAGTGGAACTACCTTCTTGAGGGCGCCTTCATCACATTCTACTATAGCAAAATGTTTTTTCGGCTTACCAGATAGAGTAGCCAGCGCGGTGAACTCTGCAGTTATACCTGTCAGCAGATTCGCACCGGATATATTAGACAGCGGATCCACGCCGCTTTCCTGCAGGGCATTTCTCAGCATACTGCATGTAGTTGTCTTACCGTTTGTACCTGTTACTACTATTATTTCCATTCCACTGGATACTACTTCGAGAATCTTCTTATCAAAAAGAAGTGCAGATCTGCCAGGGAGTGTAGTGCCTCCACGATGGGCTACACGCAGTCCCCATCTAGTTAGACGACAGGCTGCAACGGCAAAAAATGTTTTAACTGGATTATGTCCGTTCATAATTATAATAAATGTCTTCCTATTATATAATTCGCAGTTTTTTATGATTGATAACGTTTAGATGCAAGAGTATAATAAACTCATAGTGTGCATATCAGCAAGATTAGCACAAATAGGTTGTTTTTTCAACCTTGTATGATGTTCTAGTTTACGCCTGCCGGGGATTTTATGTTGACAAGACAGGCGTATCGTGCTATTATAACACCGTAACATTTTTGTAACAAATCAATTAAAAATGTAAAAAAAATGTAACAAACCACAAGATATTGTGTGTGAAAGTCGATTAGGAGGTTACATAATGTATAAACCAACAAAGAGAGTTTTGGCTGCGTGCCTTACAGCGGGAGTTGTATTTTCCCTATTTAGTACAACACCTGAAGTAAAAGCTGGTCAGGAATATGACTCATCTAATGTGGGAATTTCAGGAAAAGTAGGCGAGTATATTCAGAATACAGAATCTGAGGATCCTGTAGCTGATCTTACAAACGGTATAGTAACAAAGGCTGATGTTGAGAGCGCATTTGCTGAGGCAACTACTGCAGATTCATTAGTAGATGCAAGCAATACTGATGCTAGTTCAACAGATGCAAGTGAGACAGACGCATCTCCAACAGATGCTAAGATCTATACTCAGTTCCAGGATAGAGCAGTTTGTACTGCTGAAGGAAAGGTTAACATTCGTACAGCTTCTAGCACAGATGCAGATGTTGTAGGTGTCCTTGACAGAGGTGGTATCTGCCTGGTTGATGAAATTGGCGAAGAGTGGACAAAGATTGAGTCTGGTACTTGCGTAGGATATATCGCAAATATGTATCTTGCTTATGGCGATGATGCTGGAGTATGGTGTGAGAACAACGGTATCGCTCGTACAGCAGTTGTTAACACAGCAACACTTAAGGTTCGCGAAGGCAAGGACGAAGAAAGCGAATGTGTAACACTTCTCCCAGAGGGTGAAGAGTACTCAGTATATAGTGTAAGTGGTGATTGGACTGAGGTTTCAGTTGATGATGACGTTCGTGGTTTCGTAAAGAGCGAATATGTATCAGTAACATTTGAAACAACAAGAGCCGTATCCGTTGAGGAGCAGGCAGAGGCTGATAGAAAGGCTAAGGAAGAGGCTGATGCAGCATGGCTTGCATATCTTGCAGAGCAGGAAGCAAAAGCACAGGCCGCAGCTACTCAGACAGCTAATACTCAGACTACAAACACAACTACTACAACAAATACAACAACAACAACTACTACAACTCAGACTACAGATGCAGCTGCACAGACACAGACAACTGATACTGCAGCACAGCCAGCAGCTGAGCCAGCAGCAGAAACACAGCCTGCTACAGAGGCTCCAACAGAGGCACCTACAGAAGCTCCAACACAGGCTTCTATCGCAGCACCTGCTGGTCAGACAGGAGTTGATCTTGCAAACTATGCTTGTCAGTTCGTTGGTTACCCATATGTTTGGGGTGGATCAAGTCTTACAGGTGGTGCAGACTGTTCAGGATTTACAATGAGTGTATATGCTCAGTTCGGATATTCACTTCCTCATAACGCAGCAGCTCAGTCTGGTTACGGCGTTGAGGTTAGTCTTTCAGATCTTCAGGCTGGAGACCTTCTGTTCTACAGCAATGGTGGTGGAATCGGACACGTAGCTATCTACATTGGTGGTGGTTCAGTAGTTCATGCATCTAACTCAAGAGATGGTATCAAGATTTCATCTTACAACTACAGAACTCCTGTAAAGGCTGTAAGAATTATCGGTCAGTAAATTCTAATTATTATATGACTATCAGGTGACAAACAGTGAATGCTGTTTGTCACCTTTTTTGTTTTCTTCGGAAATAAAGTTACTTACATAGAATGTTTTGTAAAGAAGGTGTTCAAAATAACTTGCAAAAATATGTTACAAACATATTTCGTGAACACAAAAATGGGGTTTTTGTGCACTATGCACAAAAGAATGAACTGGCGGTTGACAATAATTAACATAGGGGGGATAGGGTGTGTGTTGATAACTATGCTTGTAAAGGCTTTTGAATGGGGTTGTTAACAAAGTTATCAACATTGTCCACATTTTTTTAGTGGACATAATCTTCGTTTTTATGACGTCAAAAAAAAATAAATTTCGTGATTTGTAACAAAGTTTTAACAATCTAAGATTTTTTTGGCTGATTTTACATTCGAAAAATGTGAAATCAACCTCCCCCAATCGTTGAATGAAGGGGGTAAATATGGTATAATCAATTAAGCTGTTCTACAGGCCTAGGGGGGTCTATAGTACAGTATTTCTAGCGAGAAGGAGAACAACACTATGAATTATATGATTAGCGGAAAAAACATCGACGTAACCGAAGGTTTGAAGCAGGCGATTTATGATAAGCTGGGAAGACTCGAGAAGTTCTTTGCAGAAGATACGAATGCTCAAGTAACTCTATCTGTAGAAAAGGAGAGACAGAAGATAGAGGTAACTATTCCAATGAAGGGACACATAGTTCGTGCTGAGCAGGTTAGTGATGATATGTATGTGTCTATCGATATGGTAGCAGAGATAATAGAGCGTCAGGTAGTACGCTACAAGAAAAAGATTATAGATCAGAGCCAGGATGCAGCATTCTTCCAGGATAGATTCCTTGAGGAAGAGGATATTGAGGATGATGAGATTCAGATCATCAGAAGCAAGAGATTTGCTGTTAAGCCTATGTATCCAGAAGATGCTTGTGTACAGATGGAACTTCTTGGACACAGCTTCTATGTATTCCGTAACGCTGAGACAAATGAGGTTAATGTAGTTTATAAGAGAAAGGGAAGTACTTACGGACTTATTGAGCCAGAGTTCTAGATAGTATCAGGGGGATAAATCATGAAGTTTTGTACAATGTGTGGGCAGCAGATAGACGATAACATGCCTTTCTGTCCATATTGTGGAGCCCCACAGCAGACTGCACCGCAGCCACAGCAGGCAGCACCACAGCCACAGCAGGCAGCATCACAGCCACAGCAGGCAACACCGCAGCCACAGCAGGCAACACCGCAGCCACAGCAGGCGGCACCGCAGCCACAGCAGGCAGCACCGCAGCCACAGCAGGCAGCACCGCAGCCACAGCAGGCAGCACCACAGCCACAGCAGGCAGCACCACAGCCACAGCAGGCAGCACCACAGCCACAGCAGGCAGCACCACAGCCACAGCAGGCAGCACCACAGCCACAGCAGGCAGCACCACAGCAGCAACCACCACAGTTTGGTCAGTATCAGACACCACCTCCTATGCAGGCTGGGTTTGGTGGACCAGGACCTAAGGCTCCAAAGAAGCCACTTGATAAGAAGATTTTATTCATTATTATTGGAGCCGTAGCATTTATACTTGTTGTTATAGGTATTATATGTGGACTCTCAGGCAGAAGAGGAGCTGGCAGCTATAAAGGAGCTGTTGAGAAACTCTTCAATGCGTTAGCTGATGGTAGTGCCAAGAAGACAGTTCATATCATGATGCCAGCAGAACTTGAGAAGGCTGCTGACAAGGAACTGCAGGGTGGTGAGCTTGAGTATCTGGGCTATGACAGTATGCAGGACTTCATTGATGATATGTACAGCACTGAACTTGATAAAGATATGCAATTCCAGAATGTTGAGATAACAGATAAGGATAAGCTTTCTAAGGATGAGCTCGAAGAAATCGAGGAACAGTGCAGTGATGAGATGGGATGTGACATCAAGGTCAAAGAAGCTTACGAACTTGAGATCGAGTACGAGTACCGTGAAAAGGGCGATAAGAAGTGGCATGATGATTACATGGAGATGACAGCCTATAAGGTTGGCGGAAGATGGTACATATTCCCTTGGTAAAAACTGATAAGTAATATTAAATGTGTCACAGAGATGAAAACTCTGTGGCACATTTTTTAATTTTCGAAAAAACATTGCTAGAATAAGGCATTAGTGGTATAGTATTGAGATGGCTAACCGCCTATTGATTTCTATATTTTGGAGGAAAAACATGTTTCTAACGGACAAGATTTTCGGAACATATAGTGACCGAGAATTAAAAAAGATAGATAAGACTGTTGATGCGGTTATGGCTCTTGAAGATAAGTACAGTCAGGAGAACTATACTGATGAACAGCTTAGGGCTAAAACAGAGGAGTTTAAAGCTGCTCTTGCAGATGGCAAGACTTTAGATGATATCTTAGTTGATGCATTTGCAGTAGTTAGAGAGGCTGCCTGGAGAGTTCTAGGCATGCGTCCATATAGAGTACAGGTAATTGGTGGACTTATTCTACATCAGGGACGTCTCGCTGAGATGAAGACTGGTGAAGGTAAGACTCTTGTTTCAACAATGCCTGCATACCTGAATGCTCTTGAGGGAAAGGGCGTGCATATCGTTACTGTTAACGATTACCTGGCACAGCGTGACTCAGAGTGGATGGGTCGTGTACATGAGTTCCTTGGTCTGAAGGTTGCTTATATTCTTCAGAGCTTTAAGAAGGAAGAGCGTAAAGCAGCTTATGAAGCTGATATTACATATATTACAAATAACGAGCTCGGTTTCGATTACCTGAGAGATAACATGGTTACATATAAGGATCAGCTGGTTCAGCGTGGTCTTCACTATGCTATCATCGATGAGATTGACTCGATCCTTATCGACGAGGCTAGAACACCACTTATCATTTCTGGTAGAGGCGGAAAACCAACAGAGCTTTATAAGATCTGCGATAATCTGGCTAAGAGAATGCAGAGAGGTACTGCATCTACAGAGATTACAAAGGCTCAGGCTATTATGGGCGAGCAGGTTCAGGAGGATGGAGATTATCTTGTAAACGAGAAGGATAACTTCATTGTATTTACTGAGCAGGGTGTTAAGCAGATAGAGAATTATCTGGATATCACTAATCTGACAGATCCAGAGCATCTGGACGAATATCACTGCATGCTGCAGGCTGTTCGTGCTCATGCTCTTATGCATAGAGATAAGGACTACATCGTTAAGGATAACGAGGTTCTGATCGTTGATGAGTTTACTGGCCGTGTAATGCCTGGCCGTCGTTTCAGTGATGGTCTTCATCAGGCACTGGAGGCTAAGGAAGGTGTTAAGGTTAATAGAGAGAATAAGACTCTTGCTACTATTACATTCCAGAACTTCTTCAATAAGTATGATAAGAAGGCTGGTATGACTGGTACAGCTCAGACAGAGGAAACAGAGTTCCGTGAAATCTACGGAATGGACGTTGTTGTTATTCCTCCTAATAGACCAGTTGCAAGAAATGATATGGAAGACAGTCTCTATGCAACTAAAGAGGACAAGTACAATGCTATTGTAGCTGCTACTATCGCAGCACATGAGAAGAAGCAGCCTGTCCTTGTAGGTACAGCAAATATTGAAGTATCCGAGACTCTCAGCAAGATGCTGAAGAAGAAGGGTATTAAGCATAATGTCCTCAATGCTAAGTTCCATGATAAGGAAGCTGAAATCGTTGCTGAGGCAGGACGTCTTGGAGCAGTTACTATTGCTACTAACATGGCCGGCCGTGGTACCGATATCGTTCTCGGTGGTAACCCAGAGAAGATGGCTGAGCATATTCTTAAGGAAGAAGGCATTGAGTTCGAGTCTGCTACTGATGAAGAAAGAAAGACTGCTCTTAAGAAAGCAAAAGAAATCTCTGCTGCAGAAGCTGCTGAGGTTAAGGAAATAGGTGGTCTTAAGGTTATCGGTTCTGAGAGACATGAGTCAAGACGTATTGATAACCAGCTCCGTGGTCGTTCAGGACGTCAGGGAGACCCAGGTGAGTCAAAGTTCTATCTTTCACTTGAGGATGATCTTCTTAGACTATTTGGTGCTGAGAGAACTATGGAAACACTAAAGAGACTCAGTGGAGACGATGGTGGTGAGATTGTAGAGAACCGCATGGTTTCTAAGGGTATTGAGACCGCACAGAAGAGAATTGAGTCAAACCACTATGGTATAAGAAAGAGCCTTCTCGAGTTCGACCAGGTAAACAATGAGCAGAGAGAAATCATTTACGAAGAGAGACGTCGTGTTCTTGATGGTGAGGATATGCACGAGACTGTTCGTGAGATGCTCAGTGAGACTATTGGTAAGACTATAGATAAGTTCATTTCAAATGAAATCGATCCTGAGGAGTGGGATGTTAAGGCAATGGCTAAAGAGCTTGCTCAGTCAATGCCACCTCAGAAGACAGATAATAGAATAGATATTAAGCCAACTGAAGCAGAGCTTAACAAGGGCGATGCTGCAGGCTACAGAGATAGAATTGTAACAGCTGCTCTTGCTGCATTTGAGGAATTCTGTGATGCAGTATATGAGAATCCTGAACAGCTTCACGACTTTGAGCGTAAGATGATTCTTCAGGCTGTAGATGAGAGATGGATGGAGCAGATCGATGACATGGAACAGCTCCGTCAGGGTATTGGCTTACAGGGCTATGGTAACAGAGATCCAGTAGTTGAGTACAAGCTTGCTGGTTTTGATATGTTCAACGATATGATTGCTTCGATACGTGAGAGAGTTGCATTTAACATGACTCACTATATTCCTAAGCCAAAGGAAGAAGCAGTTAGAGAACAGGTTGCCAAGGAAACTGGAACTAATAAGGATGACAGCGTAAAGCAGGGACCAAAGGTTAATAAGCAGAAGAAGATTAACCGAAATGACCTCTGTCCATGTGGTTCAGGCAAGAAGTATAAGAATTGCCACCTTCCACTTGGCGGCTGGGATGGTCCAGTTAAATAAGGAAAACTTATGCTAGAATTAGACGAGTATAAGCTTGAACTTCAGAAATATAGAAACCCCCTAGAAGAAGTTAAAGCTTCACTTGATATAGAAGGAAAAGAAAAAAGAATAGCAGAACTGGATGCGGCTATGGCTGAGCCAGGATTCTGGGATGATGTTGAAAGATCAGGCCAGATAATGAAGGAAATCAAAGGTCTTAAGGGTACGCTGGAGATGTATGAAAGTATCCGTCAGGACTTTGAAGATCTGGAGACAATGATTGAGATGGCTGAAGAGGATTCGGACGACGACCTGGTTACTGAAACTGGAGAGATGCTTCGTAGCTTCACTAAGCGTTTCGAGGATTTCCGTATTGAAACCCTTCTTTCTGGAGAGTTTGACGCTAATGACTGTACAGTAAAGATAAATGCTGGAACTGGTGGAACCGAGGCCTGCGACTGGACTAGTATGGTATACCGTATGTATTCCCGTTGGGCTGAACGTCATGGATTTACCATTACAGTTCTTGACCTTTTGGATGGTGATGAAGCTGGTATCAAGACAGTAACCTTCCAGGTTAGCGGCTATCATGCTTATGGCTATATGAAGTCTGAGCATGGAGTGCACAGACTGGTCAGGATATCGCCATTTAATGCAAATGGAAAACGGCAGACGTCATTTTGCGCCGTAGAAGTATTGCCAGTCATTGACGACACTATAGAGATTGAGGTTCCGGATGACGATATAAGAATTGATACTTATAGAGCCAGCGGAGCAGGCGGTCAGCATATTAATAAGACATCTTCTGCAATTCGTATTACACATATTCCTACAGGAATCGTGGTACAGTGTCAGAACGAAAGAAGTCAGCATCAGAACAAGGATCAGGCAATGAAAATGCTGAAGTCTAAGCTCTTCCTTTTGAAAGAGCAGGAAAATGCTGAGAAAATGTCAGATATTAAGGGCGAGGCTTTTGAAAATGGATTCGGAAGTCATATCAGATCCTATTTCCTGCAGCCATATACTCTTGTAAAGGATTCAAGAACTGGCGCAGAAAATGGTGATGCTTACAGAGTGTTGGATGGAGATATTGATCTCTTCATCAATGCATATCTGGTATGGAAGGCAGCAGGCCCTGAGGAATAAAAATGAGTCGAATTGACTCATTAAGAATATATAAAAGAGGATAGAAGTATGATAAACGTAGCAATTCTTGGATATGGAACAGTTGGTTCTGGAGTTTTTAAGATCATCAATGAGAATAATTCCCATATCTCACGTCGTGCAGGTGATGATGTAAAGGTTAAGTATGTGCTTGATCTTAGAGATTTCCCTGGAGATCCTGTAGAGGATATCCTTGTACACGATGTTGATATTATCATGAACGACGAGACAGTTGATGTTGTCGTTGAGGTAATGGGCGGCGTTGAGCCTGCATATACATTTGTTAAGAGAGCTCTTGAAGCTGGCAAGAGTGCTTGTACTTCTAATAAGGAATTAGTTGCAAAGCATGGTGTTGAGCTTCTTCAGATCGCAAGAGACAACAATGTAAACTTCTTCTTTGAGGCATCTGTTGGCGGTGGTATCCCTATCATTCGTCCACTTATTGAGTGTCTCACAGTTGATCATATTGAAGAGATTCAGGGTATCATGAACGGTACAACTAACTACATCCTTACAAAGATGGAGGATGAGGGTGCTGATTTCGATACAGTTCTTAAGGATGCTCAGGATAAGGGTTATGCTGAGAGAAATCCAGAGGCTGATATCGAGGGTTATGATGCATGCCGTAAGATTGCTATCCTTACATCACTTGCTTATGAGAAGCAGGTTGATTTTGAAGATATCTATACAGAAGGAATCACAAAGATCACAACAGCTGATTTTGATTATATGAAGAAGATTGGTGCATCAATCAAGCTTCTTGGTATGGCTCGTAAGGACGATGGAGTTACATATTCTATGGTTGCTCCTTTCGTAGTATATAATGATAATCCACTTTACAACGTTAAGGACGTATTCAATGCTATCCTCGTAAAGGGCGATATGCTTGGTGAGGTTATGTTCTATGGTAAGGGCGCAGGTAGTCTTCCAACTGCAAGTGCTGTAGTATCTGACGTTGTAGATGCTGTTAAGAGACAGGGTTATACAGAAAAGATCTTCTGGAATGATACTAAGAGAATTCTTGGTACAGTTGATGCCTTTACTACACCTTACTTTGTAAGAGTAGGTCTTGGTGGTGAGGACGCTGCTTCTGTAAAGGCTGCAGTAGAATCCCATTTTGGTGAGGTGGAATATATTGACGGTGTTAAGAGTGATGAGGTTGCATTTATCACTAAGGATATGTCTGGTTCTGAGTATGATAAGGCTGCAGAGGGACTTAACGTAGTTAGCCGTATTCGTGTTAGTAAATAAATGTGATCTCAGCATCACATTGTTTGGGGGAGAAATAAATTCAGGAGGCATGAAAAATGCTAATAGTTAAGAAGTTCGGTGGTACTTCGGTAGGAAACCGCGACCGTATATTTAACGTGGCGAACCGATGCATCGAGGATTACAAAAAGGGAAATGATGTAGTTGTAGTTCTTTCTGCTATGGGTAAGTACACAGATGTACTTATCGATATGGCAAAGGAGATCAACCCAAATCCTCCAAAGAGAGAGATGGATATGATCCTGACTACAGGTGAGCAGCAGTCTGTTGCGCTTATGTCCATGGCAATGGCTTCTCTCGGAGTTCCAGCTGTTTCTCTGAATGCTTACCAGGTTGCTATGCACACAACTAGTGTTTACAGCAATGCGCGTCTCAAGAGAATCGATACAGAGCGTATCAGAAATGAGCTGGAGCAACACAAGATTGTTATCGTAACAGGATTCCAGGGTGTTAATAAGTATGATGATTATACAACCCTTGGACGTGGAGGAAGCGATACTACTGCAGTTGCTATCGCTGCTGCGCTTCATGCAGATAAATGTGAAATCTATACCGACGTTGACGGTGTTTACACAGCAGACCCAAGAAAGGTTCCTGGAGCTCGTAAGCTTGATCAGGTAACTTATGATGAGATGCTGGAGCTGGCAACTCTTGGAGCGGGAGTACTTCACAACCGTTCAGTAGAGCTTGCAAAGAAATATGGCGTACGTCTTGTTGTACGCAGCAGTTTAAATACTAATGAAGGAACCGTCGTAAGGGAGGGAACTAAGATGGAAAAGATGATAGTAAGCGGTGTTGCAGCCGATACAGATGCAGCTAGAGTTGCTGTAATAGGTCTTAAGGATGAGCCAGGAGTAGCATTTAAGCTTTTCAATGCACTTGCAAAGCAGAATATTAATATAGATATGATTCTCCAGTCGATTGGACGTCATGGCAAGAAGGATATCTCCTTCACATGTACAGATGAGGATGCAGATGTTGCTAAGCAGATCATCGAGGATCAGATGGATTTTGAAGAGATCGATGTAGATAAGGGCGTTTCAAAGGTATCTATCGTAGGTGCAGGAATGCAGACAAATGCAGGTGTTGCAGCTAAGATGTTCGAAGCTCTTTATGATGCTAACATCAATATTCGTATGATTTCAACATCAGAGATCAGAGTTACTGTTCTTATCAACGAGAAGAATACTGAGCGTGCTATGAACGCTATTCATGATAAGTTCAATCTTGGAAATGAGTAATTGTTTATAAGTCACGAGATTTTCAGTCTCGTGACTTTTATATGTGGGTGGTTTGTTATGAAGAAAAGAATAAATGTATTATCATATATTGTTGTTTTAATTCTATTTATTGCTGTTATAGCATCTTCTGTAGAGGTTTTTGCATCTAATACAGAACCGACAGATACTCCAGCTGAGACACAGACAGAAGCTCCAACAGAGGCCGAGACTACAAGTGATGGTCGAAGAGTGAGAGATGACTCGGATATAGTTCATACTGTTGATGAGATTGCTACTGAGGCCGCAACTGAAGCCGCAACTGAGGCTCCTGCTGTAACTCCTTCCTATACTCCAAAGAGTAATAATTCGAAGAAGACAACACAGGCCACAACAGAAGCTACTACAGAGGCAACCACTGAGGCCACAACGGAAGCTACGACGGAAGCAACCACAGAGGCAACCACAGAGGCAACCACAGAGGCTACAACAGAAGCCACAACAGAAGCCACAACAGAAGCCACAACAGAGGCAACCACAGAGGCTACAACGGAAGTAACAACAGAGGTTACCACTGAAGCTGTAAATACTACAGAAACAGGTTCATCTAGTTCTGCTATGGATTTCATTAAGGATAACTGGATTATTCTGGTTGCTGGTCTGGCAGTTTTACTCGGTATTATTATTGCAGTTGTAGTGAAGAAGAGAAAAGAGGCAGCCAGTGCTGCTGCATATAGGGAAGCTACAGCTAAAAGAGCTGAGGAAATGAAAAAGAGAACTCAGGGTGCAAGTACACAGAAGAAAGATACTACTGAGGTATTAGCTAAAAAGCCTGAAAAGAAGGATACAACAGAGATTCTCGCAAAGAAGCCTGAAAAGAAAGGCACAACAGAGATTCTTGCAAAGAAACCTGAGCCAGAAGAGGATCTGGAACCAGAGATTGAACCTGAGAAGGAAGAGGCAGCTGAGGCAAGAAAGAAGATGACGGATGTTCTTGTTGGTTCTGAATCTTCATATTACGTTAAAGCTGGTGTGACTTCAGGTGTTCCACTTATTATCGAAGTATATAGAGATGGATTCCTTCAGAAGAAACTGAATGCAAGAATCAATGAAAGTGCTATTCTTGGTAGCGATGAAAGCTGCGATATAGTAATAAAGAATGATGCTTTCGCAAAGAAACATCTTGCTATAGATTATTCTGATGGTTCATTCTATGTTCAGGACTTAGACACAGAAACAGGTTCACTATTAAATGGTGTAGGTTTTGATGGTTCTGTGGAACTGGAAAAAGATGATGAAGTAAATATTGGTAATCTTGATCTGATATTTAACTGGTAATATTAAAAAGAGTTGAGAGTCAAATGACACACAAGTTCATTTGCTTCTCAACTCTTTTTTTATTTAGCTAATCTTATCTCGAGTTTTAATCCTGAATGTGAGCAAAGATTGCGATTCTGTCCAGCGCTTCACGGAGCTGATCTATGGAATAAGCGTAGGATATACGGACAAAGCCTTCGCCAGACTGGCCGAATGCGTTGCCAGGAACAACTGCCAGTTTCTGACTTTCCAGTAATCTAGTGGCAAATTCGTCTGATGTCATACCGAAACGTTCGATGCTAGGGAAGATGTAGAATGCTCCCTCTGGCTCAAAGGCTGGCATACCGATATCGGATAATCTTTTTATCAGATAACGACGTCTCTCGTCGTAGGATTTACGCATATTTTCTATGTCTTTATCGCCATTACGAAGTGCTTCGATAGCAGCATACTGGCTTGTGGTTGGAGCGCACATGATACAGAACTGGTGAATCTTAACCATAAGCTTTGCTATAGAAGAAGGGGCCAGGGCGTAGCCAAGACGCCATCCTGTCATCGCAAATGCCTTTGAGAAGCCATTTATCACGATTGTTCTTTCAATCATTCCAGGAAGGGATGCGATAGAGCAGTGAGGCTCCTCTGTATAAGTAAGTTCTGAATATATCTCATCGGATATAACATAGAGGTCGTGCTTTATAGCAAGTTTAGCGATAGGCTCCAGGTCTTCTTTCGTCATAATAGCGCCGGTTGGGTTATTAGGATATGAAAGGATCAGAACCTTGGTCTTATCTGTAATGTGACTTGCCAGTTCTTCCTCTGTCAGTTTGAACTTGTTTTCGTTTTTAAGGTCAATAGTAACAGGCTTTCCACCTGCAAGACTTACGCATGGAACATAGGATACATAGCTTGGCTCTGGGATGATTACTTCGTCCCCTGGATTAAGCATAGCACGAAGTGCCAGATCTATTCCTTCTGAACCACCAACAGTTATAATTGCTTCGGTGGCTGCGTTATAAGAAACATTATATTTTCTTTCGTACCAACTGCATATTTCTTGTCTAAGCTCCATAAGACCTGAGTTGGAGGTATAGTAGGTTTTTCCTCTCTCAAGTGAGTAGATTCCTTCGTCTACTACGTGCCATGGGGTATCAAAATCTGGCTCACCAACTCCTAGAGAGATTGCATCAGGCATCTCGCTTACTATATCAAAGAATTTTCTAATTCCGGATGGTTTCATATCCAGAACTGTTTTATTTACTGATTTCATATTTATTCCTTTTAAGCAAATGATAGGACATGGACATCCTTTGGATTAAGGCATTATCTGTATACGGTTATCATCTCCGTGTCCTTCGGTCAGATCGATGTAGTGATCCTTATATTTCTTCAGTACAAAGAAGGTAGCAGTAGAAACAACTGTATCCATAGGAGCAATCTTCTCATAAACGAAATGAGATATATCTTTAAGAGAATCACCTTCAATAGTGAGGATCAGGTCATGACTTGCTCCTGACATAAGGAACACTGACTTTACCTCTTCAAATTTGCTGATCCTTGTGGATATACGGTCGAAGCCTTCGCCGCGAACTGGAGATATTTTGAGGCCGATAAGAGCTGTAACTCGCTCATGCTCAATCTTGTCCCAGTCAACAAGTGCGTGGTATCCGCAGATGATCTTTTCGGATTCCATAGCTTTGATCTCATTTGCTACTGTTTCTTCGTCGGAGCCGATCATAGCGGCTATCTCCGCAGCAGTGAGACGGCTGTTCTTTTCAAGAAGTCTAAGAATTTCTTTTCTCATGATTTATCCTTTCGCTAGACAATGTGCGTTGGTAGAGTCCTCTGGCACATTACAGGGTATTGTTTGGGTTAATGAGGATCTGAGTTTCACCTGAATGAGTAGCGTCTGCACTTGCTTTAGTCAGAGTGAATACGAATTCGGATCCTTCGCCTTCTTTACTATATACATCGATTGTTTCGTTGTGTGCTTTGATGATCTGCTTGGTTATGGCAAGACCGAGACCAGTTCCGCCCTTATCCTTACCGCGGCTTGTGTCATTTTTATAGAATCTGGTCCAGATTTTCTTCTGAGTATCTTCATTCATTCCGATACCCTCATCCTTTACAGAAACATGAAGCTTATCGCCCTTCTCTATGATATTGATATAGATATTCTTGTTGGAAGGAGTGAACTTCAGTGCATTGTCGATAAGGTTGTAAAGTACCTGCTGGATCTTTGTCTTATCGGCTGTAACTATGGTTGCTTCAGCATGGTTGTTTAGATAGATTGCAACCTTCTTGTCGATACATTTGATTTCGAAGGTATTAAGTGTGGTCTTTACAATATCGATAAAATCAAAATCTATAAGATTCAGATAAGGTCCATATATCTCCAGACGGTTAAGATCTAGAAGTCCCTGGGTCAGCTTGGTAAGACGATTGGTCTCGTCCAGTACGATTCCCAGATAGCGCTCCTGCTTTTCAGGTGGGATAGTACCATCCTGAATAGCTGTAACATAGCCTCTGATAGATGTGAGAGGACTTCTGAAGTCGTGAGATATATTAGAGATGAAATCGTGACGATATTCTTCCAGCTTTGAAAGCTCGGACGCCATATATTCCATGGAGTCAGCCAGCTGACCGATCTCATCTGAAGATTTGATTCCTGTTTCAACGTCAAAGTCACCCTTTGAGTAATCTTGGGCAACCTCTGCCAGCTTCTTAATAGGTCTAAGGACCTTATGGGATACAATCTGAAGCAAGGCAAATGAAATAACGATGATGACGAGACAAGGGATAAATGTAATGCTATAAATACTCTTCATCATAGTGTTGATATCTTCGGTTGTGGAGTGAATGATCAGAGCTCCACAGTTAAGATTCTGCGGATTGTTCGCGCCTGTTGGATCCATTTGGACAGAGAGGACGACAGGTGTATTTACCGAGATAACCTTGTCACTATAGACTCCGTAGAAATCGGATGTGGTAAAGTTTTTCTCGGTTAAGTCGTAGTTCTCATCAAGATCATATATGGATTTAGGAAGGGTTTTTATAATTCCAACTCCAGGCTTTGAAACAACAGTAGAGTCAGTTTCTGTTCCAACACTTATTTCTTCAAAGTAACCTGAAGTAGCTACAATCTCTCCATCATTATTTACATACCAGATATCGGCCTTAAGAGTTCCTGAGTAGTAGTTAAGGTATGAAGCCAGCTGGATTGTAGAAATATCTCCAGTCATATAATAGGTTATAGCTTCAGTAGCTATGAGAGTCGCTTCATTTGATAGAGTCGACTGTTTTTCGGAGATAAGAGATCTCCTGGTAAAATATGAGATAAAAAATATAAGGAATCCAAATGATACGATAAGTATCAAGAGAAAAGCTATATATATTCTATCAAGAACCGAACGCTGCATATAATAACCTCTACTTTACTTCGAACTTATATCCGATACGATATACTGTCTGGATGGACCAGTTATGGATACCGCCCAGCTTTTCTCTAAGTCGTTTGATATGTACATCAACTGTACGAGTATCACCAACAAAGTCATAGCCCCAGAGCTGATTGAGAAGCTGATCTCTGGTAAATACCTGGTTTGGATGAACACCAAGGAAATATAGAAGCTCCAGCTCCTTAGGTGGCATTTCGATATTGTTGCCTTCAAAGGTTACAGTGTAGTTAGAGATATTGACAATGAGACCGTCATATTCGATAAAGTCGCCAGTATGCTCGAAATCTGTTATTTCAGGAGCATTTGGCTCTTCAGACTTGGAAGTACCTGAACGTCTAAGAACGGCACTGACTCTGGCGATAAGCTCGTTTGCATCAAATGGCTTAACCATATAGTCGTCAGCTCCCATCTTAAGTCCAAGAACCTTATCAAATACTTCACCTTTGGCAGACAGCATAATTATAGGAATGTCGCGGGTCTTTCTTACCTGCTGACAAACCTCGTAGCCGTCAATTCCAGGAAGCATTAAGTCCAGAAGAAGAAGATCTGGATTATAAACCTCGATAAGCTTCAGTGCCTCTTCGCCGTCGTGAGCTGTTTCGGTATCGTATTGCTCCTTCTCAAGATAAAGTGAGATAAGCTCTGCGATATTTTCATCATCGTCAACAATTAAAATTTTTTGTTTTAACATCTCTTCACCTCAACAAATAGAATAAAGTTCTCTCTCTTTACAACTTAACAATAGTGACACCGGCGTCTCCCTCTCCGAATTCGCCGCTTCGAAACTCTTTAACGAAGCTCTTTTTCTTTAAGTACTCTGTGATTCCGCGTCTCAGAGCCCCAGTTCCTTTTCCGTGTATAATAGTGATCTGCTCTGCATGAGCAAGTAGTGCATCGTCTAGATATTTGTCCAGGGACATGATTGCATCGTCCACAGTTTTACCCAGGAGGTTAATCTCAGGTCTAAATGTGTACGCAACACCAGGTCCGACTGAAGCCATTCTAAACTGTTCTGCTGCGTTCTTAGTTTTAATCTTATCCTCATCAATAATCAGAAGGTCATCAGCAGGGTGGCGGGAGGTAAGTATTCCCATCTCAACCTCCAGAAGTCCCTTTGAATCAGGAAGTCCTATAATGTGACCTTCAGTGTCAAGGCTCAGTACAAGGACCTTGTCGCCGATATGGAAGTCAGTAAGCTTATGACCAGAATACTTTTTCTTCTTTTTCTCTTCCTTAATATTGTAGGAATCCTTCTTCTTTCGAAGATCAGTTCTAGTCTGCTCCATGATCCTTGCATCGGCAGCATGAGGATTCTTAAGCCATTTATTGTAGTCGCGGATTGCTGCATCAGCAGTATCCTTTGCGTCTTCAACGATTTCTCTTGCTTCGATACGGGCTTTATCCAGTATCTCAGCCTTCTTTTCATCCAGCGTCTTCTCTTTATCAGCAAGACGTTGCCTGATCTGGGCAGCTGAGTTAGTTTGTATCTCAAGCTCTTCCCTGAGACGTGACATTTCCTTCTCGTTCTCTTCCAGTTGGGAGATGATACGTTCCATATTCAGCTGGTTCTCATCCATGCCGTCTTTTGCTGCATTTGTGATCTCGTCAGGCATTCCCAATCTTTTGGCTATAGCAAAAGCATTAGATGAACCTGGAATTCCGATCATCAGTTTGTAGGTTGGTGCCAGACTCTTTATATCAAATTCGCAGGATGCATTCTCAACACCCTCGGTTCCGATGGCGTAGGTCTTAAGTTCAGTGTAGTGGGTTGTCGCCATTACTCTGGCACCCTTAGCCTTTAGGTCATTAAGTATTGCAATCGCAAGAGCAGCACCTTCGGCAGGATCTGTTCCGCCACCTGGCTCATCAAAGAGAACCAGAGATTTATCGTTAGCATGCTTTACGATAAAAATGATATTACTCATATGCGAAGAGAAGGTAGAGAGACTAAGCTCAATACTCTGCTCGTCACCGATATCAGCAAATACATCGTCAAAAACTGAAAGCTGACTGCCGGCCATAGCTGGTATATGAAGTCCTGACTGTCCCATAAGCGTGAGAAGACCAAGAGTCTTCAGGGATACAGTCTTACCACCAGTATTAGGACCAGTTATGATCAGCAGGTTGTAGTCCTTTCCAAGTGCTATATCTATAGGAACAGCAGTCTTTTGATCCAGAAGAGGATGAACTGCCGCCTTAAGTTCTATGATACCTTCGTCATTCCAGACGGGTTCGCTTGCATTTAGCGCCTTAGCGTACTTTGCTTTAGCGAAGATGAAATCCAGCTCCACAAGTGTCTTGTAGTCATCCTGGATATCTTCTCTTACAGGAGCGGCCATACGGCTGAGGTCCGAGAGAATCTTTTCTATCTCCATCAGCTCCTCAGAGTGAAGGTCCTGAATTGTATTATTCAGCTCCACCACCTGCATTGGCTCGATGAAAACTGTAGAACCAGTCTGGGAGCGGTCGTGAACCATTCCTGGGAAAGCATTCTTATATTCTATCTTTACCGGAATACAATATCTTCCGTTACGAGTAGTGACAAGGGAATCCATGAGCATATCCCTGTTGGCACTGCTCTTTATTATCTTGTTAAGTGTGTTGTGAAGATTTGCTTCTGACTCAGTAATCTTCCTTCTTATAGACCTTAGGTTGCCAGATGCATCATCAGCAATTTCATCAGATGAGATGATACATCTTCTTATCTCGCTGGATACATCCTCCAGTGGGATAAGGGTCTCGAAAAATGTAGTAAGTGAATCGAAGCTCTTCTCATTATCAGCACCAGCACTGTCTCCGTAGCTTTTAACTTCTGCTGCAGCCTCAAGGAGACTTGCGATATCCAGCAGCTCCGCCGCAGAAAGTGAAGAGTCGATCTCCAGAAGCCTTAGACTTTCAGATACATTTCGCACTCCGGAAAATGACACGGAACCATGTCTTTCCAGTCGAAGGAAAGCGTCTCGGGTGTTCTGCTGCAGTGCCTCAATCTGGGCTCTATCTTTCAGAGGCTTAAGCCTCTGAACCATGCGTTTTGCACCTATTGTTACGGCATGTGTTTCCAGCTGTTCAAGTATCTTATTGTATTCAAGTACACGTATTGATCGTTTATTCATAATTCCTCCAGACATACCTCCTTCTAATATACCCTAAAACCTACAAAAATGGAAGAAAAACTGTGGGTTTCTACGCATGTTTGATCAAGTAAATATAAAGAGTTTCCTTGCTAATCGAATTGATACGTGTTACCCTAAATAAGTACTAAAATACTAGAAAGGACTAGATCATGATATACATAAACGAGCTTCGTGAAGGAGATACTATAACAGAAACCTATTTTTGCAAGGATAAAACTGTAGCTCAGTCAAAGGCTGGAAAGACCTATTACAGCCTTAAACTCCAGGATAGAACTGGAATTGTGGACGCAAAAATCTGGGATCTTACCAATGCTATAGAGCATTTCGAGTCCATGGACTACATTCGAATAACTGGACAGGTGACTTCATTTAACAACGCTCTTCAGCTGAACGTAAGACAGGCCAGAAAGGCTCAGGAGGGAACCTACGATGTGGCAGATTACATGCCAGTATCTCCATACAATATAGATGAAATGTTTAAAGATTTGCTGGAGCTCATCGATACAATACAGGAACCACATTTAAATGGTATCTTAAAGGCTTTCTTCGTCGAAGATTCTGATTTCATCAAAGCCTTCAAGAAGTCAAGTGCCGCAAAGGCAATGCACCACTCATTTATTGGAGGACTGCTTCAGCATACATTATCTGTTGCACAGATTGCTGACCATATAGCAGGTCATTATCCTCTGATCAACAGAGACCTTCTTGTGACAGCAGCTATATGCCACGATATCGGAAAGGTGAATGAGCTTTCTGAGTTCCCAGAAAATGATTACACAGACGTAGGTAATCTGGTGGGACATATTGTAATGGGAACAATTATGGTGCGCACAAAAGCAAGCCGTATTGAGGGAATGCCAATTGACCTCCTAAATAAGCTTATGCACTGTATCCTGGCTCATCACGGAAAGCTGGAGTTTGGATCACCTGAGAAACCAAAGATCATAGAGGCGCTGGCTCTTTCCTTTGCTGACGATATGGATGCAAAGCTTGAGGCCTTCACTGAGGCTGTGGAAGGCGACCAGACTGGCGAGGTTTGGCTTCCATATAATAAGATGTTTGAAACATATATCAGAAAGACTGATAACTAATAGATTCTTTTGGAGAAATAAATGGTTACACGCGAGGAAGCTCTTGAATACGGACTTAGTTTCCCAGACACCTACCAGGAAGCACCTTTCCATGACGACAACTGGCAGCTTGTAAGAGTGAAAGGCAGTAAGAAGGCATTTCTCTGGACCTATGAAAGAGATGGCTTCATCAATCTGAATGTAAAGGTGGACCCAGAGACCAGAGATTTCTGGCGACGGATCTACGAAGCGGTAATACCAGGCTGGCACCAGAACAAGGAACACTGGAACACCATAATCCTGGACGGCTCCATCCCAGATGAGGATGTGAAGACCATGATCGATGAAAGCTATAACATGGTTACCGACAGTCCGACCAAGAGAATCTACGAGGCAGTAAAAAGAATCCCTTATGGCAGAGTGGCAACCTACGGGAAGGTGGCTGAAATGGCGGGCAATCCCAGAATGTGTAGGGCAGTAGGCAACGCTCTTCATAAAAATCCGGATCCAGATAACATACCTTGCTACCGCGTGGTAAACGGTAAGGGCGAACTGGCAGAAGCCTTCGTCTTTGGAGGACGAAACATGCAGGAAGTATTCCTGAAGGAAGAAGGCGTCGAGGTGGTGGACGGCAAAGTCGACCTCTCAAAATATGGAATATAATAAAACATCATATTTGATATATGTAAGTGAGGTACATGAATATGAAAAAGACATTAATTGTAATTGATATGCAGAACGACTTCATCGATGGAAGTCTTGGTACCGCAGAGGCAGTAGCTATAGTAGAAAATGTAAAGAATAAGATTCGGGAGTATAAGTCTCGCGGCGACGAGATAATCTTCACCCGCGATACACATCAAGATAACTATATGGATACCAACGAGGGAAAGCACCTTCCAGTGGTACATTGTATAGAAGGAACTCCTGGATGGGAAATCCGCGAAGGTCTCTACGTAGAAGGAGCAGAGATAATAAACAAGCCATCATTCGGCTATACAGGCTGGGCTGATCATAACTTCGAGGAAGTAGAGCTTATCGGCCTTTGCACAGATATTTGCGTAGTATCAAACGCCCTTATCATCAAGGCACTTTTCCCAGAAATTAAGGTCAGCGTGGACAGCGCATGTTGTGCAGGCGTAACCCCTGACAGCCATAATGCCGCACTTAATACCATGAAAATGTGCCAGATTGAGGTTCAGTAATCAAAAAAACGTGTCAGTTTGAGGTTCAGTAACTAGAAAAATACCGAAAAACATTAAAAAAGTGCTTGCATTTTGTAATTTGGTTGTATATAATACATCTTGCGCTGTGGAAATCGGCGCAAGATTAATTACATATTGGGGTATCGCCAAATGGTAAGGCAACGGACTCTGACTCCGTCATTTCTAGGTTCGAATCCTAGTACCCCAGCTTAGAGACATCAGATAACTATCTGGTGTCTTTTTTGTTTCTTTGCTTGTAAATCTCTATGTCCGTAAAAATTCTTTGCTTGAAAAATCACTTTTCTCGCATAATAAGACGATTGAAAAAAAGTAAAAGCAACACAAATGTATAAAAAGGCGGGAAATTGTTGTAGAAGACGGTAGAATTAGGACAATTCGAAGGGGGAAAGGCAACACAAGTGAATGGAAAAGGTGAGAATTGTTGTTGAGGGCATTTGAATTAGGACGTTTTGAAGGCGAAAGGCAACATAAATGAGATAAAAGCACCCAAAATGTTGCTGGATGATTTCCAAGTAAAGAATAAAGAGTTATTTAAAAATATAACATCGGTGTTTTCTCTTGGGAAGACACCGGTGTTTTTTCAATATTTATAAGTTGAGAATTTGATAATAATCTTTACATTAGATATAAAATCCTATACAATGTATAGAAAAAAGGAGGCGATATTATGGCTCAGGTTAATATAAGAGTAGATGATAATGTAAAAGCTAGAGCAGAAAGTGCATGTTTAGAAATGGGATTAAATATGACAACTGCAATTAATATTTTTCTTGTTAAGCTCGGTAATGAAAGAAGGATTCCTTTTGAAGTCAGCGCAAATCCTTTAATGACCAGGAAAGAAGCAGAAGAACTATTCCTTAGTAAAATGAAGGCTGCTGAAAAAGAAGTAGCAGAAGGGAAATATAAAACTTCAGAAGAAGTTCAAAAAATACTTGGAGTATAAACATGAAACAGGTTATATATGCTGATGGCGTAGTTACTAAACTACAGGCATTAAAGGATGAGCTCGATAATAAATATGGAAACAAAAAAAGTGTTGATATTTTAAGAAAAATTACGGGAAGACTAGATGATTTAGGACGATTTAATTCGGGAGAATCAACGAAGGATAGATTTGGAAATAACTCTCTAGGAAATGCAGTGGACATGCTTTGTTCCACTGCATTTTTTCGTGCCTGAAAAATATTTTTATAAGAGTGTATGCAACACTTTGCAGTTTTCGTTGTACTTAAATGAATGACGGCTTTTGAAATGAATATTTGAAAAGTCAAAATTATTTAAATCAAGGGGAGGATTTAAAAATGAAGAAAAATATTGTGTCGAAACTATTATCAATCACGTTAGCTTCGTGCCTGATAATTGGTGGAGTGTCATTTGGTGGCATTAAGAGTGTAAATGCTGCAGGTAAAAGTGACACATTGTATCTTAAAGCGAGTGACATGAAAAGGGGTAAAGTATCTTACTATGATACTATAAATGAAAGCTTAGATCTCAGTGATATTGATTCTAGTTATGAAAATGTATGCATCGAAATTGATGAATTAATTAAATTTACTAACATTGAAAGTTGGGATAATTTAACTTTTTTAGGAGATCAAGAAGTTTCAATGGGAAATCAAGGGGCTATAATAGATGATATGACGGTTCACGGTGATCTTACTGTTAATAAGGGTGTGACAATTTATACTGTATCTGCTTATCCTGCTATTTCTGCTAATAATATATATTTTTATGGAAAGTTAAAAGCTGATACTTTAGAATATATTAGCGCATATGAATCTGCTCATTTCTCTAAAGCTAGTATTGAAGTAAAGCAATATTGCGATTATTTTCTTAAGAATTGTCAAGATATAGAAATACTTGATTCTGAAATTAATTTAGCGTATTGTGATTACAATGTTATTGATAACTGTAATTCAACCAAGATAACAAACTCTTCTATTAATTGTGAATATGTTTGTGGAACATTTCTTGACTCAGAAGATGTAGCTATAGAAAATAGTGATATCGTTGTGAAAGACTCTGAATGCGGAATTTATTCTGGTAATTTATCAGTAAGTGGAAATATAGATATTTCTTCTAAAGAATATGCTTTATATTCGTCTGGTAATATAGAGATAAATGGTGGGAATATTGTATTAAAAAGTAGTGATTCTAATGCTATTTTCGCTAAAGGTGATTTCACATATAATGGAGGTAGTATAAGTGCAACAACTGATACGCTTACCGAAAGTAATATTAAGGTAGAAGGTGATATAATACCAGGAGATAATTACTATATTAAGTCTGAGGACGGTGCGAGTTCGTTAGAATTCGAGAAGGCATCTGATTTAAAGGACGCTACAATTTCGGGTGTTGAAGATAAGACATATACTGGTCAGCCTATTACTCAGAGTCCTGTACTTACATTTAATGATACTGAACTTACTGAGGGAGAAGATTACACAGTTTCTTATTCAGATAATACTGCAGTTGGAACAGCGACTATTACTTTCAAAGGGGTAAAAGGATCACCTTATTGTGGTGAAACATCAGTGACATTTAAGATAGCTGAGGCTAAAGACGAAACAAATATGAAGGAAGAGCGCGAATCGAGAGATGGAAAGCCTGATGAGACAGGTTTGACAGTTGATAAGACTGAAAATCAGTTAGCTAAGAATCAGAGCAACGACGCACAGTCAGCAGGTAGCCAGAGTAACGACGCACAGTCAACAGGTAGCCAGGAAAATGAAGCTCAGTCAGCTGAAGAAGTAAAGAGAAGCAGTGAATGGGTAAATGGCCAG
>Ga0129307_1000683_pt1 | contig 48009 bp, 43 predicted proteins | sample P1105metagenome_FD_94437 | JGI IMG/M metagenome (GOLD analysis project Ga0129307, IMG submission 94437) | Capybara group fecal microbial communities from Wisconsin, USA - P1105 metagenome | ecosystem: Host-associated > Mammals > Digestive system > Large intestine > Fecal | place: USA: Wisconsin...
CAAAGAAAGAGGCATCGAAAAATGATGGATCATTTTTCGATGCCTCTTTTAGTCCATAATGACAGGACACAGATAAAAGGGCTTTCAAGAGGTCTCATCGACCATTAACGTGCAACAACCCCTCTGTCTAAGGGCAGCAAAGCTGCCCGTCACTGGTCACTTGTCACTGGCTAAAGGATAAAATTTGCAAGCAAATTTTTGAATTTGTTCAACCAGATTTTTCTATGAAAAGATGACCACTTTTATATCTAGGGCGGTTCTGGTTCTGCATCATTCCAAGAACCCGCTTACTGCGGGTTCTTACCAACGTCCAGTGACCAGTGACATGTGACCAGTGACCTGGGGTGTGAATTTTTTCACACCCCCTTTTTATACAATCCTCGTCAGATCCATGGCATTTACATTGTAGAAATACTCCTTGATCAGCCCGATGAAGTAATGGATGTATTTGGGGATATAGTGATTTTCGTTATAGGATAGGTACAGGTTGTGATATACGATGCTGTCTTTGTACAGGAGCGGGAACACGTTCACGTCCTCTGCCAGCTGTTCCCGTTCGGTGATCAGGGGCATGGTGGTGGTGAAGGTGGCCGCCAGGGCCTTGGAGGCGATCTGGGTGCTCATGCGCATCTGGGCCGACTGGAGATAGATCCGGGGAGGAGCCCCGGCCTCCTTGAAACAGTTGCTGATGATGGTCCCCAGGTGATTGGGGGGCGTGATGATATAAAAGGGAAGTCTGAGGAAGTCCGCCAGGTGTGCGCCCCGGCGGGCTTTTGTCTTGATCCGGCGGAGGTCGCCTCCATAACAGGTCCGCAGCAGCCGATCCGCCGCCAGCAGATAGACCTGGTTGGACAGCAGGGGGATGGATTTGTAGCCCGGCAGGTCTTCCTTTTCCACGGTCAGCACCACATCCAGTTTGTCCTCCTGGAGATCCGCCAGCAGGTGATTGGTGGTATCGTCGGTGAGCTGGATGGAAACATGGGGATACCGTTTGGTGAACATGGGCAGGATGGCCGGTAAGGTCACATAATAGCGGATGAAGCTGGCTCCGAATCGGATCACACCACTGGATTCATCCAAGATATCGGATAAGGATCCCTTGAAATCCTGTTCGCTGGCCAGGACCTGATCGGCAAATTCCAACAGGGCCATCCCGGCGGCCGTCAGGGTCAGATGAGGCTTCCGGTAGAACAAGGCCGTACCGCACTGTTTTTCCAGCCGGGCAATGTGGTTGCTCAGGGTCTGCTGGGACAGATAGAGCTTCCTGGCCGTTTGGGTCATATTCATATCTTTGGTCAATTCTTTGAAATAACGCAGGCTGTCGATATCCATTATATTCTCTCCACAAAGTTTATTTGTTGATATTTTAAATATATACTGTTTTACTTTGTTCAGTCAAGGGGGTATCATACAGGTGTCAACGGAAATAAAAGAAAAGCATGAACTTACTGAATACATGAAAAATGGAGGAACGAAAATGGGTTGGAAAATCTTACTGCCGCAGGAAATCATGGATGAAGGCCGGGAACTGCTGGAAAAGAACGGTCACACCATCATCAAAGGACGGGGCTTCGAAACGGCCGATGTCCTGGCTGACTTCAAGGAATACCAGCCGGATGCCATGATCGTCCGGATCACTCCCATCACCCGGGAAGTCATTGAAGCGAACCCGAACCTGAAAGTCATCGTCCGTCACGGAGCCGGGTTCGACGCCCTGGATGTGAAGGCCTGCCATGACAATGGGGTCCAAGCTCTGTATGCACCGGTGGCCAACAGCACCTCCGTAGCAGAAACTGCCCTGTTGCTGATGCTGGAATGCAGCCGGAACGTCACGGTGCTCCACAAGACCTGGGTCAATGACTTCTACAAAGCGAAACTGAAGGTCCGGAAGAATACCCTGAACGGCAAGACCGTAGGGATCGTGGGTTGCGGCAACATCGGCAGCCGGCTGGCCAAACGGTGCCTGGCCATGGAAATGAACGTCCTGTGCTACGATCCTTATAAACCGGCCAAAGATTTCCCCGATGGAGTGGAAGTGGTCCGGAATCTGGACCGGATCCTCACGGAAAGCGATTATGTCTCCCTCCATGCGCCCAACACCCCTGTGACCCGGAACATGATCAACAAGGAAACCCTGGCCAAGATGAAACCCACTGCTTTCCTGATCAATACCGCTCGGGGGGCCCTGGTAGTGGAAGAAGACCTGTATGAAGCCTGCAAGAACGGTGTTATCGCCGGGGCCGGCCTGGATGCCATCCGGAAAGAACCGGTGGATCCCGCCAACCCGCTCCTGACCTTGGATAATGTAATCATCTATCCGCACATCGGCGGAAACACCACGGAAGCAGCCCACAGAGCTTCTTACTTCTCCGCCATGGGGATCGAAGAAGTCTATGAAGGCAAAGAACCCACCTGGCCCATCCATGATATCGACTATGCCAGCGCCAAGACCTATACCGATGTGAAGAAATCGGATAAGAAACCAGCCGGCATGTTCGATTATTGAGCAGCCAGGATCAGATAGCCAGTCAATCTATTGTATAGAAAACAGGAGGTCATCGATATGTCTATTGGAAATCGTATTTTCTTGAAAAAACCGGAAGCGCCGGAAGAACTGCTGAAAGCCTTCAGCACCATTCCCTGTGCCAATATTTCAGATACCATGGGCCGTCTGGTGGGGATGCATCCCCGGATCAAACTCCAGAGCGCTCCCAAGAACCCCATCAATGTGGGGAGAGCTCTCACCATCAAGACCCGCAGCGGAGACAACCTGATGCTGCACAAGGCCCTGAATATGGCCAAACCGGGAGACGTGATCGTCCTGTCCAATGACGGCGGCGAAAGCTACCGTTCCCTGATCGGGGAAATCATGTTCACCTATCTGGCTTCCACGGGAGCCGCGGGCATTGTCATCGATGGGCCCATCCGGGATATCGATGCAGTCCGGGAAATGGAACTGCCCATTTATGCTACCGGGACCAACCCAGCCGGCCCCTATAAAGAAGGCCCTGGCGAAATCAATGTACCCATCTCCTGCGGCGGTATCAGCGTGAATCCGGGAGACATCATCGTCATGGACGCCGATGGGGTCATCGTGATCCCTCTCCAGGAAGCCGAAACGGTGCTGAAAAATGCCCGGGCTTTCCAGGAAAAAGATGAAGCCAAGCTGCTGGCTGCCCAGGAAGGCAGAGCCAAACGGGATTGGGTGGATGACCTGATCGCCAAGAAAGACGTCGAAATCATCGACAAAGCCTACAACGAATAATCGTATATTTCGATAAGCCCCTATCCTTTTTGAGTCGGACGGGAACAGGAAATCCTGTTCCCGCGCTCGACCCATCAAAAAATCAGAATACTTATCCATTTATAATTTTTCATTTATACTGCAATCTTATTGAGGTGTGTTATGACAATCCGTGCATTAATGAATATGATGACAGCCGTGAGCATGTTCATCCTCCTGGGCTTCTTCGTCCGGGAATTCGTGAAACCCCTGCAGAAACTGTTCCTGCCCGCTTCCTTGGTGGGCGGCCTGGTGATGCTGGCCTTGGGCCAGCAGGGAGCCGGCCTGATTACCGTCCCTAAAGTCCTGGGCAGTGTCCCCGGCGTTTTGATCGATATCGTCATGGTTTCCCTGGTCTTCGGGGTCAGCTTCAACCGGAAGATGCTCCATTCCTATCTGGATTATGTGTGCCTGCCCATGCCAGCTTATGGCATGCAGATGTGCGTGGGCACCCTGCTGGGAGCGTTCCTGAGAGGTGCCTGGCCGGGCCTGCCTGTAGGCTGGGGCGTCCTGGGGGTATTCTCCTTCCACGGGGGCCACGGGACGGCTGCTGCCGCTGCTGCTTCCTTTGAAAAGCTGGGCTATGAAGGCCATATGGCCATCGCCATGGTGCTCTCCACCGTGGGCCTGATCGTCGCTATGACCGTAGGGATGGCCCTGGTGAACTACGGGGTCCGGAAAGGCTGGGGGACCTACGTCAAAGAACCCACCAAACAGCCGGATTACTTCTATGGCGGTGCCCTGCCGGCCGACCAGCGGAAATCCGTGGGGACCACGGTGACCACTTCCATCAGCATCAACCATCTGGCCCTGCAGTTCGCCTGGCTCATGGGCGCCCTGTTCATCGGGCAGCAGATCTTTGCCGCTTTGAACACCTTCCCGGCCTTTAAGGCCCTGCATCTGCCCAGCGTGCTCCACGGCGTGGTCGGCGGTGCCGTGATGTGGTACCTGATCGAACTGCTCCATCTGCAGAAATTCGTAGATTTGAAGACCATCAAACTGCTGTCCGGGTTCTTCCTGGAACTGGTAGTATTCACCGCTATGGCGACCCTGAACCTGAAATTCGTCTCCACCTATGCAGCCCCTCTGGCCATCTACTGCTTGGTCCTGACGGCCCTGACGGTTCCCCTGGTGCTGTTCTGCGCCCGGAAATTCGCCAAGGAAGAATGGTTCGAAAAAGCCTGCATGTGCTTCGGGGCGGCAACCGGTAACACCTCTACCGGGCTGGCCCTGGTCCGTTCCATCGACCCCAACTCCGAATCCCATGCTGGGGATAGCCACGGGATCTATGCGACTCTCATGTCCTGGAAGGATATCTTCGTAGGCCTGACCCCCATCTGGCTGAGTACCGGAGTCGGCCTGACCGCCGGTGTGGGCGCGGCCATCTTCGTAGTATTCATAGCCATCGGGTTCATCTTCTTCAATACGAAACGCTCGTTGAGCTGATTCCATTGCCTATTTTCCAATCTTATAATAGGGACACACAACCCCAAAACAGGCGGTATCCGAAAGGACCGTCTGTTTTGGGGTTGTATTCGCTAGGAGAGAAGATTTTCTTGAGTGTGTCCTATAACAAAAATAATTTGTTTGATTGATAAAAAATCGCTGTTTTACTTTGTGGAAAGCAAAAGTTATCATAGTTATGTGAAAAATTCTTTTCCAGAAGCTAGCACTGGGAAGAACCGTAAAAGTACATCATTTTGATTCGGCGATGGAAAGAGGAGGATTCTGTATTATGACACCCATGACCCTTGCTTTGGGGATTTTGGCCATTACGATCGTATTATTCATTTGGGAACCGTTCCCCATTGCAGTGACCGCTGTGCTGGCATCTATTTCCTACGGCTTCCTGGGAATCGTGAAGATGAACACAGTCTTTGCATCCTATGACAACAATACTAACATCCTGCTGGCCGGTATGATGATTGTAGGTTCGTCTCTGTTCCATACGGGGATTACGGAGACTATCGGTCAAAAAATGGTAGCTATAACAGGAAAAAGTGAGCGGAACATCATCCTGGCTACGTTGATCGTTTCCTGTATCCTCAGCTCTGTATGCAGCAATATTGGGGTCATGGTAGCTATGGCGCCTCTGGTGACGGCTATGTGTGTAGCCGCTGGGGTTGGTCCTTCCCGAGCCCTCCTGGGACTTCTTTTCGGGGCTCAGTTCGGCGGGTTCGTCACCCTGGTCGGGGTCGGTTCCAATGCTGCCGGGGCGGCACTCATGGGAGAATTGGGATTGACACCTTTCGGCTTTTTCAGTATTACTCCCTTCGGTATCGGAGTATGCATTGTCGGAACCTTGTATTTTACTTTTATCGGTTCTAGATTCATCCCTGATACAGGGTATATCCCGGAATTTGCCAAAACGGAAAAGAAAGAACTGAACAAACCCAAAGCCACCATTGCTTCTGTGACCATGCTGGTGGTATTGGCTGTCATTGCGTCCGGTACGAAACTGATCCCTATGCATGTGGCAGCGGTGCTAGGTGCCTGTGTCATCATCGCTACCCGTTGCATGACTCTGCAGGAAGCCCTGAAAGCCATCGACTGGAACTGCCTGATCTTGGTAGGCGCCTTGAGCGTGATCTCTGCCGGGGTCAAGAATAGTGGAGCCGGTCAGGCCGTAGCGGATCTGATCATCCACATCCTGGGCGATAACCCCAGTCCCTTCATGATTTCTACCGTGATTTTCTGGGCAGCTGCGGCTCTCACCCAGATCATGTCCAACATTCCTACCATCCTGGTATTCATGCCCATCGGGGTATCCATTGCCCAGCAGATCGGGGTCAGCCCGTATCCAGTGGCCATGATCATCACCCTGGCCGGAGCCGCTTCTTACGCAACGCCTTTTGCTGCTCCCCAGAACATGATGACGGTGGGCTGGACCCAGTACAAATTCCTGGATTTTCTGAAAATCGGTCTGCCCATGGTGATCCTGACCTATCTGGTCATCGTAGGCTTGATCCCCATTTTCCTGCCTTATTGATCGAGAAAGGAGGAAAATGAATGTATTCCCTGAAAGGCTTTTATGATCTCCATGTCCATCCCTCTCCCGATGTGAAGAAACGGAAATTTACAGATCCAGAACTGGCGACCCGTCTTCTCGAAGCGGGGATGAAGGGCGTGGTGATCAAGAACCATTTTTCTGAAACGGCCTGCAGGGCTGCTCTCCTGCAGCAGCAGTTCCCCCAGCTGAAAGTCGCAGGGGGGATTGTGCTGAACCGTCCCAATGGGGGCATCAATCCTTATGCAGTGGAGAACTGCATTGCCCTGGGCGGGAAGTTCCTGTGGATGCCTACCCTGGATGCCCGAAAATATCAGCTCTGTAAACATCCAGATATGAAGCCGGAAGAAGCGGAGAAATTCTTATATTTGCTGGATGCAGACGGGAATCTCCTTCCAGCGGTCATCAAAGTCCTGCAGCTGGCTGCCGAAGCGGATATGACTGTAGCGACGGGCCACATCAGTGCTGAAGAAGGGAAAAAAGTAGTCCTGGCAGCCCGGGAAGCCGGTGTACGGAAAATCATCGTTACCCATGCGGATAATCCGGCAGACTTCTATACGGATGCAGATCAGCTGGAATGTGTCAGAATGGGCGCGATCATCGAGCATTGCTGCTTCAACGTGTATACGGGACAGACTCCTGTTGCGGAACTGGCACGGCAGATCCGCCTAGCAGGCTGTGAAAACGTACTGCTGTCTTCCGATTTCGGACAGCCTGGGTCTCCCTATCCGGAGGAAGGCCTGAGCCAGCTGGCAGAAGCTTTACTGGAGGAAGGAATCACTCCTTCCGATTTGGAAATCATGCTGAAAAAGAATCCAGAGAAGCTCATGGGGATCGGGTGTTGAAAAGAAGATTGCTGCCTGTGTACGGTTTTTCACGGGCAGCAATCTTTTTTAGTAAGGAATAAGAAACGCTGTATCAATGAACGGATAATACAATAAAAATATTGTAAAAAAAGCATATAAATACTGTTTTTCAATTGGAACGCTCCGTGCTATGATACATATGAAAAAGAAACGAACCTTGAGTCATGGAAATACAGGTAAAGAAAGGATGTCAGGATATGATAAAAATCATGGATTGTACGTTACGGGATGGTGCCAATGTGGTGGGAAAAGGATTCCCCGCTGATCTTACGGACAGCATGGTCAAAGCTCTGCTGGCCGCCAATGTGGATTATATCGAAATGGGAAATGCCGGCGGTATCGGCGCCTATGAAGTGGCAGGCTTCACCAAAGCGGAAACCGATGAGAAATACCTGGAAGTGATCCAACCCTATGTGGCTTCCAGGAAAGTGGGGATGTTCCTGAATGCCAAACGGTATCGGGAAAAATATGTGGAATTGGGTGCTCAAAAAGGGCTGGCCTTCCTGCGGGTCGGGGTGGATGCCGATGAACCGGATTTGGCCCTGGAACCGATCCGTGCTATCAAAAAAAGAGGCATGAAGGCCTTCTATTCCGCCATGAAAGCCTATCTGGTCACCCCGGAAGAACTGGCTGAATCGGCCAAAAAGCTGGAAGCGGCTGGTCTGGATGAATTCACGGTAATGGATTCTGCAGGCTGCATGCTGCCGGAAGACGTGACCAAGACGGTGGAACTGCTGAAAAAAGCCGTCAGCATCCCTGTGGCTTTCCACTGTCACAACAATCTGGCTCTTTCTGCTGCCAACGCACTGGCTGCTTATCGGGCTGGGGTGGATATTCTGGACGGAGGCCTGATGGGCATGGCCCGGAGTACTGGGAATCTGCCTACCGAAGCGGGCATTGCCCTGCTGCACCGGTATGGGGAAGCCCAGCATGTGGATCTCTACGGCCTGCTGGAATACATCGCAGAAGAGCTGGAACCTCAGATGAAGGAACGGTATGACTACCATAATCCGCTGCCGCCTTTCGATCTGGTCCTGGGGATCACCGGCCTCCATTCTTCCAAAGGCAAGCTGTTCAAACAGGTGGCGAAAGAAACGGGCGTCAACCTGTACCAGCTGATGGTCCATGTAGGGAAAATCGACCGGAAGAACCCGTCCGAAGAGCTGATCCGCAAGGAAGCAGCCAACCTGAAGGAGGCAAAATAAGATGTTCGATGTATTGCTGGCAGGACCTTACCCTGCAGGGACCCTAGAAAAACTCCAGCAGGCTGTAGCCGGAACGGATATTTCCATCCGCGCTGTGACTACGGAAGAAGAATTCGCCAAAGAGAACGATGTGGATGCCATCATCCTGCGAATCATCAAGATGCCGAAAGAAGTGATCCAGCGCTTTTCTCCCAAACTGAAAATGATCATGCGCTGGGGCGTGGGCTATGATGCAGTGGATGTGCAACAGGCTCGGGCACAGGGCATCGATGTATGCAATACTCCGGGAGCCAACGCCTATGCTGTCAGTGAACTGGCTGTCCTGCTGATGCTGGCTGTAGGCCGGTGCCTCCTGTGCCATGAACTGGAACTGCGCAATGGGGTCTGGAGCCGGGAAATGTTCACCGCTCAATCCCGCAGCCTGAATCACAAGGTAGTAGGCCTGGTGGGCGGTGGCAACATCGGCCGGCAGGTAGCCCGCAAAGTCCAGGCTTTTGGGGCCCAGGTCCAATATTACGATCCGTTCCGGATGAAACCGGAAATGGAAAAAGAGTTCAACCTGGAATATGTGGATTATGCAACCTTATTGGCCACTTCTGATGTGATTTCCTTCCATGTACCCCTTCTAGACAGCACCCGCCATATGCTGAACAAAGAGAACATCAAAACGGTGAAACCGGGGGCCATCATCATCAACACATCCCGCAGCGGCATTGTGGAAGATGAAGCCATTGTGGACGCCCGGAAAGCCGGACTGATTTCCGGCGCCGGCCTGGACTGCACGGAAGAAAGCCCCATCACCAAAGAGAATCCCCTGCTGAAAGACCCTCATATCATCGTGACACCCCATGTAGGCGGCACGGCCAACGATATCGGCGATTCCATCATCCCCATGATTGTGGAAAACTTGAAATCGATGGCAGCAGGAAAGCCCTTGAAGTTTGTGGTGAATAAATAAGATAGCCCCAAAGATGCTTGCCCCCTCTTGAAGTGGACAGATACAGGAATTGACTGCAGATGTCCACTTCATTTTTCTAAAAATCAGAGATGTCGAACCTAAAATAGTCTGAAAATACAAAGTGATCTAAAGTGTGCCCCAGAGAAAATGAATGAATCAGCAAAAGTAAAGGAGGATATGTATGGATAAGGCAATCGTCAATGGGACCATCATTGATCCTGTCAGAGAAACAGAAAAAATCGGAACCGTGCTGCTGGAAGGGAATCAGATTGCAGGAGTGGATTACAGTGGCAGTGTCCCGGAAGTTAGAGAAATCATCGATGCAGCTGGATGTATTGTGACACCAGGATTGATCGATAGCCATGTCCATCTCTTCCATGGAGGGACGGAAAACGGAGTGATGCCGGATTTGACATTGCTTCCCATGGGAGTGACTGCCGCCGTCGACCAGGGAAGTTCTGGCTCTGCTACATTTCAAGTCTTTCATGATTCTATTCTTTCCAGGAGTCAGATGCATCTGTTCGCTACAGTGAATCTTTCCACACAAGGTTTGATTACCAGCCGATATCCGGAGGACTTGATACCTTCTCATACAGATATCTCCCGACTGCAGGAACTGTTCGACCAATATCCTCAGGTATTGAAGGGCATAAAACTGCGTATTAGCCAGGAAGTAGTGGGGGAACTGGGGCTGGCTCCTTTGGAAAAGGCAGTGGAAGTCTCCAGGCAAGTCGGTTCGCGAATGGTTGTCCATACTACCAATCCTCCGGTGCCTGTGGATCAATTACTATCCTTCTTTAACAAGGGAGATATCTATACCCATGTATTTGCTCAACGAGGCTATAGCATCCAGACAGAAACTGGGACTTTGAGTCCGAGCGTATTTGAAGCCAGAAAACGAGGAGTGATTTTCGATGCGGCCGATGCGCGAGTCCACTACGCCTTTCCCGTGATCCGCCAGGCACTGCAGGAAAACTTTCTGCCAGATACTATTAGTACGGATTTGGTTCAAGGAAGTCTTTTTCAGCCGGGAGTATTTGGCCTTCCACGGATTTTAAGCAAATATTTGGCTCTGGGGGTACCGCTGGTGCAAGTCATCAAGGCTGTAACTTATCGGGCTGCTCAAGTGCTGGGAGAAGAAAAATGGCTGGGAACGCTGGAACCTGGTGTCTGTGGTGATGTGGCTATTTTCCGGAAGAAAATTTACCATGGCCGAATGAAAGACCGTCTGGGCAATGAGGTGGAACTGAAGGAGCTGCTGGTCCCCCAATGTACTCTGCTACAGGGGAAAGTCGTTTACCGGCAATTCGATTTTTAAGGGAGGCTTATCATGAATACTATTAAAGTCGTATTTGCAGATCTTGCTACGTTGAGTCTGCTGCTCCTCATTGGTATGATTATCCGAAAAAAAGTTAAATGCATCCAGAACCTGTATCTTCCAGTCTCATTAATTGGCGGGTTTGTAGGCCTTCTATTGGGTCCACAGATCCTGGGGCATTTTGCCGGAGTTTCTTTGCCATTGGGCAAAACGATTAGCCAGTGGCCTGGTATTCTGGTGAATGTGGTTTTAGGATTATCTTTTTTCGGTACCCAATCTTCTAAAAATTTTGGACGGATTGCATTGTCTGCAGTAAATCAAGGCGGGCTGGTCCATCAGACGCAGGTCTGTGTGGGATTAGGACTGACCATGTTACTGATGCATTTTTTTCCCAATCTGCCCCTTGCTTTTGGATTGACTCCCGTATATGGATTTCATGGGGGGCATGGAACCGCTAATGCTGCAGGAGCTGCTTTAGTAGAAGCCGGTTGGCCTGACGGTCTTGCTGTGGCCAACACTATGGCTACAGCGGGACTGATTTCCGGGATTGTGGTTGGGATGATCATCATCAACATCGGGGTCCGCCGTGGTTATGCGCAGAAGGTTTCCAAACCGCAGGACGTTCCAGTGGATATCAAAGAAGGAATTGTGCCGGTAGAAAAACGGAACCCTATTGGAAAAGGGGTCACTTATAATGATGCCCTAGATCCGTTGGCTCTTCAACTGGCTTTTGTAGGAATCATCCTGGGTATGGCCAGTATCCTTTCCCGAAGCCTTTCTTGGGTCCATCCTCTGCTGAAGCAAATCCCTTTGTTTGCTTGTGCCATGATTTGTGGAGCTTTGCTTTCACAGATCCTAAAACGGTTGGGCTTGGCGGATTATATCGACCGTCCTACAATCAGCCGGATTGCTGGGGTGGCACTTGATTTTCTGGTTTGTTCCGCGATTGCCACACTCTCTTTAAAAGTCTTTGCATTGTATATGATCCCCTTGCTGGTCGTCATTATTTCTATGATTGTTATCAATGTATGGGTAAACTTTTACTTCGGCTATAAGATGTTCGATGAGGATTGGTTTGAAAGGACCATGGGCGCCTATGGACTGGAGAGTGGAGTCTTGGCTACCGGGTTGATGTTGCTGCGGGTTGTGGATCCTAAATTTGAAACGACCGGGCAGGAATCAGCTGCTTCTTCAGCAGCTCTATGCTATCCTTGGTCTTTGCCTTATGTGATGTTCGGTCCCATGCTGGCTTTTATGCTGCCGGGCTGGATAATGCTGGGAGGCAGTTTTGTGCTGTGGCTGGTTTTTTACATTCTTGCACGTAAATTCTTTTGGCATCCAGAACGGAATTTCAGCGACGTTGTATTTGGAAAATAATATCGTAAAAATCATATAAAGTTAACTGAGAGATGGCTTTTTGCAGACTCTGGATTCTTTTTGGTATAGGATCCAGAGTCTGTTGGTAAGAGTTCACGAAACAAAATGGAAGTAAGACAATTGATAAAACCCTTGCTGCGGGATGAATAATCAATTGTAATAAAGAGCTCTTCACATTGATTGACTACAAAATTTATTTGTTGATTTCGCAAATAGATGTTGTTTTACTTTGTACCGTGAAGGCGGTATGATACGGATAGAAATTAAAGAAAAGGTGGAATTTACAGAATATATCAAATGATAAAAGAAGTTATATCATCTGTAAAGGGGGAGTTTCATGGAGGAAGATACTTTACTGATAAAAAATGGCCTTGTTTTAGATCCTGCCACTCATTTAAAAAAGAAGACGGACGTCGCAATTCGAAATGGAAAAATTTTGGACCTAGGAGATTTTTCGCAGGAACAAACCCATTTTGTAATCGATGCAAAAGGGTGTTATGTGGTACCCGGACTGATTGATCATCATTCGCACATCTATCCATTGATGAAGACAGGAATCCCGTCAGAATCCCTTTGCTTCGCTGCAGGAGTTACAACTGTAGTGGATGCAGGAAGTACTGGATATGCGACTTATGAAGGATATCGGACTTTTATCCAGTCAGAAACCTTGCTGCAGATCCGTCCTTATTTAAATATTTGTGCAACCGGTCTGGCTACCTTGCCCCATTTGGAAAATCTCGATCCGGATTCTTTTGATGAAGGGCGGATCGCCGAAATCTTTGCCAAGTTTCCTGGGGAGTTTGAAGGGCTAAAAATCCGGACCAGCAAAAATATCGTAAAAGAATTTGGCTTCCGTCCTTTGGATCGTACTTTGGAAATCGCTGAGAAAATAGGTGTTCCCATTATGGTCCATTGCACCAATCCACCTGGTCCTTTAGGAGAAGTGATCCGACGGCTGCGGCCGGGAGATGTACTGACCCATATGTACCAAAATATTGGGCCAACTCTTTTGGATGAAACGAAGAAAGTTATCCCGGAAGCTTATGCAGCTCGGGAACGGGGAGTGATCTTCGAAGCGGCAGATGCCCGGGCACACTTTTCTTTTGAAGTCAGTGAACCTGCGATTGCCCAGGGATTCTTCCCGGATATCATCGCTACTGATATTACCCAGTTCAGCATGAATCAGAGACCGACTTCGTTCAATTTGGCTATGCAGCTCTCCAAATACACATTCTTAGGGATTGATTTCTATGAAGCCCTTCGGAGATGTACGGAAAATCCGGCTCGGGTCATGGGAAGATTGGATGCCATTGGGTCATTGGCACTTGGAACAGATGCAGATGTAGCTATCTTGAAGCCAGTGGAATGGGAAAATGAGTTTGGAGATCGGCCTTACTATGTTCCGGAAAGACAGCTGCGAAAGGGCAAGCTGCTATATAAACCTATGATGACAATCAAACAGGGAAAGATTGTGTATCGGGATTTGCTGTTTTAAGCTGTTTTAAATTGAAAGGAGAGAAAATGATGAAAACAGGAATGTTCAAAAAAATCGGGTTACTGGCTTTGTCCATGATGGTGCTGGCTGGCTGCGGCGGAAAAGGGGCTGATAAAAAATCGGCTGCCAAAGGGGATGTGAAGTGGCCGACAAAAGCCGTTAACCTAGTGGTACCCTGGAATGCCGGTGGTGATACAGATATTTACGCCAGATTGGTAGCCAAAAAACTTTCAGATAAGTTCAAGAAGACCTTTGTCGTCGTGAACCAGGCCGGAGGATCGGGCATTGTAGGGAGCAAGAACGTGATGACTGCCAAACCGGATGGATATACCATCCTTTTTGGACACAGCGGATCCCAAACTGCCCAACAGGCCACGAAAACGGTTGACTTTGATTTTAACAAAGATTATGCAACCGCAGGGACCATTGTTCAAGATAATACATACACCGTAGTGGCAAAAAAATCCTCTGGGTGGAAGAATCTGAACGACTTCATTGCCTATGCAAAAGCAAACCCTGGTAAAGTAAGATATGCCCAAGTCTATGGTGCCGTAACTCACTATGTAGGTGTCCGGATGGAAAAAACCATGGGTATCAAAATGAATATGCTGGATGTAGGAGCTGGCGCTGCAGAACGTATGGCGGCTTTCCTTGGCGGTCAGGCTGATGTGTTGGCTGCCAACTATCTGAATGTCCGTGACTATATTGAAAAAGGCGACTTCATCGTCCTGGGTGTCTGTGCTGAAAATCCGATGCCTGCTGCCCCCAATATCCCTACTTTCAAGTCTCAGGGCTTCGATATCGTAGCACAGAAGAGCTATGAACTGAAGTTCCCGAAAGGTACGGATCCGGCTATCGTGAATAAGCTGTCCGGTGCCTTGGAAGAAATCTCTAAAGATCCGGATTTCAAGAGCGCGCTGGAAAAATATTGTGCTGTTTCTGTATATCGGAATGGGGATCTTACGGTTAAAGAAGATACTAAATTAGTGGATGATATGACAAAAGCATTCAACGAAAAGTAAGTGGTTGGAGCAGGGACCTTGGGGTGCAGAAATCCTGCATTGGCAAGGCCCCTGTTTTTTGCAGAGGTGAAAATATAATGACAGAGAAAACAAAGAACCTGATTTGTTCAGTTGCTTTCCTGGCGATCGGGACTCTTATCTATTTTGAAGCGACTCAAATCAAGGTAATCATGGCCAAAGACCTGGGATCCGGATTCTTTCCCAAAGTCGTTGGTATCACGATGATCCTGATGGCGCTGCTAGAACTGATCCTGACGTTGGTAATGGGCTCTAAAAATGGACAGGCAACAGAAGAGGGAGACAATGATAAGAAAGGCATGCTGCTGACCGTAGCCTGCATGCTCGGGTATGCAGCACTGTTCGATACATTGGGCTTTATCCTTTCCAGTACGATTTATCTGTTCCTACAGATTACAGTGCTCAGCAATGACAAGAATCGGAAACTCCCTTTATTTGCCATTATTTCTGTATTGACGTCAATAGCTGTTTATGGGATATTCGTATACTTGATCGGTATGCCATTGCCTACTGGCATCTTGGACTTTTAGAAAGGAGGTTCCGTTTCTTATGATAATGCAAGCGTTGGTCAATGTGTGCAATCCAACCTGTTTAGCCTTGATTTCTCTGGGCGTTGTGGTGGGGATTATTTTCGGGTCCATCCCGGGATTGTCAGCTACCATGGCGGTGGTCCTGTTCCTGCCCTTGTCTTTTGGTCTGGAGCCGACCAATGGGATTTCGCTGCTGATTGGACTATATATGGGCGGGATTTCTGGAGGGCTGATTTCTGCTATCTTATTGAAAATACCTGGAACTCCTTCTTCTATTGCTACTGTACTGGATGGCGGTCCCATGGCGGAAAAAGGAGAAGCTGGGAAAGCTCTGGGAGCAGGGATCCTTTACTCTGCTATAGGCTCTCTGCTGAGTATCGTAGCTCTGATTTTTATTTCTCCCTATCTGGCAGCACTGACGCTGAAATTTACGCCTGTGGAATATTTTGCTATTGCAGTGTTCTCTCTGTCCATCATAGCCAGCCTTTCTGGGAATTCCTTGATCAAAGGGCTTCTGGCTGGTCTTTTGGGCATCAGCTTTGCTTTGATTGGATTGGCTCCCATTGATGGGTTGAGCCGTTTCACCTTTGGCAGTACGGATTTGATGAGTGGCTTCAATATCATTGTTCTGCTGGTTGGAATTTTTGCTGTAACGGATATTATGATGGCTGGCCTGGGCCGGAAACATTTGGATGATGCTTATGGCAAGAAGGCCTATCATTTGAAAGGCTTTGGAATTACGCTGGTCGAGTTCAAAGACCAAATCGTAAACATGATCCGCAGTTCCATCATTGGGATTGTTGTTGGAATCCTGCCCGGTATTGGCGGGAACGTGGCAGGGCTTCTTTCCTATACGGCCGCCAAGAACAGCTCCAAATATCCGGAAAAGTTTGGCACGGGCATCGTAGATGGTGTCATTGCATCCGAAACATCCAACAACGCAGTGATTGGGGGATCGTTAATCCCTCTGCTGACCATGGGGATTCCTGGAAATACGGTGGCGGCTGTGTTATTGGGTGGATTGACTATCCATGGGATCAACCCTGGTCCGCTGATTTTCCAAAAGAGTGGCGTTTATGTATATGGAATCTTTTTTGCCTTGATTGTGGCTACTTTGGCCATGCTTGTCTTTGAACGGGGCGCACTGCCCATATTCGTCAAGCTCCTAGATGTGCCGAAACACATCCTGCTGCCCATCGTCATGGTTTGCTGTGTAGTGGGAGCCTATTCCAGCAGTTCACGGATGTTTGATGTCTGGTGCATCCTGGGGTTCGGAGCTTTGGGGGTTGTGATGAAAATGCTGAAGATCCCCAGCACACCGCTGATCATTGGGTTCATCCTGGGCGGTATGACGGAAGAAAACCTGCGGAGAGCTCTGCAGGCCAGTGAAGGAAGCATCAGCGTATTCTTTACCAGACCTATTTCTTTGGCTTTCCTGGTTGCTGGTTTCCTCTGTGTAGCTTATGTGTTGAAAAATAAGTATAAAAACCACGGGGAAAATACGCTGGGCGAAAAAGAATAAAAATAAAAATGGAAAAGACTGGGGTAGTTTCCGGAAATAATGGCCGGGAACTGCTCCAGTCTTTTATTTATTTCATGGGGACTGTCAGCATAGCATTAGTCACTTGATGACTGGATATAGGTGATCACTCTTCAAACGTCCCTTTCATCAGGACCTTTCCCTCCCAGACGGCCTTTTTCCCTTTGGCCAGGACACCTGTGATGGCCAAATCATCATCGTAGACTATGAAATCCGCATCATAGCCTGGGGCAATCCTGCCTTTGGTCTGCTGCAGGCCCATGTTCTGGGCGGGATTGGTGGTCAGGAGATGGAGGGTGGTTTCCAGTGGGACCTGGCGTTCTTCCACCAGGATCCGGATGACTTCATGGAGGGAGTGGGGCGTGGCGTAGGTGAGGCCGATGCACTCCATCTTTTCATTGAAGCGGGGCTGGCTCCCATAGGCGTCGCTGGAAAGAGAAAGCTGCTGCAGCTGGGGATCTTCTTCCAGATACCGACAGATTTTATCGGCGACTTTTTCGTTGGCTTCTTTTGAGGAACCAGCAGTGATGTCGATCCGGCCTCCCATCTTGGCATAAGTAAGGGCCTGGGAGAACAGATCATCATTCCGGCCTATATGGGTGGGCAGGAAGGTGGAGAGGGGCAGGTCACTTTTTTCCAGGGCATAGAAGATGGGGGCCAGGCCGGCTTTGCCGCTTCCGGTATGGATGGTGACCAGCCCTGCACAGCCTGCCAGCATCCCGCCCCGCCGGGCCAGGGTTCCCAAGCGGATCAGTTCTTCCCCGGTGATGTTGGAACTGCGGAGATCCGACATGGCTACTTTTACCCCGATCACTTCGTGGATCAGCATGATGTCCCGTTCCACATCCCCGGTGAGCGTGGGCCCAGGATAGGCGTAGGAACCGGTCAGCATATAGCAGGACAGACCTTCTTCATTCAGCGCCTGGCATTTTGCCTGGAGGTTTTCCAGGCTCCGGGTGATCCCGTCCGTTCCCAAAAGGCCCAGGACCGTTGTGACTCCGCACTGGAAGATCGTACTCAGCTGGGCTTCCGGGACCCGTGTCCGAGGACCCTGTTCCCCGCCTCCTCCGGTGATATGCTCATGGCAGTCGATATATCCAGGAACTAACCGGCGGCCGTCCAGCTGCAGTTTTTCCACTTCTCCAATCCCATCATATTCATTGATGGAAGGAGCAATCCGGACGATTTTCCCGCCTTCCACCAGGATGTCTTGCACGCCTTCCGGTTCAGGAGCATACAATCGTGCCTGTTTGATGACCAGCATAGTACCACCTCACTGTTTCTCGATCCGTTCATCATACGTTGATTCCAGTATACCTATCAGGTCGGAAGATTACAATACCCATGGATTGATCCCCAGTAAAATATCCGAGAAAAAGCCGTTGCATCCAGGACTCTGTGAAAGATCGGATACACAATAAATACGAACTATTATATAAATCTAAACGGAAATATTCACAAAATAAAACTTGAAAAATAAAGATGCAGAGAGAAAAATATGGAAATATCCATGTGAAATCCATGGAAAATAAAGAGAGAAAAAAATCGTGTAACAAATCGTACATTCATAAATAAAGAAAAAAATACAGGTAAAATGGGGATTGACGGGAAAATCTTTTCTTGATATCCTATTGTTGTGAGAAAGAAAGTAATATATTACATATCACATCTTTAAAAGGAGCTGAAAAGGAAAGTGAAAACGTCGATTGTTCAGATGGATATGAAATTTGCAGATCCCAAAGCCAATTTCCTCCATGCAGAAGAACTCATCCGCAAAGCGGCTGAAGAACAGCCGGATGTCATTGTGCTGCCGGAGACCTGGAATACAGGCTTCTTCCCTGTGGAAAATCTGGCGGAGCTCTGCGATCAAGAAGGAAAGGAAACGAAGGACCGGATCGGGAATCTGGCCAAAGAACTCCATACGAATATTGTTGCCGGTTCTGTATCGAATGTAAAAGACGGAAAAGTGTATAATTCTGCCTTCATCTTTGATAGGACCGGTTCTTGCGTGGGGGAATATGATAAGATCCATGTTTTTACGCCTATGCAGGAAGATGCCTACTATCAAAAGGGGGACCATCTCTGTACGTTTGAATTAGATGGACACAAATGCGGGATCATCATCTGCTATGATATCCGTTTCCCGGAACTGGCACGGGCACTGGCTCTGAAAGATATCGAAATCCTCTTCATCTGTGCCCAATGGCCAGCTGTGCGCAGCTTCCACTGGCAGCTCCTGACGGCTGCTCGGGCAGTGGAGAATCAGCTGTTCGTAGCGGCCTGCAATTCCTGCGGAACAGCTGGAAAAACGATCTATGGCGGCCGTTCCGTCATCCTTGATCCTTGGGGCGAAACCATCAAGCAGGGGGGGACCCAGGAAGAAATCTTTACGGGAGAGATCGACTTCAGCAAACTGCAGGAAATCCGTTCATCCATCAATGTATTCCGGGACCGGAGACCGGATCTGTATAAAAAATTTTAAGGAGGCCAAAACATATGTCCACGGTACGTTTTCAACTGGTGAAAAATGGGGAACTGAAAGATCTGGACATCGTTTATGATGAACTGTTCGCTATCGGATATTCCGGCCGGAATACGGCCAAGACCATGGAGCATATCCAGGAACTGAAAGAAAGATTCGGCGTCCCTGCGCCGAAAATGATCCCGACCATCTTCCAAATGTCCAATATGCTGCTGACCAAAGACCTGGACATCCACTTTGTGGGCCATGATACCTGTGGCGAAGTGGAATATGTCATCGTGACCCAGGGGGATAAGATCTATATCGGATTGGGCAGCGATCACACGGACCGGAAGCTGGAAGGGGAAAGCGTACCGAAAGCAAAACAAGTCTGCCCCAAACCCATCTGCGGCCTGGTCTGGGATTATGAAGACGTGAAAGACCATTGGGACCAGATCCTTCTGCATTCCTATCAGGTGGTGGATGGCAAAGAAGAAATTTACCAGGATGGGGGATTGAAAGATATCCTGCCGGTGGATACCATCCTGGGAGAACTCCATAAACGGGTGGGGGCTGTAGAACGGAGCGTAATCTTCTCCGGGACGGTTCCTGTGAAAAGCGGATTTGTCTTTGGGACACAATTCAGAGGGGAGATGGTGGATCCGGTTTTAAACAGAACGCTTTCATTCCAGTATTCTGTCCATGAGATTGGAGAGGAGGAACGGTGATGTTGGGGAAAAAATTAAAGATGGCGGGAGCAATCCTCCTGTCCCTGGGGCTTCTTTTGACCGCTGGCTGCAGCGGGGCCAAGAAGGGTCCCGATAAGAACGGGGTCTACAAGATCAAATTTGGGTCTACGGGCAACAATGAACATCAGTACACGGTCTATGGAAAGTATTTCAAACAGAAAGTGGAAGAACTGACTAACGGCAAGGTCCAGGTGGAAATCTACCCCAACAATGCCCTGGGCAATGAACGGGAAATGGCCGAATCGACCTTGATGGGAACCATCGAAATGTGCTGTGTCACGTCGGATGGTACGTTGCCATCGTGGGTACCGGAAACCCAGATCCTTTCCATCCCTTATCTGTTCGCTAACAAGAAAGAAGCGTATTACGTCCTGGACCATACCCTCCAGGATTATCTGGAACCCAAATTCGAAGCCAAGGGGGCTAAGCATCTGGCCTTTGCAGAACTGGGCTTCCGCCATTTCACCAACAATACCCGGCCCATCAAGAAAGCGTCCGATATGAAAGGCATGAAGATCCGGGTACAGGAAGCTCCTGTCTGGTTTGCTCTGATGAATGACCTGCAGGCAACGGCTACGCCAGTTCCTTTTGCTGAGTTGTATACGGCGCTGCAGCAGGGTATGGTGGACGGGGAAGAAAACCCCATCGCTTCCGTTGCCAGTTCCAAGTTCTATGAAGTACAGAAATATATGAGCCTGGATGGCCACACCTATGCAGCCGGCAGTGCGCTGATCAACAAACAGTTTTATGACAGCCTGCCTCCGGAATACCAGAAGGCCGTGGATGAAGCAGCTATCTACGCCCGGGATGCCCAGCGGGCTGATATCAACGGGAAAGAAACCAAGATGCTGGAAGACATGAAAGCCAAAGGCATGGAGGTCGATGAAGTGGATATCGATTCCTTCAAAGAGGCGACAAAAGATCTGTATCGGGAGCCTGCCGTTGCGAAACTGGTGAAGCCAGAACTGGTGGAACTGGTGAAAAAGGCCATTGCAGATATGCCGAAATCCTGAGGAGGGTTGTAAAATGACGGTAATCAAAAGCATCGATCGCGGCATCACCGGCCTGATCCGGCTGATCTTAGGCCTGACTTCTGGAGTGATCTTTGGAGTCACTTTCCTGGCGGTCATTTTCCGGTATCTGTTGAAGTCGCCTCTTCCCTGGTCCCAGGATGTGATTCGCCTGGCCTTTACGTATATGATTTATTTTGGGGCCGCCTATTGTGTAAAGGATAATTCTCATCTGAATGTGGACGTGCTGTTAAGCGCCCTGCAGCCCCGGACCCGTAAGATCTGTGAAATCATCATCAACATTGTCCTGCTGGGATTCTTCTGTTTCTTGGTGACATTCGGCTTTACCTTTGCTCAGCTGGGATCCATCCAGACCACTTCCTATCTGATGCTGCCCATGACCTACTATTACTTGGGAATCCCGCTGGCAGCAGTCTGCATGGCATTTTATGTAGTTGAGAATATCCTGCGGCAGATCAAGGATCTGCAGACCTTATAGGAAGGGGGACAAAACATGCAAATCATTCTGTGTCTATTTCTGCTGTTCTTATTGGGAGTCCCTATTTCGTTTGCTTTGGGGCTGGTTTCCCTGGGGGCCCTGTCCTACCAGGATTTCAACCTGCTGATCGTGATCCAGCGGATGTTCGGTGGGGTCGACAGCATTGCCCTCATCGCTATCCCCTTGTTCATGCTTTCCGGAGAACTGATGTTCCGGGGCGGGATGTCTAAGCGCCTGGTGGATTTCGCCGATACTCTGCTGGGCCATTTTCCCAGTGGCTTGGCTATGGTCAGTATCCTGGCCTGTATGTTCTTTGCTGCCATTACCGGTTCTGCCATTGCAGCAACGGCTGCTATCGGGGGCATCATGATCCCTCTGATGAAGGAAAAAGGATATGATTATACCTTCAGTGCACCGCTCTTGGCTTGCGGCGGTTCCATCGGGCCTATCATCCCGCCTTCGATTCCTCTGCTGGTCTATGGGACTCTGGCCAATGTGAGTGTGGGGGCCCTGTTCATCGGCGGGATCATTCCTGGTATCCTGATGGGCATCGGTCTGATGATCTACTGCTACATCATTGGGAAGAAGAGACATTATGTAGGACGGGAGAAGGCCGCTTCTTTCCATGAAATCCTTTCCACCGGGAAAGATACGGTATTGGCTCTCTTCATGCCGATCATCATCATCGGCGGGATCATGAGCGGAATCTTTACCCCTACGGAATCCGGGGCAGTGGCCGTATTCTATTCCCTGGTAGTCAGCGCATTCATCTATCATGAAATGGATTGGAAGACCTTTTGGGAAGCTTTGGTCAACAGTGCCAAGAGCAGTGGACAGGTCCTGGTCGTGGTCGCCTGTGCCTCCCTGTTCACTTGGGTCATCACAGTGAACCAGGTGCCTCAGAGTGTGACGGCCTTCCTGCAGCAAGCCGTCCACAACAAATACGTACTGCTCTTGATCATCAATGTGATCCTGCTGATTGCCGGGACCTTCATCGATACCACCAGCGCCATCGTCATTTTCGCTCCTCTGTTCATCCCTCTGGTAAAAGCCATGGGGATCGACCTGATCCATTTTGGGATGATCATTGCAGTGAACCTGACCATCGGGATGTGCACGCCGCCTCTAGGTGTCTGCCTGTTCGTTTCTGGGTCTATTGCAAAGATTTCTCTGAAGGATCAAATGCATGATCTGATCCCCATGCTGGGAGTCCTGCTGGTGGTGCTCTTAATGGTCACCTATATCCCGGAATTGACCCTGTTCCTGCCTCGTATTTTCGGGTGATCCCATCCAGCTTATAAAACTTGTGGGGCTATTGCTAAGGCAATGGTCCCACTTTGTGTATCAAAATCTTATCACGACTTTTTTGCTTGGAAGAAAGAACAAAATTGGTATACAATGAAAGGCAGAAGATGGTGTGAAAATCCAGAAGTAGAGAGGACATCAAAATTGCGACTGTTGAACCACGGGCCGTTACAGACGGTTACCTTGAAAGATCAGGCATATCGTTTGATCAAAGATGCAATTTTATATAGAAGGCTGCAGATCAATACGGTTTATTCCCAGGAAACTTTGTGCAGTGAACTCCATATCAGCCGCACGCCGGTCCGGGAAGCCCTGATCGAACTGCAGAATGAAGGCTATATCCGGTTCGTGCGGGGGCGGGGGTTCCAGGTGCTGGAACTGACCCGGCAGGAAGCGTTGGACATTGCAGAAATGCGCCGAGAAATCGAAATGTTCGGGGCCGAGCTGGCTGCCGAGCGGATCACTGACAAACAGCTCCAGGAATTGGAGAAAATCCAGCAGGAGATGATGGATGAAGAAAAACATCGTGATTCCCGGGAAATGTACAGACTGGATTATGCCTTCCATCAGTTGATCTTCCAGGCAACTGGAAACAGCTGGCTGATGCAGATGAATGTGAAACTGCGGGAGAATTTTTTGCGCATAGAGACCCAGGGGGCTTTCAAGACACCGCAAGTAGCCAAGCAAGTATTCCATGAGCACGGAAGGATCCTGGCGGCTCTGCAGAAAAGAAGCCCTGCTTTGGCCCGCAGTGCCATGAAACGGCATATCCACCAGAGTTATAAACGGAATTTGGAAAATGTCTTGGCAACCGGGGAACGCACAGAGAATCGTACTGAGTAAAACCCCAAAAGGCTGTCCAGGCTGCGATCAGCAATGATCAGCGGCTTGGACAGCCTTTTTTCTGTAGCCAGGACCAGCCTGGATATCTTTTATGGTCTGGAACTATGGGGGAATGATTTTTACTCCCCGCTCAGCCGTTCCGTGATGAAATCCGCCAGGAACCGGGCGGCTGGCCCGATGGCTGCGGGATCTGCTTTGAAATGGCTGTTGTGGAGGGGAGCGCTCAAGCCGGTGCCTACTTTCACGTAGAGGGCCAGGGGCTTTTCCGCTGGCTGGAGGTCGGGATCCGTGGCCTGGCATTGCAGGGCATATTCTTTATACCGGGAAAAATCGTCTCCGGTCATGGCCATTTCCAGGGCTTTGACCTGGAGACCTTCTTTTTGGGCCAGTTCTGCGGCAGGGCGGACCAGTTCTTCATCGTTCAGGACGGCAGGGGCTCCGTCATGCCAGTAAATGTCTGCCTGGACCTGGTGTTCCTCTGCATAGGATCCTACCAGCCGGTACAGGGCCTTGCGCAAGGTTTCCCGGTCTTCCGGATATTCACAGCGGATGGTGCCTTCCAGCATGGCGGTATCCGGGATGACATTCCAGGCTTCCCCGGCTTCTACATGGGTGATGCTGAGCACATAATTGTGCACCGGGCTGACTTTTTGGCCGGAAAAGAGCATCAGTTCCCGGCCCAGGCCAAAGAGGACGGGGATGGGATTGTTGCCCAGATGGGGGGCGGCCGCATGGGTCCCGGTTCCCGTCAGGGTGATCCGGAAAGTATCCGTGGATGCCATGACGCAGCCGGCGGTGATGCCCAGGGTCCCCACTGGCAGCAGGGGTTCCGAATGGAGCCCAACGAATTCCGTACAGCCCTTGGTCACACCCTGGTCCAGCAGTTCTACCGCCCCGCCGGCTACTTCTTCCGCCGGCTGGAATGCCAGGAAAACGGTCCCATGGAGCTGGTCTTTCCGTTCTGTTAGAATCCGGGCCGCCGTGAGGACTGTGGTCATGTGGATGTCATGGCCGCAGGCGTGCATTTTTCCCGTGTTCAGGGAAGGATAGTCCACATCTGCTTTTTCCGTTACCGGCAGGGCATCGATATCGGACCGGAGCAGGAGGGTCTTCCCTGGATGGCTGCCTTTGATCAGGGCAAAAGTCCCGGTAGGAAGACTACCCAGAGGCTGGGGGTCCAGCCCCATCTCTTCCAAAGTTTCCTTGATTTTTTGGGTAGTGGCGAATTCTGTGTGGCCCACTTCTGGATGCTGGTGGAACCAGGTGAATAAGGGCAGGATGGATGCATTTTCCGTGCTCATGGCAAAGCCTCTTTCCTTTTACAGATTCTGTCCATGGGTGATCCGGCGCAGGAACTGTTTCGTGTGCTCTTCCCGGGCGTGGTAGAATACTTCCTCCGGAGTCCCCTGTTCTACGATGGACCCGTGTTCCATGAAGATGACCTTATTGGCTACATCATGGGCGAAACTCATTTCGTGGGTGACCACCACCATGGTGGTCCCTTCCCGGGCCAGCTGTTTCATCACGGCCAGCACTTCGTCGATCAGTTCCGGGTCCAGGGCGGACGTGGGTTCATCGAAGAAGATCACTTCCGGGTTGGCAGCGATGGCTCGGGCAATCCCCACCCGCTGCTGCTGGCCTCCGGAAAGCTGCTTGGGGTAATAGTCGTAGCGACCGGAAAGTCCTACTTTATCCAGGGTTTCCCGGCCGATTTTTTCCGCTTCTTCCTTGGCCATACCCCGGGCGATGATCAGTCCTTCCGTTACATTTTCCAGGGCTGTCTTGTTCCGGAACAGATTGTAATTCTGGAAAACGAAACCAGTGTGGAAGCGGACCTCCCGGATTTCCTGTTTGGTCACCTTGTGGAGGTCCAGGGTCTTGTCATTGAACTGCATGGTCCCCTGGTCGGCGGATTCCAGGAAATTGATGCATCGGAGCAGGGTGGTCTTTCCGCTGCCGGAAGGGCCGATGATGCAGACTACGTCCCCTTTGTCCACTTCCAGGCTGACGCCTTTCAGCACCTGGTTGTCCCCGAATGCCTTATGGATATGATCGATTTTCAGCATGATCTGACTCCTCCTTTTACTGCATATGTTCCAGTTTCCGTTCGCCGATATCTTGGATCTTGGACAGGACCGTGCAGAAGAGCAGGTAGATCACACCCACTTCGCAGTACAGGGCGAAAGGTTCATAGGTACGAGCGGCAATCCGCTGGGCGGCCATGAACATTTCCAGCACCGTCACGTTGGCCGCCAGGGAGGTATCCTTGGTCAAGCCGATAAAGGAATTAAAAAGAGGAGGAAAGGCCGTCTTGAAGGCCTGGGGGATGATGATCCGCCGCATGGTCTGGGAAAAGGTCATCCCTACGCAGTAACCGGCTTCCAGCTGACCCTGGGGGACGGAAAGGATCGCGGCCCGGAGGGTTTCCGAGGTGTAGGCCCCTACGCTGAGGGTGAAGGCGATGATGGCCGAAGGGATGGCGTCGATCTTGATGTTGAGGCTGGGAAGCCCGTAGAAGATAATGTACAGCTGGACCAACAGCGGCGTGCCCCGGATGATCCAGACGTAAAAGCGGGCAACCTGCCGTAAAACAGGGACCCTGGCAATTTGTACCAGGGCGGTAAAAAGTGCCAGGATCAGGCCCAGTCCGAAAGAGACCAGGGTCAATGGAATTGTGACCGTCAGGCCGGGAATCAATAGTCCCGGTATGGATTGGATCAATAGTTCAGCAAGAGAATCTGATATCATAGCGCATCATCCTGTTTCGTCTCGATTATTTATCTACCGTGACGTCCTTGCCAAAATATTTCATGGAAATCTTGGTCAGGGTACCGTCTTTCCGCAGTTCATCCAGGGCCTGGTCGATGGCCTTCATCAGGTCTTCGTTGCCCTTTTTCACAGGGATCCCGCAGGTCACGGCTTTTTCTACCTTGTCCACGGTCTTCAGCGGCGTATCCGGTTTCTGTTTCAGATAGTCAGCCAGTACCACATCCGTATTCACGGTGCCTACCGCCCGGCCGGCCAGGACCAGATCCACGGATTGGGGGAATCCATCCACGCCCACCAGTGTGCCGCCGTACTGTTCCGCTTTCTTCCCCAGGTTGCTGCCCAGGACCTGGGCCACCTTCTGGCCTTTCAGATCTTTGAAGGATTTCAGGGTATCATTGTCCTTCCGGGTGATCAGGACTTCATGGATGTAGATATAGGGCTTGCTGAAGTCGAACTTCTTTTTCCGTTCTTCCGTAATGGCCATCTGGTTGGTCACCGTATCGAAACGGCCCGCATCCAGTCCGGCTACGACGGAATCCCATTTCGTTTCCACGAAGACGGGCTTCACGCCCAGCTTCTTGGCTACGGCTTCCCCGATTTCGATGTCGAACCCGGTGAGTTTCCCATCTTTATCATGGTAGGTGAAAGGCGCATAGGTCCCTTCCGTGGCGATCTTGATCTCTCCGGCCGCTTTGATCCGGGCCAGGGCTCCCTGTTTGGTTCCTTTGGTGGCGCTGTTGCTGCTGCCGCATCCGCTGGTGAGACCTGCTGCCAGGATCACGGATAATGCGGTGACGATGGATTTTTTGAGATTCATGATGTGCTCCCCCTGTCTCGTTTGCCATACTTCAAAAGTATATAAAAACGATGTGAAATATTTTTAAATTTATTATACAAAGTATGGCGAACAAGTCAATGGTTGATTGAATCATCTTTCATAAATTTAATGAATGAACCGTAAAATGAGCCAGATGAAACAATTTTTATTTCCCTTTCAGCAGCCGCCACAGGGTCGTCCGGCTGATGCCCAGCCGTCGGGCCGCTTTCGTCTGGTTGTTGTTTTCCTCCTGGAGGACCTTTCCCACCACCTGCTGGATGATCTGATGGAGGGGCTGGTCCAGATCCAGCTGGGGGCGGGGAAACTGCAGCAGGGAGCGCTGTTCTTCCTGGAGGGCCAGGCGGATGGTCCGGGCTGTGATCCAGGGCGCGTCGGTGGCGAGCACCGCCTTCTGCAGTACCCTCTGGAGCTGTTTCAGGTTCAGCGGCCAGTCATATTGGCACAGGAGAGTGATGGCTTCCGGTTCCATGCCGGCGATATGGGTATCTTTCATATGATTGTGGGACTGGATATACAGCAGAGCATAATTCAGGATCTGGTCTCCTTTATTCCGCAGAGAGGGGAGCAGGACCGTATGGAGCTGGAACCGTTCCAGCAGCTCTTGATGGCGCGGTTCCAGGCTATCTTCTCCAGGGTTCCCTTCCAGGGAAAAATACAACTGGGCTGTGCTTTCGTAGGAGGCGATGCTGAGCTCGTCTAGCAGATATTGGAAACGGCCGTCATCCAGCTGGGCCAGATTCCTGAAAAAAAGGGAAGCATGGGGGAGGAACAGCGGAGAGTGGGAATCGGTGCAGAATTTCCGGATATCATTTTCTTTCAGCAGCAGGACATTGATGGAGTACAAAGGCGCTGTGGCGGGAGTGCTTTTTTCGTGGAGGGTGCGGACCAGGCTGTTGCTGTCCGTCCCGGTTTCTCCGATGAAGCAGCAGTTGAAACCATTGGAAACCAGCTGCAGGGTCCGTTTCCAGGCGCTGGGAGAAAGGAGCTGGAGGATATTGGGCAGCTGCTGGGGCAGGGAGCGGGGGGATGAAGGTTCCAAGAAGGAAAGATAAGGAGGAGCCTGTCGGCCGGCTGTCAGAGAGGACAGGCGTTTCATGCTGAAAAAATAATAGGGAAGCTGGCGGACCTGGAATCGGTTCCCCTGGATTTCCCAAAGTTCATTCTGCCACTGTTTCTGGGTGACGAGCCGTTCTTCTTTTTTCAATGAGGGGATCAGGTGGGTGCAGAACCCTTCTATAGGAGGAGCCGTATGGCTGTCCTTATACAGGAGTTTGCCTCGATGATCGAAATACAGGATGCCTTCCTGCCGGCCCTGACAGTACTGGTGCAGCAGATGGGCATCCACCTGGAAAGCTTCGATATAAGAACAGACTTTGCAGATGTGGCTGAAGGCTTCCCGTACACTGTCGGCACTGGATGTGAGCAGGATGCTCTGGATCCCCAGCTTTTCCGCTTGGATCACGGAAACTGCATCCCCGATGATCAGGGTGTAGCCCTGCTCTTTCAGCTGCAGCACCTTTTCTTTGGCATTATGCCAGGCATTGATGATGAAGATATTGTAGGGGAAATGGAGCAGATCGCACAGGACCCGGGCGGCATTGGCAATGCTCTCATAGGTCAGGATGGCAATCTTCCCTTGGTAGTGTTCCACCAGTTTGATGATGTTCAGCAGGTCGAAATAAGAAATGGGGATCTCGAAGACCGGCAGGTTGGTGTGTTTTTCGATCTCCATTTTGGTCCCGCCCCGGGAAAGGACTGCATCGAACTGGCTCAGGTCATATTTCTGGAGCTTTTTCAGTCCTTCGTAGATGGGGCCAACTTCTACGGTCACATCCAGTTGGGGATATTCTTTGGCTGTCTGGAGCAGGACTTCCTTCAGGCTTTCATAAGGAGCCACCGCTAAAATCTTGAATTTCCGATTCATACCATCACACTCCTGTTCAATATTGTAACAATTTATATAAAAAATTACAATAAAATAATAAAATATAAAAACGTTTCAGATATAAACAATTATCAGAAAAAACAGTGTTGGCGGGAGACTGGATATTGGATACAATAAGACCATCTTAAGGGGGCATGGAAAATGCCGGAGGAGGATAAAAGATGAATGCGGTCATTCATGTAAACAGCAAGGATAATTTGGTGACTTGTCTGCGTCCCATCAAAAAGGGCGAGAAAATCGAATTTGAAGGGAAAACCTATATCGCTTCCAGCGATATCCCTAAGTTCCACAAGATGGCAGTGGAGGATATCCCCAAAGGGGGCTACTGCTATAAATATGGGCAGATCATCGGGGAAGCTCTGGAAGACCTGCATCCTGGTGACTATGTCCATGTGCACAATCTGGCGAGCACCCGCGGCCGTGGGGATTTGAAGGCGTAAGGCATACAGGAGGGACGAACATGAAAATTTTAGGATACAGACGGGAAAATGGAACTTTTGGCGTACGGAACCATCTGCTGATTCTGCCCACTTCTGTGTGTGCAACGGATACCGCTGAAAAGATTGCAGCTCAGGTACCAGGTGCTATTGCGGTACCCAACCAGCATGGCTGCTGCCAGATCGGTTCGGACCAGGAACAGACGGAACGGACCCTGGAAGGCTTCGGGAAGAACGCCAACGTAGGGGCTGTCCTGGTGGTAGGACTGGGCTGCGACGGGATACAGGCCAATGAACTGGCCAAGCGGATCGCTGTGACCGGGAAACCGGTGGAAGCCATCACCATCCAGGGCTGCGGCGGCACCCTGAAAGCCATTGCCAGAGGCGGAGAAATCGCCTGTGCCATGGCAGCCAAACTGTCTACAGAAGTCCGGACGGAAGGGGATATCAGTGAAATCGTCCTGGGCATGGAATGCGGCGGGTCCGACCCCACCAGCGGCCTGGCCTCCAACCCCACTATCGGGTATGTGTCGGATAAACTGGTCTCCCTGGGCGGCAGCAGCATCCTCAGCGAAACCACCGAAGTCATCGGGGCAGAACATATCCTGGCTGAACGGTTCGGCGATCCGGCCCAGCGGGAAAAATTCCTGACCATGGTCCACAATGTGGAAGAACGGGCCCTGAAACTGGGCGAAGACCTGCGTACCGGCCAGCCCACTCCGGGGAACAAGGCCGGCGGCCTGTCCACCATCGAAGAAAAATCCCTGGGCTGCATGTACAAAGCTGGGAACACGGCCCCGTTCCAGGGGGCCCTGGAATATTCCGAATTGCTGCCTCTGGATAAAAAAGGCCTGTATTTCATGGATACTCCCGGCCAGGACATCGATTCCATCACCGGCATGGTCGCCGGCGGGGCGACGGCCATCGTATTCTCTACCGGCCGTGGGACGCCTACCGGCAGCCCCATCGCTCCTGTGATCAAGATCACGGGGAATACGGATACCTTCAACAATATGCCGGACAACATCGACGTGAATGCCGGCAAGATCATCACGGAAGGGGCTACCATCAAAGACCTGGGCGAAGAGACTTTCCAGCTGCTGGTGGAAGTCTGCAATGGGAAACTCACCAAAGCAGAAGCTCTGGGTCATCGGGAATTCGGCATTTACAAAGTCTCCGGTACATTCTGATCAGGAACAGACCGGGCTTTTAGGAGGCAATCATGAAAATTTTGCAGACAGTGAAAAAATGTCCTGGAGGCCTGATGATCGTCCCCCTGCTGTTGGGGGCACTGGTCAATACCCTGGCTCCGCAGTTCTGGGTCATTTTCAAAGGCACCTTTACTACCCATCTCTGGAAAACGGGAGCTATGCCGATCCTGGCCGCTTTCCTGTTTTGCAACGGGACGACCATTGATGTGAAACAGGCCGGGACCACCCTGACCAAAGGGGTCCTGCTTACGGCGGTAAAAGTCCTGGTGGGGATGCTGATCGGGATCGTCATCAGCTATACCTTCGGGGAAGCGGGAATCTTCGGTTTGGCTCCTATTGCCGTCATTGCCGCTATTGCCAACTCCAACGGGGGCCTGTATGCGGCTCTGGCTGGGGAATATGGGGATGCTACGGACGTGGGAGCGGTTTCCGTCCTGTCCATCAACGATGGTCCCTTCTTCACCCTGCTGGCCCTGGGGGCTGCTGGATACGGAGTTCCCATCGAAGTCCTGATCGGCTGCATCATCCCCATCATCGTAGGCTGTATCTTGGGGAACCTGGATCCGGAAATCAAGAAGTTCTGTGAACCGGGTACGACCCTGCTGATCCCTTTCTTTGCTTTCCCTCTGGGGGCCGGGCTGACCCTGACTTCCATCGTAAGCGCAGGTCCTTCCGGGATCCTGCTGGGTGTGGCTTCTACTGCGACTACAGGGATTGCCGGTTATCTGCTGTATAAAGTGATGAAGTACAAACATCCGGAAGTGGGCGCCGCCATCGGCACCACCGCCGGAAATGCAGCCAGTACGCCGGCAGCCGTGGCTGCTGCTGGGGTCATTTCCAAGGCCTTGAGCGATGCGGCTACGGTGCAGGTCTCCGCGGCCATCATCACCACCGCGATCCTGTGTCCGCTGCTGGTTACCTTCCTGCATAAGAAAGAGATGCAGGCCCATCCGGAAAATTACAAGTAAGGACGAGTCAAAGGGCTGTTGCCTGTGCAGCAGCCCTTTTTCTGTTTGCGTATTAGAGGGAAAAACTTTAAAATAGGAAGAAGAGAACGGTAAAGAACAAAGAAAGAGGAGATGACCATGGAGTTATTGATTTTGGCGGATGACCTTACCGGCGCTTTAGATACGGGCATCCAGTTTGTGACAGCCGGGGCCAGCACCCGGGTGGTCCTGGATCCCCATTATGATCTGCGGCAGGTGGATCCGGACGTCCAGGTCCTGGTGGTGGATACGGAATCTCGGCATATCGCCCAGGAAGATGCGGCGGCCCTTGTACGGCATATTGTCCAACAGGCGGTGGGGCTTGCAGTCCCCTGTATCTACAAAAAAACGGATTCGGCGCTCCGGGGCAATGTAGGGGCGGAATTGGGAGCGGCCTTGGAAGCCAGCGGAGCGGACCAGCTGCATTTCATCCCAGCATATCCTAAAACAAAAAGGACTACCAAAAATGGAACCCATTATATCGATGGAATTCCAGTAGGAGAGAGCGTTTTCAGGAACGATCCGTTCAACCCAGTCCTGTGCTCCCGCGTGGCTAATGTCCTTTCAGAAGGCAGCGGACTTCCCATGATATCTGTGAAAAAAGAAGAAATGGCGGGAGATTTTCCGGGAATCCAGATCTATGATGCGGAAACCGATGAGGATATCCTGCGGCGGAGCCGGGAACTCCAGGCTAAGGGGAAACTATTCCTCCTGGCCGGCTGTGCCGGGTTTGCTTCGGTATTGTCGGAACTGATGGACCTTCGCAGCAAACCGGCTGAGACACTGGAGCTGCCCGGTGCCTTCTTGCTGGCCTGCGGCAGCGTGAACCCCATCACACGGGAACAGGTCAAAGAGGCCGTGAATAGCGGCCGTTTCCAGTATTTCCCCATTCCTCCGGAAGAATGTCTGGTCCCTCACTGGTTCACGGCGGAAGAAAAGGGACGGGGCCAGGTACAAGCCTGGGCGGACTGCCTGGCACGGGGCGAAAAGTGCATCCTGGACACCAATGATATCCCCGGCCGCCTTACGGCCTTAGAATATGCCCAGCAGCAGGGGGGGACCCTGGAGGATGTCCAGCGCCAGATCCCCGCTGCCATAGGAGAAGCCCTCCGATCTTTACTGGAAAAGAACGTAGAAGCGACCCTTATGGTGACAGGCGGAGACGTCCTGATGGGATTCATGCAGGAAATGGGGATCTGTGAAATCGAACCGGTCCAGGAACTGTTCACCGGGACCGTCCTGTCCTATGTGCGGATCCAGGGGAAAAAGCAGCCCCTGATTTCCAAATCTGGGGGCTTCGGTACGCCAGATGTCCTGCTCCGGCTGTTAGAAAAACTTCACTGAGAGAAAAGAGGAAACCAAATGGAAAACAAACCGATTGTAGCCATTACCATGGGGGATCCCTTTGGCAATGGCCCTGAAATCACTGTCAAGGCACTCCATGACCCGAAACTGTACGAAACCTGCCGTCCCCTGGTAGTGGGGGATGCTTCCTGCATGGAATATGCCCTGGAGGTGGCCCGGAAAGTCTCCGGGATCGAGCTCCAGCTGCATCCGATCCAGGATGTGAAGGAAGCCGCTTTCCAGTACGGGACCATCGATCTGATCGATCTGGGCCTGGTGAAACCGGAACAGATCCCTCACAACGTAAAAGAGGGGAAACCGGCTCCTTTTGGCATCGGGGCCTGTGCCCTGGGCGGGGAAGCCGCCTTCCAGTACGTGATCAAAGTCATCGATCTGGCCATGAAGAAACAGGTGGACGCCACGGTGACCAATGCCCTGAGCAAGGAAGCCATCAACATGGCCGGTCACCATTATTCTGGCCACACGGAAATCTATGCGGAATACACCCATACGGAACACTATACCATGATGCTGGCCCACGAGAATCTCCGGGTGGTCCATGTATCCACCCATGTTTCCCTCCGGGAAGCCATCGAGCGGGTGAAGAAGCCCCGGGTGCTGGAAGTCATCCGGATCGCCAACGCCGGCTGCAAAGCCCTGGGCATCAAGCAGCCTAAGGTGGCTGTGGCTGGTCTGAACCCCCACTGTGGAGAAGGCGGGCTCTTCGGACGGGAAGAAATCGAAGAGATCCAGCCGGCCATCGATGAAGCCATGGCGGAAGGCATCTGCATCCCCGATAAGAAACCTACCCCGCCGGATACAGTATTCTCTAAGGCACTGGGCGGCTGGTACGATATCGTGGTCTGCATGTACCATGACCAGGGTCATATCCCCCTGAAGGTCAAAGGATTCGTGTACAACCATGAACTGGGCCATTGGGATGCGGTAGCCGGGGTGAACATCACCCTGGGCCTGCCCATCATCCGGGCCAGCGTGGACCATGGAACCGGCTTCGGCCATGCCGGCAACGGCGGAGCCAACGAACTAAGCCTGAAAAACGCCATTTCCTATGCCATCCAGCTGGCCAAGCATCGGGCGTGAGAACGAAAAAGAGGAGCGGTTGTATGTACAACCGTTCCTCTTTTTCATTTCTTATAATTAATGGATGTTCAGAAACTTTATTCTCCTTTTAATTTCCTATAGTAGGAGGCAATACTAATATGCAGAATCCTGCAAATGTCTAAAATCTGATTTTTAGAGGGATGCCCTTGATATTTATCATTTATTTTTTCTAGCAATTGGCGTTCATAATTTTTAACACTTGTTTTCAAGGGCTGCAGGAATACATCATTTGTGAATTGTATTGAAGTTTCAGAATTTGCTTTTAAAATATTTTTGGGAATATGAGATGATGATAAAATAGATCCGTTTTCAAAGGCAATCATGTATTCTATACAATTTTCCAATTCTCGAACATTTCCAGGCCAATCATAAGATTGCAGGATTTGCAAAGTATCTTGTGCAATTCTCTGTATAGCTTTGCCAAGTTTTATATTATATTTGGCAATAAAATATTTGACCAATGCTGGGATATCTTCTTTTCTATCACGTAAAGGGGGAATAGCTAACGGGATTACATTTAGCCGATAATACAAGTCTTCTCGAAACTCTTTATTAGACATCATTTTATTTAGGTCCTTGTTGGTTGCAGCGATAAATCTTACATCTATATGAATTGGATTTATACTTCCAATAGGATCGATTTGCTGTTCGCTTAAGACTCGTAAGAGTTTGGATTGCATATATAGAGGGAGTTCTCCAATTTCATCGAGGAATAGAGTCCCATGATTTGCTAGCAAAAATTTGCCTATTTTACCGCCTTTTCGAGCACCGGTAAAGGCCCCATTTTCATAGCCGAACAATTCACTTTCTAACAAATTTTCTGGTATGGAGGCACAATTGACGGCTACAAATGGGTGGCCTCTTCTTTGACTGTGAGCATGGATGACACGGGCAAATAATTCTTTTCCCGTCCCACTTTCTCCAGTAATCAGTACATTTAAAGGACTTGGAGCAATGATTTCTGTTGTCTTTAAGAGATTGCGTATGGATGGGCTTGCATAAACAATTGCACGTTCGACATTGTTTTCTTCGCTGTCATTTTGTGTTATATCATTTTGGATTTTGGATAACGGATTGATAATGCATAAAACTTTTTGACAATCATCTTCAACAAGATAACTCTGCAACTGTAGAGAGAACTGCACATTATCGATGTTTTTATAGATTTGATCAATTTGATTTTTTTGTTTTTTGACGGTATTTTGGGCAAGCTTGATTATCTCTTTCAATAAGATGCTGTGGACTTTTTTATTGGTGAAATGCAAATAGGCTTTTGCATGAGGATTGATATGTAAAATTCCTTCTTCAATAGAATAAAATAAGATCCCTTCCTGAATGGTATCTACTACAGAAGCAAGTTCTTTTTTGACAGCTAATGTTTTTTCCAGTAATCGATTTTCTTTTGCCTTGCTTGCAATTAAATCTGAAAGATTTTCTAGATATTTTAATAACTGCTTTTGTTTTGCAATTAACGTATCCTGCTGTTCTTTATTAATTGAAGCAATAACGATGACTCCTTCAACAACATCATCAATTAAAATTGGTGTACATATTACAGAATAGTATTGCTTATTCTTATATTGGCTTAAGTTTATAGAGGTCTTAGCATACTGTCGGGTATCAATGGCAATGATTGATTTTTTAGATTGGATTACTTTGAAGGTATAACTATTTTTCCAATGGGGACGGAGCATTCCATTTTCATTGAATACATTAGGTCGTTTATTGTATAGTTCTCCGGTCCATGCAAGCCGCATGAATGGATTGGTATTCAAAATGGTCATCTCTAAATCGATAACAGTGGAAAAATTATCAATCATTTTACCAAGATACTCTTTTAGTTCAATTAGACTCATGGATCTCCCTCTAACAAAATGAAAAAATAGATAATCTTAATATATTATATGTTTTGTATGAAGAATATGTAAAGGCTCAATCGGGATAAAATACTTTTAGATAGACAAAAGACGGCTTGCTTAAAATTACAAAGCAAACCGTCTTTCTATGTATCCTATTTCAATGTATAAACAGAAGGTCTACGGTCCTTAAAAGAAGGCAGTTTCTTTCTTACTTCTGTAACCCGGTCTGTGTCAATGTGAACGGGAATCAGGCATTCTCTTTCATTTCCACAGGAGATGGGGACACCCATTGGATCTACCACAACACTCTCTCCTAAATACGTTTCTCCACATTGATCGCAGGCTAGCAAAAATACCGTGTTTTCAATGGCCCTGGCAGTAATCAATGTTCTGAAATGCAGACTCTTTAAATCTCCTTTAACCCATGCCGTTGGCATGATGATGATATCGGCTCCTTTGGCTGTCTGGTCTCGGGCTACCTCTGGGAACCGAACTTCATAACATACGAACATACCAATTTTACCAAATGGAGTATCAATGGGGTTAAACAGCTTATCTCCAGGTTTGATATTCATGGATTCTTTATAGCCGAAAGCATCATATAAATGGGTTTTCCTGTAAACTCCCACAATTTCTCCCTGATCATTCAGCATAATTGACGTGTTGTAACTGCGTTCATCATCGTTATCTTCAGTTGCTTCGCGCATACCGAAAACCATCCACAGATGATTTGCCTTGGACAGATTTTGCATTGCTTTTACAAAAGGACCATCCAACTTTTGTGCAGAATCCAGGATGATTTTCCGGTCAGTTCCCACAGGATAGTGGGACATAAATACTTCAGGAAAAATCATAAAGTCAGGATGATATAATTCCATAGATTCTTTAACTGCTTGTTCTGCTTTTTTTATGTTATCCATAGGGTCTGGCTTTGCTTCCAATTGGGCCAATACAAATGTACTTTTCATAATAAAATCCTCCTTTTTTCAGGTGAATCTGTTTTTTATTTTTCTTACTGTTTGGGATGAAGGAATTGACAGGAGCAAAACGGATATAAGAATCGAAAGTATCCCTAAAAAGGCTCGCAGGGAGAATGATTCCTGATATACAGTGATTCCAATGAAAATACTAGTTAAAGGTTCGAACGTTGAAAGTAAAGATGCTTTTTGTGCACCGATATATCGTGTTCCTTGCTGAAAGGCCGTTGAAGCCAAAATGCCAGAAGACACGGCTAGTAAAACTATCAAAAACCATCCTTTTGGTGCAAAATGAAAGATAAGTGTTGAAGTCAATTCTCCGATTACCAAAGATTCGGCAGCTCCTAAAATCGAAATCCAGAAATTCAGCTTAAAGGGAGGGAGGCGGATAAGATTACTATTGGCTAAAAACAAGACATAGAGTGCAAAAGTAAGTGCTGATAAAAATGCAAGGATGATTCCCTTTGCATGGATGGAACCATTGACTTGACACAGACAAATAATACCGAACATGCTCAAGATACAGCTGATGAATTCATTCTGAGTGATTCGATGATGGAAAATAAAATGGCTTCCAAATAATACCAAAGATGGGTAGGAAAAATTTATCGTTGTAGACAGACCGGAAGGAAGGTAATGATAAGAACTCCATAATAAGAGGGGAATTGCGCAAAAGAACAGCGAACAAATAACGGCACTTTTTAATTGGCTTTTAGTCAGTAAGATATTTTCTTCATAGCAAAGAAAATGTAAGACTAACATTCCTAAGCTTCCAATAAACAAACGGAAGAATACCAGAGTTACCGGAGTTCCACCATATGAATAGATACTTTTAGAAATAAGCGGGTTGCATCCATACAGAAATGCAGAAATGAAAACCAATAATCCTCCATATTTGGCCATGTTCATTTGCCTTTCTGTCATTACTTGTCAATCCTATAATCCTTTTGCATGGAGTTTCTTCCCGAAGTACAGGCCACATCCCATTAAAACCAGCAATAGGATCCAACTGTAAATATACACAAATAATGGCTTTGTCATGATTAGCGCAATGAAGATGATGGTATATTGCAATTGGTATGTGTAACCCAATGTGCTTGATGAAGTGATATTGGCAGCGGCTGTCGTTTTAAAATCTGGATCAACGACTTTCAACAGCAATAAACCTGTGGCCAAAACACCGCAACATTGGCCAAAAAGCCCTAGGCCTGTTTCAAATTGCCCATCTTTTACAAGAATCTTTTTGGCCAATCCAAAACAGAAATAATACGTGCCAATGGCTACTCCAGCACTTACGACTACTAACGCAATTCCATAGTCGGCAAAAACTGAAAGCCGTGTCGTTGCTAATGCTGCTGTGATCATGTATTCAAGAGTACAGCTGGAAATACGTACTATGACAGGGCGCTCAATTACGGAATTGACCGTTTGGTTGTTTTGGGTGCAAATTCCGAATACGGCACTGAAAATTAAGCAACAAGCAAATAGGGGGAGATTCTTAAAGAAAGGATGGATCATAATCAGCCCATTTCTGATTATGTAGCCAAACAGCACCATGAGTCCGACTAAGAGCAACTGAGAAGCCAATGGGTCTAAAGCCGCTGGGGAACTAACTCCGCGTCCAATACTTGTCCGTTCTTCTGGAGGAATATATCCAGTCATCATTGATTCGGGCATATCCTCCCGCTTCATTTTTATTGAGGTAGTACCTTTTTCAGCTGCTTTATTGATGATAATCATGCCCCAAATAATCCCACAAAGCATGCCTATGGTCCCGAAAGTCGCACCGATATCAGGACCGGCAGGCAGATAACCAGCTTCAGCAAGAATGTCACCGCCTGCAATGGCCATGCCATGACCTCCATAGAATCCCAGGACAGGTAAGATACCAAACCCGAACGGGAGGTTTTTCACAAATAGACCAACCAAAAATGTCAGTGTCAGTCCTACTACGATTTGCATTTGATGGACAGAACCTGCTAGAAAATAAGTTTGGATGGCACTTTTGTTGACTTTGTCCAATTTTAAGCCCATGAAGGAACAAGAAAATATAATGCAGGATAAAATCCCAGGCCATTGCTTGATCAAAGGGGAGTAATTCAAACTAATCGGTAAATATTTCCCACACACCTGGGGGCCTAGGATCATCCCTAAAACACCGCCTATTAAAGCTGCAGGCATATAATATTTTTGCAGGAGTTTTACCTTTTTTCTCAGAAGCGCTCCAATAAAGAGCAATAAGCTGATTTGAGCAAAATCAATCAATGCAGTCGTTAGATTCATAGTTACACCTACCTTCTTTAATAGGAACTGAATACGAGTAATGAAATCAAATTATTACTCGTATCCAGTTAAAGTGCTCCTATTTTTCCAGTTTCTCCTGAATATATTTAGCCATCGCTTCTAAAGCTGTTTCAACGGCGATTTTTCCTTTTTCTGCTGTGGCTTTCGTTGCATCACCTAAAAGACCGGAATCAGTTTGTTTGCAGTAAGGAATATCTTTAATGATGCCCGGGTAATTGTCAGGTTTAAAGGGAGTATTGACGGCTTTTTCCATATGGACCAGTTCCGGATATAAATATAGTAAGACGGAGGTTTGTGCTTCACTGGCGTGTGCATGCGGTTTAGGAGTATCCCAAATACCTAATTGATCTGTAATAACTGGTAAGTATTGCCAAAAACCAACCTGTCCATATTTAATTCCGTATTTTTGTTGTGCATCCCATAGAACTTCTGTCAAAGGAGGCGTATTCCCTAAGTGATTGTTGATTATGAAAAAACGAGAAAAACCGAGTCTGACGAATTCACTGATGATTTGAGCGTAGACCCCTTTTAATAAGTCAGATCCGATACAAATGGTGCCTGGGAAAGAAGTCAATGTTTTTGATTGGCCGATTTCAAGACAAGGGGCAACAATGCCATTTACTCTTTCTGCCAACAATTCAGACATTTTTTTGGCGACTAAGATATCCGCGCCCATGGGGTTATGAGGTCCGTATACTTCGCATGCGCCTGAGGGAATGATAACGGTCTTTGCGCTTTTCCTTCTTTCATCAAATTCGGTCCAAGACATTTCGTTAACGTAATAAGTCATTCAAATCAACTCCTTTCATTATTTAAAAATTTTTCTTGCAAATTTAATGCCAATTAAAAAATAAAGATAAAATATAATAAAATGTAAAAATAAAAGAAAAATAGAGAATAAATGCCAAAATATGGTGAAAAATAGAAATGAAAAGCAAAATAAACGATTTTGGCAAGATATATGAAATTAGTTACCAGATATTATCAAATATAAAAATAGAACGGCAAGGAAATTATCAAATTTGATAATTTCCTTGCCGTTCTATTTTGTTTTAAATGAAATAGGCCTTTGAAGATTCAATGAAATATCAAAAATGATAATATACTAATCTGTTTATTGAAATAAATCAAGTCGAGGATTATTCATTTTTCTCCTTACGGCGTCTGAGTCTTATGGGGCAATCATCAGTGTTTCCTTGCTATAGGGATCAATGATTTCAGCAGTCCATATGCTCCTCCTTCTCATGGCTTTTATAATGTCCGTCCTTTTGAAAGCCATATTGGGTTCATCCGACTGATGGGGCGTTTTGGGAAGTTGAAGAGTTCAATGGATTGACCATGAAGGAGGCGTTGATTGCCCATACTATATCGGTAACTTGATTGTCTGCATTGTAGGGTTCATTGTATTGTATATATTGTTTAAAATGACATTTTTCCCTGGAATTTGAGACCTGAGGTAAAAAATGCGTGAATAAGGTGGAATAAGTTCAGAGAAATATCCTTATGGAAGGTAGCTATGGGAAGATTCTTTTCACAGCTGCCGTTAACAGCAAAAAAGAAGCGGAAAAGGGAACCAGTAAAATATAAGTAAAGACAAGATTCAAATAATTGTAAAGAATGAACAAAAAAATGGATTGAATACAAAATACTTTAAGAATATAGGGAATTGATTGACAATTTAAGAGAAGTGGCTATATTATAAAGGCGTAGAGTTTTTCTGGTATCTGGTATATCAGATACCAGAAAAACCAACAAATTCCGCTTTCTTTTTCAGCTGTCTCGGTTTATTATTAAGAACAAGGTGGGACTTTTTTTAATCCCAACAACTGGTATATCAGATACCAGAATCTAGACCTTGCAAAGGAGCCGGAAATCATGAACGATAATAAATCGATTGTCCAGACAGCTTCTCTCCGTGACCAGGTTACGGACATCATCCGTCAAATGATTCTGAGCGGGGAATTGAAAAGTGGAGATAAGATCAGTGAAAGACAGATCAGTACAATGCTGCAAGTAAGCACGACACCTGTAAAAGAGGCTTTCCGTGTTTTGCAGAGTGAAGGATTGATTATCACCATTCAACGAAAAGGTACTTTTGTTGCTGAAAACCTGGATTTGACAGCTGTGCAATTTACTTATCTCCGCAGTGCCATTGATGGAGTCGCTGCCTATTTTGCGGCTAAGAATGCAACAGAATCACAGATTGCGACAATGCAGAAGTATCTGGATGAAGCTCAGAAAATTATCGAAGGGCATGGCGAAATCGAAAAGTTAAGTGAGGTGAATGAAAAGTTCCATCAGTTAATTCGCGATGCAGCTGGTTTTGTTATGGTACAAAACTTAGGAAAGAATATGCAGATCATTGATTCTGCCATCAGAAGGAGGGTAAATATTCAGGACTATAAAGGCATTTTACGGAGACAGGCAGAGCATCAGGAAATTTTGGACTGCATAGCCAAAAGAGATCCTGAAGGGGCAGAAAAGGCAATCATCAAAAATATCCGGGAGGGAATCAAATTTATCGATTTCAATTCAAAAATTAATTTGTAGTGGTTGCAAAATAAGCGTAAACACTCGACCCATAATTATACAAAAAAGGAGGGACGCATAATTATGGCAAAATATCGGGACGTCATAGGTGGCTGCCTGTTTTTTATATTTGCAGCAGCTTATTATAATATGGCACTGGGCATTCGGCAGTTTTCAGCGGGAAGCGGTATGGTGGACTCGCAGTTTATGCCCAAAGTATATGCCATTCTATTGATGGTATTAAGTGCCATCCAGGTGCTGCAAGGTGTACATCATGTTAAAAAGAGAGAAGCCGAAGCAGATGAGGGAAGTGGATTGACGGTTAAAGATCAAATCATCTCTTTCATTACCAGTTTTCTCTTATTGATCATTTATGTGGCACTGTTGGATTCTGTTGGATTCGTGATCATGTCTGCACTTTTTATTATTTGCATGACGATCCTGCTGTCAACAAAAGAACAGCGGTCCAAGAAAAACTTGCTGAAACTCATTTTGATTTCCGTAGCTTTTTCTGTAATCGTTTTTATGATTTTCGTGGATGGCTTCGGGCTGACACTGCCTGAAGGAATTTTAAGCTAGAAAGGGGGCCTGGATATGCTTGCTGAAGGATTGGCTTCAGTTTTAATGAATCCCATTTGTATTGTTTGGGTATTCATCGGAACTTTGGTAGGTATCATTTTCGGCTGTATCCCTGGTCTGACAGCCACCATGGCCATCGCCATGTTTCTACCGGTAACCTATAATATGGCGGCCACACAAGGGATTTCAGTCCTTATGGCATTATATATCGGAGGGATTTCAGGAGGCCTGATTTCGGCTATCTTGCTGAATATCCCAGGGACACCGGCTTCCATTGCTACCTGTTTGGATGGGCATCCACTGGCGGCAAAAGGACAGGCAGGAAAAGCCCTGGGTGTTGGGATTGTCTTTTCTTTCCTGGGGACCATGATCAGTCTTCTGGCGTTGGTGTTGATTTCTCCTCCGCTGGCGAGTATTGCCATCAAGTTCGGGCCTTTTGAGTATTTTTCCATTACGATTTTCTCTTTGACGCTGATCATCACCCTTTCCAGTCAGAATCTTGTGAAAGGGATTATGACGGGTATCCTTGGGTTGGTATTTGCAACAGTTGGCCTGGCACCTGTGGACAGTGTACAGAGATTTACTTTTGGCAATCCGAATCTGAACAACGGATTTGATATCCTGACAGTGCTGGTTGGCGTCTTTGCCATTTCGGAAATCATTCTGGCTGCAGAAACGGCTCATGCCAAAAAGAAGGATGAAGGGACAGTACTGACTGATTTTACGATCCATGGCTTCGGCTTCTCTCTTGTGGAATTCAAAACTCAAATTGTCAATATGCTCCGGTCTTCCTTTATTGGTATTTTGTTAGGAATCCTGCCTGGTATCGGTAGTGGGACTTCCAATATGCTGTCCTATTCTGTGGCGAAAAGCCAGTCAAAACATCCTGAAAAGTTTGGGACCGGGATCATCGATGGGATTGTTGCTTCAGAAACTGCCAACAATGCTACCATTGGCGGGACAATCATCCCTCTGCTGACCTTAGGGATTCCCGGGGATTCCACGTCTGCCCTTCTGTTGGGGGCTCTGATCATGAAGGGTGTGCAGCCTGGACCGTTGATCTTTGAACAGAATGGACAAGTCGTGTATGCAATTTATGCTGCCATGGCACTGGCTTCTGTATGCATGCTGGGCATTATGTTCTTTGGACTGAGAGGATTTGTGCGGATTCTGAAAATTCCTGGATATCTGCTGCTTCCACTGGTTTTCGTTCTCTGCACGGTAGGGGCGTATGGTATCAACAATCAATTGTTTGACTGCTACAGCCTGCTTTTCTTTGGCTTTGTCGGGTATCTCCTAGAAAAAGGCAAGTATCCGATGACACCGCTGATTTTGGGATTTGTACTGGGAAATATCATGGAACTGAATCTGCGGCGGTCTCTGTCCTATTCCATGGGGGATTTCAGTGTGTTCTTTACCCGTCCGATGTCCTGTACTTTCCTTGTGCTGGCAGCAGTTTCCATTATCGTTAATTTGTATGTGGTGTATCGGGGACGGAAGAAAGAAGCGCAAGAAGCAAAGTAAGGGTTTGTTGCAAAGTAGCGAATGGCTATCGGCATTGAAATATGTTTTTGGGAAAATGAGAGGAGGATTACGATGCATTTCGGAAAGAAACTCGTAACGACAGCACTGACGGCAGTATTGGCGGTGACCCTGGCAGGGTGTGGCGGTGGGAATAAACCTGCGGCTAAAAAAGGCGATGTGAAATGGCCGAAAAAACCGATTACCTTTGTCGTTCCCTGGAGCGCAGGCGGTGATACGGACTTCTTCACCCGTACCCTTTCCAAATATCTGAGCAAAGAATTGGGACAGACCATTAACGTAGTTAACACCGTCGGTGGCGGCGGATCGGTTGCATCTAATAAAGTGAAAGATTCCAAACCGGACGGGTCCACCTTCCTTTGCTTCGATACGGCATTGGCCTTGAACCATTCTTGTGGGATTGCCAATTTCGGTTACGATGCATTCTCTCCCGTTGCTATGATGGGCAAGAATACGGGCGAATATGTGGTGGTCCGCAGTGATTTCCCGGCCAATACTTTGGCGGAATTGATCAAATACACCCAGGAACACCCCAATGAAGTCAAACTGGCTGCCAATACAGGGGCAACTTCCTATTACGTAGCCGTGAAACTGCAGGAATTGGGCGCTAAATTCAATGTTGTGAATGGCGGCAGCTCTTCTGTCCGGGTGGCTTCCCTGTTAGGGAAACACATCGATGTTTCCACCCATACCATGGGGGTCATCAAACAATATCTGCCCAAGACGGGGAATGGTTCTTTGAAGATCCTGGCTTGCCTGGCTCCTACTCGTTCTGAAGCATTCCCGGATATTCCCACGGCCAAAGAACAGGGAGTGGATCTCTCTTATGACATGACCTACAATATCCTGGCTCCTAAAGGAACGGATCCGGCTATCGTTGCCAAACTGAGCAAAGCAGTGGGCAAAGTCATCAACGAAAATCCGGACTACGCAAAAGATATCATGGCTGGGTACAGCGCGAAACCGTTCTATCAGGATACGGAAGAAACCATCAAGACCTTAAAGGCTGAAGATGATCTGTATATGAAGTATTCTGATGTATTCAAGAAAGGAATCAAATAACAGAAAATCAGCCAAAGATAGCAGCGTTATAGGTTATCTGATGACGCTGCTATCTTTCTAGGAAGCAAAAAGAGGTGCAAGATATGGAGAAAGAATGGTTTTTAAAAGGTGCCGATCGGCTGGAACAGGTCTATTTTTCTCCGATTCGGCAAGTGGGAGAAAAGGCCAATGCCCTGGCTAAAGCAGGACACCCTGTCATTAAGTTTTCCATCGGTGAACCGGATTTCAATACACCTGAACCAATCAAGGCAGCAACGATCCAGGCTATCAAAGAAAACAAGACCCATTATGCATCCAATCGGGGCTTGCTTGAACTGCGGCAATGTATTGCCCAAAAATTAAAGGAAAATAATCATCTTGAATATGATCCGGAAACTGAAATCCTGGTCACTTCCGGAGGCGCGGAAGTCATCAATGATGCTTTCCTGGCGGTCTTAAATCCAGGAGATGAAGTGATTGTATTCACTCCAGCCTTTATGAATTATGAAAACCTGATCCATTTATGCGGAGCGAAAATGGTAGATGTTCCTTTAAAGGAAGAAAATGGTTTCCAGATCGATCCAGAGGCTGTGAAAGCAAAAATCACTGACCGTACCCGGATGATTGTATTGAACAATCCATCAAATCCTTTGGGCATCGTCTTTAAAGAAGAAGTGTTAGCAGAAATTGCTAAAATCGCGGTTCAGTACAACCTCCTTGTATTTACGGATGAAATGTATAATGAAATCCTGTATGATGGGGTCGTTTGCCGTTCTATTGCCTCATTCCCTGATATGAAAATCCGGACCATCACGATGAATGGGTTCTCCAAGACATACGCCATGACCGGATGGCGGGTTGGCTATGTGGCTGCTGACAGCCGGGTCATCTCCAACATCTTGAAAGTCCATCAGTATGCTACGACTTGCTCTCCTACCTTTATCCAATACGGACTGGCAGCGGCAATGAATTTGCCAGAAACCGTTTCAGAAGTGAAAAAAATGGTCCAGGTATTCGACCATCGCCGTAAGCTGGTCATGGCGGGATTGGATAAAATCGGGAAACTGACCTATATCGTACCGGAAGGCGCATTCTATATTTTCGTGAATGTCAGCCAGACGGGCATGGATGGGGATGAATTTGCTTCAAAACTCTTAAATGAATATTATGTAGCAACTGTTCCAGGAACAAAACTAGGTGATTGGTGCAAAGATTATATCCGCATTTCTTATGCAACCAGTGATCAAAACCTGGAAGAGGGACTGGATCGAATGGATCGGTTCGTCAATCATAAATGATTTCAGAAAAGACGTTTTGATCCATCTGTAACTATGATAAGAATGAGCACTTTCGGATATGAAAACAATTCTACCTGAGAGTTGTTCCATCCTACGATCCATTGAACCCTTACAGGATTGAAAGTGCTCATCTCTTTTTTAATGTATTTATTAGGTTGTACAAATCCATCTTGGAAAAGAAAGCGGCTAATAAAGCGGGGACAGTCAGCGCTCGGATAGAAAAATAAACTTCTGGTGTAATTCCGGGCAGATTAAAATCGAAAATAATAGTCTGTTATGGTATTGGCTATGAAAATATAAATCCATATAGGAGGCTTGACAATGGGTAAGAAATTTACGGTACACATTAATGAGAAATTCTGTAAACAATGCGGTATCTGTTCTGCTCTGTGTCCGAAACATGTACTGGAACAGAAAGTAGGGGCCTATCCTGTAGTGGCGCGGCCGGACGATTGCATCGGCTGTAAGTTATGTGCCATGCGCTGCCCTGATTTTGCGATAGAAGTGGAGGCTGAATGATGGCTAAGATCAAGAAACAATTCATGGAAGGGAATACGGCTATGGTTGCCGGAGCAATTGCTGCCGGGGCACGGTTCTTTGCAGGATATCCGATTTCTCCCAGTTCTGAAGTCGCTAAAGGAGCAGCGGCTGAACTGCCCAAACATGGCGGGATTTACATCCAGATGGAAGATGAACTCAGTTCCATGGCTGCGTTGTGTGGGGCTTCCCTGGCAGGGAAAAAGGCTTTTACCGCTACCAGCGGACCGGGCTTTTCTCTGATGCAGGAAAATCTTGGCCTGGCCATTATGTCCGAACTGCCCTGTGTCCTCTATGATGTGCAGAGAAGCGGGCCTTCCACCGGTGCGGCAACGAAACCGGCCCAGGGAGATCTGATGCAGGCCAGATACGGAACTCATGGGGACCACAGCATCATCGCCATCAGTCCATCTTCTGTGCAGGATTGCTATGATCTGAGTATTACGGCCTTCAACCTTGCAGAAAAATATCGTACGCCGGTCATCTTCCTGGCGGATGAAGTCATCGGCCATCTGCGGGAAACTTTGGTCATGAGAGAACCGGAACCGGGTGAGATTATCAATCGGAAGAGACCGGAAACCAAGGATCAGGCTGAATTTCATCCCTACGACTACAGCAGCACGGAAGTGGCACCCATGGTTCCCGTAGGAGATCCTGATCTTCTTATGCGTACAACCGGTTCCACCCACGATGAAAAAGGGGAATTCCGTCCCACTCCGGAAAATATCAACCGGGTGACCCATTTCCTGATGGATAAGATCGAAAAACATGCGGATGATATCGATATCGTGCGTAAGTATCAGATGGAAGATGCAGACGTTGTCCTGATCTCTTTTGGCTGCTCTGTGAGACCTTCTCTGAATGTCATCGAGATTCTCCGGAAAAAAGGCATCAAGGCCGGTCTCCTGCAGCTGGTCACCGTATGGCCTATGCCGGAAAAAGCGATCCGGGAGGCTCTGAAGCAGGCCAAGACTGCCATTGTTGTTGAACTGAACATGGGACAGCTGGCAGGGGAAGTCCGGAAGTACAATGATTATGGATGCAAAGTCCTCCAGGCCAACCGCACGGATGGACTCCTGATTACCCCGCAGCAGATTGTGGATGTTTATGAGGAGAGTGCAAAATGAAATCATACAAGGACTATATGCTGTATTATAAATTACCTCATACCTGGTGTGCAGGCTGCAGCCACGGGATTGTGCTCC
>Ga0129307_1000684_pt1 | contig 47968 bp, 40 predicted proteins | sample P1105metagenome_FD_94437 | JGI IMG/M metagenome (GOLD analysis project Ga0129307, IMG submission 94437) | Capybara group fecal microbial communities from Wisconsin, USA - P1105 metagenome | ecosystem: Host-associated > Mammals > Digestive system > Large intestine > Fecal | place: USA: Wisconsin...
TTATATCAAGGGCGCTCGGAAAGCGCCCCTACAAATCGGCTATTTTACGTTGAATTATGTAGGGGCGAGTTCCGCTCGCCCGCATATTTTAGAAAAACATCAGCTTTTTTGACACTCTGAGGGGCTGCCCTTGGCGGCCCTTTTTATGCATCCTCAAATCAGACAGCCTGCTCTGCAAAAAAATCCCCGGATCAACGATATATCATTGACACGAAAATAAATTTATGCTAAAATATATAGTGAGGCAGTTTATATCAAAATACTGCAATTTCAATAAATCTGCCCCGATCCATTTGTACAATCATACGAAGTTTCGCTCAGCGAGTAAAAAAGTGCCCCGTTTTAAGCATTTATTTATAAGGGGGATTATTATCCGAAAGAAGATGCGGTCTTTGGAGGGAAGTGATAGCCTTGATCGAGCATGAAACTTGCGAAAATATCATACAGACATACTACAAAGAGATCTACAGCTACTGCTTCGCAAAGCTCAGTTATAAGCAACATCCCGCCGAGGATTGTACTCAGGAGGTCTTCGTTATATTTTTCTCAAAGCATGAGAAACTCAGCAGTACCGATAATATAAGGCTATGGCTTTATCGTACCGCCGATAACGTGATGAAGGCTTATATCCGTAAGAATTTCGGCCATGAAGTCAGTATCGAGGATAACCCCGAGGTGTATAATATCCCCGCTGAAAGCAGCTTCCCCGATGATTCGGCTGAAGATCCTTTTGAGGTGCTTACAGAGGATGAAAAGAAGCTCCTCGAAGCATACTATGACACCGATTACGGACAGCGAAGCGCCGCTGCAAAGAAAATGGGCATTTCTCTTGCAGCCATGTATCAGAGAGTACATAAGATCAAAAAGAAACTGAGAAAAGATCATGATAACTGATGATGCGCCGTCCCTTCGGCCGCCGTCGGTTAATACACATAGTGTGAGAGCGGCTGAGGTAATGCACTGCCGCAGCTGCATCGTATGGAAAAGGAGTGATGTTCGGATGAAAGACACAGATAGTATTATTCCGAATGAACTGTCTGATGAGGTAATGCTCAGCGACCTTCAGCAAATGCTGGATGAAGAGCTTGCTAAACCTGAAAACGAGAGGGATCTGGATGCTGTTCGTGATATCACAGCTGCTATAGTTGAGCTTTCGGATGTGAAGTTACCTTCACCGCCGTCAGTTGACGATATCATGAATAAGGCCGCAGAAAAGAAGAGAAAGAAGATCGGACATATAAGAAGATGGGTAACTGCACTGAGTGCCTGCTTCGTGGCCGGTATCGCTCTCAACTGCTACACCCTCGCAACCTATGGCGAAAATATTATTGAGGCTGTCCTGAGAAGAACAAGGAGCGGATTTACTATCGACCTCTCCCGTATGCCTCACAATGACGAAAGGGAGCCTGTAAAGCCTCCCGTGGATGACCCGAAACCAACAGGTACTGCATGGTATGATCCGCTTCTGCCATGGCTCTCGATAACCACTGAAACAACGGCTGCTCCTGTGACTACCGAGACCACACCGGACAATAGCGGAGGCACTGCTCCGAATAAAATGGTGGATTATATCGCAGACAGTATCATAGAGGGATGCAGCGAACACGGAATCGTTCCGTTTGTGCCCTCTGAACTTCCATCGGAAATGGCTTATAACGGATTCTTTGAACTGAAGGAATCCCACTACGAAGCCATGGAGGATTCCGAGGATATGGACTTTGTCTTCGATAACGGAAACAGACAGCTTTTCAAGATAACACTTGAGAAGTACAAGTCCGAGAAGGATCTTCCCGAGGTGCTTATCCCCAGTGATAATACAGATTATCTCGAAGGAGAGGAGAGAGGTACTCATGTATATGCCTTCCCTAACCGAAACAGGGTAACGGCAGTATTCGTGCATGAGAATATCACCTACACTATCACAGGATACAACATTTCCGCTGACGCCATAATGAAGCTGGCTTACAGCTTCGTACCGTCCGACCCGGACATTAAGTGAGGGCAGCGGAATGAGATGGAAATTATTTACGGCAGCAGCTCTCGGAGCTGTGCTGATGTGCGCTCCCACGGGAGGGAACGTCTATGCAGCGGATTATACCGTTTATGAGGAGTATGAAAAGGCAATAGGCCTTATTGAGAAGTGTACGCTGACCTGTAATGCAACAGAGGACGGTGTTATATATATAACGGCAAAAACTCAGGTTTCTTCCGCAATGGAGGAAGTCGGATACAAGAATATAACCATACAGCACAGCGATGACGGTGAGAACTGGACCGATGAGCAAGTGCTCAGCGACCTGACTAAAAGCAATGTGAGATACTACAATATCAACAATCTCAAAGTCAAGGTCAATGGAACAGGCTATTACCGTGTGGTATGTGTCCATTACGCAAAGGGCGTACCTTTCGGAGAGGATGCGACACAGATACAGACTGCTATCAATACCTCAGCCGCTTCGTATCTGAAACCGCCTTCAACACCTGTTACTACGGCAAAGGCAACAACTTCTTCATCAACAACGTCCGCAAGGACAACTGCCACATCTGCAAAGAATACGTCATCAACGACACGTTCGGGAAGCAGCACGGCAGCAGCTTCGGGCAGTGCAGCAAGCACAACTTCCGCCGCAGCAACTACGGCTAAAAGCGGCAGCTCAGGAAGTCAGGCGCCGAAAACAGATTCACCTTCAACAGGTTCAAAAGCTCCGCTGGGAGCAGCAGTAATGCTGATAGGCTCAGGTGCGGCAGCTTGGACTATGAGAAGAAAAGAGCAATAATAATAAAAGCCATAATATCCGTGCGGATGTTATGGCTTTTAAAAAAAGGGGGCAGTAATATCAGAACAAATATCAAGTTTTTTGACAAGCTGAAGGGCGGACAATGTCCGCCCTGAATTATTTATCGCAGGAGATATAATCGAACCAATCGGGATTGAATATCTTGTTGCCTTTCTGCGGAATGAATTCCACGAAAGGGAAGCCCCTTGATTCGATGAACGCAATGGCATCGTCAAGCCTTTCGTAGGTGTAGTATTCGTCCTTGCCTGAGTCCATAGCGCCGTATTCAAAGTCATAGGTGCAGATATAGATAAGGTATAAAAAGCCCTTTTTCTGGATTCCGCAGTCTCTGCCTGTTTTGTCGCCGTATTCCCTGTAACCTATCTGTTTGCCGCTTTCGATCAGGTTTATCTGTTTTTCGTATTTCATATTTTCACTCCCTGCTTGTATTCTTACATATATTATACTTTTTATGGCATTGTGTGTCAATAACAAAAAGGCGAACCCGAATGATTCGGGCTCGCTTTTTATCAGAATAAAACATTCTCGATTCGATAGAGTGTACTTCCAAGCATAACAGTAAGCATCATAGTTATACCGCTCTGTAAAACTACTTTATATTTTGCGCCGTAAACCTGTACAAGATTACTTGATGCAACGATTTCCTCAGGTTTCAATTCTCTTGTACCAAAAATTTTTTGTTTTTGCAAACCGATAATACCCAAAGTACAAATATCTGCACTTTGAACATCCTCATGTGAAAAAGAGAATATTGTTCCATCAGGATATTCAAGTTCTATAATTTTACTTCCTGTATCGTCATCTTCTACATATATTTGAGTTCCTACAGGAAAATGTGAACTTGCAGCATAGCCAGCGAATGCGGCTTTCCTTGCTTTTTTCTCAGCTCTTTCAGCTCTGTGAGCATTAGATGCATTTATAATTGAGCTTGTAGCAGAACCAAGTGCGTTTATAGCATCGTTAGATTCAGTAGCGTCTTTAACGGATGCCTTTATCGACTCTAAAGCGTTACTCGCTTTAGTTGAATCTGTTGCATCTTTAATAGCGTTTTTTGCAGAATCTAACATATTTAATGCTTTTTCTTTGTCAAAATCAAATAATCCCATAAAGTAACCTCACTTTCGTAAAAATGTATAAATATCGTTTTGATAATATAATAATATCATACATTTTTACAAAAGTCAATGACGGGAATATGAATGTTTTGCAAAAACATTATAAACTTAATTTGCGCAATTGTTTTAGTAAACAAAAAGGCGAACCCGAATAATTCGAGTTCGCCTTAATATTTATAATTCCGAATTCCGCATTCCGCATTCCGAATTATTAATGATTCGCAAGCGAATCATTAATACATTCCGCCGGCAGGCATTGCAGGAGCAGCAGGAGCGTCTTCCTTGATGTCAGCAACAAGGCTCTCTGTTGTAAGAACCATTGAAGCAACGGAAGCAGCGTTCTGGAGTGCGCTTCTTGTAACCTTAGTAGGATCAACGATACCTGCAGGGATCATGTCTGTGTAAACCTCGTTGTATGCATCGAAGCCGTAGCCTACCTTGCGTGAACGGATGATCTTGTCAACGATAACGCTTCCTTCAAGACCTGCGTTCTCAGCGATCTGACGTACAGGAGCTTCGAGAGCCTTGAGGATGATCTTAGCGCCTGTCTTCTCGTCGCCTTCCAGTGTAGGAACGAGCTTGTTAACAGCAGGGATAGCATTTACGAATGCTGTACCGCCGCCTGCTACGATACCCTCTTCAACAGCAGCCTTTGTAGCAGCGAGAGCGTCCTCGATACGGAGCTTCTTTTCCTTCATTTCGATCTCGGTAGCAGCACCGACCTTGATAACAGCAACACCGCCTGCAAGCTTAGCAAGTCTCTCCTGGAGCTTCTCACGGTCGAAGTCAGAAGTTGTATTCTCGATAGCGGCTCTGATCTGAGCAACTCTTGACTTGATAGCTTCCTTGTCGCCTGCGCCGTCAACGATGATAGTGTTCTCCTTCTGGATAACTATCTGCTTAGCCTGACCGAGCTGTGAAAGCTGAGTCTCGCTGAGTTCAAGGCCGAGTTCGGATGAGATGACCTCACCGCCTGTGAGAACTGCGATATCCTTCAGCATTTCCTTACGTCTGTCACCGAAGCCTGGAGCCTTAACAGCAGCAACCTTGAATGTGCCACGGAGGTTGTTGAGGATGATAGTTGTAAGAGCCTCGCCCTCAACGTCTTCAGCAATGATAACGAGCTTCTTGCCCATCTTTACGATCTGCTCGAGAAGCGGGAGGATCTCCTGGATAGATGAGATCTTCTTGTCTGTGATAAGAACGTAAGCGTCATCGTAAACAGCTTCCATCTTGTCAGCATCTGTAACCATATAAGGTGAGATGTAGCCTCTGTCGAACTGCATACCCTCAACTACTTCGCTGTAAGTCTCGGCAGTCTTGCTTTCTTCGATAGTGATAACTCCGTCAGAAGTTACCTTTTCCATAGCCTCAGCGATGAGCTTACCAACGTTCTCGTCAGCAGAAGAAACAGTACCTACTCTTGCAATATCCTCGCTGCCCTGAACAGCCTTTGAGTTGTCAACGATAGCCTTTACAGCAGCGTCAACAGCCTTTGCGATACCCTTCTTGAGGACCATCGGGTTAGCGCCTGCTGCGATATTCTTCATACCCTCACGAACGATAGTCTGAGCGAGGAGAGTAGCAGTAGTTGTACCGTCACCGGCAGCATCGTTAGTCTTTGTAGCGACTTCCTTGACGAGCTGAGCGCCCATGTTCTCGAAAGCGTCCTCAAGCTCGATATCCTTAGCGATAGTAACACCGTCGTTAGTGATGAGGGGAGCTCCGAACTTCTTGTCGAGGACAACGTTTCTGCCCTTAGGACCCATTGTTATTCTTACTGTATCAGCAAGCTTGTCGATACCTGCCTGAAGTGCTTTTCTTGCGTCTTCGCCGTACTTTATATCCTTAGCCATGATAAAATCTCCTTTGAATCAATTCTTAACTCGTAATGCGTACTGCGTAATTAAATGTGTTCGCATACGCTCACGAATTTTAATATTTAGATACATCGCCGTAAGGCGATACCATAATTACGAATTCCGAATTATGAATTACGCATTATTTAACGATTGCGAGTATGTCTTCCATTCTTACGATGATATACTCCTCACCGTCGAGCTTAACGTTAGTACCTGAGTACTTGGAAATGAGGACCTTATCGCCCTTCTTTACTTCCATCTTAACATCTGATGTGCCGGGGCCTACCTCGATTACCTCAGCGAATTCGGGCTTTTCCTTAGCGGAGCCTGTGAGGATGATGCCGCTCTGAGTGGTCTCCTCAGCTTCAGCCATTTTTACGACAACTCTGTCCTGTAATGGTTTGATAGTCATAATATATACCTCCTGAATAATAATAATAATAAACGAAAATGATTTTTAGCACTCTCTTTCTTTGAGTGCTAACTATATTTTACCATCTTTTTAAGATAAATCAAGTCTATTCTTGAAACTTTCACAAACTTTGGCGATATGCACAGTTTAAATGCAAAATGTTGAAATGTTGAACGGAATGTTGAAGAATTGATCATCTTATGTTGTCGTGGTCAGCTCTTTATATTATTATGCAGTCCGTTTTTAGTGAAGAACAGCTGCCTGATAAAAACGGAGCAATATAATAGTATTTGTATTACGGGCACTCCTGAAAAGGCTATTGATGTCTATACCCATTGACAAATATATATCAAATTTCCTTAATGTATATACCACTTAGGGTCAGAAATGCCGAAAAACCGTTGTTGCATAATGCTAACCGCAATTTATGCATATTTTTCCGTAATATTGCTATTCCGAAAAAATCCGCCGTTTTTCGGGAAACTGCTATTGACACGTTGACAAAAATCAGATATAATAGTATTTGAGGAACATTCGGCTTTTGCCGACAGTTTCAATGCCGTTTCCGGCTCTTTCTAAGTTAATATTATTAGGAGGTATTATAAAATGTCATTAACAAAGAACCCTAACGTTTTAAAGTGGGTAGAAGAGATGGTTGCTCTCTGTAAGCCCGATAAGGTAGTATGGATCGATGGTTCAAAGGAACAGATCGATGCTCTTACAGAAGAAGTTACTTCTCTCCCTGACGACAGCTGGGACAAAATGTACAAGCTCAATCAGGAAAAGTATCCTAACTGCCTCTACCACAGAACACGTGCTAACGACGTTGCCCGTGTTGAGGACAGAACATTCATCTGCTCAAAGGAAAAGTCAGGCGCAGGCCCAACAAACAACTGGATGGCTCCTGATGAGATGAAGGCTCTCCTTACACCTATGTACGACGGCGTTATGAAGGGCAGAACTATGTATGTTATCCCTTACTCAATGGGTCCTATCGGTTCTCCTCTTGCTAAGGTAGGTGTAGAGGTTACTGACTCTATCTACGTTGTTCTCAACATGAACATCATGACAAGAATGGGTAAGCAGGCATTCGAGAATCTCGGTGATACTTCCGACGATTTCGTAAGAGGTCTCCACTCAAAGGCTGACGTTGATCCTGAGAAGAGATACATCGTTCAGTTCCCGGAGGAAAATACAATCTGGTCAATCAACTCTGCTTACGGCGGAAACGTTCTCCTCGGCAAGAAGTGCTTCGCACTCCGTATCGCTTCATTCCAGGGTAAGAACGAGGCTTGGATGGCTGAGCATATGCTCATCCTCGGCGTTAAGAAGCCAAACGGCGATGTTAAGTACATCACAGCTGCATTCCCATCAGCTTGCGGTAAGACAAACCTGGCTATGCTCATCCCACCGGAGGGATACAAGAAGGACGGCTATGAAGTATTCACAGTCGGCGACGATATCGCTTGGATGAAGCCCGGCAAGGACGGCAGACTCTACGCTATCAACCCTGAGAACGGTTTCTTCGGTGTTGCTCCCGGAACAAACGCTAAGTCAAACTACAACGCTCTCGCTTGCACAAAGGAAGGCGCTATCTTCACAAACGTTGCTCTCGACAACAGCGACAATACTCCTTGGTGGGAGAAGCTTACTGAGAATCCTCCAAAGGATGCTACAGAGTGGAAGGGCGAGAAGGTAGACGGCGAAGCTTACACAGCTGCAGGCAACAAGCTTGCACATCCAAACTCAAGATTCACAGCTCCTGCAAAGAACTGCCCATGCATCTCACCTGAGTTCAACAATCCTGAGGGCGTTCCTGTATCAGCTATCATCTTCGGCGGCCGTCGTGCTACAACTGCTCCTCTCGTATATCAGTCATTCGACTGGACACACGGTACATACATCGGATCAGCTGTATCTTCTGAGACAACTGCTGCTGCAACAGGCGCAGTAGGCGTACTCCGTCACGATCCTATGGCTATGAAGCCATTCATCGGCTACAACGTAGGTGACTACTGGGCACACTGGCTCGAAATGGGCGCAAGACTCGGCAGCAAGGCTCCTAAGATCTTCAACGTTAACTGGTTCAGAACAGACGACGAAGGCAACTTCCTCTGGCCTGGTTTCGGCGACAACATGAGAGTTCTCGACTGGATCATCAAGAGAGTTGAGGGCGAAGTTGACGCTGTTGAGACTCCTATCGGATTCCTTCCTAAGAAGGAAGACATCAACCTCAAGGGTATCGAGGACGAGGTTTCTCCATCTGCTCTGGATATGCTCCTTACAGTTGATAAGGAAGAGTGGAAGAAGGAGATCGCTGAGATGAGAAGATACTATGACGAGGACATCAAGGCTAAGGGCGGTAACATCCCACAGGCACTTTACGATGAACTCGACATGATCGAGGCTAACCTTAACAAGTAATTTCAGCCATTGGCGAAATTCAGAATATCTGAAAAGGCTGCTGTACTCCTGTACGGCAGCCTTTTTGCAAGCTGACGGCAGCTTGACCCCGATCACGAGTCGGCGCAAGCGCCTTACTTCTTGCAAAGCGATGAGTTTCAGGTCGCTCGACGGCTTGCTAAGTCGTGCTGTGCCGGTGAGCGAAAGCAAACTATCCTATTTGAACTGAGTAAGCGAGCGCAGCAAGCGAATCGTGAATTGCCAACGGAGGCGACTCCGGTCGCACGACGGCACTTCTTGTTTGATGAGGTTGATGCAGCGTTTTGTAGGGAACGCCGCCCCCGGCGTTCCACAAGGTTAAAATTGATTGTAGGGGCGCTTTCCGAGCGCCCGTTGTTGGCCGACATTTAATTAAATGCGGGTATTATTTTGTAGGGGCGCACAGTGTGCGCCATTAGCTTGTTTAAAAACCTGTTTCGGGACGCCGGGTGATTCCCCACAGTGTGGGGAAATGTCACGCAGTGACAAAGGGGCTGGGCACGTGTCAAGTGCGGCGTCCCCTACAAAAACATTCTCGGAGAATAGTCGTATTGTAGGGGCGGACGCCCTCGTCCGCCCGATAATTCCACATTAAATCTGCCTTTATTGACAGACTGGGCGCACACTGTGCGCCCTTTTAGTCTGACGAAAAAATCGTTATTATGTACAGTTCAATGGCGGATGCGAGCGGAATATTTGGCTTAACACACAATATTTAAAGCAATACTTTAAATTCTTATTGACACACTTTAATTTCAATGCTATAATATAACCATCAGCTGATAAAACTTTAAAAACTTAAACCAAGACTTTAAAAAAGGAGATGCTATTATGAACAAAATGATATCCGAAAAACTTCAGAAACGTACCTATGCAGACACTGTGCTGAGCTGTATCTTTTGCTTTCTGGCTGTTGCGTGTGCGGCCTGGCAGTTTGTAAACTTCCTTATCCACCCGAAAGAAAAAGAGTTTCTTACCAACAGCCTTTGCACATTGGTGATATTCGCTGAGTTGGGGCTTCTTGCGCTGATACTCCTTGAGATCCGCAAAACAGGCAAACCCTTTTCAAAGAAGATAATAAATAAGCTTCGTGCGATGGCGGTTATTTTGTTCGTCGGCGGACTTATCCCGTCTTGTGTGACTTCCGCAGTTTCCGAGAGCGTGGTCAATGTGAAGTTTTCCTTTGATATGCGAAACATACTTACAATTGGCATCGGAGTAATAATCGGCATATTATCCGAGGTCTTCGTGTACGGACTCGGTCTTCAGGAAGATAACGACTCGATTGCGTAAGGCGGTGCGGAATGGCTATAATAATCAGACTTGACAGAATAATGGCTGACCGCAAGATGTCGCTGAATGAGCTTGCCGAAAAAGTAGGCATGACAAACGTCAATCTCTCCAATCTCAAAACGGGTAAGATGAAGGGCATACGCTTCGAGACGATGAATGCTATATGCGAAGCGCTTGAATGTCAGCCCGGTGATCTCTTTGAGCACGTTAATAAATAGCAAACCTGCTTATTTTGCGGTGTATACAAAAAAGCGGCCACATAATGTGACCGCTTATTTTTATTACTTTTTATCCTCGTCTTCGACGGGCTTCGGGAATTTGATGCCTACCTTCAGATTGATCGGATCGTCGGCGCCGTAGTAAGCCTTGGCTGAATCAACGACCTCGTTCATTTTTGCATTGACACGCTTGAGGTACGGGAAAACAGTCTTCTCGAACTGATCAAGCTCCTGAGGAGACATATGCTCCTCGCACACCTTGAACTGGGTGCTAAGGTAGTTGTTGATGCCGGTGAAGATAATGGAAGATGCCGCATTAGCCTCCATGAGCTGGCATATGCTTGCGATAAGGGCAGAGTAGAGGTAGTAGATCATTGACAGCTCATAGTAATCGCCGAATGAAGGCAGTATCTTCAGTATATTGGTGACATTTGAAGTGAAAGCGTCGAATTTTTCGATGACCTCGTCAGTGATATCGTAGTTATCGATGAGTTCCTTTATACCCATGTTTTCAGCGGCTCTGATAAAGCCGAGAGTATGATCGGCGAACGGCTCCCTCTCGAACATCTTGTCAGCGATGACAATGGGGAATTCGTCAGGACTGCCGCTCATTACAGCAAGGAAGCTGAGGAGGTACATCAGGTCCAGCTTGAAGTCGATGACCAGCGAGTGGCGGCCTGCGACCGTAAGCCATTCCTGATCCACTTCGATGAGGTTATGCTTGATAAGCTCATACATTTCGGCACACTGACTGAGAGTGGGCCTGAGAGATTCGGGAAACTCATAATTCTTGTAATCCATATTTGCGTTCATGTCCATGTTTTCTTTATTTGCCATAATATTTATCTCCGTTAAAAAAATTTATTACAAGCTCAGTGCAAAAGCTTGACTTTTATTCAGATTATATCATGAATCGGCAAAAATGTCAATAGCAATTGTCGAATCAGCTTATACGTCCAAAAAATCACGCCGGCGGAAGCTGCCGGAGGATATTTTTGAAATGTGAAAAGTTTATGAAATCCCTTGAAATTTTCGGCCTGAACTGCTATTATTAATATGATTGTGGCAGAAGCCATGCATGAAAAAAGGAAGGATCGACATAATGGAAAAGATAATAAAAGCGTGTGTATCCATATTGCCCAAGCCATTACAGAACATTTACTACAAGTACGAGGAAAAGTGGCTTTATCTGTTTTTCGGCGTACTGACTACAGTTGTAAGCTTTGCTTCGGCAGGACTTGCAAAATTCGTCCTTGAACACGCAGGAGGCTATAGTGCCGGAGATGTAAGCAATATCAGTACTGTATTTTCATGGGTATGTGCAGTTACATTCGCCTACATCACAAACAAACTGTGGGTATTTGAGTCCAACGCAAAGGGTTTGAAGAATATCATCGCTGAGGGCGGAAAATTCTACGGCGGCAGAGTATTCACACTGCTGGTTGAGTGGGTCATCATGAATATCGGCTTTGCAAAGCTTGGCATCAACTACTGGGTAGTAAAGATTGCCGCAAATGTTATAGTGCTGATACTCAATTATGTTATCAGCAAGATATTCGTTTTCCGCAAGAAAAACGGAGAAGCAGAGCAGAATGGCTGACACAATTAAAATAGGAAGAGTCAGCATAAAAAAGACTGCGGCAGTCGCTCCTATGGCGGGAGTTGCTGACAGGGCGTACAGGCTGATGTGCAAGAAGTACGGAGCTGCTTACGTTGTCAGCGAAATGGTCTCTGCAAAGGGCATATGCTACAGCGACAGGAAGACGGCTTCGCTCTGCACTGTTACCGCTGAGGAAAGACCTATGGCGGTGCAGCTTTTCGGCAGTGAACCTGAGTTCATGGCTGAGGCTGTGAAGATAGTGCTGGAGTATGAGCCTGATATAATCGATATAAACATGGGCTGTCCGGTGCCGAAGGTTGTGAATACAGGCGCAGGTTCGGCGCTTATGAAGGATGTGCCCCTTGCGGCTAAGATAACCGAAGCGGCTGTGAAAGCGGCAGGGGATGTTCCCGTTACCGTGAAACACCGTGCAGGCTGGCACTACGGCGAGCCAAATGCAGTTGAAATGGCTAAGGCTCTTGAAGCTTCCGGAGCTGCGGCTGTGGCTGTACACGGAAGAAGCCGTGACCAGTACTACTCAGGGCAGTCCCACAATGATATCATCCGTGATGTGAAGCAGGCTGTGAGTATCCCCGTCATCGGAAACGGCGATATTACCGATGCGGATTCATGCATGAGGATGTATGAAGAGACCGGCTGTGACCTTGTGATGATAGGCAGGGGAAGCTACGGCAATCCCTTTATTTTCCGTGAGATAGAAGCACGTCTCGGCGGTGAGGATTATACTCCTCCGTCCCTTGAGGAAAAGATGAGGGTGATGCTTGAGCACATCCGCCTTATTCTTCAGCTCAGTGAGAAAAATGAAGAACTTGCCATGCATGAGGCGAGGAAACACGCTGCGTGGTACATGAACGGCTACTACGGCTCAGCCAAGTTCCGTGGACGCTGTTATATGCTTTCATCCTATGCGGAGGCGGAGGCGCTGGCAGAGGAATTCATACAGCTTCAGAAGTCACGGGAATAAACAGAATGTATTCACTCGCTATACAAAGGGGACAAAAAGTCCTGCGGTGTGCATAATGCACAATTACAGCGCCAAAACTTTGTATGGATGAACAAATGTTAACGAAAAATATTGACAACACCCGATAAACGGCGTAAATACGTTGTTTGAACGTGAAAGATTTAAGGCGTGATCTTAAAACAGGGTGTAATTATACATAAGATTGATACAATTGGTAATTGCAAAATGGAAAATTTTGTGATATAATTAAAGCAGAAGAAAAGGGATTTTTGTGAGTATTTTCACACCTTTCTTCAAAAAAGGAGAATATAATGGATCTTAAAACAATGCGCACATTTTCAGCGGCCGTTCTTTCAGTGGCTATGGGAGCTTCATTCTTCGGATGCAGCAGCTCTCACATCGTGGAAAGCGGAACTGAAGAGGCGCTCAGCACTACAACATCTACTGAGGCAGCTACTACAGCCGAACCGACTACAGAGCCTGTCCCTGAGGATAAGGTCGCTCACGTTGTGGCAGTCGGCGATAATCTGATACACTACTCCGTTTACAAGAACGCCGAAGCTTATGCAGGCGGTAACGGATACGACTTCAGACCGATCTACAAGGAAGTGAAGTACCTTGTGGAATCAGCAGATGTGGCTGTTATCAATCAGGAGACAGTAATTTCTGAAAGCAATGAGATATGCGGCGCTAACAACGGCGTTCTCATCTTCAATTCTCCGCCTGAGGTCGCTGATGCAGTGATAGACTGCGGATTCGACGTCATCACTATGGCAAATAACCACCTTCTGGATATGGGAGCTGACGGCCTTGAGGAATCCATCAGATTCTGGAATAAAAAGGCTGAGGAAAACGACCTTACCGTGCTTGGTGCTTATTTAAATGAGGAAGATTCCGAAAATATCCGTATACGTGAAGTAAACGGCATAAAGATCGCCTTCCTCGCATACGCTGAACATCTCAACGGCTTCTCGATCCCCGAAGGTTCGCCGCTCAGGGTTATACTCAACTCTGAAGAAGACGTGATCGAAAGACAGATCAAGAAAGCCAAGGAAATGGCCGATGCAGTTGTCGTTTCAGCTCACTGGGGCGCAGAGGATACCAACATAGTATCCGATGACAGAAAAGAGCTTGCAAAGAAGATGGTTGACTGGGGCGCAGATATGATCCTGGGAGGCCACACTCATACAGCTCAGACTATGGAGTGGATCACCCGTGACGACGGCACAAAGGGCTTCGTTTACTACTCAATGGGCAACTTCGTATGTGCACAGACCGATAACTTCAATGTGATCGGTGAAATGCCTGATTTTGACATTGTTGTGGACGGCGAGACCGATGAGGTCAGACTTGAAAATGTGAAGTGTATTCCAACCATCGTTCACTACGATGACGGGGCATTTTCCAACATCAGGATATACCCCTACAGCAAGTATACTGCGGAACTCGCCAACTCCCACGGACTGCCTTATGCATTCCCGATGGGCACCTATCCCGAGTTCAACTGGGACATTGTAAACAGCATTATTGAGGAGAATATTCCTGCTGAATTCAGAGAGCTGGAAAAATAATTCAACTTATTCAAAAAGAGTTAAATAACAGCTTTATACAGCAGTTTTCAGTGAATTCTTTCATTGTGCAAACCGTGCAAAAAATCATTTTGCCGTTTATATAAAATACCAAAAACAGTATAAACCTATTTACTTTTTTTTATCGCTGATATATAATGAAATCATGAATAAATATGGATATGGGATCAAGTATCTCATCACGGCAGTGTGAACAAGGTCTTTAAGCTGTTGACCGCTGTCGTCAGAGTATGCACGACCGCAGATCCGCAGCTTTCCGTGAGCCCTGAACATAGCGACTTTACGGGAAAAAGCGCACAGGTCACAGCCTCTGCTCTGTCTGACGTTCATGAGATCCATGCGGTCAGCGTCTCGGCGGCTTTTGTGTGCCGCTGTTCAAGACAAGATATAATAAAAGGGGCAGCCGTTCCTTTGTTATATAACATTAATGAAGAAGGAGGAAAAATCAATGAAGACAAACAAGGTAATCGTCGGAGCCATCGCTGCTACGATGCTTTCACTTTCACTCAGCTCACTTGCTCCGGCATTCGCTGCAGGCGAAACAGTGCAGATATCCGCCAGCAATGCGGAGGCAAAGGCAGGTGATCAGTTCGAGGTGAAGGTATCTTTGGCTGATGTTCCAAGTACCGGAATCCAGGGTATCGACTTTGCTGTTACTTACGACAACACAGTAGTGACAATCGACAAGATCACAGTAGGGGAGATTGCTGACACGAAGGCAGCTTCCAGTGATCAGACTGCATCACTTCTGCCCACATTCGATGTATCTATACAGAACAGTGAGGGCTATAGCAGTGTTATCTGGTCTACAGCAGTAGAAGATTCATCATACTGGATCAGCAAGGACGGTGTATTATGTACAATCACAGGTACAGTATCAAGCAATGCTAAGCCTGGTGCAGAATCACCTATCAAGCTTGAAGCAGTCAAGCGTGAGACATATGTCGGCTCCGGTACAGACAACAGCAGTATCAGTGCAGGTTATTCTGCAAACGATAAGGCTGTAAAGTACACAGTCAAGGCAACAAACGGTAAGGTATCTGTTCCTTCAGCAGAAGTAACAACCACCAAGGCTCCCGATCAGGCTACTCTGAGAGGCGATGCAAACTGCAATGGTACTGTAGAAATGTCTGATGCAGTTCTCATCATGCAGTTCCAGGCTAACCCAAGTGCGTACGGACTCACCGGCAGCAATGCAACGCACATCACAGATAAGGGTATGGCTAACGCTGACGTTATCGGCGGTACTAATGGAAAAGGCGGAGACGGCGTAACAGTTAACGACGCACTCCAGATCCAGAAGTTCCTGCTTACTCTCATCACAGAACTTTGATCCGAGATTATCTGATTTGTCCCCCTTACAAAGGAATACAAACCCAATTAATGTATTAAATTAATAGGCTTAAAAACCTAAAGAAAGGAATTATTACAAATGAAAAAGTTTATTTCTGCAGTCACATCATTGGCTATGACTGTAACAATGGCTAGCTCAATTGCTCCTTCAGTAAGCGCAGCTGATGCATCCAAGGGCTTTGCTATCAAGGCTTATGCAGAAGCTGGTTCTAAGTACGACGCAATGGGCAGCAAGGTAACTGTTTCTAAGGACGATATCGCTGCTGGCGATGTTGTTGTACCTGTTGCTGTTTACCTCGACGAGGCTACAAATGATTCAGAGGCTGTTTCAGTATCTGTAAAGCTCGTTTCTGACAGCGCAGACGTTAAGAACGTAACATTCAAGAGAGTTATCCCTACTGATGATTACTTTACAACAGCAAAGGAATACACAGCAGGCGACAAGACTTTCTCATCAACAAGAGCTGTTATCTTCGCTGGCGAAGTAAGCAGAAGAGGTTCTTTCACACCTGCTGGTAGCTGGGAGATCGCTGCTGATACTTCTCAGAAGGAAGCTGGCGCAGATAACGCATATATCGGTTGCTCATGGACAAACAACGGTTCAGCTTATGAATTCACAGGTTCTAAGTCCACTGATCACCCATTCTTTGTATTCGACGTAACTCTTCCTAAGGGAACAGCTGCCGGCGATTACAAGCTCGAATTCTGTAGATATAACACAGATACTTCAGGACAGCACGACAACCCAACTCCTATGATCGAGACTAAGGCTGGCAGATTCAATGAGAGTCTCAAGAACCTTAACCTTGAGGAAATGACAATCACAGTTGAGGGTTCAGGTGCAACTACATCCGAGACAACAACAGCTAAGCCTGTTGAGACAACAACTGCTGCTCCTACAACAACAGTTAAGCCTGCTGAGACAACAACTGCTGCTACAACATCAGCTCAGCCTGTTGCTAATGCAGACGTAATCTTCGACTTCGGTAACTACGAAGCTAAGGCTGGCGACGAGGTTACAGTAGACGTAACAGTTGATTCAAAGAACAAGGCAATCTCTGCTATGGACGTTGTATTCGCAATCGACTCACCTCTTACAATCGATGAGATCGACAAGGAATCACTTGCATTCAAGACAACAGCTATGACAAACATGGCTATCCTCGGTGCAAACTTCAAGTCACTCGACGACAAGGGCGAGCCACTCGTACCTACAAAGGATCCTGTATTTACATTATATGTAACAGTTCCTGCTACAACACCTGATGGTATCTACAATGTAGGCTTCGGCAAGAAGTGCGAAGTACACAAGAGCAACGATGGTTCTAAGTACTCATCAACAGCTATCAACGGTAAGATCAAGGTTGGTAACCCTGTTGATGATCCAACAACATCTGCTACAACAGCTCCACAGCCTGCTACAACAACAACATCTGCTACAACAGCTTCACAGCCTACTTCAACAACAACTCAGCCTGTTGCTAATGCAGACGTAATCTTCGACTTCGGTAACTACGAAGCTAAGGCTGGCGACGAGGTTACAGTAGACGTAACAGTTGATTCCAAGAACAAGGCAATCTCTGCTATGGACGTTGTATTCGCAATCGACTCACCTCTTACAATCGATGAGATCGACAAGGAATCACTTGCATTCAAGACAACAGCTATGACAAACATCGCTATCCTTGGTGCAAACTTCAAGTCACTCGACGACAAGGGCGAACCACTCGTACCTACAAAGGATCCTGTATTCACATTATATGTAACAGTTCCTGCTACAACACCTGATGGTGTATATAAGGTAGGCTTCGGCAACAAGTGCGAAGTACACAAGAGCAACGATGGTTCTAAGTACTCATCAACAGCTATCAACGGACAGATCAAGGTTGGTAACCCTGTTGATGATCCAACAACATCTGCTACAACAGCTTCACAGCCTGCAGAAACAACAACTACAGTTTCAACTCCAAGCGGCAACACACTCAAGCCAGTATGGGGCGATGTAAACTGCGACGGTGACGTAAACGTAGCTGACGTTGTTCTCCTTAACAAGTGGCTCAACAACAATGCTGATTACGCTATGACAGATCAGGGCAAGGTTAACGCTGACTGCTTCAATCCTCAGGATGAAAAGGGCGGCGCTGTAGATGCTTCTAAGGTTGACCTTACAAAGGCTGACTCTGACGCTATCATCAAGAGCGTAGTTCACCTCATCACACTCCCTGCTAAGGGCTAATTCAAAAGCAACATAACTTCAGTAAACTAAATAGAGCATTATGCTCGGAAAGGAAATGCACTGATGAAGAAACTGCTTTCTGCAGTCACATCCGCTGTCATGAGTACATCACTCATGACAGGTGCATTTGCTTCGTCAGTTAGCGCTGCGGGCAGCTATGTTGTTGCGCAGCCTAACGTTAGTATGGGCGGAGTGCTGGATGTTGCTGCGAATAAGACAGCTGGTGAGGATGTAGTCTTCGATTTCGGTAAATGGACAGCTAATGCAGGCGAAACCATTGATGTTGACGTTTTTGTTGACACTCAGGGTAAAGCCGTTTCTGCTATGGATGTCAGATTCCAGATCGATTCACCTCTTAAGATCACTGCGATGGAAAAAGAGGCACCTGCATTCAACACAACAGCAATGGTAAACCTTTCTAATCTGGGCCTTAACTTTAAATCACTCAGCGATAAGGGCGAACCTCTTACACCGATAAACAATGAGCCTGTTTTCATGTTAGCGGTTGAGGTTCCTGCAAATACACCTTCCGGTGATTATAAAATCGGTTTCGGTGACAAGTGTGAGGTTCACAAGAGCAACGATGGTTCCAAGTATTCAACTGCTGCGATCAACGGCGTGATCACTGTTAAGGGAACTAACGATACTCCTTCAACCACTGCTTCTACCAGCAAAAATACAAACACTTCAAATACAACTGTTTCATCACAGACACCTTCAACTCCTACACAGACAAGTGGTACTCCTTCCGCTCCTTCAAAGGACGGCGAGGTTATGTTCGATTTCCAGAACTATACCGCTAAGGCTGGAGATGAGGTAGTAGTTGATGTTTTAGTTGATACTCAGGGCAAGCCTGTTTCAGCTATGGACGTTAAGTTCAAGGTTGATTCACCGCTCAAGATCTCTGAGATCGACAAGGAGTCACTTGCATTCAATACAACAGCTATGACTAACATGGCTATCCTTGGTGCAAACTTCAAGTCACTCGACGATAAGGGTGAGCCACTCGTTCCTAAGGCTGGTGCTGCTGTATTCACTCTTTATGTTGACGTTCCTGCCAATACTCCTGACGGAACATATTATGTAGGCTTCAACGGAAAGAACGAAGTACACAAGAGCAACGATGGTTCACAGTACACAGTAGGATACAAGAACGGTGCTATCACTGTCGGCAATCCTACAACAGGTTCAGGCTCACAGCCTACACCTACAACTCAGACATCTTCCAAGACACCTACAAATACTACAACAACAGCTCCTGTAGCTAACGCTGATGTAGTATTCGATTTCCAGAATTACACTGCTGAGGCTGGAGACGAAGTACAGGTTGATGTTTTAGTTGATTCAAAGAACAAGCCAATCTCAGCTATGGACGTTAAGTTCAAGGTTGATTCACCTCTTACAATCGAGGAGATCGACAAGGAGTCACTTGCATTCAATACAACAGTCATGACAAACATGGCTATCCTTGGTGCAAACTTCAAGTCACTCGACGACAAGGGCGAACCGCTCGTTCCTAAGGCTGGTGCTGCTGTATTCACACTTTACGTTAATGTTCCTGCTAATACTCCTGACGGAACATATTATGTAGGCTTCAACGGAAAGAACGAAGTACACAAGAGCAACGACGGTTCACAGTTCACTGTTGCTTCAAAGAACGGTGCTATCACAGTTGGTACTCCTAATGAGGAGAGCTCAACAACACCTAAGGCAACAACTGACAATCCTACAACCACAGTTACAACAAACAAGCCTGCAGAGAGCGGCGAAGCAGTATTTGACTTCGGCAACTACACTGCTAAGCCCGGCGATGAGGTTGCTGTTGACGTAACAGTTGACACAGCCGGCGGCAAGGTTTGCGCTATGGACGTAGTATTCAAGATCGATTCACCTCTTCAGATAGTTGATATCGATAAGGAATCACAGGCATTCAAGACTACAGCAATGACAAATCTTGCTGTTCTTGGTGAAAACTTCAAGTCACTCGACGATAAGGGCGAGCCACTCGTTCCTACAAGCGATCCTGTATTTACATTCTATGTAAAGGTACCTGAAAACACAGAAGACGGTGTTTATAATGTAGGCTTCGGCAACAAGCACGAAGTTGTAAAGGATAACTCCAACGCTCAGTACAAGGTATCTACTAAGAATGGTAAGATCACAGTTGCTAATCCACAGGCTGCAACAACTACTGCAAATCAGTCAAGCACAACTGCATCTGCTACAACTAAGGCTACATCAGCTACATCTGCAGAAGTTACAACAACAAAGAATGTAACACCTGCTACAGGCTCAGCTGAATGGGTTATCCCAACAGTAAATGCTAAGCCCGGCGAAAAGGTAACAATGGACGTTGTTGTTAAGAATTCTGCTATCGAGGTTGCTGGCGCACAGTTCAACATCAAGCAGACAGCTCCTATCGCTTACGGTTCAGCTGCATCAGGTGATGCTTACGCTGCAATCGTTCCTAACGAGACAGAGCAGTATTATGCATTCGGCGAAGGCATCGGCAAGGGCATCAAGGCTGCTGACGGTGCTAAGATCATCACTCTTACATTCAATGTTCCTGCTGATTGCGCTAAGGGAACATATCCTGTAAAGTGGTCCAATGCATTCATCACTGATACAAACGGTAACAAGATCACTGATAAGATCACTCTTACAGATGGTGCTATCGTTGTTGGTGATACACCTGTAGCTGAGGGCACAGCAGAGTGGGTAATTCCTACAGTAAATGCTAAGCCCGGCGAAAAGGTAACAATGAACGTAGTAGTTAAGGATTCAGCTGTTGAGGTTGCTGGTGCACAGTTCAACATCAAGCAGACAGCTCCTATCACATACGGTTCATCAACATCAGGCAATGCATATGCTGCAATCGTTCCAAACGAGACAGAGCAGTACTATGCATTCGGCGAAGGCATCGGCAAGGGCATCAAGGCTGCTGACGGTGCAACAATCATCACTCTTACATTCAATGTTCCTGCTGATTGCGCTAAGGGAACATATCCTGTAAAGTGGTCCAACGCATTCATCACCGATACAAACGGTAACAAGATCACTGATAAGATCACTCTTACAGATGGTGCTATCGTTGTTGGTGATACACCTGTAGTTGAGGACGGCAAGGCTGAGTGGGTAATTCCTACAGTTAATGCTGAACCCGGCGACAAGGTAACAATGAATGTAATCGTTAAGGATTCAGCTGCTGAGGTTGCTGGTGCACAGTTCAACATCAAGCAGACAGCTCCTATCACATACGGTTCATCAACATCAGGCGATGCATACGCTGCAATCGTTCCAAATGAGACAGAGCAGTACTATGCATTCGGCGAAGGCATCGGCAAGGGCGTAAAGGCTGCTGAAGGTGCTACAATCATCACTCTTACATTCAATGTTCCTGCTGATTGTGCAGACGGAACATATCCTGTAAAGTGGTCCAACGCATTCATTACCGATACAAACGGTAAGAAGATCACAGATAACATCACTCTTACAGATGGTGCTATCATCGTTGGCAAGGTTACAACAGCTTCTACAGAAGCAAACAACACAACAACTTCAACTACTTCAACTACTAAGGTAACAGGTGGAGATACTGCTACAACTTTACAATCAACAGTTTCTTCAACTACGAGCACAGATGTGACAAATACAACAACCGCTACAACTATTGTAACTTCTCCAAGACCTACAGATATCGTTCTCCCTGAGGGTGGTATTGCTTGGCAGGCAGGTACAACAGAGGCTAAGCCCGGCGATGTTGTAACAATCGACATCAAGATCGTTGATACTGAAGGCGTTAAGCTTCCTGTAGCCGGCGCTTCATTCACAGTTGTAAATGAGGGCGATATCCAGGCAACAGACGTATCAAAGGATGCAAACGGTTATAACAGCAGTGTTATCTACAACCCAACAACTCACGAATTTGCTTTCGCTGAGGGCACAGGTAAGAATGTTGCTTCAGAAGACGGCAAGATCGTAGCTACAATCACATACAAGATCGCTGATAACTGCGCTCCCGGCGAGTACAAGGTTGATCTTGGCGGCCTCAAGGTATTTGATACCACAGGCAAGGACATCACAAGCTTAGTAGCTCCTTATGATGGACTTATCAAGGTAGTGGTTGATCATGTTGATCCAACAACTTCAACAACTGCAACAGTAACAGGCTCTGATACACCTGATACTACAACAACTACAACAGTAACAGGTTCAGATACACCTGATACTACAACAACTACAACAGTAACAGGTTCAGATACACCTGATACTACAACAACTACAACAGTAACAGGTTCAGATACACCTGATACTACAACAACTACAACAGTAACAGGCTCTGATACACCTGATACTACAACAACTACAACAGTAACAGGTTCAAACACACCTGATACTACAACAACTACAACAGTAACAGGTTCAGACACACCTGATACTACAACAACTACAACAGTAACAGGTTCAGATACTCCTGATCCTGTAACAACTTCAACAACAGTTACAGGCGTTGAGCCGGGAACAACTACTACAACTTCTGCTAAGGGTTCAGTAAGATGGGTCGGCGATACAGTTGAGGCTACACCTGGCGAAACTGTAAAGGTTAAGTTCGTTATCGAAGATGACGGTTCTGGCCTCCCAGTTGCTGGTGCACAGTTCACAATCAAGTCACCTGTAGGCGTTGGTAAGGTAGACGACGGATTCACAAACTTCTACGGAGCTTCAATAGTTGCTAACCCAACTGAAGGTCAGTACGCATTTGCTAACCCTGTCGGCGCTGGTATCAAGTCTGAAAACGGCAAGACCGTAATCGAGCTTGAGTACACAATCCCTGCTGATTGCACACCTGGTGAGTATGCAGTTGATATCGATAACCTCAAGGTATTCGATACAAACGGCAATGATATCACAGACCTTGTAACTGCTAAGGATGGTAAGATCATCGTTAAGACTCCTGATTCAACAACTACAACTACAGGAACCGGAACAGATGAGACTACAACTACAACAACAGTAACAGGCTCTGATACACCTGATACTACAACAACTACAACAGTAACAGGCTCTGATACACCTGATACTACAACAACTACAACAGTAACAGGTTCAAATACACCTGATACTACAACAACTACAACAGTAACAGGTTCAGACACACCTGATACTACAACAACCACAACAGTAACAGGTTCAAACACACCTGATACTACAACAACCACAACAGTAACAGGTTCAAACACACCTGATACTACAACAACTACAACAGTAACAGGTTCAAATACACCTGATACTACAACAACTACAACAGTAACAGGTTCAAATACACCTGATACTACAACAACTACAACAGTAACAGGTTCAAACACACCTGATACTACAACATCCACAAGCGCTACAACAAGCGATACAGATACTGGCACAACTACTACATCAACCGGTCCTGTAAATCCTGGTACAGAGCCACACTCTACTACACCTACTACAACAACAAATTCCGGTGATAATGTATCTGTATACTACACAATCGAGACTGTTGCAGGTTACTACTTCAGCCACGATACAGGCGTACGTGGAAACGGTGAGGCAGGCGGCTTTGATAAGAATCAGGTTGTCAAGATCACTAAGTACACTAAGGATAAGAACGGCAACATCATCGCAATCAACGATCTCGACCTTGCTAATGTAAACTACAATGGTTATACACCTAACAAGGCATACATCGACAGATTCGGTGATCCGGCTCAGAATCCTACAGATCAGACACTCGCTAACTTTGCTGACAACTTCGCATATGATATCCCAGTATATTATGGCAGCGATCAGCTGGTTGACGAAAATGGTCAGCCTCTTACAGTAAAGGCTTACATCGGTGTTAAGGGCGATACAAACCTCGACTTCATCGTAGACGGTCGTGATGCTACAGCTACACTTACTTACTATGCAAGAGTATCTACAGACAACTACACTGAGGCAGATACACCGATCTCACCTGCACCATTCATCACAGGCGCAGATGATCCGCTCGACGATCTGGCTGCATTCCTGTCAGACGTTGACACAAATGAGTGGGATAAGGATAACTGGAAGATCGCAAGAGAAGACAGAATCCTTGACGGCCGTGACGCTACTAACATTCTCACATACTATGCAAGAGCATCAGCAGGAGATGGCGAGTACGCTGGCTTAGACGCTCAGGAGCTCTGGAATACAGTTGTTCCAAACAGATTCGGTTGATCCTGAATTGACCGTTCCATAAAAAGCAGGCCGCGAGGCCTGCTTTTTTGTGGAAAAAGTTTCTTGTTGACAAGCTGAAAATTATGTGATATATTATTAAATGCAAGGGATAATGATGTAACAAAACGTAATAAATCGTTGAATTATTACTGAGAGTTCTTTTTTTTGAAAAATCTGTTAGACAATTATGTTCGTATTGTGTAAAAAGCACAAAAATACTTGAGATTAATCGTCAATAATTTTTGAAAAAAATATACGCTTTTTCTTGACTTATCGCCTTTTGTGTGATAAAATGTAGTTATGAATTTCTGGGGGAGGTTTATGTAATCGTATAAACAGAACCCGAAATTACGCCCGATATCACATCCGCTGAGTACAATAAGCAAATGTGCGTAAAGGGTAGAAAATATGTTAGAGAGGTATAGAACAATGAAGAATTCATTATTCAAGAGAGTTGCTGCAGCAGCTGCTGCTGTACCGCTTGCTCTCACACAGTGCCTGACATTCTCGTCAGTTGCTGCAGAAAATGATGCAGTTCAGATCGTAGGCAACACTGTACAGGATGGAGCAGCTCAGACTGTTTCACTTGAGTCATTTCTGTACATCCCCGCTAATAAGACTGAATCTACATGGAATGTTACTGGTTCTGCTGCACTTGCTAAGATGGTTGGCACAAAAGGATCAATCAACAACGCTAAGATTCTTGACCTTGTAAAGTATGTTCCTGCAAACTACAGAGAGGCTGCTAAGGCTGCTCTCGAAGAGTATGTGCTCGTTAACCCTGTTACATATGAAGTTACAGCAGACAAGAACATCGTATTAAAGGCTACAGTTTCTCAGCCAAACTTCAACGGCAACTGGGCAAACACACCCGGCAAGGCTCTTTCAGATCTTGCAAAGGCTTACAACGCTCCTGCACTTAATAACGTTGATTTCTCATCTGTAAAGGTTGCTGGAGATCTTGTAGTTACAATCAAGACATCTAAGCTTGATGAGGGTACTACAGTTCCTGTAGAAGTTGTATACAAGACAGCTGACGGCGATATCTACGCTGGTGATTTCGCTAAGTTCGCAAATGACAAGCTTACAGAACTCGAGACTGTTGCTAAGGCTGCAATCGCTAAGTCAGTAGCTGCTGACAAGGTTCAGGAAGCTACAGACAAGTTCCTCGCAAAGACAGCTCTTATCAGAGATAAGATCAACAAGGCTGAAAAGGCTCTTGATCAGGCTCTTACAAAGACAGCTGATTACAAGTCAATCAGTGAAGCAGCAGATGCTGCAAACAAGTTCCTCGCTAAGAAGAACATCAACAAAAAGGTTCCTTCATCAGCTGCTGAAGTTGCTGCTAAGGAAACAGTTAAGAAGTACTACGATGCAGCTGTTAAGAAAGCTTCTGCTAAGGCTGACATCCAGATCACAGCTGAGCAGCTCGGCGCATTCGTTGACAGTCTTACATCAAAGACTCTCACAGACAGCGAAGGCAATGAGTTCGCAACAGCATTCGACATCAACCTCAACAACGGCAAGGCTACACTCGTTGGTGCATTTGAAGATGCTGAGGCTGCTGACGTTCAGAAGTGGGTTGAGAGCAAGGGCTACGCTTATGTAGGTTCTTACAAGAAGCTCACAGGTACTGTTGACTTCACAGGCATCAAGACTGCTGATACAGCTTCTGTAGACGTTCAGATCGAGAGAATCCTCGTAACTGAGACAACTACAACTACTACAACTACAACTGACGACGGCTCAACAACAACTACAACAACCGACGACGGTTCAACAACAACTACAACAACCGACGATGGTTCTACAACAACTACAACAACTGACGACGGTTCAACAACAACTACAACTTCAACAACTGACGACGGTTCAACAACAACTACAACAACCGACGACGGTTCAACAACATCCACAACTTCAACAACTGACGACGGTTCAACAACATCCACAACTTCAACAACTGACGACGGTTCAACAACATCCACAACTTCAACAACCGATGACGGTTCAACAACATCCACAACTTCAACAACCGATGACGGTTCAACAACAAGCACAACTTCAACAACTGATGACGGTTCTACATCAACTACAACAACTACAACAAACACTGTAACTTCAGCTGTTAAGACACAGTATGTTGAGATCGAATCTGTTGACGGCTTCTACTTCAACACAGAAGACAAGTTCGATACAGCTCAGATCAAGAAGGCTGTTCTCCACACAGTTTACAACGAAGGCTACACAGGTGATGACGGCGTGGCAGTAGTTCTCAGAGAATATGAGAGCGAGCCTGTTGATATCACAGCTGAGTTAACATTCGGTGATGCTACACCTGCTAACACATACAAGGCTGTTGAGAACAAGTTCGATTACGAGATCCCTGTTTACTACAACAACGCTAAACTCAAGGATGCTGAGGGCAACGATGCTACAGTAACTGTTTACATCGGCCTCAAGGGCGATACAGACCTTAACAACATTGTTGACGGTCGTGACGCTACAGCAACACTTACTTACTACGCTGCAACATCTACAGACGGCAAGGATGCTACAACAGTTGCACTTTCACCAAGCACACTGGTTGGCGGCAACCCTGAGTCAGTATATGATGACTTCGCTGCATTCCTTAGCGATGTTAAGGTAGACGCTGGTAAGGAACTCACAAGATTCGCTAAGAAGGCTGAGAGACTTATCGACGGTAGAGATGCTTCAAGCATACTCACATTCTACACTAAGTCTTCTGTAGATCAGTACAAGGATATGGCTGCTAACGAGCCAAACAAGCTTTGGAATATCGTTACAGGCGATGCTGAAGAAGAATAATTAAGTTTATAATCTGCCGTCGGAAACGGCGGCAGAAAACATAAAAATCACAAATCTATAAATTTAAATTATCTGAAAGGAAAATAAAACAATGAAGAAGAATACTTTAAAGAAAGCTATCTCTGCAGTTGCTGTATCAGCTTTAGCTCTTACAGCTTCAAGTGTTTCCGCTTTCGCACTCACAGACAGAGGAATGACTTACGATCTCGATCCTAAGGATGGATCATCTGCTGCTACAAAGCCAGTTCTCGAAGTAACTAAGAAGGTTTTCGACAAAGCTGCTGATGCTGCTGGCCAGACTGTTACAGTTGAATTCAAGGTTAGCGGTGCAGAGGGTAAGTACGCTACAACAGGTTATCACATCTACTGGGATGAGAGACTTGAAGTTGTTGCAACCAAGACAGGTGCATACGCTAAGAAGGGCGCAGCTCTTGAAGATTCAAGCTTAGCTAAGGCTGAGAACAACGGTAACGGTGTTTTCGTTGCTTCAGGTGCTGATGATGATTTTGGTGCTGACGGTGTAATGTGGACTGTTGAACTCAAGGTTCCAGCAGACGCTAAGGCTGGCGACATTTATCCAATCGACGTTGCTTATCAGTGGGATCCTTCAAAGGGTGACCTTTTCACAGATAACAAGGACTCAGCACAGGGCAAGCTGATGCAGGCTTACTTCTTCACACAGGGTATCAAGTCATCTACTAATCCTTCAACAGATGAGTACCTCGTAAAGGCTAACGCTACATATGCTGATGGTTACATCGCAATCAAGGCTGATGAACCTGAGACAACAACTACTACAACAACTACAACTACAACAACTACTACAACAACATCTACATCTTCTACAACTACAACTTCTGGTTCAACAACATCTGCTAACGCTGAGTCAACAACAGGTGCTCAGACAACAACAGCTACATCTTCTACAACTACAACTTCTGGTTCAACAACATCTGCTAACGCTGAGTCAACAACAGGTGCTCAGACAACAACAGCTAAGAGCAACAGCAGCGACAACAAGAAGACTGATTCACCTAAGACTGGTGTAACAGGCGTAGGCGTTGCAGTTGCAGGTCTCGCAGTTGCTGTAGGTACAGCATTTGCTCTCAAGAAGAAGGAAGACTAATTTAAGTCAGCATTCTTTAAAGAACAATAAATAATAAGGGCTCTCCGTAATGGAGAGCCTTTTTTAGTCTTTTGGCGGCGGAGGAGTGAAGTTGACACCGCCCCAGCTGTCGATATTTCCACGCCGCATCGCACCGAATATCCTGTCCTTGAAGCCTTTGTCCTTGCGCTCCATTTCCTCCAGAAATTCCTTTGTACGCTGACGATTGGTATGTCCGTCAGCAGGACATACCGACTTCACAATGGGAAGCTGATTCCTCAATGCGGCGCTGCGAATGGCCTTTTCGGGTGCAAATACAAGGGGGCGGATAAGGGTTATCTCCTTGCGTGAGAGATAATTGGTAGGCGCAAAACAGCCGATCCTGCCCTCCGTGAAAAGATTCATGATGAAAGTTTCCACAGCGTCGTCGTAGTTGTGACCGAGAGCAATCTTGTTGCAGCCCAGTTTTTTCGTCTCATTGTGCAGCGCTCCACGCCTCATACGTGCACACAAACTGCATGGATTCGGCTCTTTCCGCACATCGAACACGATCTCGCCGATCTGAGTTTCCACAACATGATACTCGATATCATGCTCGGCGCAGAAGTCAGAAATTGCCGAATAATCGCCCTTTACACCGCCGAAGCAAGGGTCGAGAGTGAGTCCCGCTATATCATAGTCGATGCCGATAAATCGTCTCAGCAGCGCAAGACCGTACAGCATGACCATACTGTCCTTGCCTCCCGATACACCGACACAAATTCTGTCGCCATCATGAATGAGGTCAAATTCCTGAATCGCTTTTCGCATATGCCCGAGAATTTTCTGCATAATTACCTCCGCTATAAAATAAATTATATAGAAACATATTCATTAAATTATACCACGTATCCAAGAATTTTGCAATTATATATTGCAAAAAACGGTGAAATGTATTATAATAAACCTATAGAAACAAATGAAAGTGAGATAGATATGCCTTTTGATTTAAAAACTTTACTTATCGTCAGCGGTATTATGGTCGCTGCAATTATTATAATCGGAATTTTCCTCTATCTTTTCTTCCGCAGTGCTTTTTACGGCATCAGGGCTTTTTTCATCATTGATAATGGCAAAGCAGGCGAGCATGAAAAGATCCTTGAACCTGTTCACGCTGTCAAGCGCCGCAAGCAGAAAAGTGTATCCGAGCCCCTTGTGGAGGTCTGTACACTTGTCAGGAAGTCCGACGACCGCCTGAGAATCATCGAAAAAGACGGCACAGAGAAGATAACAGATGCTTATTATGAGCTTATCTTTGACACCCGTAAGCATGAGGAGCTGAGAATAGCTTGTTCTGCTGAGGTGTACGACAAGATACCTTTTGAGAAGGAGGGCGCTCTGACCTACAGGCGCAACACTCTTGTCAAGTTCAAATACTACGAAAAGAAAAATGAGATCATCATTTCTGATTGACATTCGGGCGGCGATGAAGTCGCCCATATTTATTTCGAGGTGAAAACTATGGTTAATTTCGGCAATGACTGGGATCAGCTGCTGGATGGTGAGTTCGACAAGGAGTATTACTTAAAGCTCCGTCAGACCCTCATCAACGAGTACAGGACCCAGACTATCTACCCGAATATGTACGACATATACAACGCAATGAAGCTGACTTCCTACAACGATGTGAAGTGCGTTATCATCGGTCAGGACCCCTACCACGGCGCAGGTCAGGCTCACGGACTTTCTTTTTCAGTGCGAAAAGGCATAGCACCTCCGCCGTCGCTGGTTAATATTTTCAAAGAGATACGTGACGATGTTGGCATTGACAATCTCGGCAAACACGGTGAACTGACTAAATGGGCGGAAAGCGGCGTTCTGCTGCTGAATTCCGTGCTGACCGTCCGTGCTGATCAGGCAAGGAGTCACCGTGGGCTTGGCTGGGAGTACTTCACAACTGACGTTATCAAGCTGCTGAATGAGCGAGAAAAGCCGATGGTTTTCATGCTGTGGGGCGGTGATGCCAAAGCCAAGCAGCAGTTCATCACAAATAAGCAGCATCTTATCCTGAAAGCAGCACATCCCAGTCCGCTTTCTGCATATAACGGATTTTTCGGATGCAGACATTTCTCAAAAGCAAATGCATTTCTCCGTGAACACGGAATGAGTGAAATAGATTGGAGTATTGATTGATATGAGCATAAAAGACCTGTTCCAGAAAAAAACTGTCTTTTCCTTCGAGGTTTTCCCTCCTAAGAAGACAAGTTCCATCGACGTAATTTACAAAACACTTGACGAACTCCACGACCTGAAGCCTGACTTCATCAGCGTAACATTCAGCGCAGGCGGCAGCAGCAATAACACATACGCTCTCGATATAGCTTCAAGAATTAAAGAAAACGGCGTAGCACCGATGATACATCTTCCTTGCATCAATTACACAAAGGAAGAGATAACCGAAACTCTTGACCAGATAAAGGCAAGAGGCATCGAGAATATTCTGGCGCTGAGGGGAGATATTAACCCTGACATTCCTCCTAAGAAGGATTTCGCCCATGCCAGCGACCTTATCGAATTTATAAAGGAAAAAGGCGATTTTGACATAGCTGGTGCATGCTATCCTGAGGTGCATCCCGATGCGGATTCCATAGTTGAGGATCTCCGCAACCTTAAAAAGAAGGTGGATGCAGGTGCTTCACATCTTATTACTCAGCTTTTCTTTGACAATGAAGCGTTCTATGCGTTCAGGGAAAAGGCTGAACTTGCAGGTATCGACGTACCTATCGAAGCAGGAATCATGCCTGTAGTAAACAAGAACCAGATCGAGCGAATGGTAACTACCTGCGGTGCAAGTCTGCCCAATAAGTTTGTGCGCATAATGCAGAAGTATGAGCATAATCCTGAGGCACTCAGAGATGCGGGCATTGCCTACGCAGTCAATCAGATAGTTGATCTTGCAGCAAGCGGAGTTGACGGAATACACCTGTACACCATGAACAATGCCTATGTAGCACGTAAGATCAGCGAAGCTATATCAGGCATTATAGGCGTCTGATGAAGCTTGACCCTGTCTCCATTGAGGAAGCCGCAAGGTATATGGGAGTCAGGGGAGTACCTGATGAGGCGGTATGCGGGCTTCTCATCCGTGCTGACGAGATGGTGAGGAATTCGCTCAGCCCTAAGTATGTCTACAGGGAAACATCTGTGGATATCACTGAAAGCGGCGTGAAACTTGAATGCGTGAATGTTCCTCTGACGGGAAAGGATATAGCTTCACATCTCAGCGGCTGTACAAAGGCGGTACTGCTGGCGGCTACGCTTTCATCTGAGGCGGATAAGCTTATCCGTCAGTATTCCGTAAGGGACATGGCGTTTTCCCTTGCACTGGACTGTGTGTGCAGCGCCGCAGTTGAACAGGTCTGCGAGAAGGCGGAGGAGGAGATTTTTTCCGCTATAGATGCGCCCTACAGGACATGGCGGTTCAGTCCCGGCTACGGCGACCTCCCCCTTGAATTGCAGAGCGATGTACTTACTGCACTGAATGCACAGCGAAGAATAGGCCTTACCGTTACCGAGAACAGCCTGCTGATCCCCTCTAAGTCAGTGACGGCTGTGATCGGCATTTCTGATTCACCTCTCAGAAAAGGCGGAAACGGATGCGGAGTCTGCAATATGAAGGACAGATGCGCTTTCAGAAAAAGCGGAAGATCGTGCAGAGGCTGAGTATTATTGTTTCGTAACCGCTTTGTATGCGCTTTGTTAACATTGTATATAGTTATATGTGATATATAACTATTTTCTGACTAAAATTCTATGAAATATTGATATTGACACTCCGTGCAATAAAATGTTATAATTAAGATAAGGTAGTTGTTATATTATTCTACCTAAAACAGGGGATGCGCAGAAACGCTGTGCAAATTTTTCCGGAAGGAGTTTAACTATGAGAAACACACGAATTTTCATATCATCATTGCTTATATCCGCAATGTCACTGTCTCTTTTATCTTGCAGCAGTTCAAAGGATACATCATCCAGCGTATCGAAAAAGGATCTCGATTCCTCTGTGAGAGAGGAAATCCACGATAATGCCCAGAATAACGATCTCCTTTCGGGAGAACTGGAAAATAAAAAGATCAAATGGCTGTCCGACTGGGATATCAATCCCGACGGCACAGGCAAAAACGTGCCCACAGAGCTTGCTGTGTTCCAGGAGCGCTATGGCGGTGAGATCGAGTTTTACCCGACGACCTACGAGAACCGCTACGACGATCTGGCGCAGTATATTCAGTCCGATGAGGGCATAGACTTCTTCTATGCAGGCAATCTGGACGCTTTCCCAAAGGGCGCTATAAAGAAGATGTTCGCTCCTGTTGACGATTATATCGACTTCAGTCAGCCGCTCTGGGAGGACATACAGGAACTCAACGACAGCTTCATATGGGACGGAAGCCATTACCTCGTCGCTGTTGAAGCTACAGGCGATAACGTTGCTGTTGTGTATAACCGCAAGACTATCGCTGAAGCAGGTCTGGAGGATCCGAAGGACCTCTATGAACGTGGCGAATGGAACTGGGATACTTTCCAGGAGATGATGGAGAAATTCGCAGATCCCGAAAATCAGCACTACGGCATGGACGGCTGGTGGTACGAATTCGGTCTGCTCAACACCACAGGCGTCACACCTGTTTCTATCGAAGACGGAAAGCTGGTCAATAACTTAGGCGACCCGGCTATTGAAAGAGCCGAGAACAGGCTTTATGACCTCTATACAAAGGGCTGTCTCATCAATCTGGCAGACTTCTCATGGAACGTTCAGCCTGCATTCATAGGCGAAGGCAAGACCCTCTTCTATCCTGTCGGCCTCTATGAATTCTACACCGAAAAGAAGCAGTGGACTGCCAAGTACGGCGAGGACGTATTCTTCGTTCCTATGCCTAAGGACCCCGATGCTGATGAGTACTACATCCCGACAGGTATGAATTCATATATGTTCGTCAGCGGCGGTCAGAACCCCGAAGGCGTTGCGAAATACCTCGAATGCAAACGCTTTACTATGCTTGATGACGCTACAGCTGAACTGGGCAATCAGCAGTTCCGTGAGGACTACGGCTGGACTGACGAAATGGTGGAAATGAAGGACGAAATGAACCGCCTTGCTTCCGAGAATCCCGTTATAGATATATCCAGAGGAATCTCAGAGGACTGCGGAAAGGTTCTCGACGACGGAATGAGAAGCGCCGCAAAGGGTACTCCGTGGAATGAGACATACGATATGATCAACTCGGTTATAGACACATTTGTCAATGAGATCAACGCAGCACCTACATCTGCGGATATTAATTAAGGTTAACATTTAATCAAGGTATTGCAAATGAGCGGAAAATATGATATAATATAATATCATATAAATAAAAAAACAGCGTGAAAACGCAATAGGTATGGATGAATTGAAAGGAGGCTTTTTATGGAAACAGTTCTCGTAACAGGAGGATGCGGTCTCATAGGACAGCACATCGTCTCTGGTCTCCTAAAGAAGGGATTTGCTGTTATATCCCTTGATAAGGAAGAAAACGGTTATAACGACGGCAAGGAAAACTACAGATTCGTTCAGGCATCTATCACTGATAAGGATGCCATCGGTGAGCTGTTTGATAAGAATAAGATCGATATTCTGGTTCATGCAGCTTGTACAGTTGACAATGACCTCGGCCCGATCGTAACGGATGCGGAAGTTAAGGAGTCGGCAACGGTGGATAAGTTCATTTTCCGCTATGCTATGACAGAAAATGTAAGCAAGCTTGTTCTGCTCAGTACCGATCAGGTATACGATTTTCCGAAAAGCCGTGAGCCGATCCGTGAAGATCATGAGCTGAAGATAAGCAGTAACTATGCTGCACTGAAGTATGCTTCCGAAAAAGCGCTTATATCGGAGATGTCACATCATAAAGAGGTAATTTGCTGTATACTGAGATTTTCACCGGTTTATACCCACAATTTCACGGATAACCTCTTATCCAGGATCACCGATCCGAAGGACGGTTCACTGTTCGTATCAGGCAAGGGACAGTACGGCTTCCAGCTTTGCTGTGTCCATAATCTGGTGGATTTTATACTCTGCTTCGCCAAGAATGCGGATGATATGAGCTATGCGGGAATCTATAACGTAAGCGATAAGCTGCTGACAACAGCGGCAGATATTATCAGCTTCATGAGAGAGAACTATAGCTTAGGTGCGGTAGTTCAGAAGTCGCCTAACGCGGCAATGACAAAGCTGAAGGGGATTTTCGGCGGAAATAAGGAAGAGAAGACCAACTACAGGTATCTCGACCTCTCCAAACTGGAGAATAACAATATGCTGGATAATACCAAGGCTGCCAAGCTTACCAACTTCCGCTGGGATCTCAACAATACCAAGTAATAATATAACTGCCCACTTTAACCGTGGGGCTTATACAACAACTTTATATGTATTTATCGGGGGAAACCTTTCTGAGGAAAGGTTCTCCCCCGAACCCCTTTCCAAAGACTTTTAATAGAATTTTGCCCCCATATAGGGCGCACTTGAAAGAAATGAAAAATTCTTACTTTACTTGTGTGCGCCCTATATGGGGGCAAAATTAATACTGAAAGTTTTAGGAAAGGAGTTTGAGGAAGAACCCTTTTTCAAAAGGGTTTTCCTCAATAGACACGCATAAAACTGTCATATAAGCCCCACGGTTAAGGTGGGCAGTTATATTATTCAATGACGGTATAGTTATCGGCGGCGTTTTCTTTGGTAGCGTGTTCGGTCACGTTGAGGACCTTGACTTTAAGGGGGCGGGGGCCCATATTGATCTCGATGATATCGCCGACTTTAACGTCGTATGAAGCACGCTGAGGGCGGCCGTTGACTACGATCTTTTCAGCGTCGCAGGCCTCGTTTGCGACAGTTCTGCGCTTGATGAGACGAGTGACCTTGAGATATTTATCCAGACGCATAAATTCACCTCACTAACATAAAACGGGGACAGCCGGAAGCTGCCCCCCTTATTTGATATAAATTACTTATTAACAGCTTCCTTGAGACCTCTGCCAGCCTTGAAAGCAGGAGCCTTGCAAGGAGGACAAACCATCTTAGCCTTAGTCTTAGGATTGATGCAAGTCTTCTCGCCTCTCTCACGAACCTCGAAAGTACCGAAGCCTGTGATAGAAACCTTATCGCCATTCTCGAGAGCTTCCTGGATAGCAGCGAGAGTAGCCTCGAGAGCGGAAGCAGCGTCCTTCTTAGTGCAATTAGCCTTATCTGCGATAGAATTGATAAGCTCTGTTTTAGTCATTTTTATTTTCCTCCGATTTGTTTATAATGTTTTTTGCCTTGTCCCAATAAACGTCAAGTTCTTCGATGGGGAGAGATTTCATATCGATATCGTCTTTTCTGACCAGTTCTTCTGTAATGGAGAAGCGGTTGATAAACTTTTCCGTAGAATCCTTCAGAGCCTGTTCAGCGTCGATACCGAGGTGTCTTGCGGCGTTCACGCATGAGAACAGCAGATCGCCCAGTTCCTCTTCGATATCGGCTTTATTGCCGCTTATAATGGCAGCGTCAAGCTCAGCTTTCTCATTTGAGATACAAGCCACAGCATCCTCTGCACAGCGGAAATCCATACCTGCACGCATAGCACGTTTACCCACCTTCTGCGCTCTCATAAGAGCAGGGAGGGATTTTGCGACGCTTCTGAGCGTATCAGTGTAGGTTTCCTGACCCTTTGTCTCCATTTTGATAGCGTCCCAGTTTTTCAGGACCTGATCTGTGGTATCCGCCTTGACTTCACCGAAAACGTGAGGATGGCGGACAATAAGTTTTTTGCAGACCTCATCACAGACGTCGTCGAAGCGGAAGTTTTCGGCTTCTTCCTCGATCCTGCAATGGAAGACCACCTGAAGCAGCACATCGCCCAGCTCTTCACGGAGAAGGGCAGTATCTTTAAGGTCGATGGCCTCGATGACTTCACAGGTCTCTTCAATGAAGTCGCTTTTAATGGATTCATGAGTCTGTTCTCTGTCCCATGGACAGCCGCCCTCGCTTCTGAGAAGTCTCATAATGTCGAGGAGGTCGTCGATATTGTAACGGTTTTTCTGCTGATATTCGACCATTCAGGAACACTCTCCTTAAAAAGACAGGCTGTCAAAGCGATGTATTACCGCTTTAACACACCTTATTATAATACATTACTTTTCATCAAATTGCAACCCATTTCAGCATTTTTGTGAATAAAGTCCAAGAATGTTCAAAAATAGGGAGTGCTTTGTACGTTTTGACTTATCTGTCCACAAATCCGACCTTGTGGTAAACCTTTGAAACTATGCGCTGAGAGTACTTGAAAGCCTTTGCAGCGCCGTCTGTGTAGCACTGTTTGAGGTAAGCCTTGTCAGCGATGAGCTGATCGAACTTAGTGCGTACAGGTTCAAGGTGATCTGCAACAGCCTCACCTACAGCAAGCTTGAAATCGCCGTAGCCCTTGCCTGCGAATTCCTTTTCGATAGCCTCGAAATCCTTGCCTGTAACGCATGAATAGATAGCCATAAGATTGTTGATGCCGTCCTTGCCCTCACGGTAGCATACCTCAGCCTCGCTGTCGGTAACGGCTCTCTTGAACTTGCGGATGATGGTATCCTTATCGTCAAGAATGAGGATGCATGAGTTGGGGTTCTCGTCTGATTTTGACATCTTCTTTGTCGGATCCTGGAGCGACATTACCTTTGCGCCTACGTCGATGATGTAAGGCTCGGGCAGAGTGAAGAAGTCGCCGTAGCGCTGGTTGAAGCGCTGAGCGATAGTTCTTGCAAGCTCCAGATGCTGTTTCTGATCAACGCCGACCGGAACGAAATCCGCATTATAAGCGAGAATATCCGCAGCCATAAGTGAAGGATAGGTAAACAATCCTGCATTGATATCCTCGGGGTGCTTCTGGCTCTTATCCTTGAACTGAGTCATACGTGACAGCTCGCCGAACTGGGTATTGCAGCAAAGCACCCAGTTGAGGAGGGCATGAGTAGGAACATGGCTCTGGATAAAGAGTATTGACTTTTCGGGATCCAGACCGCAGGCTATGAGCAGGGCGTAAGCAGCCATGCTGTTCTGGCGGAGCTTTGCAGGTTCCTGTTTTACTGTGATAGCGTGCATATCTGCAATACAGTAGATACAGTTGTAGTCCTCCTGCAATGGAGCCCAGTTGCGTACAGCACCTATATAGTTGCCGAGGGTGAAAGTACCTGTAGGCTGGATAGCGCTGAATATGAGTTTTTTATCATCCATCGTGTGAGTTCTCCTTACTTGGCAGCTTTTCTGTTTTCAGCATCGTCCTTGAGCTGGCAGTTTCTGATCTCGCTGAGAACACGCTGATAGAGAACATAGAATGTACGGAGCTCAGGCTGATCCTCAGGGATGTAGCCTGTCTGGATAACAGTCTTGTAGATACCGCCCTTTGTAAGGAGGAAGATGTTGTTTGATCTGCCTGTAGGGAGATCGAACTTCTTTGTCTTCTCGCACTTCTTGAGAATATCGCCTGCATTAGCAACGAGGGTATGAGTAGCCTGTACAAGGTTTCTGTATTTCATGGAAGCGCCTGTGTACTCGCCGCCGTTGTTGAAGTAGATGTTAGCAGCGCCGTTGATGAAACATACCATAGTTGTAAGAACTTCAGAAGACATAGGGATATCGATAACGACACCGAAAACCTGATCCTTCTTGAAGTGAGCATCAAAGAAATCAGCAGGGAAATTGATAGCCTGCGCTCTTGTCATAAGGTATTTCTGAGTGACATTATATCTGTCGGTATTTCTGTTTGGCATAGTTTAAAAATTCCTTTCAAATGTTTTTATGTTTTGTCAGCTGATGGCTGAATCAATTATCAATCAAGCATTTCACGTGTCATACGTGCAAGTATCTCCATGCCCTTTTCGATATCCTCGTTTTTAGGTGTGGAGTAGTTGAGGCGGAATGAGTGGCTCACTTCGCCGTCTGTGATGCTGAAAGCATTGCCGGGGACTAAAGCTACCTTGTAATCCTTTACAGCCTTGGTGCAGAATGCGTTCATATCGCAGTTATCGGGGAGAGTGCACCAGATAAAGAGACCGCCTTCGGGTCTGATGTAGCTGATCTTCTTTGAGAAGCCGTCCTCGATGTAAGAGCACATGAGGTCACACTTTTTCCTGTAGATATCACGAAGCTTCTTGAAATGAGCTTCACGGTCAACAGTGCTCATGAAGCGGTGAGAAACGACCTGAGCCCAGATGTTTGAGTGAACGTCGGAAACCTGCTTGCATACTACTATCTTCTGAATGATAGGAGCAGGAGCGGAAACGAAGCCTGTTCTGAAGCCTGATGAGATTATCTTTGAGAATGTGGAGGAGTAGATTACTCTGCCCTCTGTGTCCATGCTCTTGATGGTAGGGATATTCTCGCCTGCGAATCTCAGCTCGCCGTATGGGTCATCCTCAAGGATGATGAAGTCATACTTCTTTGCAAGCTCGTATACAGCCTTTCTCTTTTCCAGAGACATAGTTCTGCCTGTAGGATTCTGGAAGTTGGGGATAACGTAGAGGAGCTTTACATTAGGCTCGGTCTTGAGCGCATTTTCCAGCTTGTTCAGGTCGATTCCGTCATCTTCCATATCTATGCCTTTAAGGTTGACATTGTAGGAGCGGAAAGCGTTGAGTGAGCCGATAAAGCTTGGATTCTCAACGAGAAGGGTATCGCCTTCGTTGAGGAGGACCTTGCATGAAAGCTCGTTAGCCTGCTGACCGCCTGAGGTGATGATGAGGTCATCGAATTCCTTATGGAAACAGCCCTTTTCAGTCATCCATCCCTTGAGGAAGTCACGGAGAGGAGTGTAGCCCTCGGTAATGCTGTACTGGAGAGCGAGGATGGGGTCATCCCTGAGCAGCTCGGCAGATATAGCAGCTATCTCTTCCTTCGGGAAAGCTTCGGGCGCAGGGTTGCCTGCGGCAAAGGAGATAACCTCAGGGTCGGATGTGAATTTGAGTATCTCACGGATAGCAGAAGCGTGAAGCTTGCTTACCTTATCAGAAAATTTATATTCCATGATAAAAACTACCTTTCTTACAGTTTTCTTCGTGCAAAAGCACATAATCCACTTTCCATTATACCACATATTTTCATTTTCTGCAACATATATTTTTGTTGAAGAAGAATTTTTTTGTGAGGGATGATACATCTGAGAAAGCAGAATTTCATAAAAGGGTCGATAATACTCATGCTGTCAGCGGCAGCGGCAAAGCTGCTGGGAGCATTTTTCAAGATACCGCTGACTAATATACTCGGCGGCGTGGGCATGAGTTATTTCAGCTGTGCCTACAGCATATTCATGCCTGTGTATTCGCTGACCGTGACGGGACTTACAGCGGCGGTAGCGAGAATGACGGCAAAAGCTGCGGCATCCGGGGACAGCTCACAGGTGCAGAGCATAAGGCGTACAGCGCTGATATTATTCTCGCTGGCAGGACTTTGCGGCAGCGCAGCTATCGCAACTCTTGCACGGCCGTTCAGCATACTTTCAGTGGGGAATACAGACGCACAGGCGGCCATAATCATGATAGCGCCCACGGTATTTTTCGGCTGTATCACGGCAGTGGAACGAGGTTACTGCGAGGGCATGAGCAATATGTATCCCACAGCGATTTCGCAGGTCATAGAGGGTGCGGTCAAAGTTGCGGCGGGACTGTGGCTCTGCGGATACGTTACAGCACATCCCGATATGCTTCACAGATTTTTCCCCGATATATCTGACATCCGTGCAGGTGCAGCGGCAGCAGGGATACTTGGCGTTACCCTTTCGTCAGTGGGAGCATGGCTGTTTTTTGCGGTAATGGCACTGTTTTCACGTGAGCGCCGTACCTCGTCATCATGGAGCGTCAGCACAGCAAAGGAGCTGACACGTACAGCGCTTCCTACGGGCATAAGCGCAGTTGTGACGAATCTGACGGCGCTTATAGATATGTGGACGGTGATAGGCTGTCTGCGCCCCGGAACAGCAGGTGTCAGCGGCATAAGCGCTGAGGACATCCCTCATTTCGTGTACGGCTCATTCTCGGGGATAGCGCTGACGGTGTTCAATCTTGTTCCCTCGGTGACGAATATGCTTGGCAAGGGGGCACTCACCTGTGTCACATCTGCATACGAGAGCGGCGACAGGACCGCTCTGAGAAACAGCACAGTACAGGCACTTATAGTGTCGGCGGTCATAGCAGTGCCTGCGTCGGTGGGAATGGGAGTTCTTTCCTGTGAAGTGCTGGATATACTCTATCCCATGCAGAGCGACGAAGTGATGATATGTGTACAGCCTCTGAGACTTCTCATGCCGGGGATGGTTTGTCTTTGCGTATCCTATCCGCTTTTCAGTATGCTTCAGGCGGTAGGAAAGCCCTCGCTTCCGCTGAAGATAATGCTCATGGGCACAGCGCTGAAGCTGGCAGGGAATCTTCTCCTCATCCCGGTAATGGGAGCAGAAGGAGCGGCATTATCCACATCGCTGTGCTACGGAGCCATACTGCTGGTATCGCTTATCACTTACCTGAGAGCGGCGGAAATAAAGCTCAGTCTGCCGCCGTTTGCAAAGGTGCTGTATTCGGGAGCGATATGCGGCGGAATGGCATACCTTGCGGCATCATTCATGCGCAGAAACGGTGCATCGGATATAGCTGTGCTTCTTGCGTCTGCGGTATCGGGAGGGGCGGCATACACAGCCATGCTGTATATCCTCATGGGAGTCCGCACACAAAAGAAAAAGCCTGCACAAAGGCAGGCCGGATTCTCATGATTTATCAGGATTCTTTTAAGATAGAAGCATCGGGAGCCTGTATCTTATCGGAAGTAATATCGATAAGCATAACGTCGCCCTTATCTCTCGGTGAATCCTTTGTCGGGTAGAATCCCACAGTGAAGTTCTTGACATTCTTGTCCAGCATGAAACCGCCGACGATGCCCTTGAATTCACCGTTTGCAGGGATCTCGAAAGGATCGCTGAAATATGTGTTCTCCTTGAATCTTGACATAGCGAAAAGCTGTGTGCGGATATCTGAGAATAACTCAGTTCCGTCCTCGGTAACTATGTAGAAGTTATTGAGGGTGCTGAGGTCATAAGCTGTGTCTGAATTGTTCTTGATGTTTACATCGAAGTAAACGTAGATGCATCCCTCATCCTCCATGTTTTCGGGGGAGATAACAGAGTTGAGAGTGAACACTGTATCGTTGGCGGAAACAGTCTCGGAAAGGTCTGCTTCGATCTTGTTTTCGCCGATATGTGCTTCGTCATCATTGATTATCTCAGATGTCTGGGATGTTACTGAAGAATCGTTTGTTTTTTTCTTTTCGCCGCAGCCGGCAGCTACAGAAGCGCTCATTACTGCAACAAGAGCAAGAGCAGTGTATTTGTTGAATTTCATTATATGTTCCTCCATAGGTAATTTGTTCCGATATGAAAAAGTATATCATAAAGATGAAGAAGTGTCAATGAATAAAGGATTACAATTTGCAGTGTTTTTTCTTTCTGACCTGTCTGCGTATGTAGCGGAAGGTGTAATCCTCACCTCTGTCCCTCAGCATAGTCAGCAGAAATTCCAGCTTTCTTGCGGTATCGTCAGCGATAAGCCTTTTGGGACGGGCACGGAGAAAGTAATCCAGCGGCATATCGTTGGTATACTTTTCCTTGTTGTATATCTTTGAAGCGGCCACACGGTCACAGAACATCTCGAATATGAAGATATCGGGCATTGGTACAGCCTCCATCTTTTTTGTGACGGTGCTGTAGTCTGTCCAGTATTCAAAGTGATGGCGGTTCCTGCCCTTGTGGTGCATCCACGCCTTGGAATATCCGCTTATCTCACGCTCTTTTTCGTTGGGGCTTCTGTTGCCCTGAAAATATAGCACACCGGGTATGAACTCGGTAGGGGAGTATTTGGAAAGGTCGTGGAGCAGGCCTCTTATCGGTATGCCTGCCTTTATGCAGTGCTTCAGCACCATTTTGCGGTGCTGGTTCACAGTTCTGAGGTGACCACGGAAATTTTTTGCCAGAGTAGTTATGTCCATATCATTCAGCCTCATGAGTGTCATTTCTTATGTCGAGAACGCTGTTTTTCACGATAAGTTTACCGCTGATTATTCTTCTGCCTTCGGTGAAAGTGGGGTCTATCAGCTTCTTTGCCATTACATCCACAGATACCTCAGCCATCTTGTCGAGGTCTACCTCAACTGTTGTGATAGTGGGGATGCAGATGCTTGAAACTGTGTAGTTATCGTAGCCCACTACTGAGATATCCTCGGGGACACGTATGCCCTTGGACTTGAGAGCGGAGATAACACGGAAAGCGGTCTCATCGCAGTTGCAGACAAAAGCGGTAGGCATATCATCGGGGAAGTTTATCTTCGAGTAGAGGATGCCTCTGTCGTCACGGTCGCCGATGACCCATTCCTCACGGAATTCCAGCTGATTCTCCATGATACATTTCAGATAGCCCAGATAGCGGTCATTGATACTGCTTGTGGCGTTGAGAGTGCCGAAGAAGCCTATCTTCTTATGACCCATTTCCACCAGATAATCGGTGATTATGTAGCCTCCGTTGTAGCTGTCGGAGTTGATGGAATCTATGTTATATCTGTTGTCGTAGAAATCGACGAAGATAAGCGGTATCTGTATCTTGCTGAGTTTATCGATGAAGCTTCTGCGCACCTGACCGATAACGATGATGCCGTCAACCTTGCTGTCGGTCACCATATTCGGGAGTATGCCCTCCTTCTCGTTTTCGCTCTTGACACATTCATAGATAGTGCAGACATTGAGCTGTGAGAGGCGGTTGGAGATATTAGCAGTGAGTTCCCAGTAAAAGGTCCCTCTTGCGCCGACAAAGCGTTCAGCGGTGAGGATGCCCACATTTTTACCAATTTTCGGGATAAGAGCTTTCTTTCTTTCGTTTTTGGTATTGGAAGGTTTGTATCCCATTTTTTCTGCGGTCTCGCAGATCTTTGCTCTCATCTGTTCTGAAACGCCGTCACGGCCTGCGAGAGCATTGGAAACAGTAACAACGCTGACACCGAGCTTGTTGGCGATATCGAGCATTTTTACTCCATTTTTCATATTCATCACCCTTAATAATTAAAGTGGATTTAACCGTAAACATTATATCATGGTTTAATTAAAAAATAAAGAGGTAATCGGAAAATTTGGCCGATACGTCAAATTTGTGGAAAGCCGTCTGTACGAATCTCACATATAAGGGAAGCGAAAAAGGCGCAAATAATGATAATTTTGGATAAATAGTGAACAAATAAAACTAATTACCTGGAATCTGCGCCTTTCTGCTTCGGCTCATCCTCTAAAGATGTGCGTTATTCCATGGTTCTTTCAGCCTGAGAGCGAGGGATGTATGGTATCACATCGTTGTAGGAATCTCTCTCGCCTTCGCCGTCGGCATGGGCAGGGATAAGTCCTGTCATATCGCTCATGGAAGCGGAAGGAAGAGTGTATTCCAGCTCGCTTTTTTCAGGATCGGGAACGGGAATATGCTTTTTGTTATTTTTCATAATTATCATCTCCCGACATTATTATTGACGGAGAAGTAAAAAATATTCATCAGCACTGTCAGTCAGCCAATTCACAGATGTTCATTGATAGTTACGGACAGCAAATTACAGCATCTTCGGAAAATTAACAAAATTTTTTAAGTTACGGGTGTAGACAAATTGACCAAAATATGATATAATATTTGTGAACTACTATAAAAAGCTGTTGCTAACAGCTTCATCATGCCCGATTTTTCGGGGCAGGAAAGGAATGAATATGCTTCACGAGAAATCATGCGGTGCCATAGTGTACCGCAAATTTCACGGCAATACAGAAATACTTCTAATTAAACATATCAACAGCGGCCATTGGTCTTTTCCGAAAGGCCATGTTGAAAAAGGCGAAACGGAAGTCGAGACCGCACGCCGTGAAATAATGGAGGAGACCTCCATTGATGTAATAATCGACCCCACTTTCAGGGAGACCGTTACCTATTCGCCCAAGAAAGATACCATCAAGGTCGTGGTGTATTTCCTGGCAAAGGCGAAAAATGTCGATTTCGTGCCGCAGGAGGATGAGATCGCAGAGATAAGATGGGTGGATATATCCTACGCTGCTAACATTCTTTCATACGAAAACGACAGAACTATAGTCTCAAAGGCAAAGACAGCCATCAAAGAGGCTATCTGATGATGCGTGATCAGTTATCAGAAATCAGAGATCAAAAAGCAGAAGGGACGTCCAATGGGCGTCCCTACTTTTTTCTGTCGGTATTATATTGATATCCACGGGCGGTCTCTGTGCGCCCTGACATTCTCATTAATTAAGGATCAAAGAAGTGTAATGCCGTTCTTTGCGCATTCCTCAATAACTTCATCTCTCCATACAGAGGACTGTACTTCGCCGATGTGAGCCTTTTCAAGGAGAAGCATACAAAGTCTTGACTGACCGATACCGCCGCCGATGGTAAGAGGAAGTGTTCCGTCAGCTATCATCTGGTGGTACTTGTACTGCATTCTGTCCTCAGCGCCGCATTCTGCAAGCTGTCTTTTCAGTGACTCGGAGTCAACTCTGATACCCATTGAAGAAACCTCAAGTGAATCGTTGAGAACCTCATCCCAGAAGAGGATATCGCCGTTGAGTGCCCAGTCATCGTAGTCGGGTGCTCTGCCGTCGTGCTTTTCGCCGCTTTTCAGCTTGCCGCCGATACCCATAAGGAATACAGTTTTGTGCTCCTTTGTGATAAGGCGCTCACGCTCATGGCCTGTCTTGTCGGGATACATATCCTCAAGTTCCTGAGTTGTGATGAAGTAAGGCTCATCGCAGATCTCAGCATCGAGCTGAGGGTAGCGGAGGCTTACCTTTCTCTTTGTAAAAGCAACAGCCTTGACAACGCTCTTTACAGTTTCCTTGAGGAACTGGATGTTTCTCTGTTCGGGAGAAATAACCTTTTCCCAGTCCCACTGGTCAACGAAGATGGAGTGGGTGTTGTCTGTATCGTCATCACGGCGGATAGCGTTCATATCAGTGTAGATGCCCTCGCCTGCCTTGTAGCCGTAGCGGTAAAGAGCCATTCTCTTCCACTTGGCAAGAGACTGAACGACCTCGGCATTTCCGTCGATCTCCTTGATATCGAAATCTACCTTTCTTTCAACGCCGTTGAGGTCATCGTTGATACCGCTGCCCGACTTAACGATAAGAGGAGCGGAAACACGGTCGAGAGTGAGAGCGAAAGAAAGAGCCTGCTGGAAGATATCCTTGATATACTTTATAGCGTGCTGGGTCTCTCTCAGTGTGAGTGAGGACTTGTAGCCCTCGGGGATGTACAGTGATCTTGACATATTAATCACTTTCCTTTCCTTTACTATATTATTGATATTTAGAACAGAGGCAGCGCCATTGATGCCATCTGAGCTGAGCTGTAACGGCAGAGATCAGTCTCATATTTTCTGATCCTGCGTGAAAACAAAAAAGGCATTCCGAACTCCTGACAGGAACGGAACACCTTTGTTCTTTATGCATTCATTATACACCCGAAATGCATAAATGTCAAGAGTTTTTTGATTATATACGGATTTCATTTTTTGTTGAATAGAAATATTAATTTGTATAGAACGGCGCACTCACCGTTCCGATTTGTGACTTTTTCTCAGACTGTGGAACGCCGAGGGCGGCGTTCCCTACAACATAAGCAAGCCGTCAATCATTTGTAATTAAAGTGCCAACGAGCGAAAGCAGAGTATGTTAAACGTACAGGGTAAGGCGCTTGCGCCGAATCGTGAAAGCGCCTGCCGTCAGCTTGCGGTATCTGAGGGCGCACACTGTGCGCCCCTACAAAGCAAGCCGTCAATCATTTGTAATTAAAGTGCCAGCGAGCGAAAGCAGAGTAAGCTAAACGTACAGGGTAAGGCGCCTGCGCCGAATCGTGATCGGGGTCAAGCTGCCGTCAGCTTGTTAGCGGATGGAGCCTACTGTTCTTGGGAAGAGGATAACGTCACGGATGTTAGCCATGCCTGTGGTGTACATGATAAGTCTCTCGAAGCCGAGACCGAATCCGCCGTGAGGTACGCTTCCGAACTTTCTCAGGTCGATGTAGTCGTTGTAGAGGTCGAGGTTCATGTTTCTCTCCTTCATAGCGGCAAGGAGCTTTTCAAGGTCGTACTCTCTCTCGCTGCCGCCGATGATCTCGCCTACGCCGGGAACAAGCAGGTCAACTGCTGCAACAGTCTTTCCGTCGGGGTTCTGCTTCATGTAGAACGACTTGATCTCCTTTGGATAATCTGTAACGAATACAGCCTTCTTGAATACCTTCTCAGAGAGGTATCTTTCATGCTCTGTCTGGAGATCACAGCCCCACTCTACAGGGTAAACGAAGTCTTCACCTGACTTCTTGAGGAGCTCGATAGCTTCTGTGTAAGTCACTCTGCCGAAATCGTGAGAGATGAGTTCCTCAAGTCTTGCCTTCAGACCCTTTTCAAAGTGAGCGTCAAAGAATGCTATTTCGTCGGGGCAGGTCTTCAGCAGCTTGCCGATAACGAACTTCAGCATATCCTCAGCAAGCTCGATAACGTCGTCAAGTTCCATGAAAGCTACCTCAGGCTCGATGTGCCAGAATTCAGCAAGGTGCTTAGGAGTGTTGGAGTTCTCGGCACGGAATGAAGGACCGAATGTGTAGATCTTGCCCATAGCCATAGCAGCCATTTCGCCTTCGAGCTGACCTGAAACTGAAAGACCTGCTCTCTTGCCGAAGAAGTCGTTAGCATAATAATCTTCCTCGCTCTTGTACTCGTTGCTGTAGCCGATAGTTGTTACCTGGAACATTTCGCCTGCGCCCTCACAGTCACTGCCTGTGATAAGGGGAGTGTTGATGTATACATAGTTGTGGCTCTGGAAGTATTCATGTATAGCAGAAGCAAGGATGGAACGTACACGCCATACAGCGTTGAAAGTATTCGTTCTTCCTCTGAGGTGGGGGATAGTACGGAGGAATTCGAGGGTATGGCCCTTCTTCTGGAGGGGATAATCAGTAGGAGCGTCGCCGAGGATAGTGATATTCTCGGGAACAGCGTTGATCTCGACAGTGTTGTTTCTGCCTGCAACAGCCTTGCCTGTTACCTTGAGTGACATACCTACTCTTGGCTCCTTGTAGTCGCTGTCGCCCTTTTCAACTACAACCTGTATGTTCTTGAGAGAAGTACCGTCGTTGAGCTCGATGAAAGCAACGCTCTTGGAGTTACGTGAAGTACGTACCCAACCGCAGACGGTGACCTCCTTGTCTACGAAATCCTGTGACTTGATGATATCAGCGATGTCGATATGTTTCATAATATTCTTTCCTTTCAGATCATATTTAGCGGCGATGAGGGAAAACAAAAAGCTCCCGTCCTTCTACAGGACGGGAGCGTAATACCCGTGGTGCCACCTGACTTACCGCAAAAGCGATCACTTTTGAGCCGCTGTAACGTGCGGAACACGTCTTGCCTACTAAGATGCTGAATACAGCACAGGTACCGCTGTATCATCGTACACAGCCGCCTTTGCCGCCGCACCCTTTGGGGTCGCTGCTCGGGAGTGTTATTCGCAGTGACTCTGATATGCGGCTCACACCTGCCCCGCACTCTCTGAAAACGAACTTCACTGTTACTTGTCTCCGTCGTCGCATTTGTTATTCGTTGATGTAATTGTAGCACCTTTTTTCGGGATTGTCAAGAGGTTTTTGAAAATATTCCTTTTCGGCCTGTAGGATTACAATAGATGTGAGACAATTTACAAAAAAAGGTAGCGGAGCAGCATAGACCTGTGTTACAGTTAAGTTGCGAAGATAAAAGCAACAGGAGGTCAAGCTGATCCGCTATGAA
>Ga0129307_1000685_pt1 | contig 47925 bp, 31 predicted proteins | sample P1105metagenome_FD_94437 | JGI IMG/M metagenome (GOLD analysis project Ga0129307, IMG submission 94437) | Capybara group fecal microbial communities from Wisconsin, USA - P1105 metagenome | ecosystem: Host-associated > Mammals > Digestive system > Large intestine > Fecal | place: USA: Wisconsin...
CGTCCCAGCTGGAGATTTCATCAGGCTCTCCATTGACACATGGAAAAAGTCCGCCATCTGGCGCAGTTCAACTGCATTGATCATGCGGGAGCCGGAAAGCATATTACTCATGACCTGCTTGCTAATGCCAAGTGCCTCTGCCAAGTCATTCTGCTTCTTTCCATTTTGTTTTAAGAGCATCAAAACGTTGTTGCTGATCATAGCATTCATTCCTACCATTATGTGACACCTCCCGTCCACAGTTTAAGGACAGTCTTTCTCATCTTCACTCTAATTATACGCTTCAGAAGACACTTGGTCAACAATGCATTGACTAATAATTGAATTATTTTCGTGAACGGCCTGTTAAAGAGATATGATGTCAAGAATTCATTTACAAACTCTTGGAGCACAGTGGCAGATCGGACAGATCAGGCCATATGTTTCTGCCGCGCGTTCATTTTTACTTTTTGTATCGGGGCTGCAATGCTTACAGGCAGATTTTTGTTGCGCTATAGCAAAAAGCGTGCTATCATTTTTCCGAAAAAAGGAGGAGCTGTCACCATGAAACGTTTTTTTGCATTGGTTTTATCTGTTCTGATGATTCTTTCCCTCTGCAGCTTTGCCTCAGCCGCGTCCAGTGAATTTACGCTGCACGTAAGGGATATCAACATGAATTATCTCTCTGCAACCTTCTCCGTAAAGGATGAAGGCGCCGATTATTACCGGATCATTGATGCTTCCGGCAAAGAACTGATGGGCACTGAGGGACACTATATCAGCATGTATCCTTCTTCGAGCTATCCCGTGTTCAAGGTCGAAATCAATTCCGCCGACGGCGTCCATGACGAAGGCCTGATTGACGCATACGGCAAAGTGCTCGTTCCTGCCCAGTATGCCGATGTCAACATCATCTCCGAGCGCTGGCAGGCCGGCATCACGCTGACCCCCTGCTCAGCAGATGACAAGGATTATACCTTCACCAACTACAGCACCAACGAAAAGACTTTTTACCGCATTGATACGGCGGACATCTATTTCGACGGTGTAAAAGTCGGCTCCCTGAACCGCTCGGAATACGGCGGCGGCAACTGCACTGCATACAACACCTATCTTGCTGTGACCAACATGGAGCGTGTGCGCACCTACTACAACAGCAAAATGGAAAAGTCCTCTATTCCCGGCGATGCCTCCGGTGAATACAGCACAAGCTACAGCAAGGGTCATACCACCTATGTGCACAATGGCAGCGGCCAGCAGGCTTTTGTTCCCACCTGCACGCTGACGGCCGATGAAGTGCTCAATCCGTACACCTTTGAGGATGGCGTCCTCTATGACCTGCAGGGCAATGAGGTCTTCAAGGGTGCCCACGATTACTCCACGGTCCGCAGATTCTTCAACGGCTATGCTACCGTCTATTATGAACGGAAATACGGCATCATCGACATGCAGGGCCACGAAGTGCTTCCGCTGGAATTCGACTCCATCAGTTCCTATGAAAACAACCTGATGAGCCATGGCTTCGCCGGTGTTGTCAAGGACGGTAAATTCGGTTTTGTCGATGCCCAGGGCAATGTAACCAGCCCGTTCGTATACTCCAACGACATCGTCAGCCACCGCGGCTCCTTCGCCACCATCAAGAATCTCGACGGCACCATCATTGTGCTGACCGCCGGCGCCGGTGAGCTTCAGGAACATTTTGCCGATGTCTCCATCTACGGTTCCTCCCACGGCAATGCTGCCTTTGTCGCTGAAAATGCTGACGGAAAGTACTGTGTCATTGACCTGTACGGCAACACCATGGTTCCCTATACTGAGTGCCGCTCCATGAATGTGAGCAATGACGGCACCGCGGTCCTGATCTATTACGGGAACCGTGAATACACGATTCTGCAGTTTGATGCTCCCGGTTCTGCTGTCCAGACCACGGTGACTGCCCCCGCTCCCGAAGCACCTGCGGCCGACGACGGCACCTGGACCTGCGAAAACGGCCATAGCGGCAATACCGGCAATTTCTGCACCGAGTGCGGTGCGAAAAAGCCCGAAGCGCCCCTGACCAAGTGCCCTGACTGCGGCTATGAGTTCGGCGACTCAGTCCCGAACTTCTGCCCGAACTGCGGCAAAAACCTCAAGTAATTTCCCGGATCATTTCACCCGCCCTGTCCCGCAGCCCAGCTGTGCCGGACAGGGCTTTTTCATTGCTTTTTTGCTGTATTCGCCCCGGCCCCACCCTTTGCGTTTGCAGGTGATTTCCTGTATAATTCCCCTCTGCGGGGATGCCCCCGGAAATGAGGTAGACAATTTATGAAGCAGGTTTCTCTCGGATTTCTCGGCTGCGGCAATATTGGCGGCGGCGTATACCGGCTCCTCTGGGAAATGCAGGAAACGCTCAAAGAGCGTGACGATATCAGCATCTCAATCAGGAAGATTCTCGTCAAGAACATTGACGAGGCTCTGGCCATCAACGAAAAGAAGGGCCTCCATGTGCCCCGCGAACTGCTCACCGAGCACTCGGAAGAGGTGACGGCCGACCCCTCCATCAGCATTGTCTGCGAGTTTATGGGCGGCGAACAGCCCGCTGCACGGTTCATGCAGGAAGCCCTCGCCCACGGCAAGCATGTCATTACCGCCAACAAAGTCGCGCTGGCCCTCAACTGGGACAAGCTTCAGGCACAGGCGGAGGAAAGCCATGTCGGCCTATGGTATGAGGCCAGTGTGGGCGGCGTGATTCCCGTCATCCGTGTTCTCAATGTCAACCTTGAATCAGACCGGATTGACCGCATCTACGGCATCATCAACGGCACCACCAACTATATCCTCACCCGCATGGCGCAGGAAGGAAAAGACTACGACGAGGTGCTCCGGGATGCCCAGCGCCTCGGACTGGCCGAGCCCAATCCCGCGACTGACGTGGAAGGCATGGATGCTGCCTACAAGCTCTCCATTCTTGCCTCGCTCGCCTTCCACGGCCGCGTGACCTATGATCAGATCTACCGCGAGGGCATCACGCAGGTCAGTGCCCAGGATATCGCCTTCGGACGGGAGATGGGCTACACGCTCAAGCTGCTGGGCATTGCCAAAAAGGACGGGAACGTGGTGGAAACCCGCGTACATCCCACCTTCCTCCCTTCCCGTCATCCGCTCGCCATGGTGGACGGCTCCCTCAACGCCATCTTTATCCACGGTGCCTACTGCCGGGATATGATGCTCCAGGGACGCGGAGCCGGCGACATGCCCACGGCCAGCGCGATCTGCGGCGATATTGTGGAAGCCGCCCTGACGGAGCATCCGCACTATCCCACCTTCCGCAACACGGCGCATCCGGATCCTGCCTTCACCTTTACCGACAACTGGCAGACCTGTGCCTACATCCGCCTTTCCGCTGTGGACCGGCCCGGTGTTCTGGCCCGCGTCAGTGAATGCTTTGCGAAAGAATCCGTCTCCATTGCCTCCATGCTGCAGAAGGAGGCAGCCGATGAGGGAAGGGCCAACCTGATTATCATTACCCACCCCGCACCGGAGCAGTCCATCCGCCGCGCGCTGTCCCTGCTGGACGATTCCATCTGCCGGCTGGAAGCCATGATCCGGGTGGAAGACGAAAAATGATTCCCTTTTCCGGGAGCTGGTGCTCCCGGTTTTTCGTGCCTTCTTGACCTTTATAGAAGTGCATGCTATGCTTCAAATGTTCATTTAGATGTTCATTTAAAAGGAAAGCGAAACTCATGTCCAAGCGCATTGTTCTTATCGGACCCGGAGCCATCGGCGGCATCACGGCCGCCTTCCTCGCCAAAGCAGGCGACGACATCACCGTTGTCTGCAAGCATCCTTCTCTCACAGAGCAGATTTCCGGCAAAGGCCTTCACCTGACCGGAATCTGCGGGGATCAGTGGATCCCCATGAAAGCGGTGACCACCATTGAGGAGCTCGAAGGCGTCTTCGACTTCTGCCTGATTGCCACTAAAGTCTATGACATGCCGCCCTGCGCCGAGGCCATGCTGCCCCACCTGAAGGCAGACTCCCTGGTTGTCTCCATGCAGAACGGCATCTGCACGGAACGGCTCGCCTCCTTTGTCGGGGAGGACCGGACCGTGGGCTGCTCGATCGGTATTGGCGGCACCATGACGGCACAGGGTGAAATCACCATGACCGGCACCGGCGACCTCATTATCGGGCAGACCGGGAAAAAGAGTCCGCGCCTTCCGGAGCTCGCCGAAGTGCTCTCGCATGTGACACGCACCCGGGTGGCGGACGATATTTACGCCGAGCTCTACTCCAAGCTCATCGTCAATGCCTGCATTACCAGTCTCGGCGCCATCTGCGGCCTCAGGCTGGGCGAAATGATGAAGCGCAGGGATGCGCGGAAAATCTTTCTGGCCATTGTCGGAGAGGCTGTACAGACAGCCAACGCCATGCACCTGACCATCCCGCCCTACGCGGGAAAACTGAACTATCATACTCTGATGGCCGGCACCTCACCCCTGGATGATCTGCGCCGCCATCTGACCATCCGTGTGGTCGGCATCAAGTACCGCCGTCTCAAGAGCTCCTCTCTGCAGTCCCTTGAGCGCGGCCGTCTGACCGAAGTCGACTGTTTCAACGGATACATTTCGGAAAAAGGGCATGCACTCGGTGTCGCGACGCCGGTCTGTGACCGGCTCACGGCCATGATCCATGAAGAAGAAGCAGGCAGGCGGAAGATCTGCATCGAAAATCTTGCCGATCCAGTGTTTGCCGCTCTTTGAACGATTCCACAGCAAATCTTTATTATGCCTGGAGGTACTTTCTATGCAGCCTTCTGTCCATGTCGATGCACTCCATCCCATGAGCCGAATCAGCAAGAACATTTACGGTCAGTTTTCCGAACATCTCGGCCGCTGCATTTATCAGGGCCTGTTTGTCGGAAAAGATTCTCCCATCCCCAATGTCAACGGCATGCGCACGGACGTCGTCAATGCCCTGAAAGAAGCCAGAGTTCCGCTTCTGCGCTGGCCGGGCGGCTGCTTTGCCGATGAATATCACTGGCGCGACGGCATCGGACCCCAGGCACAGAGAAAGCGCATGGTCAACACCAACTGGGGCTACGTGGTCGAGGACAACAGCTTCGGCACCCATGAATTCCTTGAGCTCTGCCGTCAGATCGGCTGCGAACCCTACATCAACGCCAATGTCGGTTCCGGCACGGTCCGCGAAATGGCTGAGTGGGTGGAATACCTCAACAGCGAGGGCGATTCCTCCGTTGTTCAGGAGCGCTGGGCCAACGGCCGCAAGGAGCCCTTCAACGTCAGGTACTGGGGCGTGGGCAATGAGAGCTGGGGCTGCGGCGGCAATATGGAAGCCGACTTCTATGCCGATGTCTATCGCCGCTTCCAGACCTACTGCCGCAATTACGGCGACAACAAGCTCTACCGCATTGCCTGCGGTCCGAATACCGATGACTGGGAGTGGACCGAAACCCTCATGAAGAAGGCCGCAAAATACATGGACGGCCTGACCCTCCACTATTACGATGTGCCCTCGGGCAAGTGGAAGGACAAGGGCAGCGCAACCGAGTTCACCGAGGAGCGCTACTACGAGACGCTCGTGCGTGCCGCCTATATGGAAACCCTCCTGCGCGGACATCTGGCCATCATGGACCGGTATGACGAGGATCACCGCGTGAAGCTGCTCGTGGACGAATGGGGCTGCTGGCACGATGTGGAGCCCGGCACCAATCCCGGTTTCCTCTATCAGCAGAACACCATGCGCGACGCCATGGTCGCAGCCATCACGCTCAATATCTTCAATGCCCATGCCGACCGCCTCGGCCTGTGCTGCATTGCCCAGATGGTCAACGTGCTCCAGTCCATGATTCTCACCGAGGGTGATCAGATGGTGCTCACGCCCACCTATCACGTCTTCAACATGTACAAAGATCATCAGGATGCTGAGCTGCTCGAGAGCTGCGTCTTCTCCGGCAATGTTGCAGAAGATCTCAAGCAGATTTCTGCTTCTGCATCCATCCGCGACGGCAGTGTCACCGTGACCCTGGCCAACCTGCATGCCACAGAAAAGGCCGATGTCCTCGTGAATGTCGAAGGCATGGAAAAGGCATCTGTCACCGGCACCGTCCTTGCCGGCGCCATGGATGCACTCAACACATTCCAGCATCCCGACACCGTCAGCCCCGCCACGCTCGAGGGCATTGTCCGGACAGAACGCGGCCTTGTGGTTCCCATGCCCGCCTGCTCCGTGGTCACGCTGAAGTTCAATGCCTGACCGCATTCCCTGCCGGTGCCTGCTCCATGACGCCTATCCCGATATGGAGACGCTGATCCGTTCCGTCCTCGATTCCATGCCGGAGGATGAGCGGCTGGAGGAAACGCAGTACAAAGCCCGGCTCGATCTCTGTTTACAATGCAGCCATCTCGCGGACGGCACCTGCGTCCTGTGCGGCTGCTATGTGGAGGCGCGTGCCGCCAGCCGCTTCAGCCGCTGCCCGGACACACCCCCGAAATGGTCTTCCCAATCATAATACAAGGAGGTTCTGCCATGTCCATCACACCCCATGACATTGCCAAAATGCTGGACCACTCGACCCTCCAGCCCTACCTGACCGAGGATGATATCCGCCACGGCGCGGAGATTGCCCTCAAGTATGACACCGCCAGCATGTGCGCCCGTCCCTGTGACGTCCCGCTCATGGCCAGCCTGCTCAAAGGCAGCGATGTGAAGGTCTGCACCGTGATCGGGTTCCCGCACGGCGATCATGAGACCGCCATCAAGGTGGCCGAAGCACGCCTTGCCCTGGAAGAAGGCTGCGAAGAGCTCGATATGGTCATCAATATCGGCCGCCTGCTCCACGGTGATGACGACTATGTGAAAAATGAGATCGCACAGATCGTTTCCCTGGCCCATGAAAACAAGGCCATCGTCAAGGTCATCATTGAGACCTGCTATCTGAGCGATGAGCAGAAGATCCGTGCCTGCCGCCTGTCCGAGGAAGCCGGCGCCGACTTTGTCAAGACCAGCACCGGCTACGGCACCAAGGGCTGCACCATTGAGGATCTGAAGCTCATGCGCGCTGCTGTCTCTCCCTCTGTGCGTGTCAAGGGTTCCGGCGGCATCCGTGACCTGGACACCGTCCTCAAGGCACGCGCTGTCGGCGCATCCCGCTGCGGCGTGAGCGCAACCGAAAAGATCATGGCCGAGGCCGAAGCGCGCTATGCGCAGGGCACACTGTGCGAGGTTTCTGCTGACTGATCCGCTTCCGATGTGCTCTGTGTCATCGGATGATCTTCCACACCATGCACTGAAAAGCAGCCAGCCGAAAGCGGCACAGAAGAATCGTCATCACCCTGTCGTCGATGGCTTTTCCCTGTGCCGCTTCTGCATTTCGGAGGTAGAGCATGCAGCCTGAACCGTTTTCTTCCGTCGGCGTCCTGTTCACCCCGGACGCCTTCACTGTGGATTTCCCGCCGGAAGCGGAGAATGCCCGCATCACGGCATGGAAGGGGCAGTACGCCTCAGACCGTTTCCGTTTTCTTTTCCATCTGGGTTTTGAAGCGCCGCCCGATTCCGTGTCCCCTGCCCTGCGCTATCTGTTCCAGCTCTCCGCACGCTTTGTGCGGGAGCTCACTGCGCAGCCTGCCCTTGAAATCACGCGGGAACAGACGACGGTGCCCCTGAATGAGGACGCACTGTCTGACCTTCTCAACGCCGTTCCCTTCGGCCTTGGGACCGAGTATATTACGCCCTCCTGGCTCACCGGCGTCTTCTCCTGTCTCGAAAAAGTGTTTTCGCAGGAGATCGCGGAGTATCCGGGGACCGTTTCGCTGTACCTCGCAGAAAAAACGGAAAATCTTCGGCTGCCCGAGCGCGTGTTTTTCCATCTCGTCGAGAACCGCAGGGATGAGGCGTTCCCGTTCGCCTTTCTCGCGACCTATACCACGCGGGATGCGCAGGGGCGGGTGCGGCATATGCCGCTGAATTATGCGCTCACTGAGTTCAAAGGCAGCCGGGACAAACTGGTCTCCATGCTCTCTTGTCTCAATGATGCAGCCGAATGCTCCGCTCCGGTTTCCCGGTGGATGACCTCGGGCGAGCTCTTTCATGCGCTGCGCCTGACGAGTGAGGAGGCCTGGGAGTTTCTCAAATCAGTCCCGGACCTGGAGAAGGCCGGCATTGCCTGCCGCCTGCCCAACTGGTGGCGCAGAAAGGCCTCCGCTGTATCCATGACCGTGAAGCTCGGGGAGAAGCAGGCCTCCCTGCTCGGCCTGGACAGCCTGATCTCCATGGTGCCTTCCCTGACCGTGGACGGCGTGCGCCTGACCAAGGCGGACATCAGGCTCCTGCTCTCCCAGGCGGACGGTCTCGCCCTGATCAAAGGGAAGTGGGTAGAGGTCAATCATGAGCGCCTCACCCATCTGCTCGAGGAAATGGAGCGCTTTGAGGGCGAGTTCACGCTCATGGATGCCCTGCGCATGCAGAGCGGTCTGTCCGCCTCCAGAGAACTGCCCTCCGGGGTGGAGATCACCAATGGAAAATGGCTCGCCTCTGTCCTCTCCTCCCTGACCCGGCCGAAAAAATCGGACAGACAGCCTGTCCCCGCCTCGGTTCATGCCGTGCTGCGCCCCTATCAGATGAGCGGGTATGCGTGGCTCTCCCAGATGAGCACGCTCGGGCTTGGTGCCTGTCTGGCCGATGACATGGGCCTTGGCAAAACGCTCCAGGTGCTGACCCTCATCGCCTCCGTGCTCGAACACCGCAAGCGTGCCAGAGTGCTGCTGGTCGTGCCCGCGTCCCTGCTGGGCAACTGGGAAAAGGAAATCGAGCGGTTTACGCCCTCCCTCCGGGTCTGCCGTCTGCACGGGGCATCCGGCCCCAGGCTGGAGCTCCAGCTGACCACATCCGACGCCTCCGTGTTTCTCACCACCTACGGCATGGCCGTCCGTCTGGAAGGCCTCAAAGCGGTGGAATGGGATTATCTCATCCTCGACGAAGCGCAGGCCATCAAAAACCCGGGCACGCGCCAGGCCAAAGCGGTCAAGGCCATTCCTGCCCTCCACCGCATCGCCATGACGGGCACGCCCATTGAGAACAATCTGACCAATCTCTGGTCCCTCTTTGATTTTCTCAATACCGGCCTGCTCGGCACATCCCGGGAGTTCGACGCCTTTGCCAAAGAGCTCTCCGCCCGGCCCGAGGGCTATGCCCGCCTCAAGCAGATGGTCTCGCCCTTCATTCTCCGGCGCCTGAAAACCGACAAGTCCATCATTTCAGACCTGCCTGACAAGATTGACCAGACAGATTACCTCTCCCTGAGCAAAAAGCAGGTCGTCCTCTACCACAAGGCGGTCGATGACCTTGCCCGGAGCCTGCCTGCCGCCGAAGGCATTCAGCGCAGAGGCATGGTGCTCGCTGCGCTCACCCAGCTCAAGCAGATCTGCAATCATCCCGATCAGTACCTCGGTCAGACCGCCTTTGTCCCGGAGGAGTCCGGCAAGTTTGATTATCTCGCCGAGATCTGCTCCACCATTCGTGACCGGCACGAGCGCGTGCTTGTCTTTACGCAGTACCGCGAGATGGCCCTGCCCCTCCACCGTTTCCTGAAGGATGTCTTCGGACGGGAAGGCCTGCTTCTGCACGGCGGGACCTCCGTCCGCGAGCGCACCGCGATGGTCGAGCGCTTCAACGGGGATGAATATATCCCCTATATGGTTCTCACCATCAAGGCCGGCGGCACCGGGCTGAACCTGACGGCCGCAAACCATGTGGTGCTCTTCGACCGCTGGTGGAATCCGGCCGTGGAAAACCAGGCCATGGACCGCGCCTTCCGTATCGGACAGACCCGGAACGTCTTTGTCCACCGCTTTGTGGCGCGGGGCACCATTGAGGAGAAGATCGACACGCTCCTGCGCTCCAAGCAGCAGCTGGCCGACCGCATTGTCGGCGAGGGCAGCGAACAGTGGATCACGGAAATGAGCGATCAGGAGCTCCTGAACATGATGAAGCTGGAGGTGTAACAGATGGCACGACGCGGTTACGATTCCTTCGGTCCTTCCTACAGCCAGCCCTCGGCCGAGCTCCTGCGCCGGCATGCGGAGGAGAGCATTGCCAAGGCCGGAAAAAAGGGCAGGGTATATCAGCCCGTCATTCCCAGAGGAAACAGCCGGACCATCTGTGTCAGCTGGTGGGGAAAAGCCTGGTGCAGCAATATGGAGCGGTATGCCGACTATGACAGCCGCCTCCCCCGCGGACGCCGCTATATCTCCTCCGGCGCAGTCATTGACCTGACCATTGAAGAAGGCATGGTTCATGCAAAGGTCCAGGGTTCCCGGCGCACGCCCTACAGCGTGGCTGTCCGCATTGACCCGCTCCCGGAAAAAAAGCAGCAGGCGCTCATTGAAAAGTGCAGCCGTCAGATCCACAATCTTGAGGACCTGATCTACGGCCGCTTTCCGGATGATCTCAAGGATCTGTTTCTCGAAAAGGGCGGTCTGTTCCCCTCACCCCGGGAAATCCATTTTGACTGCTCCTGTCCGGACTGGGCTTCCATGTGCAAGCATGTCGCCGCGGTCATGTATGCCATCGGCGTACGCCTGGATGACAACCCGTTCTATTTCTTCACCCTGCGCGGTGCCGATGTGGACGCGTTTGTCGCTCAGGCACTCGAAAACAGGGTTGAGAGCATGCTCAAAAATGCGGACTGCATCACAGACCGTGTGATTCCGGAGTCCGATATTTCCTCGCTCTTCGGTGTCCTGTAAGGCACCGGAAAAACACGCAGGGCCTTGCGCTCTGTGTGTTTTTCTCTGCGCCGGATGCGCCCCAAACCATGATTTTTTCTTCCGCCCCGCCAAAACTCCTTTGCTTTTCCGTACTTCCCCGGCGGTTTTCGGATTGTCAGCATGCGCCGTTCATGATATCTTCTGTATCAGAATCGGAGGTGCACCCATGCAGACCCAGAAAAAGGACCGGCTGAGCACAGCCCTCGACCATATGCCGGATGGTCCCATCCCGGATCAGTCACTTCGTGTTACAGCAAAACTCCCCAAGGGCGTTCAGAGCCGCGAGCTCTACCAGGACGTCATCCGCATTGCCTGGCCCGGCTTTGTGGAACTCATCCTCACCCAGCTCGCCTCCATGGTCGACCTGATGATGGTCGGCTCCATCGGCGGGACAGCACACACGGACTGGGGTGCTATGGCGCTGGCCGCTGTGGGCCTGACCAATCAGCCCAAGTTCCTCCTCATGGCCGCCTTCATTGCCATGAACACCGGCGTCACCGCCACGGTCGCGCGCTACAAGGGCACGGGAGAGCGTGAGAAAGCCAACCTGGCCGTCCGGCAGGGACTCCTGTTCACCTTTGTCACAACCATCATTCTCTCCGTCATCGGCATCATCTTCGCCCGGCCCATGATCATTTTCATGGGATCGACCGAAGAAACCGTGACCGTATGGGCCACCCAGTACCTCCAGATCCAGCTGGCCGGCTTCCTGACCATGGCGCTGACAAGCACCATCACCGCCTCGCTGCGCGGCGTCGGGGATTCCCGGTCCTCCATGTTCTATAATCTCATCGCCAACTGTGTCAATGTGGTCTTCAATTATCTCCTCATCTACGGCCACTTCGGATTCCCCGAGCTCGGCGTGGCCGGCGCTTCCCTCGCCACCGTCATCGGACAGCTCGTCGCCTTTGTCATCGCGCTGGTCCTGATCCTGCGCGGCAACGGATTCCTGAAGCTGGAGATGAAAAAAGGATTCCTTCCCGACCGGAAAACGCTGGGCGATCTTTTGCACATCGGACTTCCGACTATGGCAGAACAGCTGCTCATGCGCGTGGGCATGGTGGTCTTCTCCATCACCGTGGCCAATCTGGGCACCATCGCCTTTGCCACGCACCAGGTCTGCATGAACATCCAGGCACTCTCCTTTATGACCGGCCAGGCGTTCGCCATTTCCTCCACCACCCTCGTCGGGCAGTCCCTGGGCAAGAAACGCCCGGACATGGCACAGGCCTACTGCTCCCGCGCCCAGCGCGTGGGCATGGGCGTCAGCCTTCTGCTGACCGTCACCTTTGCCTTCTTCGGCGGAGCGATCGTCTCCCTCTACAACAATGATCCGCAGATCGTCGAGATGGGCGGACGCATCATGCTCTTCGTCGCCTTCGTCCAGCCCTTCCAGGCGTCCCAGTTCATTGTCGCCGGCGGCCTGCGCGGGGCCGGAGACACACGGGCCACCGCCGTGATCACCATGATCACCATGATGATCATCCGCCCGATTCTCGCCCTGATTCTCGTCAATGCAGGCCTTGGCATCTATGGCGCATGGATTGCGGTTGCGGCCGATCAGCTGACCCGCACCCTGCTCGTGTTTGCCCGCTACAAGCAGGGCAAATGGAAGGCCATCCGCCTCAAGAGTGAAGAGCAGAAGCACTGAAAAAAACACACCAAAACAGGGAGCTGCGATGTCGCAGCTCCCCTTTTGGTGTGTCCGGACTCAATTACTCGTTGGCATCCATGTAAGCAAAGCACTTCTCGATGTCTGCCATGTATTCGGCCGTCACGTCGTCATAGCCGTAGCTCTTGGCGGTGGTGACCATTTCGTTCCACAGTGCGTCGAACTCTTCGTCAGAATTGGCATAGGCGCACTTCCAGCTGTATTCCTTCATCACAGGAGCAAACTGGGCACGCTTCTGCTGGCCTTCCTCGGACAGAGCAGCCTTGCTGTAGGCAACAGCAGCAGGAGACTGCACGGAAACCTGACCCTTGCGGCGATAGAGATCCACGCCGGAGGTGGCGCCGTCAGCATACTCTTCGCTCCAGGCCTTGCTCAGAGCGGTGGCATAGTGTTCTGCATAGCACGGCCAGCCCTTGTAGCTGAAGGAGTAGGTCTTGCCGGGGATCATCTGTTCGAGCTTGATGGTCTCATGGTTGAACTTGCTCTCGCCGTCCTGGAAGGTGCCGCCGCCGTACTCAGCAGGCATCTGGGTGTTGGCGCGGTCTTCCTGGCACTGCCAGCCGAAATCGGTCATGTAGGGAACGCCGTCCTCGCCATAGTCCCAGGTCAGACCCTTGGGGCCATAGTTCTGGATGATCATGCCTTCTTCAGAGCACAGCCAGTCAATGATTTCGAGGCAGCGCTCAGGATATTCGGTGTTGGCGCCCAGAGCCCACATGCGGTTGGAGCCGCTCTTGGCGATGGTCTGCATGGCAGGAGCGGAGTCTTCGATCATGAAGGTCGTGAAGCCGTCCTTGTTGGCAGCCTTTTCAGCGCTGTTATAGTTGCCGATGATCCATCCCCACATGGCCATCAGATAACGGCCGGCGGAAAGCTTCTGGGCATAGGTGTCGAAGTTCTGGGAAGAGGACTCGGGATCGAAGGTGCCGTCGCGATACATCTGGTTGACGACCTTCAGAGCCTTGCGGTACATGCCGTCTTCAGCCAGCTGGTCTTCCACCTTGCGGGTCGCATAGTTGACGCCCAGGTAATCCCATTCCTGATAGCCGTAGTAGGTCAGCAGGTCCCATGCAAACTTCATGTGGCTGTCTTCCCAGTCCGGGAATCCGCCGTAAGCATACACTTTTTCGCCGCCCTCGGTGGCAGGAACTGCATCCTGCAGAGCCTTCAGGAAAGCAGGCAGGTCTTCAAGGGTCTTCAGCTCGGGCTTGCCGGCCTTTTCCCATGCGTCAAAGCGGATCTGCAGAGCATAGGTGGGGTCGACGAGTTCTGCCCAGGCGCCGTCTTCCATGGCCACAGCATAGGTGAAACCATAGGTTCCTTCGTAGCCGGCAGCCTCACCAAAGTCATGCACCTTCTTGAGCGCGTCGCCCAGGTAGGTGGTGATGTTGGTGTAGGGAGTCAGATCCAGCTCGTCCCAGTCCAGGAACAGCTCAGCCTGCAGGCCGGTCAGGAACTGATCGCCCAGATCGCCCAGGTTGATGATGTCGCCCAGTTCACCGGCAGAAACGCCAGCCGTCCAGGCATTGCCGTCCACGTTGGTGGAGACAAACTTCACGGTGACATTGAAGCGGTCCTTCAGTTCCTTGGCGAACCAGCCCTGCTGTTCACCGGCATAGTTTGCCAGACCGGAGAAGACAGTCAGCGTGATCGGCTCACGGTAGGTGTCTTCTGCCACGGCAGGCATGACGAACATGGTCGCCATGAGTGCCAGGCACAGAACCAGAGAGAGTACCTTTTTCATACGAAAAATCCTCCTGTGAATAATAATATTTGCAGCCTGCCGACAGGCAGGAAATGCACAGTGTCAGCCCTTCACGGCACCGATCATGATGCCTTTGACGAAGTAGCGCTGGAAGAAAGGATACACCAGAAGAATCGGGAAGGTAACCACCATGGCGACCGTCATGCGCACGCTCAGCGCGGTCTGCTTGGTGGAGATATTGGCCAGGGCGTTCGCGTCCTGCGCATTGCGCACCAGAGCGGCCAGAGAGGAGGCTTCATTCTGATACTTGTAGAGCAGGAACTGCAGGGTGTAGAACTTGCCCGAGGGCATGAGCATCATGGTGTCGGTGAAGCTGTTCCACTGACCGACGGCGGAGAAAATGCACAGCGTGGCCAGAATGGGGGTAATCAGCGGCATGATGATGGAGATAAACACGCGGGTATAGCCTGCGCCGTCCAGCGTTGCGCTCTCTTCCAGAGACGGCGGAAGACCCTCGATAAACGTCTTGACCAGGATCACGTTGTAGGGGGAAACCAGGCCCGGGATCACGTAAACCCAGAAGTTGTCCAGGAAGCCGAGCATGCGCAGGTTCATATACCACGGAATCAGGCCGGCAGAGAAGTACATGGTGATGATGATCAGCCGGTACCAGACCTTGCGCAGCCACATTTCCTGCTTGGTCACCAGGTAACCCAGGAAGGCGCAGCCGCCGACGGTCCAGACGGTACCCAAAACCGTTCTGGCCACGGACACAAACAGGGCGTCAATGATGCCGTCGATCTTCATGACCTGAACATAGTTCTCAAAATGAATGCCCTTGGGGATCAGCTGAATCTGGCCCAGACGCACCATTTCATTGTCTGAGATCGTATTGATAAACAGATAATAGAACGGGAAAATGCACGCGAGGGTGATGAGAATGAAGACGGTATAGTTGCAGATATTGAAGATCACGTCGCCGCGTGAAAGCTTCTGCTTGTTTTTCCTGTGGTTCTCTTTCACCATTTTGTTCTCTCTTACTGTCATATCGTCCGCCTCCCTTCTCACATAATGGACTCGCCGCGAAGCTTCTTGGACGCAAAGTTCGCCGAGAAGAGCAGCGTGACGCTCACGATGGTCTTGAGAATGCCGATGGCTGTTGCATAGGAGTACAGCGTGGTGCCTCTCGATGCAATCGTGATATTGTACACATACAGGTCAAGCACTTCAATGCTGTTTTTGTTCATCGGGTTCTGGAAGACCAGATACTGTTCCATGCCGTTGTTGAGAATGTTGGAGATGGAGAGCATCAGCAGCACGAAGAACGTGGGCAGGAGGCCCGGCAGAGTGATGTAGCGCATCTTGTGCCAGCGGTTCGCGCCGTCGACCTGCGCCGCCTCATAGAGTTCCTGGTCAATGCCGGCAATGGCGGCCAGGTACATGATCGCACCCCAGCCAAGGCCTTTCCAGGTGTTCCATCCCCACATCTTCAGCCAGATATGCTCGCTGGAGTTGAGCCACACAATGTGCGAATCCTTCGGGACCGCCCCGATCGCCTCCATGAACTTGGAGAAGATGCCGGTATCCATGGCAAACAGACACATTGCGAAGGAGAAGACCAGCGCCCAGGAAATGAAGTTCGGCAGGGTGGTAAAGATCTGGACAAACTTCTTGAAGCGGGTCTGGGTGATTTCATTGAGGAAGATGGCGAAGACCATCGGCAGCCAGCTGGTCAGGAGGTTCAGGCCGCTCATGCCGAAGGTGTTCTTCAGCACGCGGAAAATGTTGACCCGGTTGGCTTCATTGGTGAACATTTCGGTAAACCACTTCAGGCCGACAAACTCCTGCTGGTCCATGCTCACGCCGAACTTGTAATTGTAGAAGGCGTAGCTCCAGCCGTAGAGCGGCAGATAGCTGAAGAGGAAGACGGCCACCAGGAAGGGCAGCATCATCAGGAACAGCTTGTATTTCTTGGGGAGTTCATCGAGCTCCACAAAGTTGGTGAAGAACGCGGCAAAGACCAGGACCAGCATGCTCAGATACAGCCAGAGCGTGCCGGAGCCCACGGCAACCTCCTTGGGCAGGGTGTAGGTCATCACCAGCCAGGTCACGCACCGGAGCACGAGCGCGGCCAGGAACAGGGCAATCCCGAGCTTCCTGTTTTTGCGCACAAGGAGCAGCACAAGACCCGCCACGGTCAGGATCAGGGCCAGCCAGGTCAGGATATTGTAGGTTCCCGCCATGCGTCCTGTGGCCTCATTGACCACCTTTGCGGAGAAATCGCCTTCCTCCTCATAAACCGCGGCGCCCTTGCTGGTCACAGGGTCGGCCAGCCTGCCGGCCGAGGAGAAAGTCAGGGCATCCACGCCGGAGATGTCGACCGCCGCCTGAACCTTGTTCTTTCCGGGTTTGGAGAAGGACACGGTGCCGGCAGGCAGGATGATGCAGGCAATCGATACCACCGCGAGCACCACTGCCACAAAGCGCAGACGGCTGGCGGCGGGGATCGGATTGACGAAATACGGTTCATTGGCATACCGGATGCCCATGGTACCGGCCAGCGCACTGCCAAGCGCACACAGCACGGCAAGGAACGGGACCGGCGTCACGCTGCCCAGACCGAGCGTAACCAGCTGACGGGAAGCAGACGCATACATGTCATTCTGTCCGCCGACGGTCATCACGGACAGGGAGGCCACCGCCAGAAGGATCGCGGCCACCCACTGAAAAGCCACCGGGAACCAGCGGTCCACTTTGCCGACGAACGCCAGGATGGCTGCCAGGGCCAGAAGCACTGCGCCGCCCAACAGGTAGGCGTTCATGGTGGTGGTATTGTTGCGGATGGTGAAAATGCCTTTGATGTTGTTGGCGTCCGCAGAGTATTTCTCGAGCTCAAGCATGTCGCCGGAAAGAATATCTGCGTAGACATTCTTGCTCGCTGCTTCCGCATACAGGTTGGGCTCGTTGCCCATCATGATCGCATACAGATTGGTCGAGCGGTTCAGCGCCTTTGCATCGGCAGGCGAGGCAGTGATGGTTTCAGGGACAGAAACCGTATACACCGGCAGGAGCATGACCAGAAGCCCGATGACGGCCAGCACGCCGCTGACAAGCCGGAGCGTGCGGTCATCCTTCATAAGCGCTTTCTGCCCCTTGAGGAAGACCACTTCCAGAATCAGCATGACCGCCGCAAAGACCAGAGGCAGGAAGAGCGGCGCGGAGGTCGTGAAGAGCACCGCATACATGAGAGAGGAAGAGAGGTTGGAAATATGCAGCGCCTCAGTTCCGAAGCAGGCGGCCGCGCCTGCGGTCAGGGCAATGGATGCCTGCGCACAGCCGCGCTTTTCAATGAAGGATGCGATGCACCCGAGGACCAGCAGGATACAGCCCGCCAGAAGCAGGCCGCTGCCAAAGCTGAGGTACCCCAGCTGAGGAACCTGGTCCAGCGGCAGGCATTTGCTGCCCTTCGTCATCATATCCCACAGGCTTAGCGAAGAAGGGAATGCGGCTGCAGTTTCTTCCCCAAGCTGCGAGTGCACATGCAGTGTGACGGACGGCAGGAAGAACATTGCCAGTGCCAGCACCGCCAATAACAGAATGGGCCATTTTTTCTTCAATGATATCCTCTCCTTATTTCACAGGCATCACCGTGCCGCATTCAGCCGAATGCGCACAGCCTCGCCACGGTGAACAAAACAGGCAAAATTCGCTTCATCGCCATTGCGGAAGCGGTCGGTCACCCAGCGGTCCCCTTCGAAATGTCCTTCCTCCACGGAGAGGAAATTCAGCGTGCCGTTCATTCTCGACGTCAGCTGAACATAGGACCGCTCATACCCGATCTCCGGGCGCATGCGGAAGTCCACGCACACGCCGCATCCGGCGAGGTAAAACTCGCTCTCTCCGGTCTGAATGAGGAGTCCGCGCCCCCGCGTTTCCAGGAGATCCCGGTTGGCCGGGTCACGTGTGTTGATGAAGCTTCCAAGCCCGAAGCGGGAGCGGGAGGCACTTGGAAAGGTGCATTCCACATGCCACCCCGGGAGATGCAGATACTGTTTGTCCATGAATTCCTGCTGCACGATTGCGTACACTTGCCCGGCGCGCTTCCGGAGAAGCGGGGCAAGGGATGCAATCGTCTTCATGCTCAGCGCCACGTCGCGCGCTTCCGGCAGGAGGTTTCCCTGCTCATCGAGTGCGCTTGCTGCACCGAAGCAGGCATACCCGCAGAAGCGCGGGTCGGCAGCCGCTTCCATCATGTTCAGGGCATTGGCCGTCCCCATGACCGGCGACTCCGGCACAAAGAGCGGATTATCCGGCCGGCTGTATTTTGAGAGGATCTTCAGATACCGCTCCCGGTCCTGAACGTAAATATCCGGGCAGATCACGTCAATGCCCGGGGCTGTCTTTTTGTAGATATCCAGCACTCTGCTGACCGGGCCGCCGCTGTTGTAGCACAGCCCCGGCTCTTCAAACCCATTCTCACCGAGCATGACATTGAGCAGAAGCGGAATCTCGTACACATTTTTGCCGGCCCCGGCGAGCAGCTGTACAAAATCGGCCCAGCACCATGCAGCAAAGGCCTCATGCGCATGCCGCCCAAAACAGGATACCCAGCTGTCCCCGCTCGGCGTGATGCCGCTGTCCTCCAGGGAAATATCCCGGAGAAACGGAGGAACCGGCCGGCGGTACAGGCGCTGCGCCGCTTCGCTGTAATCCATGTCCGTATTGGCATAGCCGATTTCATTTTCCACCTGAACGGCCAGCACGGTATGCATGTCGCCGTCCGTGTCGCGCAGGAACTCCATCAGGCGCGTAAAGGCGCGCAGATCGGCTTTTCGCGTTTCCTCCGCAAGAGGAGACAGCGTGGCGACCTCTCCGCCGTCCGGCCCTTTGGCCAGCGGGAAACGGCGCGGGTCCGCCTTCACCCATTCCGGGCAGTAGGTCGGATGCCCATTCTTGTTGATGCCGAACCACAGAAGAATGAGATGGATATTTTTGTCCCTGCACAGTTCAATCAGCTGCAGTGCCTGGGAGAAATCATACTCGCCCTCGCGTTTTTCCACCTGATACCAGTACACCGGAGCCTCAAACAGATTGCCGCCATACTGAAGGACGGCATCGATCTCCTTTTCCAGCATGCCCGGCAGGCCGGTGGATGAATTATGCGCCTGCAGTCCAAGGGGAAGCATGGGACAGCCCTGCTGGTCCGCAAAAAAACCGTCAGAAAAACAGGACACTGGGGTTCCCCCTTTCTGAAATGAACCGGATTTCCTATATAGAATAACGAATTGAAGTGTATCATGGCAGGGTTTCTCTGTCAACAAAGTTCGTGTTTATACCGGATTATACATGAAAAATGCAAAATGAGCGGTCCAAAACGGCCGCTCTTTGTGCATTTTATATATGATATATTCTATTTTAAGCAGACTGTATCCTATATCCGTTCTCTCTTATTCCGCCCTGCCCCCTGAGGGCACGACATCGGCCCTGACATCCAGGCAGTTGACCAGGACAGGCACTGCGCCGCGCTCGGCCGTGCATTCTTCAAACCGGAGATGCTTCGCCTCATACCCCGGTTCGTCAAAGCCGGTGCATTCAATGCATGCAACCTCATGATCCTCTTTTTCCCAGTAATCCCTGGCCCAGCCGCTGAAATGCACGCGCCGGCAGCCGATGTCTTCAAACACCGGCGGGGTATCGGATCCCACGCCGTCATCATTGTATTTCACCGCGCAGATCAGGAAGCGGGAAAGACGGCAGTCAGAGACAAAAATATCCTTCACATACCCGCCGCGTTTCCGGGTTGCCTTGAGCTGGACCCCGTAGAGCGAATGCACCAGATCGCAGTCCCAGATCCGGACATCCTCCACGCCGCCGGACATCTCGCTGCCCACCGCAATACCCAGTCCGCCCTCACTGACACAGTCAAAGATCCGGATACGCTTCGTCGGCCGGGCAATGACATTGCCCTCCGGATTCTTTCCGCTCTTGATGGCCACCGAGTCATCCCCGGTGCAGAAACGGCTGGCAAACAGTGTGCAGTCACAGCTGGAATCCGGGTCCCAGCCATCCCCGTTCCACACGCCCGCCGACTGGAAGAAGCAGTGGTCGGTGACAATATGGTCCGAATAGATCATATGCACATTCCAGCTCGCGCCGTTTTTCAGTGTCAGCCCGGTAATGCGCACATGGCTGCAGTTGCTCAGGTTGATCAGCCGTCCGCGGGCACGTCCCGGGATTGTATTGTCGTTTTCGTATTCTTTGACCTTATCGCCGAGGGATGCAATATAGCTCTTCAGCCTCTCCCTCTCCCCCTCAATAATGCGAAGCGCCAGCGGCTGTCCGCCGCCGCAGATTTCGCCTTCCCCGAAGATCAGGACGTTTTCACAGTTCGCCCCGGCCGTATGGTCCAGGGTGCCCAGGTTCAGGAGGCTCTGGTAGCACTCCATCTCCGTGCCTTCAAACCGGCTGTGGATCTTCGGCAGATAATCCTCCGGCGCTTGAGAGCCCATCAGCACCGCGCCTTTCCCGACGCACAGCGCCATATTGCTGTGCAGGCGGAGCGCACCGGTGAGATAGACGCCTTCCGGGATCATCACGCATGCATCCGGACCGCACGCATCAATGGCTTTCTGCAGGGCCTGCGTATTCATGGTTTTCCCGTCGCCCACCGCGCCGAAGTCGGTCACAGAGATCTTTCTGAGATGCTTTCCCGTCTTCACCACGGTTTCGCCCAGCAGCACATCCCCCATGCGGACAGAAAAGCGGCAGGCCGTTTCTTCCGGAAGCGCATGGAAAGTGCAGTGGGTTTTCTCCGTCCTGACCTGTGTGTCCTGATACGTCACGGTATAGGTTTCTTTTCCCGCCACCTGTTCGGGCTTTTCCCACCACAGGGTGACGGCACCGTCAGCATGTATGGCATGAATCTGCATACGCATTCCCGTTCCTTCCTGTTTTCAGATAGGGACAGCATACCGCACCCCTGCAGCGTTTTCCAGACAAAAATCAGGGAAAACCTGACTGAATCCATCCGGTTTTCTCCGCCTGCATAAAAATGTCCGGAGGTGCAAATCCACCCCCGGTTTTCATCTCTTTAGCTGTCCGTCTCTACCCGCTTGGCCCAGTCCGCCAGCATCACGTCGGCAAGCGTCTGTGCCGCCAGGCGGGATCCGCACGCACTCGGATGATAACTGTCCTCTTCATACAGCGCCAGCGTGTCCGCCATTTCCAGAAAACGGTCCCCGACGTCCGCGACCAGCGCACCGTTTTCCTCCGCAGCTGCATGATAGGCTTCCCGGAGCCCCGCCGCCATTTCTTCATACGTGCAGCCCATCGCCTGCAGCTTGGGGCCGCCCTTCTCATACGCCCAGGTCGCATAGAGCACCGGCACCCCGCCGCACGCACGGATCTTTTCGCACAGCCCTCTCACACTGGAGAAAAATGCATCCCTCCGCGTGATGGGGCCGTTTGAATACTCCTGCAGCACCACATAGTCCCAGTGCTCTTCGAGGGATTTCAGGGTCGCAGCACCCATGTCTGTATCGGCATCGAGCTGCTCGGAGAGATACGCGCCGCCCCGGGTATGGGACTCCACGTGCGCGCCGGTGATTTCCCGGACCATGTCCGGCATATCATGAAAAAAGGTAAAACTGTTGCCCAGCATCAGAATCCGCATCAGCCTGTTCCTCCTGCTCTCTTTTATGGTCTGAAAATGTCGTCTCACTGCATCTCATTCATGACATTTTGTGCATCATATGGTATCCTCTTCCCTGCACGCCGGCACGCGGCGTGCAGTATGCTCTGAAAGGCGGTGATCCCATGCTGGGCAAAGCCCATATCACCTGCGGCATTGCGGCCGCGCTGGCTGTCAGCCTGCCCGCCACACCCGTGGACTGCATCATCTGCGCCGTCGGCGGAGCCGCCGGGGGCATCCTGTGCGACATGGAAGTCCGCTCGGCCAAGCGCGACCGGGATGCGCTGGTCAGCCGGATCATTGTCCTTGCCATGACCGCCGCTGCGCTCATCGCAGACTCCATGTTTCACCTCGGGCTTCGGGATCTCCTGATTTCAGACCATGCCGCCCAGGCCGCATCCGGGCTGCTCATCATGGTGCTTCTGTGCATCATGGGCCGCTTCAGTGAGCACCGTTCCTTTACGCATTCCCTGCTCTACAGTTTCCTGCTCGCGCTCGGTGCCGGACAGATCCTGCCGCTGCTGGGGTATGCTGTCGGGGCCGGCTGTCTCTCCCATCTGTTTCTGGACCTGCTCAACAAAAAGCCCCTGCGCCTGTTCTATCCCCTGAAGAAAGGCTTTTGCCTGAAAATGTTCTATGCCGACCGGCTCGCCAGCCGCGTGTGCATGTGGCTGGGACTGCTCGCCGACATCCTGCTTCTCTCCTGGTGCCTGTCTTCCTACTGGCACGGGTAATTCACATGTTTTCCCTGGAAGCCGGGAAACAAAAACAATACGAAAAGGCCTGCATGCTCTGCATCGGCTCAGCACAGATTGGCATCATCGCACATGCTGCCTCTGCCAATCTGTGCTGAGCGCTTTTTCGGTTGAACTTCATCTCAACCATTTTCCCGTGGATTATTCCAGCAGCGCCATCAGTTCCTCTCTGGACATACTCATGAGGGAATTGCTCTCGCCGCTGATAATCGCCTCCGCCAGATCCCTTTTGGCCTCCTGCAGCGCCACGATTTTTTCTTCGATGGTATTCGCAGCAATCAGCTTGATCACCGTCACCTGTCTGATCTGGCCGATGCGATGAGCCCGGTCCGAGGCCTGAAGCCGGATTTCGCTCCGCACCCTGGCGTTCTGAAATTCCGAATGATTGAATGATCAGAACCCGATACAGTTTTGCAAAGTCCCGACCTTGGGACTGCTCTTCTTATTCTGCCAGATACGCTCCGACGATCTCCCCGTAATAGGCAATATGCGCATCGCGGTTGCCAAGCGGCGCCGTGCTCGGGACATCCTGCGGGTAGGAATTCATGAACTTCGGATCGATTTTGTCCAGGTCCTGCTTCTGCCGGAAAACCACCCGGCACTCGAGCGTCAGCGGCGCCTCAAGCATCCCGGGCACATCCACCGCATCGCCCTCCACCAGCGTCAGACCGGCCTCCGAGACCTTGTCCAGATCCCGTCCGGAGTGCATCCCGCAGACATCGAAAAGATGCCGGTCCAGCGTGCTGCCCTCAAGCGGAATGTTGACCGTGAATTCCGGATGGGCATCCAGCTGTTCCCGGGTAAAACGTCCTTCCCGCACGTAAACGGCAAAAATGGGTTTCCCCCACTCCACGCCGTAGGTCCCCCAGCCGATGACCATGCTGTTGACCTTTTCCGCTTTGGTGGTCAGGAGAATGCCTTTGGGGATGGAACGGATGATCTGCTCCGCGTAGTCCAGATGATTCACTATTTTCATGTTCTTTCCCTTCCTTTTTCTTTTATTCATGCCGGGTTTCCGGCTGCATCAGTCTTCTCTGCATGCCAGAGTGGCCCAGAAAGCGGCTGCGCCATGCTCTTTAAGGGGACCGGACGCATTGGTATCGCTGTACACGTCCAGAAGGCGGAAGCCTGCCCTGAGCTGGCCCCCGATCTGCTCCTCAATGGTATGGCTGAACTGAAGACCGCAGTCTGCCGCCTCCAGCTCGGATCGCTGCTGCGGGTTCTTCAGCGGGTTGAACGGCAGATAGCCGGTCACGCGGTCTCCGCCCTGATCCTCATCCACCAGAAAATTCAGGCCGTTGTCCAGCCCGGCCAGAAGACGGCCTCCACGCCTGAGCACCCGGTGACATTCCCTCCACACTGGCAGCACATCCTCGATATAGCAGTTGGAAACCGGGTGGAAGATGAGGTCAAAAAACTCGTCCGGATAAGGCAGCGGCAGCGTCATGTCCGCCCGCACCGCGTGGATCTCATAGCCCTCCCGGGCTGCCACTCTGTTTTCGCTCTCGATCTGCCGCGCGGAATAGTCCAGAACATAGCACTCGGCCCCCAGCGCGGCAAACACCGGCATCTGCTGTGCACCGCCGGAGGCCAGGCCAAGTACGCGGCGGCCCCGGAGATCACCGAACCATTCCTTCGGCACCGGCCGGGTCGGTGTGAGCAGCATCTGCCACTCGCCCTTTTTCGCTGCAAGGAAGGCTTCATGGGAGATCGGCTTTCCCCATTCCCAGCCTTCCTCCACCCAGCGGTCAATCGTCGCGGCGTTGATATCTGTATAGCGCATCCCGTTTCCTCCATGATAGGATCTGCATCTTTCTGCTCATATACGTCGGATGATAGCAAATGCACCCCGAAAAAGCAAACCTCTCCGCATGCGCCGCCATCCGGTCAGGCTACATGCCTGTTTTTTGTCAAAATTGCATGATTCATTCTCAAAAAATGCATTTTCAGAGATGACTTTCATATAAATACGTTAAAAATGCAATTTTAATGCACTTACCAATTGATTTTCCTGTTTCTTTCGCGTATGATAGTCAGGCCGTACCTGACCGGGCGGATGAAATCCATTCAAAGGGATGTTGGACATGAAAAGCTATAAGGAAATGACGAAAGCCGAGTTGGCAGAGGAAATCGCCCAGCTCAAAAAGGAATACCGGAAGTTCCAGAACATGGAGCTCCATCTTGACATGAGCCGCGGCAAGCCGTGCCAGGAACAGCTGGATCTGTCCATGCACCTGATGGATGTTCTGGACTCCACCTCCGACCTCTCCTGTGAGGACGGAACCGACTGCCGGAATTACGGTTCCCTCATCGGCATTGAGGAAGCCCGCGAGCTGCTCGGCGATATGATGGAGAACAATCCCAAGGATATCATCATCTACGGCAACTCCAGCCTGAACGTCATGTATGACACCGTTTCCCGTGCCTATACGCACGGCATCATGGGCTCCACGCCCTGGTGCAAGCTCGACCGCGTCAAGTTCCTTTGTCCGGTGCCCGGCTATGATCGTCATTTTGCCATCACCGAATATTTCGGCATTGAAATGATTCCCGTCCCCATGACCGAAACCGGCCCCCAGATGGACCTGGTTGAAAAACTTGTCGCTGAAGACCCGGCCATCAAGGGCATCTGGTGCGTGCCGAAGTACTCCAACCCGCAGGGCTATTCCTACAGTGACGAAACCGTGCGCCGCTTTGCCCGCCTGAATCCCGCCGCGCAGGACTTCCGCATCTACTGGGACAATGCCTACGGCATGCATCACCTGTATGACGACCATCAGGATTATCTCATTGAGATCCTCGCCGAGTGCAAGCGCGCCGGCAATCCCGACCTCGTCTACAAGTTTGCCTCCACCAGCAAAATCACCTTCCCCGGCTCCGGCATTGCCGCCCTGGCCACCTCGCCCAACAACATGGACGATATCCGCAACCAGCTGCGCCATCAGACCATCGGCCATGACAAGGTGAACCAGCTGCGCCATGTCCGTTTCTTCAAGGATATCCACGGCATGGTCGAGCACATGCGCAAGCATGCCGACATTCTCCGCCCGAAGTTTGAGATGGTCGAGAATACCCTCGCCGAGCAGCTGACCGGCCTGGACATCGGCACCTGGACCTGCCCGCTGGGCGGATACTTCATTCATTTCGAGAGCCTGCCGGGCTGCGCCAAGGCGATTGTCGGACGCGCCAAGAAGGCCGGCATCATCATGACCCCCGCCGGGTCCACCTGGCCCTACGGAAAGGACCCCAACGACAACAGCATCCGCATTGCACCGACCTATCCCAGCCTGCAGGACCTCGGTCTTGCCTCCCAGCTCTTCGCCCTGTGCGTGAAACTGGTCAGCGCTGAAAAATACTACAGCGAAGCCGCCGAATGATCCGGTTTCCCGGACTGAAAAAGGACAGCCCCAATTTGCGGGTACTGTCCTTTTTTGCTATGCATCTGCTGTTTCGCTCTCTCCGCTCCAGACCGGTCTGAAGTGCAGATAGAATCCCAGGCAGATCACCGCCGAAAGCAGCGATCCCATGGCCGGCGCAAGCCCCATCAGATACAGCGTGTCCGGGGCCGCCACGGTTGCCAGGTACGCCCCGGGAATGCGCACCAGAAGAACCGAAATCGTATTGTGAACAAAGGAAAGCATGGATTTCTGATAGGCGCAGAAGAAGCCGCTGAAGCAGAAGTGGATGCCTGCAAACACGCAGTCCAGAACATAGGTGCGGAGGTACTGCCCGCCCAGGCGGATGACCGCGTCCTCCTCCCTGGCAAACAGGCGGAGAATGTCCTCCGAAAGGAACTGACATACAACCACGGCGAGCAGACCGAAGGCGATGCATATGCCCATCGCCTCCCTCAGGGTTTTCCGGCTTCTGTCATGCAGCCCGGCGCCTGCGTTTCTGGCACAGAGCGTGGAGACCGAGGAGAGCATGGCCGAGGGCACGAGGAAGAGGAAACTGATCACTTTTTCCACAATTCCCACCGCCGCCGCGACATCCACCCCGCGCCGGTTGGCGATGGCAGTAATCACGAGGAAGGCGACCTGGATGAATCCGTCCTGACAGGCCACCGGCAGTCCGATGGCAAGCAGCGTGTGCATCATCTCGCGGTCCGGTCTGAAGTCTTCCCGCCCAAGCTGCAGCGACAGAATCTTCCGCAAGAAGCTTACAGCGAGGAGGACGCTGAGCCCCTGCGCGATGACGGTAGCCAGGGCCGCGCCGAAGGGGCCCATCTGCATCTTTCCGATGAGCAGCACATCCAGTCCGATATTGACAATGCCTGAAAAAGCGACAAAGAGCATCGGGTGCCTGGAATCCCCCATCCCCCGGTAAATGCCGGAGAGCACGTTGTACCCCACGATCAGCGGGATGCCCGCAAAGCAGACCGTCAGATACTGGCCCGTTCCCTCTGCGGCCTCCGCAGGGACCGAAAGCAGACGGATGATGCCGCCCGCTGCGATCAGGAGAACCCCGGTCAGCACGACGGAAACCCCGGCAAAGAGCGTCACCGTGTTGCCCGCTGCCCGCCCTGCCATGCGCCGGTCGCCGGCTCCCATGCGCCTGCTGATGGTCACGGTCGTGCCCATCGCAAGGCCTGCAATCACCACCGTCAGCATATGCATGACCTGGGATCCCACAGAGACCGCCGTAATGGCATCCGCGCCGCAGTACTGGCCTGTGATAAACAGATCGGCCATGCCGTAGAAAGTCTGAAGGAAACAGCTGAGAAGATAGGGAAGCGAAAATCGCAGAAGGTTTCCAAATACACTTCCCCGGGTCAGATCATGTTGCTGCATCTCTTATCCTCCTATCTGCCGCGCAGCCTGTAAACAGTGTTTGTCCGGCGGCAGCCGACGACAATCATACCATATTTCATCTGTCGGGTCATCAGCCAGCACCGAGGCGTATTCCGGTTTGACAGAAATCGCAGCATGTGCTACCCTATTATTGACATATGTCAGGAAAGAGGTGCCGGTTATGCCGCGGAAACAGCGCTGTCGATGGATTGACAGCTATCCGGATCACTGGTCCTTTTCGCCTGCAGAGCCATCCGAAAGCGGACCTGTTGTCATGAGTCTGGATGAATACGAAGCCATTCGGCTGCTGGATCATCTGGGGCTGACGCAGGAAGCGTGTGCCGTACGGATGGGTGTCGCGCGAACCACCGTCACGGCCATCTATGACTCTGCCCGGAAAAAACTGGCGGATGCGCTGGTCAACGGGAAAACCCTTCAGATTCGCGGCGGCAGTTATGCCCTCGCGATGCATGAGACACAATCGATCATCCAGAAAGGACCTGAGGACATGAGAATTGCAGCAACCTATGAAAACGGAGACATCTTCCAGCACTTTGGACGCACAGAGCAGTTCAAGCTCTATGACGTGGAGAACGGAGCCATTGTCAGAGAGCAGATCGTGGATACCAACGGCAGCGGACACGGCGCCCTGGCCGGCTTCCTGAAGGCCGCACAGGTGGATGCGCTGATCTGCGGCGGCATCGGTATGGGCGCCCAGATGGCGCTCGCTGAGGCCGGCATCACGCTCTATGGCGGTGTGTCGGGTTCTGCAGACGAGGCAGCCCGGGCCCTTGCTTCCGGCTCTCTCCAGTATGACCCGGACGCCGTGTGTGATCACCACCACGGTGAAGGCCATGACTGCGGGCATCACGACGCTGAAGGCGGCTGCGGGCACAACGGCTGCGGACATCACGAATAATCTGCCTTCCTTTTCGGACTGCACAGGCCGCTGTGCGGTCCTTTTTTGCGCACTGAAAAAGCAGAGCCGATCACTCTGCTTTTTCAGTGCTTTCTTACTTCTGTTCGTTGATCTGATCGCACATGGCTTTGAGCTGATCATAGCTGATCGCGCCATTGCCAAAGCTTGCCAGACCGCGCAGCGGCATGTAGGCCATCATAGCCTTGCCCATATCCTCGGTCACCACCTCGGAAGCCGCTTCGCTCTTCTCTTCATTCCCGCCCATGCCCAGGGCCTTCTGGACCGCGGAAAGCAGCGGCTGGAGGCCGGCCATGGCTGCCGGATTCTTTTCCAGGTCCATCATGATGGAATCGGGTGACACCGGTTCCTGAGGAAGCGCCTGCGTGCCGCGGACTTCGATGTCCTGGCAGAGCACGATATCCCGGCTGCTGCGGGCAATCTCAATGCCGAAGGTGCCGCTTTCCACCATCCAGTCATGCTTCTGAATATGCCAGTAGGCAAACGCGCGCTTGCAGAGCGTAAAGCTGACGGTCTTCGTCTCACCGGGGGCAAGCTCGATCTTCTCGATGCCCTTCAGTTCACGGACCGGGCGGAAGACAGACGCCGGCGCATTGCGCACATAGAGCTGGACAACTTCCTTGCCTGCGCGGTCTCCGGTATTGGTCACATCCACCGTGACCTTCACTTTTTCCGTGTCATCCATGCTCTTTGCGCTCACACACAGGTTGCTGTAGGCAAAGGTGGTATAGCTCAGGCCGTATCCGAACGGATAGCGGACAGCCATCTTTTTCTTGTCATAATAGCGGTATCCGACAAACACGCCCTCGCTGTACACCGCCGTGTTGCCCTCGCCGCCGTAGCTCAGGAAGGAGGGGTTGTCCTCCAGCTGATACGGGAAGCTCTCGGGGAGTCGGCCGCAGGGGTTCTTTTCACCATAGAGAACGGCCTTCGTTGCGCCGCCGACAGCCTGTCCGCCCAGGTAGGCCTCAATAATGCCCTTGACGCAGTCCGCCCACGGCATTTCCACAGGAGAACCGTTATAGAGCACGACCACCGTGTTCGGGTTGGCCGCTGCCACACGGCAGATCAGTTCATTCTGGCATTTGGGCATGCGCATATGCGTGCGGTCATAGCCTTCGCTCTCAAAGGAGTCCGGAAGACCGGCCACGATGACCGCCTTGTCCGCAGCCTTTGCAGCTTCCACAGCCTCTGCGATGAGCGCTTCGTCGGGCTCTTCACCCACAATGCCGTAGCCCTGGGCATAGGTGATCCCGCTCATGCCCTCCAGGGCATCCAGCAGGCTTTCCACCTTAAAGCTGTTGATATGCGAGCTGCCGCCGCCCTGATAGCGGGGCTTCTTCGCGAACTGTCCGATGACAGCCACTTTTTCTTCTTTCCCCAGCGGAAGGACGGCATCCTCGTTCTTGAGAAGCACCATGCACTCCGCGGCCAGATCGCGTGCGAGCTCGTGCTGTTTTTCCTTGTCCCATTCCGTCTCCGGTTTACGGTTCTTCTGATACCGATCCACAATGGTCAGGATGCGGCGCACACAGGTATCCACATCCTTTTCATCCAGGCGGCCTTCGCGGACTGCCGCGACAACACGCGCGTCATTGGTTCCGCCGCTGGCAGGCATTTCCAGGTCAAGCCCTGCATGCACGCCCTTCACACGGTCGCTGACCGCGCCCCAGTCGCTCATGACATAGCCTTCAAAGCCCCACTCACTGCGCAGGACATCCGTCAGCAGCCATCTGTTCTGGGAGGCATACTCGCCGTTGACTTTGTTGTAGGAGCACATGACGGTCCAGGGCTGTGCCTTTTTGACCGCGCGCTCGAAGGCCGGCAGATAGATTTCGCGCAGCGTGCGCTCATCGACGACCGCGTCGCTCGACATGCGGCGGTGTTCCTGGCTGTTGGCAGCAAAATGCTTGATGCTCGTGCCCACATTCCGGCTCTGCACACCCTCAATCAGGGAGGCCGCCAGTTCGCCCGTCAGATAGGGATCTTCGCTGAAATACTCGAAGTTTCTTCCGCACAGAGGTGAACGCTTGATATTGACCGCAGGCCCGAGGATGACGCTCAGGTTTTCATGCTGGCAGGCATCGCCCACGCCTTCGCCGATTTTGCGGACAACTTCACGGTCAAAGCTGGCCGCGGTTGCGCTGGCCGCAGGGAAGCAGACGGCCTTGATGCTCTCATTCACACCCAGGTGATCCGCTTTTTCATCCTGCTTGCGCAGTCCGTGCGGGCCGTCGCTGACCATGGTGGCCGGAATGCCGAGGCGTTCCACAGCCTTGGTATGCCAGAAATCAGCGCCGGAGAGAAGGGAACACTTTTCTTCCAGGGTCATTTCAGCGATCAGTTTTTCGATATCCATATTTATCCACCTCATCATTTTTCGTTACAGACTGCATGTGATTTATGACGGAAAACTGAACATCATTATACATGGAATCGCATATCCACTCAAGGCATGGAGAAGAAATGCGCCAAAATGCAATGTGCCCCCTCAGTCTGCCCGTCTTCCGCGGAAGGTCACCGCGCGCCCCGCGCTCCGGCAGGTCAACAGAGCTGTCCTGCTCTTTTCGTCATACGCATACGCTGTCTCCACGGTCTCTCCCGTCTCATCCACTGCGGACACGTCCTTCAGCGGGAAGGGAAGATGCAGACGGATCTGCACCAGCACCTGATTGGCTGCCTTTGCGCAGAAGGAAAGTGCCTCCCCGCCGATCTCCACATCCCCAAGTCTTGCGCAGGTGCCGAGAATGGCAAAATCCTGTTCCCCGAGGGTGTCAAGATCGTACAGCAGTGCGCCTTCATCCGGCCGGACCGTTTTCTTTGCAATGACAGGAAACCCGTCCGCCATGAGATCCACAAACCGTCCCTCAAAGGTCTTCGGCGCATCCGTCACGCTCTCGTCCATGACCCCGCAGATGATATACGGCCCGCGCCGCAGCGTGATGTCATTGCGCCACGTCCATTCGGCGCCGCCCCTTCGGAGCGTATCGCGCACCACTTTTCTCCACGCGTCCGCATACGCCTTCTTCAGACTGATCCGGGCCGGCAGCAGGCGGCAGACCACCACGCGTCCCTTTCCGAAGGCATACTCCCCTTCCTCAGGCAGCCTGCCAAGCCCCAGGGTCTCAAACAGGTGCTGCGCCGGGTTCTCATACCCGGCATCCCGCCACCAGGACGAGATCGCATGGAAGGGGTCGCTCCCGTCACCCGCATAGATCAGGGTGCCGCCGCACCGCACCCATTCCGCGAGCACCATATGAATATCCGGGGAGACCGGTTTCATGTACTCATAGCTGAGGATCGCAAACCGGATCTCCTTCAGGTAGCCGGGAAAGCGGCGGACATTGTCGAGCTGCACCGGGCGGACCGGAAGCCCGTACTTGAGAAGCGGCATGGCCAGGCCGAAGAGGTGCGGGAACGCTGCGCTTGTGATGAAGCTGTTCATCATCGCCTCGTCCGTCTCAATGGCCGCATTCAGTGCCGCCGCCTTTTCCTGCCGCGCCGCTTCCTCCGCCTCGGTCCGTGTGTCCGAATTCTTCACGCGCACGCTGCGCACCCGTTCCTCAAAATCCGGCACACAGGGCACTGTGTCCGGGTAGGTACGCTGAAAGAGCCCGGTATCGGACATGAACAGGCCCACGCTTTCCTGCAATCCCTCAAAGTGCCACGTCTTCTGATCCATGTCGCCCAGAAGCTGGAACATCCCCGAGAGGAAGGTGCGGTAGCTGTCCGGAATCGTCCGGGCTTCCTGCGTCTCCCGGCTTGTCACATCATAATGCATGCCATCGGGCTGAATGCGCGGGTATTTCCCCTCAAACACGCGTTCGGGCCAAGGGCAGATCTCGTAATGCCACACTTCCGGATTGAGCAGGGAGGCAATCAGCGTCTTCTGATAGTTATAGCGGTAGTTCTCCCAGGTATACGACAGCCGGTCCTCGATGGGATCGTTCAGAAACCACATGCGTCTCCCGGTACCCCGCGCCAGCTCCTGCATCACGCCGTACTCGAGGAATGCCGTCTCAAAGGTGCGCTCGCGGTAAACCCCTTCATACATATTGGCTTCCCGGCTGGTTCCGGTCCAGATCTGCGCGATATAGCCGTCCACCTCGGAAATGCCGATCAGCGCAGCTTCCGGACTCATGATCTTCCACTGCGTGTAATTGATGAGGCTGTGGGTGGGGACATAGAAGCGCAGGTCACGGCCGTAGCGGACCTTCGCATACTCCTTCACGGCCTGGCTCACGCGCGTCAGGGCCCTGGCGTACACCTCTGCCTTGAGCCTGGCGCACCGGTAATGCCCGTCCAGGCTCTCGTGCTGCGGAACAAATGGCTCGTGATAGCGCAGCTCATACTCGCGCCGGAACGCATCCGAATACCCGCTGTAGTCCCAGAACTCGGGTTCCTCCAGATGAATGGCGGCAACCCCACTGTCCACGGCCGCCTTCAGGCGCTCGGTCAGGTAATCCGCAAAGGACACCGTGGGCACCATATACGGCACCCCGGGATTATGGAGAACTTCTTCGCCCTGCCGGTTCCTCTGCGCTTCATCCCAGTGGTTTCGGCCGTCCCATTCCCCGTTCAGATACGCCTGATAGCTGCCCCATGCGATTCCTGTCATGAGATGGACCACATAGCCTGCGTCCGCGAACTGCCGGACACGCTCCGGCATGGTTGCATCGGTTCCGTAGACCATGACAAAGTCGCACATCAGGTCGATCGACGGCTTCAGCGGCCGCCGCTCCTGATATCCGGTCAGTTCTTCGGTTTTGTTTCTGATGTATGCCATACCGCATCCCCTGTCCTGTTTTTGATGCCTCCATTATACCTGTCTTTCCCCCGGATGACCATCACCTGCCCTGTCCGGAGGTTATTTTTCACGCAGAAAAGCACTCCGCATTCCAGGTGCGAAGTGCTGTCTTTTCAGATGCTGCCGGTCCGTATTCATTCCGGAAGCTGCGCGGAATCGCGGACCGCAGGCGCCTGTGTCTCCTCCGACAGATCGGTGACAAAATCAATAAAACGGATCTGGTCCGGGATGGCCGAGAAGGTGCCGAATTCATCCAGGGCAAAGAATTTCACCCAGTCCATGGCCACCGTGGTCTCCAGCACTCTTCCGTCCCGGAAAAGGATCGATACCGGAAGATCCGTGATCCATCCGGGCTGGATTTCCTCCGTCCATTTGTCCGGATTCGGCGCATAGGCGCCTTTTCCAAATGCAATCGCCCGGATCTCGCTGAAGTCCGCTTCATACCCGCGGCCCGTCTTCAGGGTGGAGGGGAGCTGATAATACAGGTTAAAGGAAAGCTGATTCTCATCCGGCTTCTTATGCGCTCCGACCGTCAGGGTATGGGAAGGCACAATGACCGTCGTCCCGTCCTGCATATGGAATCTCGCATAGGCCGGCCAGTCGGCCATGCACGGTTTCTCCCAGTCCATGGAGACGGAGACAATGTCGGACCAGGGGAGCGTCACGGTTGTGCCGTCCCCCGGGAAGCAGAGATAGGAGAAGGCAGTCTGGATATCCACGTCAGCCGTGCTTCCGTCCCTTAGGGTAAAATGGAACTTTTTGTGGTATTCGTTCGCGTCGCCGTACGGCTCTGTCTCAATTTTTCCGGTTTTGTTCAGTTTCGGCAGGTCCTCCACGTCCCACCGGAACAGCAGGTCCCTGGAGATTCCTCCGACGGAGAGTCCGAAGAGGCTGTTCGCCGGAACCGTCCACGACCTGGAGGCGGTGCTGACGACTGCTGTGCCTTCCGGGTGGAAGGGATAGGAACGGTTGTTCGGGTTGACGGTCGGCAGCGCAATGGATGCAGCTGCCGTATCAGCCGTCGCTTCGGGGGTCGGTTCGGCCGTCTGCGCGGCGGCTTCTGTCACCACCGCGGTCTCCTGAACGCCCGGTGCTTCTGTCCGGACGGCGGCTTCTGTCACCTCCGCGGTTTCCTGAACGCCTGGTGCTTCTGTCCGGACGGCGGCTGCTGTCACTGCGGAAGGGGCGATGGCTGTCGGCTCTCCGCCCGGTTTTCCCCTGCCGTTTCCACCCAGGATCCCCGTAAACAGGCACACCCCCACGATCGCTGCAAGCAATACCGCTGCAAGCACGGCCGGAAGGATCCATTTCGGTTTTTTAGCCGTGTTCGGTTTTGGGACGGCTTCCGGCGTGGTCTTCGGCCGCTCCGGTTCGGACGGACTGTTCAAAGACAGGATGCCCTTGACCCTTGTGCACAGCTCTTCAATGCTGCTCTTCATGGGCTTATCAACCGCATCCAGCCAGTGGACAGCAGTAAAATAATACTGAATGCCCTTGGACGGCGCTGTATTTGTCAGCCTGAAGGGAACAATCGTGACCCCGGCGTTCACCGCGTTGCTGATCTCATTCATGACCTGCTTGGACGCATTGGAATGGTCTGTAAAAATGATGATCATCACGCGGACCGTCTCAATGGCATTGATAATGGACTCCGCCCAGTCCGCTCCCGGCGTAATGTCCCGCGGTGCATACCAGCACCGAATGCCCTGCTGCTCCAGTTTTGCACATACCGCATCCGCGGTCTGCTTATCCTTATGCGAATAGCTGATGAAAACATCATACTGCATGGGACAGGCCCCCTGATAATCATTCTGCTTTTGTTCGGGCATAAATGTATTTTGATTATATCATTGCAAAAGTTCCTGCGTCAATTCCACCCTTTCCTTCTGAAAAGGCCGCCCGTGAACGGGCGGCCAGATCGCAATGGATTCATCTGTTCCTGTTTTACTGAACCGGCAGGGTGATCTCCGCCGTTCCCAGACCTTCCGCGGATACGCTCAGGCATACCTCGCCCTTTTCCCACCCGGCTCTGAGGACAGCGAGCGTCCTCCCGTGGTAGCTGGTAAAGCATCCCCTGGTATAGTTTTCCTCCGTCACGGGATTGCCGCTGCCAAAGCCCAGCAGCTCCGCAGCCCCTTTGGCTTCGGCCCTCAGAAGCACATCGGCATCCGGGACCACATTTCCCTGCGCATCCACGAGGTCTGCATGGACATAGCACAGGGATTCGCCGTCGGCCTTCAGGGCCTCTGTTTCCGCCGTCAGACGGATGCCTGCCGGCTTTCCGGTGGTGTTCAGCGCGGTGCGGGAGACTTCCTTCCCAGCCGTGTAGCTGACCGCTTCCACGCACCCGGGCTGGTATTCCCCGCGGAAGAGGAAGGTGAGCGGCATCATAGAGGGTGACCGCGCCGATGGAGCCGTTGTCATGATGCAGGCAGCCGCCGCGGAGCTTAACCGTCTTTCCGTTGATGCGCAGGCCATGCTTCACATCAGCCTCTATGGTGCGGATGCCGAACAGCACACTCTCTGTATCCTCTGTGGGATGCGCTGCGGGAATGATACGGGTTTTGAAGGTCCCGATGTGCTTCACCGTCGCCTGCAGGCGATACAGCGTGGGGTGTTCCGCATCCCAGAGCTGCGGCGCATCGACGGTCAGCGTCATGTAGGCTGCTGCCGTGGACAGAGGCTGGACCTGCGTCAGGGTTTTACTGGTCTTGACCGTTTCGCCCGTGGCGTTACAGATCAGGGAGAACGTGACTTCTGCCAGGCAGTTTTCCGCTGTTTCATTCTGAACATCCGCCGAGACCTTCAGATAGGCGGTCTCGGGTGTGCCGTCCGCACGGTACTCAATCTTGTTTGTATAACCGTTCAGGCCGCCGAAAGCGACATGCACCTTCGGCATATGCACCAGTTCCACACCCCGGAACAGGCCGGCCCCGGAAAACCAGCGGGAATTGGGCTGCATGCTGGGGTTGACGGTGATATAGATCCGGTTTTTCTCGCCCGGGTACACCAGACGCGTGATATCCGCCTCAAACGGCGCATACCCGTAATGCTGAAGCACCGCCATGCTTCCATTGACTTCAATGGTGGCATTCATCATGGCACCATCGAGCCGGAGGGCAATGCGATCCTCTTTCCAGTCTTCCGGAATATCTATCTCCCGGATGTAATGGGCCACGCCTGCGTTGTAATACCCGCTCGCCTGGGCAGACGGTGCTTCAGCGTACACATCGCTTTCAATCATGTAGTCATGCGGCAGATTGACGATACGGTCCCCGAAATCACCGCGCACCCGTTTGGCCAGATCCACCACACCAAAGCCGAAATGCCAACCCTGGTTGATCTTCATGCTGCGCATTTTTTCTCCTTATTTCGTCGTCCAGAACGTGTATTTGCCGGGGCTGACCCACTTTTCCTCATCGCTCAGGCAGACCCTTGTGCGCACCGGGGTTTCCAGCTCATAGCGCACGCCGTCTTCCTGGCATACCCAGAGCGCACTGACGGTGCCGTGACGGGTGTTCAGTTTGGCCTGCAGCCAGCCCAGACGCTCGTCTGGATGCGGTGCATAGATGACCTCTTCAAAGCCCGGCTTATCCTCTGCATGCGCAATACCGGCCGCCTGTTCAAAGATCCAGTCAGCCACAGCGCCGTACGCATAATGGTTGAAGGAGTTCATGTCCCTGCTCCAGAAGGTGCCATCCTCATGAATGCCGTCCCAGTGCTCCCAGATCGTGGTCGCACCCTTGGTCACAGGATACAGCCAGCCGGGATATTCCCTGCGCAGCACCAGGCTCCAGGCCAGGTCTGCATGTCCGTAGGCGCTCAGCACATGGAGAATATACGGCGTGCCCACAAAGCCGGTCCGCAGCTGGACGCCGTCCTTTCTGACCATGTCCGCCAGCGCATCCGCTGTCTTCTGGGGATCCTCTGCCAGAGAGAAATGGACTGCCAGAACATGCTCCGTCTGCGTCCGGTAATCCGGGAACGCAGCCCGGAAAGCGTCCACAATATCCTGATGCAGTTTTTCATAGGCGGACACATCCCTGCCCAGCAGTCTGCCGGCTTTGACCACCAGTTCCGCGGAATGCGCATAGTAGGCGCTGGCGATGAATTCCTCGCGCGTGGACCCCTTATAGCTGCCGCTGGGCGCATCCAGCCCCAGCCAGTCGCCGAAGTGGAAGTGGTCGGTCCAGAGATTCGGGGTTTTGGTCACAGATCCAATGAAGTCCACCCATCTGCGCATGCATTCAAACTGGTCTTCCAGGACCTTTTTGTCCCCGTATGTCTGATAGACCTGCCACGGGCAGATGGTCGCCGCATCGCCCCATGCACTGCTGCCGTCAGCTTCCGGCATGACATCCGGAATGATCTGACCGATCTCACCGCTTGCCCGCTGGTCCGCAGCCATGTCATGCAGCCATTTTTTGAAGAAACGTTCTGTGTCAAACAGATAGCTCGCCGTCTTGATAAACACTTCTGCGTCGCCGGTCCAGCCCAGCCGCTCGTCGCGCTGCGGACAGTCCGTCGGCACATCAAGGAAATTGCCCCGCTGACCCCACACAATATTGGAGAACAGCTGGTTCACTTCCGCATTGCCGGATTTCAGCCATCCTGTGCGCTGCATCTCAGAGTGCACCACAATGGCCGTAAAATTCTCTGTTCCTGCCTCTCCCGGCCAAGAAAGGAGGCGAATATACCGGAAGCCGAAGAAGGTCAGCTGCGGATGCCAGGTCTGCTGGCCGTCGCGGCAGATATATCGGACCTGGGCCTTGGCACTGCGGTAATTCTCGTTATACCAGTTGCCGTCCCTGTCCTGGACCTCCGCATGATCAAAGAGGACTTCATCCCCTGCATGGGCATTGAGCGTAATTTCCACATAGCCGGTGACTTCCTGACCAAAGTCCACCACCGTATCCCCGCCGGGCGTGCGGAAAATCCGTCTGGCTGCCACGCGTTCGGTTTCCAGAATGCGTTCACCCTCCTGAGGGATCAGGATATCCTTAGACCACTCAAGCGCCTTGACGCTTTCCCAGGAGGATGGATTCACGGTGGCATCAAAGGTTTCACCGTCATAGATCTCACTGAACCGGACAGCGCTTTCCGCCCACTGCCACTTCTCGTCAGTACAGATGATTTCCTCAGTCCCGTCGGCATAGCTGATCGTCAGGGCGGCAATGAGACCGCAGGGCTGGGCATACCGTCTCTGTTTGTCCGCACTGTCCATCCAGCCGGGCATGGGGGAGCGGAACCAGCCGCGGCCGACGGTGATGCGCAGATCATTTTCTTTGTGCAGCATGTCAAGGACATCATAGGTCTGCACCTGGAGGCGATGATCATAGCTGGTCCAGCCGGGAGCCAGTACATCACAGCCCACGCGCTTCCCGTTGATTTCCGCAAAATAGACGCCAAGGGCTGTCACCTGCAGCTCGGCTTTGACCATCTGTTTCTCCGTTGCAAACGCCCTGCGGAATACCGGACAGATATCCCCTGCATCCCGTGATACCGTAATCCACTGACTGTTTTCGATCTTCATTGATTCTGCCTCCTCACGCCATGCTTCTGCAGGCGGTCCTTTTTCTGCGTATATCTGATTTTAGACACGACACCTTCCGTGTTTCTCTGTCGCTTTATCATTCTCCATTCCTGTAAAAGAATCCTTCCGTCAGCACACAGCCAGCTGCAGGTAATTACCGTCGGAACCTATATCCCCCGCTTTACTATAAAAACAGGGACGGTTCACGCAGAACCGTCCCTATGCTTATGCCGTCACTTTCTGGGTTCTTTTTTAAGTCTTATGCACCCAGAGTGGGTGAATAAGACTCACATTTTTCTATAAGATGGAATGCATCTTGGGCGGCTTGTTGCTACCCGCCTTCTGCGCATATAATCAGGCCGGTACTTTTTTTACTTTCTCAATTTCCAGCGGCGGTGTTTTCTTGTCCGGAAACAGCAGGAATTCACGGGCTGGCTGCTCGCGATTTTCTCTCTCGCAGAACTCAGCCTCAAACCGTGCCATCCATCTCACCCCCCAATTGTACGATATGTATAGGATATAATTTGTCCTCGACTTTTTGTACAGTTTATGACAATTTATCGGAAATTCCGGATACAGAAGCACGCCTTCACGGTTAAATAAGCACAACGAAACGGATAAATAGGCACGATCTATCGGTCTTTTAGGCACATCGTCACGGAGAGAAGGCACGCGAACATGCATAAATCGACTTTCTGAAAGAAGGAAGAGCGTTTATGCTCACGCCGACGGGGTTGGGCCCCCGAATGGCGAGAGGGATAAATGCGGTGCAGTATATTCAGAGGCTTTAGACGTAAATATACTTAGCTGGGTACATTTGGTACTTAGTTAAAATGATTGGGGATTTAACTAATTATGGCTGTTTATCGAGATCGAAAGGTACTGATTCCGAAGCGCTCCGGTATTACGATCAATCGCGGAGACTGCAATCGGGTGCTTTATGTCAATTCTGCTCCCTACAATGCCAGGAAAGGTTATGCTGAGCCAAAGCGAACCACAATCGGGTATGTCTGTCCTGATGACACGAAGTACATGTACCCTACCGATAAGTATGCGACAATATTTCCTGCCGCCTGGGAAGAAGCATTCAACGAGAAACCGAAAGCGACCGTGAAAAAAATGGGATTATATTCCCTCGCACAGGCCGTCAACGCAAAAATTGGAATCATTGACACCCTTTGAAAAAACACTGGGCAGACCGCTTACAAACAGCGTCCTTGACTTTGCTATGTATTCCATCCTTTGCCATTCGAATATAGCATCATCATTCGAGAACAGGATGAGTAATCAAATTCTGTTCTGCGGAGCGCCATATAGTGACAGTTATTATTCCGAATTGTTTGAAAAGCAATTGAAACAAACTGCCATATACGACTTTCAGAAAGCCTGGGTGGAACAATGTCGTCAAGACGGCATAGACAATGTCTGGCTTTGTATAGATGGATCCAATGATGATTGTGAAGCCAAAGGAGTTGAACTGGCTGAGAAGGGACATCCAAAATCCGGAAAGAATGTCAACATCGTCAGCTTTACCTATGCAGTATGAACAAATGGACGTCCTGTGACCTTCGATGTGTATCGCGGCGGACTTGTTGACTCCAGGGAATTGAAGAAGATGATTGAGTTCCTGAAAACATGCGGCATGGGAATCAAGGGGGTGATTCTGGATCGCGGGTACTGCAATTCAAAAGCAATAGAATACCTGGATCAGGAGAAAATTGCCTACATCATTATGGTAAAGGGACAGCCGCAGGGCTTTGTTGATGTCGCAGCGGATTATGCTCAGAAGATCAAGATGAATGTGGACTGGCTCATTGAAGGAACATATCTCTTCGGGGTTCAGAAGAAAGGTGTGCTATTTGACAACTATGGTAAAGAGGATTTCATCACGCTTTTCTATGATTTCCGAAATGCAAATGACCGCATCGAGAAACTCCTGAGGAATATCTACACTGAACGTGATCGACTGATCAGTAAGATTGCCAAAGATGAGGATGTATCAGTAGCAGATAAATACAAGCCATATCTTGAGATCATTACAGGTGAAGATGGCCGACACGTCATTCTGAAAAAAGGAGCCCTGCAAACAGCAATCGACAGCAAAGGACTCTACAGCATTGTGTCCAGCATAGAAATGACACCGGCGGAAGTCTATGAATCATACTCTTCACGGAATTCATCCGAAACACAGTACATGTTTGTTAAGGGGCAGCTTGGATACGGGAAAGTCCGTGTACGATTCACAGAAGGAGTCTATGCCCGCTTCATGGTTGGTTTTATTGCATCGGTTATTCGATTTGAGATCGAGCAGGCAGCCAGAAAGGTCGACAGGTCAACCAATGAGGTTGTAAGTGAAATGAATCTGTTGGAAATGACCAACATAAACGGGGTATATTCCTATGTCCATATTGAAAATGCTCGACAGTAAGAAATCCTGAAGCAGTTGAATGCAGATGAAAAGTTACTGGATGAAACGGTAAAAGATGAGAATGACAGGATTACCGGCCATGTGCCAACTCCGCGGCATCGTAAGCCTGGTCCGAAGAAGAAAGCTGAGCGAGCAAAGGAGATCGCTGGTGATTCAAAGAAGAAGGGGAAACCGGGGCCGAAGAAGGGATATAAACGAGGCAAAATGAACATGGACGGGACGGAAAGAAAAAGGCCTGGTCCACTGCCTGGATTCAAAAGAGGAAAGTTCAACAAAGATGGCAGCCTACGGAAAAAACCAGGGCCAAAACCTAAAGAAAGTGGCAACGGTATCCCGACTACATAAGTCTATTAGTACCAGAATTCTGGATTTTTACGTTTATAAATGGCCCCCGCGGCTGTGCGGCTGCGGGGGCTAATTGAATGCTGCTGCGCTGCTTATTCGATGATCATCTCACCGTCGCCGGTTTCCTCGCCTTCGGTCTCCTCGGCGGGCTCGGGGTCTTCGCCGAAGTAGGCCTCCAGGATCGCCTGGGTCCAGGTGACGTGGGCGGTGATAAAGTAGTTCTGCAGCTGCGGGGTATAGAAGTCAAAGTAGATGTTGGAGTAGATTGGGATCGTCGGCAGCACCTCGTTGTAGCGCTCCTGGAAGCCGATCCATTTGGACACGTACTCGTAGACGTCGCGCGGGTCGGTCTTGCGCATGTTCACGGCGCGGTAGTACAGGTCCTCGTCGTCGGAGTAGGTGTTGTTCCACATCTGGTGGCCCGCCGTGGTATCGGTGGAATAGGTGATGGACGGATCCACGATGACGTGGAAGTTGGTGGCCAGGTAGATCATGTCGGTGGTGCGTTCCTTCTCACGGTAGTAGCTCTTGAAGAGCTCCTCCATGTCCTCGGGCACCAGCGTCACCTTGATGCCGACCTCGGCCAGGTTGTCCAGGAAGTTCTCGTTGAGGGTATCCACGATATGGTTGCCGCGCGGATACATCATGGTCAGATCCAGGGCCACCAGCTTGCCGTCCACCATCTTGCAGCGGACGTCGTCCTTTTCGGGGTCATAGGTCCCGCCCTCGCGGTTCAGCGTCCAGTGCGCGCTGTCCAGCAGAAGGTTCGCCTTGCGGATGCCCACCTTGTCGGTGCGCTCCGGGTCGTTCTCCAGGTCGTAGACGTTGTAGTTGACCAGCTGGTTCAGGTTCAGCTTTTCCCACTCGGCGATCATGGCCGCGTATTCTTCCTCGGTCCGGGCGTACATGTTGCGGAAGCGGTAGCGGTCCTCGTCGTCCTCTTCCTCGTGCAGCTCGTCATTGGCGAAGTTGACGGGGTACTGCAGCTGGTGGGTGCAGATCAGGTACTCCCACTGCTCGATGCCGTAGTAGCCGTTGACCACCTGGCCGAAGCCCTGGCAGTAGTCCTGGGTGAGCTGGTCGCGGTCCATGCACCAGGCGATGGCCTGGCGCACTTCCTTTTCGTGCACGGTGGGCCAGTCATAGCTGAAGGTCAGGAAGGCCAGGCCGATGCGTGGGTAGTTCTGGGCGCGGATGCCCGCCTCCTGGTAGTCGATCTCCCCCTCGGCCTTTTCCTTGGCCTCGTGATCCGGCACGGGCGTGATGGAGCCGGCGGTGGCCGTGCCCAGGCACTCCATGATGGTGGGGCCGTAGACGACCTTGTTCACCAGGTGCAGCTTGCCGGTCGCCAGGTCCTCCGCCATGGTGTCGTTATCCGCCACGGTGAAGCAGATCTTTTCGATGGTCGGCTTGACCAGGTAGAAAGACTGGTCGTTGCCCTCGTCGTCGAACTTCTCGACCTTGTAGATGTTCGGGCCGGTGTGGTTGTTGTGGATCAGGGAGCCCCCGCCCACGCCCGAGAAGTCCTGCACGTCGAAGCGGAAGTCCGCCGGCAGGGTGTTGTAGAACCACGCGCCCTTGTAGTAATCGTTGATGACGAAGTGCGCGGTCTTGTAATCGTAATCGGTCATCACGTAGGGGCCGGAGGACACGGACGGATGGCTGTTGTAGCCGGTATCCGGGTCCAGGATGGTCTTTTTGAGCAGCTCCGCGGTGAAGATCGGCTCGGTCACGGACGGGTCCGCGTTGCCGATATAGCAGCCCTCGCCGTCGTCGTAGACCTTGCAGCCGGGGGCGATGACGCTGATGGGATAGGGCACCGTCAGCAGCAGGCCGGTCTCGAAGAAGTAGGGCAGGAAGTTGTGGTCCAGGGTGATGGCCAGCTGGTGGTCGCTCAGCACTTCGAGGCCGATCAGGGTCTTGGCCTGGCCGGTCAGGTACTCCTTATAGCCCAGGATATGCTCCGCGCGGTAGATCTTGCCGCCGATCTGCTCGATCTCCGGCGACATCATGAGCAGCGTGGAGAAGGCGTAGTCCCAGGCGGTGATGGGGGTGCCGTCGCTGTAGTACAGGTCCTCCGCCAGGGCCATGAAGTAGGTGCGGTTGCCCAGCTCGTCGTCCGTGACCTGCACGGCGGTGACCACGCTGGGGTCGAACAGGTACACGCCCTGGTTCTGGTCCCAGTTGACCAGGTTGTAGCCGTGGATCAGGGCGCGGACGTCGATATCGGCGGTATCGTTGCCGAACATCTCGGTAAAGAAGTCGCCGCGGGTGATGGTGGGATGCCCCACGATGAGCTCGTCGGGGTACTCGATCTGTTCTTCTTCGGGGGCTTCCGCTTCTTCTGTTGGGAGGTCCGCCGCGCCCAGGTCGCCCTCGGCCAGAGCCGGGAGCGTTGCCTGGGACATAAGCAGCAGGGCCGCCAGCAGAATGGACAGATACCGCTTCATGCTTTTCATGAGATCATTTCCTTTCATGTTCCGTTTCCATCCTTTCTGCGTTATTCATCAGTCGAAGCAGTCGCCCACATGGTTGATGATGATGTCGATGCCCAGAGGCGTGCCGTACTCCTCAATGATGATGGGCGGCTCGCCGGGGTTCCTCGGCCGTCTCCTGTAGGAGTTGGTGAAGGTGGTCACGCCGTCCTTGACCGAGTAGCCGCTCCTGGTGTAGCCCAGGACCTCCTGCTCGGACCAGGTGTAGTTGACCAGCGCGCCATTCTTGTACTTGGGCAGGCCGTCGATGGTGGCGCTCCAGCCGTTGCTTTCGGTCAGCACCGCGCTCATGCCGTTGGACAGGGTCACGCGCAGGACGGCGGGACGCATCTTGTAGGCGTCGTTGTTGTCGTCCCAGACCTTCTTCACGCTGACGGAGATCAGCTCCGGCACGTGGGTGTTGGTGAGGATGGTCACGTTGCCCAGAGTGCGCTGACTGCTCAGCGTGTAGCCGGCCACGGTGTCCTCGCTCCAGGTGTAGTTGATCAGGGCGCCGCCCGCGTCGAACAGCGGCAGGCTGTCGACCTCAGCCTCCCAGCCGTTGCCCTCGGTCAGGGTCACGGTCTTCACAACCTCGCTGCCGTTCATCAGGTTCACGTTCAGGCTGGCGGGACGGGACTCGTCCAGGTTGTTCAGGTCGTCCCAGATCTTCAGGACGCTGACGGAGGTCTGCGGCACGTCGTAGTTGTTGGTCAGGTTCACGGTGCCGGTGCCGCCCAGGGCCACAGTGGTGCCCGCGGCGGTGACAGAGGAGCTGAGCAGCGACCACGCCGGGTTCAGGCCGTTGGCGTTGGTTTCGTAGACCAGGTAGTTGCCGGGCGTCAGGTTCCTCAGGGTGTAGCTGCCGCCGGTGAACTCACCGTAAGTCACGGTCTGGTCGAAGTTGTTCGGGCCCAGGATGCGGAACTCGAGGTCGCTGGCGTCGTCGTTCGCCGTCAGGCCGGAGAAGGTCTTGACGATGATCAGGCTGCCGGAGCCGGGCTCGTAGACGTTGGTCAGCTCGACGGTGACCTCCTCGTCCTTGACCACGGTGCCGCTGCCTTCGGTGACGCTGTTGGCCTGGAGCACGTAGTTCGCGATCAGGTCCTCCGCGTTGGTCTCGGTGACAGTGTACTCACCCACGGGCAGGTCTTCCAGCGTGTAGCTGTCGCCCGTGAAGGCCGCGTAGGAGACGTCGGTGGCGAACTCGCCGTCCGCGCTCTCGATGTGGAAGTTCAGGCCGGTCAGGTCCGCGTTGCGCGGCGCGCCGGTGAAGGTCTTCTTGATGATCAGCTTGCCCTTGTCCTGCTCGTAGATGTTCACCAGGCCGACGGTGGCGGTGGCGTTCAGCACGACCTCCGCTTCGCCTTCCTTGATGCTCGCATCGGACAGGGTGTAGTTCTCGATCAGTCCACCTTCGGGCTCTTTCTCAGTGACGGTGTAGGTACCGACCATCAGGCCGGAGAGCGTCAGGCGGCCGCCCTTGAACTCCTCGTAGGTGTGTTCCTCGTTGAAGATTTCAGCGCCAGTCGCGTCCACACCGACGATATGGAAGATCATGCCGCTCAGGTCCGCGCCTTCCGGCGTGCCCACGAAGGTCTTCATGATCTCCAGAGCGCCCTCGTCAGGCTCGTAGGTGTTGGTCAGCTCGACCGGTTCAGCCGCTTCGTCCTTCTTGATCTCGGCCTTGCCCTCCGTAGTGGACTCATCCACCACCAGGTGGTAACGGTCGATCAGGGTTTCCGCGTTGGTCTCAGTGACGGTGTAGGTGCCCTCAGGCAGGTTGTCGCGGGTGTACGCGCCGTTCTTGAAGTCCGCATAGGTGATTTCCTCGCGGAAGTCGTTCGGGCCGGTGATCACGAAGGCCAGCTTGTTGAGCACTTCCGCATCCGCGGTGGACGGGGTGCCCTCGAAGGTCTTGGTGATGGTCAGGCTGTTCACGCGCTGCTTGTACTCGTTCTTGAACTCCTCGACCTCAGTCGTCTTGTCCTTCACAACGACGTTGTCTTCCTTGGTCAGGCTGTCCGCGTCGCCGGTGAAGTCGTAGCCGTAGCTGTCGAGCAGCTTATCGTACAGGTACTCCTTGACGGTGTAGGTGCCGATGGGCAGGTTCTCCACGGTGTAGGTTTCCGCGCCGGCGAACTGTGCGTAGTAGACCTTGATGGGCTCGAAGTCCTCGACATCCCTGGAGGTGATCTCGAAGTACAGGCCGCCCTTGGCGGATTCAGGCACTTCTGTCACGCCCTGGATATCCCAGGTCTTCTTGAGCTGCAGCTTGCCGTAGTCGCGTTCGTAGTTGTTCTTGAGCACCACGGTCACGGTCGCGCCGTTGACGGTGGTGGCGGAGCCGCTGGTCACGCTGGGCACAGCGCTGTTGACGCTGTAGCCGGTGATCAGGCCTTCCGCGTTGGTTTCGGTGACGGTGTAGGTGTCGATGGGTAGGTCCTTGATCTCCAGGCGCTTGCCGTCGGAGATGGTCAGTTCGACCTTGTCTTCACCCTTCTTGTCGGTGATGACGCCCTTGCCGTCCTTCACATCCACATAGTAGCCTTCGCTGTTGGTCACGGTGACCTTCAGCTGCTTCATCTGATCCTCGTTCACCGCGTCAGCGGGCGAGAAGCACCATTCCTTCGCGATGACCAGGTTACCCTTGTCCTCGGTGTAGGTGTTGATGAGCGCAGCTACAATCGGCTCGTCGCCCGCCGTAACGATGGGCGCGGCGCTGATGGTGCTGTTCTCCACATCCAGCGAGTAGTTGGTGATCAGGGTGAAGGGATCGCTCTCGGTGACCACATAGCGGCCGGGAAGCAGATCCTCGATCAGGTAATACTTGCTGCCTTCCTCGCCCACGAACTTGTCGTAGGTGACCTCCACGGTCTCGAAGCCCTCCGGGCCCTCGATCTTGAAGTTCAGGCCGCTCACATCCGCGTCTTCCGGCACGCCCTGGAAGGTCTTGGTGATCTTCAGGCTGCCGAGGAAGAGCGTGTTGGTGATGGTGGTTACCGTGCCGTTGGAAGTGATGCCCGTCAGCTCATAGCCTGCCGGCAGCTTGCTCACATCCTCGGACCAGGTGTACACGATCTCGATTCCCTGACCGTCCTTGAACTTATACTTGGGCAGGTCCTCGACGGTCTCCTTCCACTTGTTGGCCTCGTTCAGCGTGGCGGTGATGGCCTTGCCATCCTTATCCCTCGCCGGGTCGCCGTCAGCCAGCAGGCTCACGGTCAAGCTTTCAGGCCGTCTCTTGCTCTTGTTGTTGTTGTCTTCCCAGATCTTGATGATGGTCGCTTCGGCGCTCTCGACGGGGTTCTCGACCTCTTCCACATGGTATTCGGAGTCGTTGCCAACCTTCACCGTGGTGGATTTGCCGCCGTTCACGACCTTGCCTTCACCGCCGTTGGACGTCAGCGCGCCTTCCAGCACCTTGACGGTCAGGGTGACCTTGCCGTTCGCGCCGGCCGGTACAGCCTTCAGCGTCCAGGTGACGGTGCCGCTGGCATTCGCGCCGCCATCGCTCGCCTTCACGAACTCGACGTTCGCATCCAGCTTATCCTTGATGACCACGTCCGCCGCGACGGTCTTGTAGTTCATGTAGCTGATTTCGTAGGTGATCTCGTCGCCCACGTTGACGCCGCCCAGGGTGCCGGTGCCTTCGTAGGGCGTGATCTCCTTCTTGTGCGGCTCTTCGGGCACGGGGTTCTCGACTTCTTCCACCGTGTATTCATGATCGTTGTCGATCTGTACCGTGGTGGAGTCGCCGCCGTTCACGACCTTGCCTTTACCGCCGTTGGACTTCTTCGCGCCCTCCTGCACCTCGACCGTCAGGGTGACCTTGCCAGACTCGCCGGCAGGTACATCCTTCAGCGTCCAGGTGACGACGCCGCTGGCATTCGTGCCGCCGTTGCTCGCGGATACGAACACGACGTTCTTATCCAGCGTATCCTTGATAGTCACGGTCGCGGCAGTGGACTTGTAGTTCCTGTAGCTGATCTCATAGGTGATCTCGTCGCCCACGTTGACGCCGCCGAGCTCGCCGGTGCCTTC
>Ga0129307_1000686_pt1 | contig 47922 bp, 41 predicted proteins | sample P1105metagenome_FD_94437 | JGI IMG/M metagenome (GOLD analysis project Ga0129307, IMG submission 94437) | Capybara group fecal microbial communities from Wisconsin, USA - P1105 metagenome | ecosystem: Host-associated > Mammals > Digestive system > Large intestine > Fecal | place: USA: Wisconsin...
AACCGTCGCAAACAGGTGTTTACATTTTCAGATTAAACGAAGTGTCACAAAAAATTGTTGTCAAATAAAAAATATGGAGGGAAAAATCATGAAAAAGATCATATTGCAATCGCTATAGTTTTGACAATGACATTTGGTGCTAACGCTCAAAGTGACTGGTTTATCAGCGGGTTGGACAACAGCGGCTCACGTGATTTTAGCAGCGAGATGCTTCCTTTGCTTGTTACAGGAGGAGTTGGCGCATGGAACGACGACCAGCCTGCCACGGCGCCACTTGGCAGCGGACTGCTGGTGCTGACGGCTCTGGGCGCAGGCTACGCCGCTTATAAGAAGAGACGTTAGTTTTTAGACCTTAGACTTTAGACCTTAGACTTTAGGACTTTCTAAAGACTAACAACTAAGGTCTAAGGTCTAAAGTCTAAAGTCTAAAAAAAGTTAAAATGTTGGCTGACATTTCAACTTTTTTTTGTATTTTTGCAGGTTCAAAACATTGATAATTATTGTTGATTAAGATGAGACATTTGCCATTTAAGAACTTCTTTTTTACATTTGTTGCAATTTTATTAACAACAATTGCTTGGTGTCAGCGTGCCGATCAGCCATTGCCGGGAGGCGGTACCTCGGCCAGCCCATATTATATTGATGATATCAAACTGTGGAACGCCTTTGTCGAATATGTAAACGGCGGTTTAGGCGGCTATATTTATGAGGGAAAATACATTCGACTTGATACGGATATTGCAGCGGCAACTGAGTCGGTTGGAACCAGTGAAAACTATTTCGCCGGAAATTTTGATGGAAATGGTCATACCATAACATTAAATATGAGTGGTGACAACGTTGCTTTGTTTGGTTGTATTGACGGCAGATCTAATCAGATAGAAATAAAGAATCTTACTGTAAACGGTACTATAAATACCACGAATCAATATGCCGCGGGTTTTGTTTCAGATATTTACAATAAAAGCCAGTTTACAAGCTGTACAAGTTCGGTAACTATAGAAAATTCAGCAACAGGGACTATATACTGCGCGGGTTTTATCGGAAATTTGGCAGCTGGAAGCAGTACCACTTTTAAGTTTTGCGTTTATGACGGAATAATAGACGCGCCAAATGCAAGAATGGCGGCGGGTTATGTGGGCTCGGTCGGTAATAAGTGCACATTGAAAATTTATGAATCGACACAGGCTTATCAGAGTATGCGTTGCAGTGACATAAAGACTTTTTACCAGTTGGCAAGCGGTGCTACTCCATCAAATATAGATATAGGTACAAGTTTCAATATAACATATTATCTGAGAGTGGGCGATGACAGCTGGCACAATATGAGCGGGAATAAAATATTGGGTAAGGAGGCTCCTAAAACTGTGCCCACCAACGCGATTGCCAAAAAATATGTGAGAGGCACACAATCGTATTATGTGCCCAAAGCCTATGCCAGCGGGATGGCGACATATTATTCCGAACACCCCAGCTATCCGCTTGATCCGGCACCGGTTGTCACTTATTATGGCAAGGAATTGACATGGAAAGAAGACTACAATTATACTATAAACACCGGCACCAAAAAAATAATATTTAATGCGACTGGTGATGACAATGGTGTTTATTACGGATCGGGTTTGGAGGTTAGCTACAATATAGTGGATGTCAGCGATTGGACAAAGCTGGCTGCTGTGCTGAAAACCGCTACAGGCAATGCAAAAGTGTTGAAATTGCAGGAAAAAACAGTCTATAGAGCAGGAAGCGGTGACACACAACTTGCAATTGACGGTACAGGTACCATTTATTTGTATTTGAATGGCAGTACACTTGACCGAAACCTGCATGGTAAAGATGGCGGCGAGGCCAGCGGCTCGGTTTTAAATATCGGAAGCAAATCGACTGTAAAAATATATGGTGACGGTACTATAACCGGCGGCAATAATAAGGGCAGTGGCGGAGGCATCTACAATAAGGGTAATCTTGAATTGTATGATGTCGTTGTGACAAATTGCGAAGCCAACTATCTGAGCAACAGTGATTATGGCACAGGCGGTGCCATTTATAGCAGCAGTTCGTTCCGTATGGTGGGCGGTGAGCTTAGTTATAACAAAAGTCACGGCGGAGGCGGAGGAGTGAATGCGATAGGTACAAGTTTGTATATTGATAACGTCTATATTCACGGCAACTATTGTAACAGTAAAGGCGGTGGAATCCGTGTAAAGGTGAATGGCGCCCAAATCAAAAATTGCAGCATTGTTGACAATGAATTGGAAGAGCATAATAATCTGGCATCGGCTTCGGATGGCGGCGGCGTTCATAACGACGGTTCAAATCCTTTGACAATTACCAACTGCACTATTTCCAGAAACAACGCTCATCGATGGGGCGGCGGCATATATTCAATCAGCGGAACGGTTTATGCCTGCGGATGTAAGATTCAACAAAACACATCGTCTGATAATGGAGGCGGTATATTTGTAAATGGTGGTAAGTTTTATTTGAGAAACAATGGCTCAACCGGCAACACAGTGTCGGAAAATTTGAGTGACAATACCGGAGGTATATTCGTGGCGTCGGCAGCCACTTTATATGTTAAGGATAAGGTTGTGATACAATACAACATCGGAACTGCTATCAAGAAGAATTTGTTTTTTGACGGCACGGGAGGTAAATTATATGTTGAAGGAAGCACACTTAACACTGATTCCAAGATTTGTCTGTCGAGAAACAGTGTGGGCGATATAACCTCTGGCTTAAAAAATGCAAGCGTAAATGTTAAAAGGTGTATTGTCAGCGACAATTACATGAACTACTGGGTTTTAAGACCGACAACCGGCGAAGTTGCATTGGCGGCATCGTTCGATTGGTCAAAGCCAACTAACACAGCCCCAGGTTATAAATATTGGCGATTGAGCGGCAGTTCAACAAACTATGTAACTTACACGGAAGCTTCGAATACCTATGAGATAAAGGCTCCAATAATCATTCCGTCGGGTAATAAATATACTGCATCGGCAATAACGATTTCGGACGAAGGCTGTATCTTCATACAAGATAGCGGAGAGCTTGTGTATTCCGCAACAACGATTCCGGTTTCGGTGATGAAGGAGATTGCGGCGGCATCGAAAGACGACAGGGCTGAAATCCGCGGATGGAAAATCATTTCGTCGCCGATAAGTAATGTTTTGTTGTCGGGCAGGGATGCAAATGTCAATATTGTCACCGCCAACAGCGAACCGTACAACTTCGATTTGCTTTATTATGACGAGCCTAACAGTTATTGGAGAAGTTATACAAGCAGCACTAGCAGCACGTATTTCCCGGATAATGAATTGAAAGTCGGAACAGGCTATCTTTACCGCAACCTGAAGGATTTCACGATTGAGTTTATTGGTGGTACAAATAAAGGTGATATCACATGTGAAGTGTCGGCAGAACACAGCAATGCCAGCGTGAAAGGTTTCAACATAATCGGCAACCCGTTTACACATAGTATTCACAAAGGCAATGGATATGCAATATCAAGCGATATTCTCAATGCCGGGTACTACAAGCCTTTGAACAACGGCAAATGGCAAACCATCAGAGATGGCGACCCCAATGAGCCGATAAAGCCTTGCGAGGGTGTGTTGGTGCAAGCCAATGCAAGCGGAACGGTGACCATCAGAAACACCGATGCAGCGCCTTCAGCGCGTTCGGATAATGACGAAAGCAGCATCAAATTCATGGTGGCCAACAGCGATTACGAAGACGAGACATATGTTGTGTTTACCGAAGGTTACGGCCTGAGCAAAATCAACCACCGCAATCCGGATATCCCGATGCTGTATATTGACCGCGACGGCGATGATTATGCCATTGCGACGATGGATAGCGATGTTAAGGTGTTCAACCTCAACTTCAAGGCCCAGACAACCGGCCGATACACCTTGAGCTATGAGGCCGAGGGGGCATTCAGCTATCTGCATCTGATTGACCGCCTGACAGGTGAGGATGTTGATATGCTGCTTGAACAGACATATTAGTTCATAGCTTCGCCTGCAGACACTGATAAACGTTTTATAGTGCACATCGACGACAATGCCGGAGCCGACGGGCAGGATGTGTTTGCTTACCAAAACGGCGACGATGTGCTGGTGAGCGGTGAGGGCGAGTTGCAGGTGTTCGACCTGATGGGACGCTTTGTGATGAGCAAGTATGTGAGCGGTAACGAATTGGTTAAGCTGACATCGGGCGGTGTCTACATTTTAAGGCTGCTTGACGGAGACAAGCTGAAAACGCAGAAAATTGTGGTCAGATAAACAGAAAGGAGAACAAGATGAAGAAGATATTATTAGTTATAGCTTTTGTTCTGACGATGAGTTTCAATATCAACGCTCAGACGGATTGGTTTGTGGGTGGATACGACGGTTCGATACGTGACGAAGATGTGTTCCCGATTCTGATGGCAGGTAATGTCGGAAGTTTTACCGACGACGTGCCGGCCCCTGTTGGCAGCGGATTGCTTGTGCTGACGCTGCTTGGAGCGGGATATGCGGTTAGTAAGAAGAGACGTTAGTCTCTAGACTTTAGACCTTAGACTTTAGACCTTAGACTTTAGACCTTAGACTTTAGATACTAAAAACTAAAATAAGTTGGAATGTGAGAACAACGTTCCAACTTTTTTTGTATTTTTGCGGTCCAAAATAACATAAGCAAAATAACATAAAAAATAATTGATAATGAAGAAATTAACTATTTTCAAAAGAATCATCTTTGCACTGTTTGCAGTGCTGTTTAGCGTAAACTTGTGGGGGCAAGAGCCTAAAGACGATCCGATAGATCTTGAATATTGTACAATTGAAGGTGTTAATAATTATTATACTCACACAGGAAGTGAAATTACTATAACCCCAGTAGTTAAATATGACGAAAATCAAGTTGTATCTACTAGTTATTATTCAGTAACTTACGTGTATAATGATGGTGATGCGGGTGTGAATGTTGTTGACAAAGGAAAATACACGCTGAGAATTGAAGGAGATGGTACTCATGCTGTAAATTCGATCAAAAAGGATTTCTTTGTTAATAGTTCAAATGCTTTTCCATCATCTCAGGATGGTAGTAGTTTACATCCATTTATTATTTCAAATGAAGATAATTGGATAACATTGGCTTATAAGGTTTATATTGGCGATAATACAAGTTATTATTACGAGCTTGGTAATAATGTAACTATTGGTGAAATAGACGGAGATGGAAATATTACTCGTAATGGTTTAATGATTGGAGATGAAATTAAATGGTTCTGTGGAGATCTTGATGGAAAAGATCATACTTTGACTTTTTATTATGATGCACCTATTACTGTGTCTTTTATTGCGCCATTTTTCTCAACATCAGCTACTATACATGATATAACTATTAATGGAAAGATAAAATCATCTTATGGTAGTGCGGCTGGTCTTATGTATTCTAATTATAATAGTACAACTGTACAAGATGTAACAATTAGCATGAATATAGATGCATCAGCAGCAACAAATTGTGGCGGTTTTGACATTTGCGGTTATAATACAAGTTTTGAAAATTGTATTTATAATGGAACTATTAATGCTGGCTCTAATAGTGGTGGCTTTAGTGGTTCTTATTACTCGGAATCTGTCACATTTAACAATTGTATTTTTGCCCCTGCTGCTGGCAGTAGCATTGCAAGCGGTAATACATTTGGAACAGTTGATGATGAATCTACTGATATTACTAGTTGCTACTATACAGATAAATTAGGTACAACAGCACAAGGCAAGATAGCTTATAAAACCACTGTAGCCATTCCTTCTGGTGAAGTGGCTAAATCGGTAACAGTAAATGGCACTACTGTTTATGGAAAAGTTGATGTGGAGGAAACAGGAGTCGATGATATATACAATTACACTGGCTCGACTATCTCAATTACTCCTGCCGTGACTTTTGATGGTAATACTGTATCTTCTGACAACCAATATACTTATACTATCAGTCCGGCAACGGTCAAAGATGCAGGTGAATATACACTGACAATATTTGGTAACCATGAGAAAGGTTACTATGGCTCTTATACCAAGAAGTTTTATGTTGTTGAACCTCTTTCGGGTTCAGGTACATCAGAAGATCCATACATCATTGCTTCTGAAGCAAACTGGCTTACTTTTGCTAACAATGTGAATACTTATGGTTGCTCATATTCAGGACAATATCTTAAACTTACTGCCAATATCTCCGTTACAACCATGGTTGGTACCTCATCTCATCCTTTCAGCGGTAATTTCTCGGGACGAATTGGCAACACTTATGGCGCTTATACTCTTACTTTTAATTGCGGGTCATCATATTATGATGCAACTAATGAAGAAATTGTTGCTCCGTTCCGTTATACTGATGGAGCTACAATCACATCACTTATTGTTGAAGGAGCCATTCATACTAAAGTAGGTAAGGAGGCTGGTTTGATAGGTGTAAATACTTTCACCACTGAAAGGGCAACAACATTAGAGTATATTATCAACAATATGGATTTCTATTGTTACGAAGAACTTTGGGATGCGGAAGGCGGCGGATATGCATATGATGGCAGTAATATACATTTTTCATATTGTTCGTATGAGGGTACTATCTCGGCCAGCAATTATCACGGCGGATTTTGCGGAAAAGCTAATAGCAATACAACTTTTGCGAGATGTCTTTTCGACCCGGCAGGAGGTATGTATTGGGCGGAAAACTTTGTTTATGACGCTCAAGGCGCAGATATCAATTATGATGGACCAACTTCCGCTGAAGACGGCTGTTACTATTCTTTGGGCAACAACCAGGAAGAATCAGAGCAAGGTACTATGGTATATGTAAATGTAGTTCCTGAAGAGAATATTGGACACAAAATCACAACTTTCCATGAGAAACAGATTTACAAACCAGTTGAAGTGGTTATTAGCGGTGTGCAGAAAAGATATATTTATAACAATGGCAGTGAATTACTAAATATATCATCGGTAGGTGTGACTTTTGATGGAGTAAATGCTATTACAAACGAATGGTGTTGGTGTAGTAAAGAAATAACCAATAGTTCATTGCAGGTTGTTACGAGTGTTAGCGACATAGGCACATATACGCTTACGATAACTGCTCCAAAGACAGGTGAGGAATCAGACTATAAAGGTACGGTGACCATGTTGGTTCGTGTTGTTGCATCATCTAGTGAAGGTTGGACAGGTTTGCAGGCTAAATTGTCAGGTTCGGATGCAACAATAGATTTAACAGAAAACATTACAGCAGGAACTGGTGATGTGTGCTTGGTTGTTGAAGGTAACAGGACGGTTACTATCAATTTGAATGGGTACACGATAGATAGAGGCTTTTATCAGGGTAATAATACATGGTCGGATCCTGTTGTTGGAGGTCAAGTTTTAAAAGTTAACAGTGGCTGTACGGTCATAATTAATGGTCCCGGAATTATTAAGGGAGGCTGCAATAAGGCTTCAAGTAATGCCGAACATGCTGAAAACAGCGATGGTGGCGGTATCGTCAACAGGGGAACATTGACACTTAACAATGTTACTGTTAGAGACAACAAATGTGTTAAGGTTAGTGATAATAACACATCCCGTACTGCTAGAGGCGGTGGTGTTTACAGTGGCAAAAACAGTAATTTGACGATAAACGGAGGAGAGATTACAAATAATTCGGCGGTAGGCGGTGGCGGCGGTATTTTTGTTTACCAAGCGACAAATTTCACTATGAACAAGGTTACCGAAGACAATAAGCCAAACATTCACGGAAATGTATCTAAAGACAAAGGCGGTGGTATCCGTGTGGATGCAAACAATTCAACTGCTACCTTAAATGATTGCATTATTAATAACAATACGGTTGAGTTTCTTAGCGAATTGAGTGTGTCGAATGGCGGCGGAATACATTTGGATGGAGGTACTTTGACATTGAATAGATGTGTAATTACGAACAATAGAGCCAGTAAATTTGGAGGCGGCATATATATTATGGGAGGCCAACTTCATGCCAATAATTGTGCGATTAACTACAATATGTCATACGATGCAACAGATAGATTTGACGGATGCGGTGGCGGTATATGTTTGTTGGGTGGCAAATGCTATCTGAATGGCGGTACTATTTCTAATAATTCAAGTAGTGTAATTGATGGCGGCGGCATTTATGTTAATTCCGGTACATTACTAAGTATAGAAGGAAATTTGAATATTACTGAAAATTGGAAGTTTATTAGTAATACGGGCGGTAGTACAGAGACTACAAATGTTTATTTGGTTAAGTCAGACGGTAAAATTACAATCGATGGTAGTATTGTGGGTTCTACGATTGGAGTGTCAAAATACGGAAATACAGGCGTTTTCACCACTGGGCTTAATGGAAATGGAACTATAGCCAATTTCTCAAGTGATAATTCGGTCTATTCAATTGTGGAATATAATAACGAAGCACAATTGACAGAAATAAGCCCTGTAATACCACCATCAACAGCTACATGGGAGATTAATACACCAGTGATTCTTGAGCAGCCAATAAACAATACTATTCAACATATTGTAATTGGTGCTAATGGGTGTTTGTATGTCAATACCGGAGGTTATATAAATGGTGTTGATATTGATAATACTACTGCTCATGCTGCAAATAAATTGATTATTAATGGAGGACAGGTCATTCCTTCTAATTCTGGTATTCCGGCAACGGTGAAAAAGGATATCAATTATGCTTTACCTTTAAGCCAGGGAAACTGGTATCTGATATCTTCGCCACTTGTTACACTAACAGGCGAAAATCCTGTAGTGTATAATCCGATAAGCATTCTAAATAATACCAACCTTATCGTTAAGAATGCCAATAATTATCCTGAATACGACCTTTACCGTTTCAACGAGGCGGTGGATTTGCAATGGGAGAATTATAGAGCAACTACTCATGATGATTTCACAACACTTGAAAAGGGTCGTGGCTATCTGTACCGCAATTATAATGATTACACCATAACAATGACCGGTGTAATAAATGTTGAAAGTAGTATCAATTATGTGTTGTCATATCATGAACAAGTGAATGAGCATGATAATAAATTAACAGGATTCAATATCATAGGAAATCCGTATACACACAATATATATAAAGGTGCCGCTGGTTCTGCAATTCCAAACGGTACATTGCTCGAGAGTAAATATTATGTTTTGAATCTGGAAAATGCAGATCCAAATAATGAGCCTTCTGGAATGTGGCAACTTACAGATGATGGCACAGCAATTCCACCTATGACGGGTATTCTGGTTCAGGCAAAAGCTGCCGGTACTTTGGTAATGGCAAATTCTACGGACGGTGATGTCGCTCCAAGTAGCAAATCAGCTGAAAACAATAACATCTGGTTCTCTGTGGCGAACGGCAAATATGAAGACCGCGCTTGCGTGGAGTTCAGAGAGGGTCATGGTTTGAACAAGATAGCTCATTTCAACGAGGAGGCTCCGATGTTGTATGTGCATCATGGCGACGAGGACTTCGCCTCTGCCGATGTGAATCCTGAAACAGATGTGATCGACCTCAACTTCGAGGCGAAGACGATGGGACGTTATACCTTGAGCGTGAAGCCGCAGGGCGAGTTCGGCTATCTGCATCTGATCGACAAGGTGGAAGGCAGCGACATCGACCTGCTTGCCGAGGGTGAGTATTCGTTTATCGGCTCGCCAAGCGACAGCAAAGACCGCTTTGTGGTGCGACTGAGTGAGACGGTGACCAACGACAATGGCAACGTCATCTTCGCATACCAGAGCGGTGACGACATCGTGGTCAGCGGCGAAGGCGAGCTGCGGGTGTTCGACATAATGGGACGCCTAGTGATGACACAACACATCGACGGTGTGGAAATGATTCGAAAACCGTCGCAAACAGGCGTTTACATTTTCAGATTAAATGAAGTGTCACAAAAAATTGTTGTCAAATAAAAAATATGGAGGGAAAAATCATGAAAAAGATCATAATTGCAATCGCTATAGTTTTGACAATGACATTCGGTGCCAAGGCACAGGGTGACTGGTTTATCAACGGATTTGACAACAACGGCAGTCGTGATTTTAGCAGCACTACTCTTCCTTTGCTTGTTACAGGAGGGGTCGGCGCTTGGAACGACGACCAGCCTGCCACGGCCCCTGTTGGCAGCGGACTGCTGGTGCTGACGGCTCTGGGCGCAGGCTACGCCGCTTATAAGAAGAGACGTTAGTTTTTAGACCTTAGACTTTAGACCTTAGACTTTAGGACTTTCTAAAGACTAACGACTAAGGTCTAAAGTCTAAAATCTAAGGTCTAAAAAAAGTTAAAATGTTGGTATAACATTTTAACTTTTTTTTTAATTTTGCCGCTTAATTTTTAATCCTATACAAAAATGAGCGGATTTTTCGGAATCGTATCAAAGAGGCCTTGCATTACAGACCTTTTCTATGGCATTGATTATCATTCACATCTGGGCACTACAGCAGGCGGCATCTGCACCTTCGACGGCGAGACTTTTCACCGCGACATTCATAGTCTGAAAGGTTCATATTTCAGAACAAAATTTGAAGACGACCTTCCTAAGTTTACAGGCAATAGCGGCATTGGCATCATCAGCGACACCGATGCGCAGCCTATAGTGGTCAACTCACACTTGGGCAAGTTTGCCATCGTGACGGTGGGAAAAATCACCAACATCAAGGCTCTTGAGCAGGAGTGCCTCGACAAGATGCAGCACTTTGCCGAGCTGAGCCACGGCGACACCAACCCAACCGAACTTGTGGCCTTGCTTATCACCCAGGGCAAGGATTTCGTCGACGGCATTCAGAATGTGTACAACAAGGTGAAGGGCTCGGTCTCGATGCTCATACTAACCACCGACGGCAGCATTATCGCAGCCCGCGACCTCTACGGCCGCACACCTATAGTCATCGGTAAGGACAATGAGGGTTATGTGGCAGCGTTTGAGAGCCACAGCTACATCAACCTCGACTATACCACCGAGCGTTTCATCGGTCCAGGCGAGATTGTGCGCATCACCACCGACGGAGTGACACAGCTGAAGGCTCCTAACGACAAGATGCAGATTTGCTCATTCCTGTGGATCTATTACGGATTTCCGGCATCAGACTACGAGAATATCAACGTTGAGGAGATGCGTTATCGCGGCGGCTATGCTATGGGTATGATGGACGATGTGGAAGTTGACTATGCGGCTCCTATCCCGGATTCTGGCATTGGAATGGCTATCGGTTACTCCAACGCAAAGCAGATTCCGTACGTGCGCAGCGTGGTGAAATACACCCCGACATGGTCGCGCAGCTTCATGCCTATCAACCAGTCGCAGCGTGAACACGTGGCTAAGATGAAACTTATCCCTAACCGAGCCATGCTTAAAGGCAAACGTGTGGTGTTCTGCGACGACTCTATCGTGCGCGGCACTCAGCTTCGCGACAATGTGAAGATGCTCTACGACTTCGGCGCCAAAGAGGTGCACATCCGTTTGAGCTGTCCTCCGCTGAACTACGGCTGCCCGTTCTTGAACTTCAGCGCCTCGAAAAACGAGCTCGAGCTTATCACTCGCCGTTGCATCCAGGAACTTGAAGGCGACAGCACCAAGAACCTTGAGCTTTACAGCGACTCAACCACCAAGCAGTATGCCAACCTGGTTGAGATGCTGCGCAAGCACGTAGGTGTCGACTCGTTGAAATTCAACACTTTGGATAATATTTGCAAAGCTATCGGCTTGCCGAAATGCCAAGTGTGCACACACTGCTTCGACGGCTCGTCGTACGGCGACAAGTAAAATTACATAAAGACAATATCGACTGATGAATCACGGGAGAAGCCCAGCAATGACGCTGCTCTTCCGTGATTCAGCGCTATTTCCAGGAATCCGTGTGTGCCGAACAGGGCCACTATGTCGGGTATGGCCACCTCGGTGTAGCTGCGGCAGATGGTGCCGATGATGTATTTGCCAATGCGAATCTCAAACTTACGTCCGTTTTTCACCTTTTCGAACAGCTCTTTGGTGATGTTGGTCACCAGATTCTCGTATGAATCGACAAAAGTGACTATGCCGTGGATTGAGTTGGCGTCGATGGTGGGCTGGAAGGTGACGCATTTTCTGATTTCCTGATAAGGATGGCCTATCTCGCTAAACGGCCGGCCTTGGGCAATCATTGCAGCCACCTTGACGAAGCGGTCGCGAGTGGTAAAAGTGAAATAATCGGAATCCTGTATCACTTCGATGGTGACGGCTTCGTACGGGGTGTCGCCCAAAATCAGCGAGAAGATGTCGTTGTCGGTGCCGATGAAGTAATGCCCGTTGGCCTTGAGGGCAATATGCGGCTTTTCGGCCGATTCCTCGGTTTCGACAGCGATAATGTGAATGGTGCCTTCCGGAAAGTTCTGATAACAGTTGCGAATTATGAAGGCCGCCGAGGCTATGTCCCAAGGCTCGATATTATGTGTGATGTCGATAACATTGGAGTCGGGTATAGCCGACAATATGGCACCTTTTACAGCCGCCACATAATAGTCGGATTGTCCCCAATCGCTTGTCAATGTTATGATTGCCATAATTTTTCGCCTCTGTTTTCAGTTGTCGTTTGACAAATGCAAAAATACATTTTTATAATGATATTTTTTTATCGAAATAAAAAAGTTATGAACAATTTTTATTTTTTATATTTGCATACCGAAATAAATAAAAAAATTTAGATGGCCGAACAGATAGTCCAGATAGAAAATGTCAATCCAAGCGATTTGTATGGTGCTAAGGATCAGCATCTTATGATGATTAAAAACTTTTTTCCAAAGCTTAAAATCATTGCTCGCGGCGATTTTGTGAAGGTGATAGGCGAGGACGACGAGGTGAATTATTTTCTCGAGCGTCTGACATTGCTTGTCAACCATCTGGAACGTTTCGGAAGCATCAATCCCAAGGTTATTGAGGATGTGATGATAGCCGGCGGCGACACGGCTTATGTGAAAAGCCTGAGCGACAGCGATGTGCTGGTATACGGCCGCAACGGCATGCAAATCAAGGCTATCACGGTCAACCAAAAGAGAATGGTTGAGGCGATAGGCAAGAAGGATATGGTTTTCGCAATAGGTCCGGCGGGCACTGGAAAGACGTATACGGCAGTGGCTTTGGCCGTGCGCGCCTTGAAAGACCGTGAGGTGCGCCGCATCATCCTGACGCGGCCGGCTGTTGAAGCTGGTGAAAATCTGGGTTTTCTGCCTGGTGACCTGAAAGAGAAACTCGATCCGTATCTGCAGCCGCTGTATGACGCGCTGCGCGATATGTTGCCACAGGCCAAGCTGAACGGTTACATGGAAGACGGCACCATTGAGATTGCGCCTCTGGCGTTTATGCGCGGCCGCACTCTTGACCATGCATTTGTGATCCTGGATGAGGCACAGAACGCCACTCGCGCTCAGCTGAAGATGTTTTTAACCAGAATGGGCCGCGACGCAAAATTTGTCATCACAGGCGACGTGACGCAGATTGACTTGCCCAAAAGCACTCCGTCGGGACTGCCGCAGGCCGTTGATGTGCTGGGCGATGTTAAAGGCATAGAGTTTATCTTCCTGGATGAGAAAGACGTGGTGCGTCACAAGCTGGTGACCGACATCGTGAATGCGTACAAGAAATTTTATCATGACGAAAATATAGAAGAAAATACAGACAATGAAAGCACTAACTAGAACCGATTTCAATTTCAAAGGTCAGACAAAGGTTTATCACGGCAAGGTTCGTGATGTTTATTTCATCGACAACAAATATCTGGTGATGGTCGCTACCGACCGCATCTCGGCGTTCGACGTCATTTTGCCGGAGGGAATCCCTTATAAAGGTCAGATTCTCAATCAGATAGCATCAGAATTTCTGGATATGACCACCGACATCGTGCCGAACTGGAAGATTGCCACTCCCGACCCGATGGTCACCGTGGGCAAGCTCTGCAAGCCATTCCCAGTTGAGATGATTATCCGCGGATATCTGACAGGAAGTTCGTGGCGCACCTACAAGAGCGGCCAGCATACCATCTGCGGCGTGCAGATTCCTGACGGCATGAAGGAACACCAGAAGTTTGCCGAGCCTATCATCACCCCAACTACCAAAGCCGAGGAAGGTCATGACGAGGATATCTCGAAGGAAGAGATTATCCGTCAAGGACTTATCAGCAAGGAAGACTACGAAAAAATCGAGGTCATAACTAGAAAATTGTTCCAGCGTGGCACTGAAGTCGCTGCCAAGCACGGCCTGATTTTGGTTGACACCAAGTACGAATTCGGCAAGATTGGCGACCAGATCTATCTGATGGACGAGATTCACACCCCTGATTCATCGCGTTATTTCATCGCAGACCAGTACGAGGAGTGCTTCAAGAAGGGCGAGCCGGTGAAGCAGCTCTCGAAGGAGTTTGTCCGCGAATGGCTGATGGCGAACGGCTTCCAGGGCAAGGAAGGACAGAAAGTCCCTGAGATGACACCTGAAATCGTGAAAGGCATCTCGGAGCGATATATCGAGCTTTACGAAAAGGTAACAGGAAAGGCATTCCAGAAGGCTGCTGATACAGAAGATATTAAGGCGAGAATTGAGGGGAATGTGAAGAAGTGGTTAGAAGAGAATAGATAAAAGAGGAAAAACGGTGTAGAGACGGATGCAAATCCGTCTCCTGGAGGGACGCAGAAATGCGTCCCTTGTTTTTTGTTTTTTAAAACGGTAAAAATTTGTATATCAAATTGAAAAAAATTCAATTAGATATACAAAATTTTACTATTTTTGCAGAGTAAAAATGTAAAATGCTATGAATAACATCTGGAAGCAATTCGGTAATACGCCAATGGATTATTCCATGGTGGCATCGCTTTTCCCCAATCACAAGTGCAAGCACAACAAGGTGAGCGCACTTGAGAAGAAGGGCGATATCATCAGGCTTAAGCAAGGATTGTATGTGTCTCATCCGGAGAATTCAGGACAATTGCTATCAATGGAGCTTATGGCAAACCATATTTATGGTCCTTCGTATGTGTCGCTGCACTATGCTTTGAGATATTACGGACTTATTCCGGAGCGAGTTTATACAGTTAGTTCGATGACCACTAAGCATAGCCGCGTTTTTTATACTCCGTTGGCGAGATATGAATATGTTCATGTTGATGAAAAGGTTTTCCCGATAGGAATTAAGGAAGAAACCATGGAAAATGGAGAATCTTTTATGATTGCTACACCTGAAAAGGCTTTATGTGACTTGATTTCAAATATCCCATATCTGAATCTTCGTTATAAGAAGGAAATTATGATATGGCTGGAGGAAGATATGCGTTTCGATATGGATGAATTGTTCCGTTTTGACACAAAAATATTGAGGGAATATGCTGAAGTGGGAGCAAAAAAGAATATGATTAATCAACTTATCAAAATTATTGAACAATGAGTACCGTTTTTGAACAAATGCTTGATGGTTATGGAGAACTTTCAGGCAATGCTTTATGGAATGCAAAATATGAGGTGACACAACAGATTATTTTAGCAGGGTTGTATCGTGGAGGTTTTTTCAAAAAAGCAGCGTTTTATGGCGGCACTTGTCTGCGTATCATACATGGAATGAGGCGTTTTTCAGAAGATATGGATTTCACGCTATTGAAGGAGGATTCGTCGTTTCATCTTGAAGACTACTTTCAAGCAATAGTGGACGAGTTTAAGATGACTGGTCGAGACGTGGTCATTACAAAAAAGGATAAAATGACACTTGGAAAAGTGGAATCTGCATTTTTGAAAGATGAGACAGATGTATATAATCTGACATTTCAGACAGAAAAAAGCATAAAAGTTAAAATAGAGATTGACACAAAACCACCACTGGAATTTCAAACTGAACCACAAAAGCTGAATCATCCATATTCTTTTATGGTAAATTGCTTGACATTGCCATGCCTTTACGCTGGAAAAATGCACGCTTTGGCTTATCGAAATTGGAAAACCCGTGTAAAAGGTCGCGACTGGTACGATTTTGAATGGTATGTTAAGAAAGAAGTGCCTTTGGATTTCAAACATCTTCAAACGAGAATAAAAGAGTTTAACGGATTGGAGTTAAGCAAAGATGAGTTTTTAAACGTTTTAAAAGAAAGGTTGTCAACAACAAATATTAGTATTGTTAAAGCAGATGTGGAACGTTTTGTTGAAGATACACGAGAACTCGACATCTGGTCAAACGACTATTTCTTGCAACTGGCTGATATGATAAAATTTGTGTAAAATTATGACAACCAACATTTTATACTCGGAAATCCTTTCAAAACAAGACCCTGCCCTCGTCCCAGGCCTCGCAAGATTTTTCAAAACCGCTCCGGGACAATACGGCGAAGGCGACAAGTTTCTCGGAATCAAGGTGCCGACGGTGAGGGAGGCAGTGAAGGAGTGTTGGAGCGAGACATCGTTCGAGGATTTGCAGGAATGCGTCAGCTCGGAATATCACGAGATGCGAATGGCTGGACTGCTTGCATTGGTGCAGGTGTTCAAGCATGCAAAAAAAGACGTGAAGCTGCAACGGCAATGCGTCGACTTCTATCTCGCTAATACTCAATATATTAACAATTGGGATTTGGTGGATTTGTCGTGCTACGAGCTGCTTGGAAGCTGGCTTCTCGACAAGGACCGCACTCTGCTTTATGACCTTGCTCGAGATGGAGAAACCATTTGGGAACAGCGCATCGGGATGGTGAGCACCATGCAGTTCCTGCGTCATGGCGAGCTCGATGATACATACAATATCGCCGAAATCTTCTTGGAGAAACCGAAACCGCTACACGACCTGCTCCAAAAAGCCGTGGGTTGGCTGCTTCGTGAGGCCGGTAAACGTGATGAGAAACTATTAAAAGACTGGTTGTCAACACGTTACAAAACAATGCCTCGCACCATGCTGAGGTACGCAATCGAAAAGTTTCCGGAAAACGAACGTAAATCTTACTTGGAAAAATAGGTTTATTTCTCCTTTTTCTCGTAAAAATGCATGTCGATGATGTATTTATACACATCTTTCGGCACGAAATAGCGCACGTCACGGCCTTCGGCAATGGCGTCGCGTATGAAAGTGGACGACACTTCAATTTCGGGAGCGTCTATCACTTTAACCGACGGGTGATTGGCTAACTCGTTGCTGCTGTATCCTTTGCGTGGATAGACCAGTAAGTGGTGATACTTCAGAATCATCTCGTAGTTCTTCCATCTCGGGAAACTTTCGAGACTGTCCATGCCGCAAATCAGGTAAAAATCGGTGTTCGGATGACGTTCCTGCAACCTCGTAAGCGTGTCGATGGTGTACGAAGGCTGCGGCATGTAAAACTCGATGTCGCAAACGTGAAAACGCTCGTCGCCCTTCACAGCCATCTCCACCATATACATGCGATGACGGTCGGCAAGCAACGACTTCTTGTCCTTGAACGGGTTCTGCGGCGACACCACAAACCAAATCTCATCCATGTCACCATACTCCGCGAGATAATTCGCAAGCATCAGGTGACCATTGTGAATGGGATTGAAACTGCCAAAAAACAAGCCGATTTTTGTTTTCATATTAGACCTTAGACCTTAGACCTTAGACCTTAGATTTTTAAGAGCTTCTGCTAATGTCTAAGGTCTAAAGTCTAAAGTCTTATAAAATATTAAACAACTGTTCTTTTATCTTTTCAAGTTCGTCCTTCATTTTGACGACAAGTCGCTGAATATCAGCGTCGTTGGCTTTTGAGCCGAGGGTGTTGATTTCGCGTCCCATCTCCTGGGCGATGAATCCGAGTTTCTTGCCGGCGCCTTCTTCGTCGATGCTCTCCTTAAAATAGTCGCAATGCTTGCGCAATCGTACCTTTTCCTCGGTGATATCAAGCTTTTCGAGATAGAAAATCAGCTCTTGCTCGAAACGGTTTTCGTCAAAATCACCATTCTTCAGATCCTGCAGATTCTTGAGCAGACGGCCTTTTATCACTTCATGACGGTTCTTCTCGAACGGCTCGACTTCTCCTAAATATCCAAGAATTAAATCGACGCGTTTCAGCAGATCTTTCTTCAGGATTTCACCTTCCTTGGCTCTGAAATCGTCAGTGATTTCAATGGCTTTCACCAATGTCTCCTTGATTTTTTCAAGAAACTCCTCGTCGTAGTCCTGCTCAGGCGACACGAAAATGCCCGGCATGCGGAACACTATCGCGGCGATATCCTTCGATTCAGGGATGTTATATTCCTTCGAAATGCTGCCAATCTGCTCGAGATACGAAGCCACGACCTCCTTTTCGATATGGGTGTTTTGCGCCACATCGGTGTTGGTGATTGTCACCATCACGTCGATTTTTCCGCGTTGCAGTCGTGTCGAAATCTCGTTACGATAATCCAATTCATATGCTTTCAGATCTTGCGGAAGCTTTACCGAAAGATCTAACTGCTTGCTGTTCAATGTCTTAATCTCGACAGAGATGTTGTTTGTCTTAAAAATCTGCTCGGCTTTGCCGTAGCCTGTCATCGAACGAATCATCTTCAGAAAATTTTTTTGCAAAGATAATAAAAAGTATTATAGTCAATGCATTTTTTGGAGTTTTAAAGCCATTAGCTATTAGCCATTAGCCAATAGTTTGTGTAGTCCAAAGCTAATGGCTAGTAGCTGTCGGCTAATAGCTAAAATAATTTTTCAGAAAAATGTAATATTATCAATTAATTTCTTTAACTTTGTGGATTGTTTAGAAAATAAGTCAATTCAAAAAATATTAACATTAAAAATTAGGATTTTATGTCACAGAAAATGACTTCACAGGATTACATGGACATGGAAGCCCGCTATGGTGCTCACAACTATCACCCGCTTCCGGTTGTTTTGGCAAAAGGTAAAGGTGCCAAAGTTTGGGACGTTGAAGGCAAGGAATATTACGACTTTTTGTCGGCATATTCAGCTGTCAACCAGGGACACTGCCACCCTGCAATCATCAAGGCTATGACTGAACAGGCTGAGAAACTGACACTTAGCTCACGTGCTTTCTATAACGACGCCCTCGGTCCATGGGAGAAATACGTTACAGAATATTTCGGTTACGACAAGGTTTTGCCTATGAACACCGGCGCTGAGGCCGACGAGACAGCTCTGAAGCTCGCACGTCGTTGGGGTACTGTTTGCAAAGGCATCCCGAATGACGAGGTGACAATCGTGTGCTGCGAAGGCAACTTCCATGGCCGCACCATCACCATCATCACCATGTCGAACGACCCTGATTCATATGCAAACTACGGTCCTCTGACACCTGGTTTCATCCGCATCCCTTACAACGATCCTGACGCATTGGAGAAGGTTCTCGCCAAGGACGGCAAGAAGATTGCAGGTTTCCTGTTGGAGCCAATCCAAGGTGAAGCTGGCGTTTACGTTCCGGATGAAGGTTATCTGAAGAAATGCTACGACATCTGCAAGAAATACAACGTTTTGTTCATGGCCGACGAGGTTCAGGCTGGTATCGCCCGTACAGGTAAGATGTTGGCTTGCGATCACGAAGGCGTTCGTCCTGACATCCTTATCTTAGGTAAGGCTCTCGGCGGCGGCGTGGTGCCAGTATCAGCAGTGCTTTGCGACGACCCAATCATGATGAACATCAAACCGGGCGAGCACGGCTCAACATTCGGCGGCAACCCAATCGCAGCAAGAGTTTCTATCGCTGCATTGCAGGTGATCAAAGACGAACACCTGATGGAAAACGCCGAGCGTCTCGGTAAGATCTTCCGTGAGGAAATCATGAAGATTAACCACCCGATGATTCAGAAGGTGCGCGGTAAAGGTTTGCTCAACGCAGTGATTATCAAGCCTATGAATGGCAAAGAGGCATGGGATGTTTGCTTGAAGATGCGCGACAACGGCATCCTCGCCAAGCCAACCCACCAGCACATCATCCGCTTCGCTCCACCACTGGTGATCACCGAAGCCGAACTGAGAGACGCTATCGAGAGAATTAAGAAATCGATAATGTCGTTCTAATCGCTCTCCGTCATTTCGACCGACCGCAGGGAGCGGAGAAATCTCCGACAAACAATTCTGACAGATTCAAATGCCGGAGATTTCTCCATTCCGCTCCGCTTCAGTCGAAATGACGTTTTTTGTATATAACCATTAAAACTTAAACCATGAAAAAACTCCTAACATTAGCAATCATTATGATTGCCTTGACGATTGTTTCTTGCAAAAAAGAAACTCCTGGCGATGGGGGTCAGCCGGGAAATAGCATTGAAATTCAAATAACTGGAATTACCGATACCACAGCCACAAGTGCCGTTTGTCATGTGTCAGTTACAGCTGACAATGTTGAGATAATTGAGCGTGGCGTCTGCTGGAATAAAAGTGGCGAGCCTACCGTGTCGGATTACTACACCTCAAAAGGTACAGGAGACGGTGGATTCTCACTCTATATAACCGAGCTTGAACCGACTACTAAATATTTTGTGAGAGCTTACGCTAAGTTTGAAAATGATGTGAAATATAGCAATGAGCTTGGATTAACCACATTGGAGCTTATCCTCTCTCGTGAGGTGCAAACATTGTATATGAGCCACATAACCGATGAATCGGCATGGTGTCATGCTAGAATTGTCGATTGGAAAGGTGCCGATGAGTTATTTAGCTGGGGCTGTTGTTGGAGCACTACTCCTCATCCTGATTTTAATGACAGTACCAATTGGTCTGGAGCTATAATTAGCGGTGAATTTATCACTGCACTAACTGAATTGACAGCTTCAACCAAATATTATGTCAGGGCTTATGTTGAAAATGCATCGGGCTTCTTTTACGGTAATGAGATTGAGTTTGTGGCCGAAAAAGAAGAGCCTCATGAAAATCCATGGTCGCCGGAGCCTGTTGATGGGCATATTCCGTCAAGTGTTTTGCCAGATGCATTAGCCGCCGAGATTGGCCAGTATATGAATATTTATTCGGGTGAAAATCCTATGGTTATTGACAGTCTGTATAATTCAAGCCCTCATAAGCTGATGCACACAACTTTTGATGAGCCTGCCGACACGGTCTATCACGACCTTCGTTTCCAATTTGTCAAAAAAGACAATAAAGTCGATTTGATTGAATGGGTGTTTGACAATTATGCCCAATATTATTATCCTATTGCCTTCAGAGATTTGAATATGATAGGCTCGGGTAATAATTTCACGGCTTATTATCTTGAAGAAGATTATTCGAATGGCAAATATACCAAGACAGCCACAATCTTAAGCGGCACTTTTGACGAGGCGAACAATGCCGTAAACAATTTCAAAATAGCTGAAATTCTTCTCAAAACTTACGGCAACCCGAATCTTCCGCCAGAGAATTCATATCGTATAGTCGGTGATGCCGACGGCGTTTCGGAGTATTATCCAATGTTTTATAAGTGATAGTTAAACTTTACTTCAACATCATTTTCGTTGAAATCGCTAAGAATTGTTTTATCCTTGAACTCAGGGATAAAACAATTCATTTTTTGTGGCTTCTCGCCGTGAATCGGGATGATGTGGTGAGGGTTTATCGGTTTGCAAACTTTCTCGATGCAGTCAATCGAGGCATGTCCGCTGGTATGCAAATACAATGTGTTTAAAAATTGGTTTCTGAAATCGACGTATTCTTGCTTCACACAACCTTCCTTGAAAAGATAGCCGCTCCACATCGAATATATTAGCAATTGCTGTTGTTTCGGGAGATTCGTCATGCATTCGTTAACAAAAATTGGACCGTCGTTTCGGTCGTTTTTCCTCACAAACATCAGAAAACCAGACTTTTTCATTCTGCTGAACAAATCGGCAACATCGTCTGTTTTGTTATATACTTCAAATTTTTTATGCGACAAATACTTCTTATAAACAGGATAATGTGCAAATGCTTTTATGATTTTCATCTGGTAATTGTCGCAAACAATAAGCTTTTCGCCTGGAATTGCCGAACACAAAGTCGCAATGCGGTCGATGTCGGTCGATGATGTCAGTGTGAAACAGTATTTGTAGTGTTCTATCATACATTTTGCTTCGTCGGCAAGCTCCTTTTCTGTTTTAACATGCTCGTTTTCCCTTGAAAACATTGTACTTTCCGTTATCAGGAAGTCGATTTCGGTTTTGTTGATGTATTTTGAAATAATGTCGTAAATCTTCTCGCCGTAATAGCCGTGGTCGCGGAAATCGCCGGTATGAAGAATGGTTTTGCCGTCAACTTTTATCAGAAGCATGTAGGCATCGCCAGCCGAATGGTTGACAGTGAATGGCGTGACTTCAAAACAGTCAATGGGCATCGGTTTTCCGATTTTATACTCAAAGAATCCGTCGAGTTTTTTCTTGTCCTCAGCTTTCCAGCGAAGATAGCTGGCTTTGATTTGCATCACTTTCTTGGCGGTTTTCCCAATAAATTGTGGGATTTCCGAAGGGACAAACTGCGCCATACCGATATGGTCTCCATGATAATGCGTGTAAAGAATTGCCGATGCGTCTTTTGTCAAATTTCTGATTTCTTCTTCCGAAAAATCCTTTATTTCATTGTTGTTTGGAAGATTTGACCCCAAATCAACGATGATTTTTTTGTAGCTGTCTGCAATAATTTCGGTGATACAACCGCCAATCTGATGAGCGCGATGTAAAACGATTTTCATTCCTTCTTTTCTAAATGTTTTCTAAAGTGGTTTCCAAATCCTTGCGTTTTTTTACCATGCTTGAATACAATCCATATCCCATAAACGACGATTCAATATACAGGAAATCCTCTTCTTTTGGAATACTTTCGATTTGTTGGCGCAAAACGTCGCTTTTTGGCTTGTAATTTGCAAAAATATAACCGAAATTCAATGGTATTTTTGAATACTCAGGCTTAATCTTGCCTTCAGCATTTAACAAATCTTTGTAATGGTCGTTTTTTGAATTGCCGAATTCTATCAGTCCCAATTTGCATTTTTGGACAAAAACCATAAGCATGTCTTCAATGAAATCCTCTTTAGGATAGCCATTTACAAAATTTTTGTAATCGTTGAGATGGTCAGATATTGAAGCCGATTTCTTTGATGTGGCTTTGCTTCCGCTTCCGATGGCATTGCAGCCATATTTCAGCTCAAAAACAGTGATTCCCAAATTTTTAGGACTCGGATGACTTCTGTCGTAACTCTTTGATTCCCAATTTAATGCAATAATATCAAACTCTTTGCCCTCAGGTGTTTTGTATTCTATATCAATGATAAAATAATCAGTGTCATTTGAAACAGAAGAGTAATTGTTTTCCTTTACAATCAGCTGTTGGGTCTCGGTCTCAGCGTTTTCTTTCACATAACCGTTGAACTTGTCGATGGCTAATTTGGCATGCATGAAATATTCATCGAGGTTTTCTTTTGTTGGTTTGATTTGCTCGATTTCGTATTGTTTTTTGCCATCTTTATCAACATGAGAATAATATTTCTTTTCGTTCATTTTCATGCTGCCCGTTTCATTGACGGTCAATATGGCACAACCACGATAATAAACAATAATTCGGTTTCCACGAAACTCAATATTGAGAGTCCTGTCGTGTTTGACAATTTTCAAAATATTACTTTCTTCTTTTTTTTCTGGCTTTAAATAATTCAAAAGTTTTTGTGAAATTGCTCTTTTTTCCATGGCCATATAATTTATTCTGGCAAAGATAATGATTTTTTGTTTAAACCCTCGTCAATTCTGATTTTCAAATCAAGAAATCTGTTGACATCCTCGTCATAATCGACTTCTTTCTCATCAAGGATTTCCATTCCAATAAGAAAAAGCTGGTTGGCGCATTCAAACTCGTTTTTGTCGATGCAGAGCTCGCAAAGTCCGCCCAAAATGTAAACTACACGGTACCCGATGTCGGTGTAAGATGCCAAAAGCAATGAGTCTTTGGCGATTTTGAACGCCGTGTCAAAATCTTCGTTCATTGCAAATTTCATGGCGTTTTCAAAGAAAAACTCCACATACTTTTCAAGGTCGTTGTTGCTTTGCGCAATGACCATCCTTCTGAAATTGTCGTAATTGTCCATATTCACCATTTTATATATTAATACGAATGAGCGCGAAAAATCATTACAGAAAAATGCAACTTTTTTCAAAATTTTTAAAATTATCACAAAAATGCGATAATATCAAAAATATTATGTATCTTTGCAGGCGATATGGTAGTAGTTTTTGAAAAAGATTATTTAAGAGACCTCTTTGTTGATGGCAAAACATCTGAAAAGAAATATCGGTTTCAACCGGATATAATATCAAGATATGTTAAGGTCATCAATATTATGATGAATGCTAATAACGTTATAAAACCATGATACACGTTAAAGGAAAACCGGATAATATGATTGCCAACAATCTGACACCATTCGCCGCGACACATCCCGGTGAAATGATTAAAGATGAATTGCAAGAGCGAAAAATGACCCAAAAGCAGCTTGAAGAAATGACAGGCATAAAACAATCAGTCATTAGCGAGACAATTAATGGCAAACGTTCGCTGTCACTTAATTTTGCTATTGCTTTGGAAAAAGTGTTTGGAATTCCGGCAGATGTTTGGATGAACATGCAGACTAAATATGATATTGATGTTGCGAATATCGCAAAACGTGATAATAAAAGTGAAACTGTAAAGTTGACAATTCCTGAAAGTGACCATAGTTTGTTGTTGGATTTAGTCAGGAAGTTCGGTTGGGCTTGTGCTTTCTGAGATATGGAATGGTTCAAAACATCTTTAATCGACAATAAAACGGTCGTTTTTGATCCGTTAAGGAAAGAGTATGTTGCACTAACTCCCGAGGAGCAGGTGCGCCAAAAAACGCTGCATTATCTCGTGGAGATACGAAAAGTCGCTGCTGGGCTTATTGCTGTTGAGTATTCCATCAAGGTGAACAACCTCCCGAAGCGTGCCGACATCGTGGTTTTCAATAACCTCGGTGAGCCGCAGATGATTGTTGAATGCAAAGCGGAAACAGTGCCAATAACCGAAAAAGTGCTAGACCAAGCAATAAGATATTTTTCAGGCTTGAAGGTGAAATATATTACGCTCACTAATGGAAAATCAATGTTTTGCTATAAAATAGAAAATGGGAAACTAGTAGTTCTCACTGAGTTTCCCATTCTCTAGCTTTATCACCTATAATTATCTAGGCATAGGCGAGTTTTGCAACGATTCGCTCGGCTCGGGTTTGCCAGGATTTGGTGAAAGCATAATCTCAAGACCGTCCTTGCTGCCTACGTTGGATGTGATGAATACCTGAATCTCCCAGCAAATATCGGTGTTTTGGTTGTAGTTGTAAACGTCGTACCATCCATTGCCATTGGAGTTCTGCCAGCGGGCGTCGGGGTTGCCAACGCCTTCGCATGCTCCCTTAGGATAGGAGCCTGACGAGTATGAACAAGTCATTGCCACCCACAACGATTGGCTTCCGTCCAGAGTCAACGGCTCGTCCAAGTTGATAACCTTCCAACCTGTAGGTGAAATATAAACGCTCTGCTGTGTTAACAGTGTGGTAGGGCTGTCGGTGCCGCCTTTATAAATCTTAACATCGTAATATCCAGTCATTCCAAGGTATGCACGTACTTTTGTTATGCTGGCGCCGTCATATTCAGTAAAGTAGCTTTCGGGGAATCTCACAGCCCACTCGTCATCGCCGCCGTTGGTCAAGCCCCAGCAGTTTTGGTGGCTGTCGGATGCACCATAGTAGAAATATTGGTTCACTTCGCCCAAAGTCTTGAACGACACCTCAGGACCGTAACCAACACCCATATCGTTGATGGCATAAGCTCTGACGTAATATTTGGCTCCTTTGTTCAAATTATCCATTTGTATATAGTAATAGCCCGGTCCGGAGCCTGAACTTTCGTTAAAATCATCCAATGTCGGTTTGGAATGCGTGCTCCAGCAAATGCCGCGTTGCGACACAGACGAACTGCCTTCCGACTTGACTTCGCCGCCTGATATAGCCGAAGTGGTTGTGATGCTTGTCGCGGCCATTGTGGCTAAATGGGGAAGTGGAGTATCAACATTTCTGTAGTTAGGCACGCATGCGTCAAAAGCCGCGATTACGCCTAACACCATGATCGACATTAAAACCTTTGTAAAACTCTTCATAACAAATTCGAATAATTGCGCTGTAAAATTATGAAAAATATTAATACTATGATAGTTTTTCTAAAAAATATCTGTTTACAAGACAGCCTAGGCTAAATCCTATCAGCAGGCCCAACGCCGTTCCGCAGATTATATCGCCTGGGAAATGCGCTCCCATGTAGATGCGGCTGTATGAGACCACTGCCGCCCAGATAAACATCGGCCAGCCTATCTTGGTATAGTGTTTCTTCATCGTCATGAAGATCAGTGAGGCCAGTGCGAAGGTGTTGGCGGCGTGTGACGACATAAAGCTGTACAAGCCACCGCAATGGCCATTGGGAAGATATACCAAATCCTTAATCAATGGGTCGTGACATGGTCTAAGTCGTTGAACCATAGGCTTAAAGACGGACGATGCTATTTGATCGGAACAGGTGATGGCTACCGCCACGCCCAAAATAACCCACAAGCCTTTCCACTTGTATTTGTAAAACACAAGAAACACCAGCACCGCATACAACGGAATCCAGCCTGTCTCCGATGAGATGAATGTCATCACAGGGTCGAGCCACCCAACGTGCAAACCGTTGAGAAACAGAAAAAGCTGATGGTCTAAGTCGTTTAACATATACATTCTGTGTTTTCGTCATTTCGAGCGAAGTCGAGACCTCTCCTTCAATTTAATGAGATTTATTCACCAGAGGTGAATGCTTTCGCAAGCTCAGGTCTCTGTTTCGCTACGCTTCAGTCGAAATGACGCTATTCCGTTAAGCAAAGCCAGATTAAATCCTTTAACTCCTTGATTCCTTCGCCGGTGGCCGAGCTGATGAACAGATGCGGCACCTTCTTGGGGAGATGTTTTTTGATGTCTTTTTTAGTGTCTTCGTCAATCAAATCGCATTTGCTCACCGCAAGAATGCGCTTTTTGTCGAGCAGTTCCGGATTGTATTGCTTCAATTCGTTCAGCAATATGTCGTAAGCTTCCTTTACATCGGGGCTGTCGGCTTCAACCATGAACAGCAAGATGGAATTGCGCTCGATGTGACGTAAAAATCTGATTCCCAAGCCTTTACCTTCCGATGCTCCTTCGATGATACCTGGAATGTCGGCCATGATAAACGACTTGTAGTCATAATACGGCACAATGCCTAGGTTGGGCACCAAAGTGGTGAACGGATAGTTGGCAATCTCGGGCTTTGCAGCCGAAACTACCGACAGCAGGGTCGATTTACCGGCATTGGGGAATCCCACCAATCCGACATCGGCCAAAAGCTTGAGCTCGATGATAATCCAGCGTTCCTCTGACGGCTCGCCAGGTTGCGAGAACTTCGGCGCCTGCAGTGTGGCGGTTTTAAAGAAGGTGTTGCCTTTGCCGCCGCGACCGCCTTTCATAATGACGATTTCCTGACCGTCTTCGGTCACCTCGCCAAGCGGTTCGTTGGTTTCGGCATCGTATGCCACGGCGCCCAGAGGCACCTCGATCACCACGTCGTCGCCTTTGGCGCCGGTGCGCTGGTTGGCGCCACCCGACTCGCCGTCGCCGGCGAAGAGGTGTTTGGTGTAGCGAAGATGCAGCAGCGTCCACAGCTGGGCGTTGCCTTTTAGGATGACGTCGCCTCCTTTTCCGCCGTCGCCGCCGTCGGGACCGCCTTTGGGCACGTATTTCGCATGGTTGAAATGCATCGCGCCGTGGCCGCCTTTGCCCGAACGACAGAATATCTTTACGTAATCAACAAAGTTTGAGTTTGCCATAATTTATAAGTTGTCAGTTGTCAGTTATCAGTTAACAGTTATTAGCTAAAACTGACAACTGTCAACTGTTAACTGTCAACTGTTTAAAATTCGTCCTCTTCAGTTTCTTCAGGTGTTGCAGCCGCATTCTGCTCCTCGTCGTATTTGTCGCAATCGAAATCCAAATCGACGCGCGACAGAGGCTTGGTGAAATCGCCCTTGCTTATGCCCAGCGCAGGGTCGGCATACACCTTTTGCATATAAAGTGCCCAGATAGGCAAAGCCATATTGGAGCCTTGTCCGAGTGTTATAGTCTTGAAATGCACCGAGCGGTCTTCGGCTCCGGTCCACACTCCGGTGGTGAGGTCGGGGGTGATGCCCATAAACCAACCGTCGCTTTGATTCTGGGTGGTGCCGGTTTTGCCGGCTATCGGATACCTGAGACCGTATTTGTAACGCAGACGCACACCGGTGCCCTCGTAAACCACACCCTTCATCAGTTCTATCATTTTGTAGGCCGTCACATCGTCCATGGCTTCGCGTTTCTCGGCTTTGAAAGCTTCAATCACATTGCCGTTCTTGTCTTCAATCTTGGTGATGAAGATAGGCTTGACGTAGACGCCTCTGTTGGCGAAGGTGCTTATTGCGCCGACCATCTCGTACAATGTGAGGTCGCAAACGCCCAAGCATATCGACGGCACGGCTGGGATGTCCGACTTAACACCCATTCTGCGGGCCATCTGAATTGTGGCTTCAGGGCCGAAACGCTTCATCAGGTAAGCCGAGATGCGGTTGTTGGAGTGCGCCAATGCCCACCTGAGTGTCACCTCCTCGCCAAGCTTGGCTTTGCCCGAATCCTTGGGCTCCCAGAATTTGCCGTCGGGCAGCTGTATGCTATAGCTGATGTTTGCAACCTTAGTGCAAGGTGTGTATTCGCCTTCCTGCATTGCCAGGGAGTAAAGGAACGGCTTGAAAGTTGATCCCACCTGTCGCTTGGCCTGAGTTACATGGTCGTATTGGAAGAAACGGTAGTCGTTGCCGCCCACGTAAGCCTTCACATATCCTGTGCCGGTTTCAACCGACATCAAAGCCGACTGCAGGAAATATTTGTAGTAACGGATAGAATCCATAGGAGTCATCACCGTGTCGAACGGACCGTCCCATGAGAACACCGTCATCGGGATTGGTGTGTTGAAGTTGGCGACTATGGAATCCATCGGCCAGCCGGCTTTTCTGAGCACACGGTAGCGCTCTGAACGTTTCATCGACAGTGTCATGATTTTCTCAACGTCTTCTTCGTTTGACAGCACGAAAGGTGCTTTCGGGTCGTCTTCCCAGTGCGCGTAGAATGATGGCTGCAAATCCAAAGCCAGATGTTCGCGCACAGCATCCTCGGCATATTGCTGCATTCTGGAGTCGATGGTGGTGTAGATGCGCAAGCCGTCTTTGTAGATGTTGTAAGGCGTTCCGTCGGGTTTATAATGTGTTTTGGCCCATTCGTGCATCATGCCACGCAAAAACTCACGGAAATATGTAGCTTGTCCGGCTCGGTGGTCGAGAACTCCGAAATGCGATATGTCGATTGGAATCTGTGAGATGGAATCGTATTGCTGTTCTGTGATAAAACCGTTGATTTCCATGCGTTTAAGCACAAGGTTGCGACGATTCAGAGCGTTGTTGGGGTTGCGTTTGGGGCTGAATTTGGTCGGGGCGTTGACAACTCCGGCCAGCAGAGCCGCCTCTTCGATGCTCAACTCATCGGGTTGCTTACCGAAAAACGTCTCGGTGGCTTTCTTGATGCCATAGGCGTTGTGGCCGTAAAACACCGTGTTGAGATACATGGCGATGATCTCGTCTTTCGAATAGTTGTATTCCAACTTGGTGGCAGTGACCCATTCCTGCAGCTTTCTTACCACAAGCTGCAGCTTGCTCAGATTTTCGTCGCGAGGGAAAAGATTTTTGGCGAGCTGTTGGGTGATAGTGCTGCCGCCTCCCTGCTCGGTATGGCCGGTGGAAATGCCTTTAATCACTCTGAAAAGCGCTATCTTGTCGATGCCGCTGTGCTCGTAAAAACGGATGTCTTCGATGGCCACCAGGGCGTTGATAAGATTTGGCGAGATATCCTGATAGCTGACATTGGAGCGGTTTTCGATATAGTAAGTGCCAAGAAGTTTGCCGTCGGCCGAGATGATTTCTGTGGCCAGATTGGTCTCGGGGTTTTCAAGCTCCTCGAAAGTCGGCATTGGGCCGAACCACTCGTGATTGATGCCGTAGAAGAGCATGTACACCGAGATGGTGCTCAGCGCGAACAGCGACCAGAGCACTATCAGGTACACCTTTATATCTTTCTTCTTTTTAGCGTTTTTCTTTGCCATAAATTATTGTTTTTCAAAGCAAATGCCAATATCGGTGATGCCACGCAATTCTTTTTGGCGCATTGCCTGTTCTATTTCAAAATGATAAGTACCGCTCAGCGGGAAACGCAAGGTCGGATTGAGCACCACCTTGGCCGAGCGCATTGTGCCGCTGCCTTTGCCCAGCCAACGGCCGTCGGGAAGGGCGAGGGTGCATTCAATGGTGTCGTGAGTGACGTTGCCGTTGGGGAACTCAGTGTGCATGAAAACGTATAAATTGCTGTAGCTGTAGTTTTCCAAATGTCTGATATTCAGATAAAAAGCATAATTCGAAAGGGTGTCGTCAACGGTGACATCGAAGTAGGGAATGTTCTCGTTGTCCCACTTCGCGCCAGGTATGACGACGCTCTCGTCGTACAGCGTGTTTCCGCTGCAGGATGCAAGTAAAAATGCAATTACAATATATAATATCTTTTTCATTCTGTTTTATTCGTCATTTCGACCGGAGCCGTTAGGCGGAGCGGAGAAATCTCCTGCCATTAAGCAGCTAATCTTTTTGTCGGAGATTTTTTCGTCTCTGGCGAAAGCTCTCGCTTCGCTCGGGTCTCGACTTCGCTTCGCTGCGCTCGAAATGACGGCTTGTTTGTTACTCCAACTTTGAAAGATCAGCAGGCTTTCCTTCCTCACCGTAGTCGTTATTTTTCTGTTCCTTGATGAAGGCGAAGTCCTCGAGTTGCTCTGGCAGCTCGCCTTTTTTGTTTCGTTCGATTATATCCTTCACCTTTTCGGCCGGAATTGCCATCATGTTGTTGCGGTCGAACGGATATGAGTACCACATCAAGCCCTTGAAGATGTCAATTTTCTGATATATGCCGTCGCCTTTTTTGGTTTTAAGCACAATGCGGTTGTCGGGGAACGACTTCAAGGCGTCAACGTAAGCCTCGTACTCGTAGTTGAGGCAGCATTTCAGCTTGCCGCACTGTCCGGCCAGCTTCTGTGGGTTGGGTGACAGCTGTTGCACTCTTGCCACATTGGTTGTAACCGACTGAAAATCAGTAATCCACGAGGCACAGCACAGTTCACGTCCGCATGAGCCTATGCCGCCCAGCTTGGCCGACTCCTGACGGAATCCTATCTGGCGCATCTCGACACGCACATGGAACTCCTCGGCGAGTTTCTTAATCAGTTCGCGGAAGTCGACACGTCCGTCGGCGGTGTAATAGAATATCGCCTTGGTTCTATCTCCTTGATACTCAATATCGTTGAGCTTCATCTCGAGTTTGAGGCTGGAAGCTATCTCGCGGCTTCTGTAAAGGGTGTGATCCTCTTGACGAATGGCTTCGATGAACTTCTCCACGTCGTTGATGCGGGCGCGGCGGTAGATTTTTTTCAATTCAGACACAGGAGTGTTGCTTTTCTTGCGTTTGCGCTGCTTTTCGATGAGCTCGCCCACCATGGTGACTATGCCTATGTCATGTCCGATGGCTGTTTCCACCGCCACCAGCTCGCCTTCCAACAGGTGCATCTCCGAAGGATAGCTGTAGAAATCTTTTCTGTCGTTTTTGAAACGTACCTCGGCAACCAGCAAATCGCCTTCTTTCGGCGTCTCGTTCTCATAATCCTTGAGCCAATTGAAGCTGTCGAGCTTGCATTGGCCGTGACGAAGCACATTGCTGCCGAACTCATATTTGTCGGCTTTGATGCGGCATCCACGGTGAAAATCGTTGGTTTGGGTTTTCTTCATGTCGTCGTGGAGCGGCCACGTAGCCTTAAACGCCTCACCCTCATCCTGCTTGTTCACCATCTGGTCTTCCATTTCCTCGTCCTTCAGATTGAACTTCTGAGGGGCCGATTTCAGCAGACTGTCAGTGTTGATATCTTCTTCGTTGAATTCTTTCTCTTCCATAAATCCAAAATTCTCCAATGTATAATAATAACCTGCAAAGATAAGGAAAATTATATTACGAGCTGTTATTTTTTGTAATTTTGCGGCATGAAGAGTGTTTTCAGATTGAAGAAGGAAGACGACGAGCGTCAGCGGAGCGAGCGTTATGATATTATGACGCAGAGTCCGGTGCGGCCGTTGGTTTTGAGAATGGCTTGGCCGACCATCATTTCGATGATGGTGACAGCCATGTACAATATCATCGACGCCTTCTTTGTCGGACACATCAGCACTGAGGCCACGGCAGGCGTCGGTGTGTCGTTCGCCTATATGACTTTCATCAACGCCATTGGCTTTTTCTTCGGTCACGGCTCGGGCAATTTCATCTCCACAGCTCTTGGCGCCAAAAAGTATGACGATGCCGAAAAGATGGCGGCCACAGGTTTTATCTCGTCGATGACAGTGGGCGTGATAGCCGCGATTGTGGGTTTGTGTCTGTTGTCGCCGCTTTCGCTGATAATGGGCTCAACGGCCGATGTGCTGCCTCACGCCAACGATTACCTGCTCTTTATTCTGATTGGGACTCCGTTTATGATGTCGTCACTGACGCTCAACAACCAGCTGCGACTGCAGGGTAACGCCCGCTACGCCATGGTTGGCATAGCAACCGGTGCCATACTCAATATTTTTCTCGATGCCTTCCTGATTTATGGCCTGGACATGGGTGTGATGGGAGCCTCGTTGGCCACCTGCATAAGCCAGATGGTAGGCTGGCTGGTGTTGCTGATTGGCACCGAGCAAAAAGGCAATGTACATATCCGTTTCAAGCATTACAACCCTACTTGGCTTAGTTTCAAGGAGATATTTAAAGGAGGCAACCCGTCGCTGGTGCGTCATGTGTTTGTGTGTGTCAGCACTATCATGCTTAACCGTTACGCTGCATATTACGCCGATCCGGGCACCGAAGCCAGCGCCATAGCGGCCTTTGCCATCGTGTCGCGAATCATGATGTTCGCCTTTTCGATTATCTTGGGAATAGGGCAGGGCTTTCAGCCGGTTTGTGGATTCAACTACGGCGCAGGCTTGTATGAACGCGTTCGCAAGTCGTTTGTGTTTACAATGGAATTGGCCACAATCATTCTGATAATCACATCAATAGCATTTGCGACATTCGCCCCCGAACTGGTTAGCTTGTTCCGCAGCGAAGATCCCGAGTTGGTGAAAATCGGCGCCGAAGTGCTAAGATGGCAGTGCCTGTCGTTTCCTCTAGTCGGAGTAAGCACTGCCACCAATATGATGTATCAAACTACACGTAAAACATTCATAGCATCGCTGCTGTCGATGGGACGCCAAGGACTGTTTTTTATCCCAACCATCATGATTTTGCCTCATTTCATTGGCCTTCAAGGAGTTGAGATGACACAGGCAGTGGCTGACGCACTGACGTTTTTGCTGGCGCTGCCGTTCGCGGTGAAGGAGGCTTTAGCCGTTAGCCATTAGCCATTAGCCATTAGCCGTTAGCCGTTAGCCATTAGCCGTTAGCCATTAGCCATTAGCCGTTAGCCATTAGCCATTAGCCGTTAGCCATTAGCCATTAGCCGTTAGCCATTAGCCATTAGTCTGACTAAAGACTAGAGACTAAAGACTAAAACAAGCAGCTGTCAAGCGCTTGTTTTATCGCTTCCTTATCTAGTTTCTGTCCGATGAAGACTATCTTTTCCATGCGGTCGCCGTATTCTTCATCCCAATCCTTGAGGATGGCTGGGTCGCGCTCGACAAACTGCTGCAACTCTTCTTTGGAGGCTGTCGCAAACCAGTAGCCGGCTTCGGTAAGTTTTTTCTGCTTGCCTGCCGTCTCAAAGATATACGACATGTCCTGATTGTCGGCAAAATAGCATAATCCCTTGCAGCGGATGATGTTTTTGGGCCATTGGTTGAGAACGTAATCGTTGAATTTCAGCGTGTCGAACGGACGGCGGTTGAAGTAGACGAAAGTGCCGATTCCATATTCCTCGGCTTCGCCTTCCTCCTCGTTATGCTCGTGATGATGCTCATGTTCATGATGATGCTCATGTTCATGATGATGCTCATGCTCGTGATCATCGTCATCATCGTGCTCGTCGTGATGCTCCTCTTCGCGGCCTTCGATAATCTTGATCCAGCCGGCCGAACCAGCCACCTGGTCGTAGTCGAACATGTCGTTGTGGAGCAGGTTTTCGATGTCGATCTCGGCGTAATCGCACTCAACGATTTTCGCATCGGGTTGCAGACTTCTGACAATCTGGCGGATGCGCTCCAACTCTTTCGGCTCAACTTCTGACACTTTGTTGAGCATCACCACGTTGCAGAATTCAATCTGTTGGATGATGAGGTTTTCGATGTCCTCGTCGTCGATGTTGTCGCGTTTTAAATTGTCGCCGCAGCCGAACTCGTCTTTCATTCTCAGGGCGTCAACAACTGTCACGATGCAGTCGAGATGCGGAGTGCCGAACTTGGTGTATTGGTAACCCATGCTCGGGATGCTGGCGATGGTGCGCGCGATAGGTTCAGGCTCGCAGATGCCGCTGGCCTCGATTACGATGTAGTCGAAACGGCCCATCTTGATGATGTCGGTGAGCTGTTCGATAAGGTCCATCTTCAATGTGCAGCAGATGCAGCCGTTCTGCAACGCCACCAGACTTTCGTCTTTCTTGCCCACCACGCCGCCTTTCTGAATGAGGTCGGCATCTATGTTGACTTCTCCTATATCGTTGACAATCACGGCAAAACGAATGCCTTTCTTGTTGGAAAGTATACGGTTGACCAGAGTCGTTTTTCCACTTCCGAGATAACCGGTCAGAAGCAGGACCGGAGTTTCCATTCTACTCATATTTCAATTTTTTTTGTTTTTTTTCGGACTGCAAAGATACACTTTTTTAGCCATTAGCCGCTAGCCATTAGCCGTTAGCAATTTATTTTTTCTTAAACGAAAAAAACTAATGGCTTATGGCTAATACCTAATGGCTATTTTCGTATTTTTGCCGCTGCTATGAAAAAGTCTTTCGGTCATATCGCCTGTTTTTTCGCTTATGCGATTTTTGGCTTTAACATAATCATTTGCAAGGACTTGACTAATCTTGCTCTGATTTCGCCATTGGGCTTGTTTTGCTTCAGAGCGGGTGGGGCGGCGCTGCTTTTCTGGCTGGTGTCGCTGTTTCTGCCGAAAGAAAAGATAGAAAAAGCCGATTATCTGAAGATTTTTCTGGCCTCGATGCTGGGATTGTTCATAACCCAAATCACTTTTTTGAAAGCCATCACTTTGACCACCCCGCTCGATACCAGCATCATCACCGCGATAACGCCGATTTTCACCATGTTTGTGGCCGCCGTGGTGCTTAAGGAACCCATCACTTTGAAAAAAGCCGGAGGTGTGGCTTTGAGTTTTGTTGGAGTTATACTATTGATTCTCAATACTGTACGAATAGCTAGCGGAGGCGTCACCGAAACCAAGCCGCTCGGCATAGTCTTTATGATTGCCAATTGTTTTGTGTGGGCTTGTTATCTCGGAATTTTCAAGCCGCTTATCGGCAGATACAGCGTGGTTACATTCATGAAATGGATGTTTCTGTTTTCGGCTTTAGTGGCTATTCCGTTGGATATCAAGGAATTAGTGCATCTTGATATGATGTCCATGCCGTCGAAATACCTTTGGGAATTGGGATACATAATTGTTTTTTCCACCTTTACCGCCTATTTCCTGATACCGGTGGGGCAGAAAACGCTGCGTCCGACTGTGATCAGCCTGTATGGCTATCTGCAGCCTGTCATCGCCACGGTAATGAGCATCATCATGGGAATGGACCGCCTCACATGGCAGAAAATCGTGGCTGCGGTTTTTGTTTTCACCGGAGTTATACTTGTGAACAAGAGCCGTGCGGCAACACCTGAAAAATGCTAAAAAATCAAAAAAAATCATTCTTTTAACTTTTCTCTTTTAACTTTTAACTTTATTCAGTATCTTTGCAAAAAATTTTCGAAAATTTTAAATATCATGAGTAACCACAAAAAACTTTTTGAGGAATTTCCTCCAGTCACCACCGAACAGTGGGAAGCTGTAATAGAAAAAGACCTCAAAGGAGCCGATTACAACAAGAAACTTGTCTGGAAAACAGCCGAAGGTTTCCAGGTAAGGCCGTACTATCGTGCTGAAAATCTGAAGGATATCCCGTGGCTCGACACTAAACCGGGCGAGTTCCCTTACATCCGCAGCACGAAAAAAGAGGGCAACGACTGGCTTGTGTGCGAAGATATAGTAGTGAAAGACTACCACGAGGCTAACCAAAAAGCTCTCGACGCACTCAACCGCGGCGCAACAGCGCTGTCGTTCCGCCTCGAATACGACAAGCCATACGACGCTGTCGAGATATCTGGCCTCCTCAACGGCATAGTCGCCGAAGCGGTCGAAATCAATTTCTACAACAACAAGTATCATCTGCCTCTGCTGGAGATGATGTCGAAGATCCCGGGCATCAACGGCTCGCTGAACTACGACCCGCTGACACGCTACATCCGCCGCGGAACATGGTTCATCAGCGAAAGCACCGATATGGAACTCGCGGCTATCCTCTCGAAGGCTGAGATTCCGGGCGTGCAGACCATTGGAGTGAACGCTCACGTTTTCACCAACGCCGGTGCGACAATCTCACAGGAAATGGGTATCGCCCTCGCAGTGGGTGTTGAATATATCGAACAGCTTCTCGCAAAGGGCATGACAATCGACGAGATTGCACCTAAGATGCGCTTCAACGTGGCTGTCGGTCAGACCTACTTCATGGAGATGGCCAAGATGCGTGCCTACCGTATGCTCTGGGCTGAGATCCTCAAGGCTTACGGCGCAAAAGAAGAGAACTGCAAGATCCGCATCCATGCCTTCAACGCTTTGATTAACATGAGCTTGTACGACCCGTACGTCAACATGCTGCGTACCACAACAGGTACAATGTCGGCAGTTCTGGGCGGTGTCGACTCATTCTGCGTGACACCATTCGACGCCACATACGAAGAGGCAACCGAGTTCTCAGACCGTATCTCGCGCAACCAGCAGCTCATCCTCAAGGAAGAATCACACTTCGACAAGGTTGCCGACCCTGCTGCAGGTTCATATTACATTGAAAATCTCACAGAGTCAATCGCAACAGCTGCATGGAACGTGTTCCTCCAGATTCAGGAAGAAGGCGGCTACCTCGCATCAGTGCGTAAAGGAACTATCCAAAATATCGTCAAGGAAAGCGCCGCCAAGCGTTTTAGCAACCTCGCCACACGCCGCGAGACCATACTCGGTACCAACCAGTATCCTAACTTCACCGAGACGATGAAGTTCGAACCGGCAGAGTGGGTGTTCAAAGCCGACTGCAAACGTGAGGCTAACGCCGAAGTCGACACCATCGACACATTCCGCGTGGCTCAGCAGTTCGAGACAATGCGTTATGCAACCGACGTCTACGCTAAGAACCACAAACGTCCGACAGTTTGGATGTTCACCTATGGCAACCTCGCAATGCGTAAGGCTCGTGCCAACTTCGCATCCAACTTCTTCGCTTGCGCCGGATTCGAAGTGGTCGACAATCCTGGCTTCAAGACTTTGGAAGAGGGCATCGAGGCAGCACGTCAGGTGAAACCTGAAATCGTGGTCATCTGCTCATCTGATGAAGAATACGGCGAAGGCAACGCTCTCAAAGTTTACGAGGCATTGAAGAACGAGACCATCGTGGTGCTTGCAGGTAACCCTGAAGGAACTGTCGACATTCTCAAAGAGGCCGGCCTCGAATACTTCATCCACGTGAAGAGCAACGTGCTCGAGACATTACAGAGTTTCCAGAAAAAATTAGGTATAACAAAATGAGAAAGGAGTAAGCAATGAAACCAGATTTCAAAAATATCAATATCAACGCTATACCTAAGTCAAATATCAAGGCTGACTACAAGCCTGACTGGGAGACTGTTGAACATATCAATGTGAAGCCGGCTTATACGGCTGAAGACCTCGAGGGCATGGAGCACCTCAACTACGCTGCAGGTATCGTTCCTTATCTTCGCGGACCTTATTCAACGATGTATGTGATGCGTCCTTGGACAGTCCGTCAGTATGCAGGTTTCTCTACCGCTGAGGAGTCAAACGCATTCTACCGTCGTAACATCGCCGCTGGTCAGAAGGGTTTGTCAGTGGCATTCGACCTTGCTACTCACCGTGGCTATGACGCTGACCATGAACGTGTTATGGGTGATGTGGGTAAAGCGGGCGTGTCAATCTGCTCAGTCGAAGACATGAAGGTGTTGTTCGACCAGATCCCGCTGAATAAGATGTCTGTGTCTATGACAATGAACGGCGCTGTGTTGCCTATTTTGGCATTCTACATCGTGGCCGCTTTGGAACAGGGCGCTAAATATGAAGAGCTTCAGGGTACAATCCAGAACGACATTTTGAAGGAGTTCATGGTGCGTAACACTTATATCTATCCTCCTGAGTTCTCAATGCGTATCATCGCCGATATCTTCGCTTTCACATCGCAGAACATGCCGAAGTTCAACTCAATTTCAATCTCTGGCTACCACATGCAGGAAGCCGGCGCTACATGCGACATCGAGCTTGCCTACACTCTGGCTGACGGTTGGGATTACCTCCGCACAGGTGTCAAATCGGGCTTGGATATCGACGCATTCGCTCCACGTCTGTCATTCTTCTGGTGCTCGGGCATGAACCACTTTATGGAGATTGCCAAGATGCGTGCAGCTCGTATGCTTTGGGCTAAGATCGTGAAGACCTTCAACCCGAAGAGCGATAAATCACTGGCTCTGCGTACTCACACCCAGACTTCAGGCTGGTCGCTCACCGAGCAAGACCCGTTCAACAACGTGGCCCGTACATGTATCGAGGCTATGGGAGCTGCTCTCGGCCACACACAGTCGTTGCACACCAACGCTTTGGACGAGGCTATCGCACTTCCTACCGACTTCTCGGCACGTATCGCACGTAACACTCAGATTTACATCCAGGAAGAGACCAACATTTGCCGCGTGGTCGACCCATGGGCAGGTTCATATTATGTCGAGTCGTTGACTCGCGACATCTATGAGCGCGCTTGGGCTCACATCATGGAGGTTGAGGCTATGGGCGGCATGGCAAAAGCTATCGAGACAGGTCTTCCTAAGATGCGTATCGAAGAGGCTGCAGCCCGTAAGCAGGCTAAGATCGACGCCGGCACCGAGACCATCGTCGGTATCAACAAATATCGCCTCGAGCATGAAGATAGCATTGATACTCTTGAAGTTGACAACACAGCGGTGCGTGAGTCACAGATTCGCCGCTTGAAAGAGTTGAAAGCCAACCGTAACGAAGCCGACGTGCAGCGTTGCCTCGACGCAATCACCGAATCGGTTAAGACCGGCAAGGGCAACCTCTTGGCTTTGGCAGTTGAAGCCGCTAAATGCCGCGCCACATTGGGTGAAATCTCAATGGCATGCGAAAAGGTGGTTGGCCGTTATAAAGCTGTTATTCGTTCAATATCAGGAGTTTATTCTATGGAAGCAAAAGGCAATGAGAAGTTCGCAAAGGCACAGGCAATGGCCGATGAGTTCGCAAAGATCGAAGGCCGTCGTCCTCGTATCATGATTGCTAAGATGGGTCAGGACGGTCACGATCGTGGCGCTAAGGTTGTCGCTACAGGCTACGCCGATATAGGTTTCGATGTCGATATGGGACCATTGTTCCAAACACCGGCCGAGACAGCACGTCAGGCTGTGGAGAACGACGTCCATATCGTGGGCGTGTCGTCATTGGCTGCAGGTCACAAGACCCTCGTGCCTCAGGTTATCGAAGAATTGGCCAAACTCGGTCGCCCTGATATCATGGTGACAGTGGGTGGCGTTATCCCTCACCAGGATTACCAGTTCTTGTATGACGCAGGCGCGGTTGCCATCTTCGGACCTGGTACAATTGTGTCGGATTCGGCAATCAAGATGCTCGAATTATTGTTGGCCGTACGTAAACAATAATTGTAAGGGCGAATCATTATTCGCCCCTACATTCAATATGGCGAAAAATAACTATTACACGGTTTGGGTCGGCCGGCAGATTGGTGTCTTCAACAGTTGGGACGAATGCCGTCTGCAGGTCGAAGGGTTCCCTGGTGCGAAATACAAAGGATTTCCCACCAGGGAAGCCGCCGAATCGGCGTTTAAATCGGAACCAGATTTCGGAAAATCCGAAACGGAACCGGTAAAATCGTGGGAATCAATGCCTGAAGGCAGCCCCAAACCCATGACAAACGCCATTGCCGTCGACGCGGCATGCTCCGGTAATCCTGGAAAAATGGAATATCGGGGCGTGTTTGTCGATACAGGCACCGAGTTGTTCAAAAGCCCTGTGTTTGAAGGCGGAACCAACAATATAGGCGAGTTTTTGGCCATAGTCCACTGCCTCGCTTGGCAACAAAAAAACCGTATCAACCTGCCGATTTATTCCGATTCGGTGAACGGTCAGAAATGGGTGGCTGTGGGCCAGTGCAAGACAAAGCTTGTCGAGAGCAATAAAAACAAATACCTCTTTGAAGTAATCGCCCGAGCCGAGAAATGGCTTCACGACAACACTTTCAGAGTTCCGATTTACAAATGGAGAACCGAGATTTGGGGTGAAATACCCGCCGATTTCGGTCGCAAGTAATTAAAAGTCAACGTTATGATAAAATTCGACACATTCTATCTGCAGTGTCCACAATGCGACGCGTGGCTCGAAGGCCATATAGTGAGGTCGGAGCTGGTTAATAAGTCGACACTTTACTCTGATGGCAAGACGTTGAACGACAATTACATAACCGAACCCCAGAAAATTGTGGTATGCCCTTCGTGCAGCCATTGGTTCTGGGTTGAAGAATTTAAAGATCCTTTGGTAACTGCCAAGAAACCGACGGTGCCATATTACACATGGAACCACTGGCGTTTCTTCGGCGTTTATTTCAGCAGCAATGCAGGCCGCCTAGCCTTGGTAGAGCATTACAAGGAATTTCTAAAAGTCATTAATGACAAGGATAAGGAAATTTACATCCGCCGGCTAATGTGGTGGGCGTACAACGATTTGGTGCGCAACAATTACCAGATGCACCTGCCTTATCTGTTTTCAGGCAAGATGAGTTTCAACGTGTGGCGCAAAAACCGTCACAAACAATTGGAGGGTCGCCGACTCTTCAAGAAACATCATGAGGAATACCTTGAAAACATGAAAGCTTTGCTGGTGTTGCTGAAAGGCCGTTACACTCCAGATGACGAGCAGTATGAGTCTTCGATATTGGAAATCATTGAGTTATATCGCGAGATGAGAGAATACGACGAAGCCCAGAAGATTCTCGATACTATTCCGAGACGCACTCATTACATCGCGAATATCGAAAAGGAAGTCAGACGGAAACACGATTTTGTTTTCCTAGTAGTTGGTTGATTACGTGTGATGCGCAGAAGCATCCGAACACGGCCGGCATATACGAAATGGTGCCTACCGTGGCTATCTTGTTTTGCTGTTGCTCGTCTTCAACGATAAAGGCGTCGTCGGCCACTTTCTCGGGTGAGAACACCACTGTGATACCTTCGCGTATGCCCAGTCGGTGCAGGCGCTTGCGGATGTAGAAGGCCAGACGGCAGTTGTACGACTTGGCGATGTCGCAAATCTCGATTTTGGTGGGGTCGTATTTGCCGCCAGCCCCCATGCAACTCACAATATTCTGATGGTTTTGAACGGCGTAATAGAGCAGAAATACCTTGGGCGCCATGGTGTCGATGGCGTCGACCACGAAGTCGAATTTTTGCGCCATAAGGTCGATAATCGACTGGTCCTTCAGATATTGATTCAGCACATGCAGCTTGATTTCAGGGTTGATGTCGCGGATTCGTTCAGCCATCACGTCGGTTTTCAGTCGTCCGATAGTGCTGTTGAGTGCCAGAAGCTGACGGTTTTTGTTGGTGACGCTCACGGTGTCGCTGTCGACTATGGTCATCTCGCCAACGCCAGCGCGTGCCAGTTGCTCGGCGGCGTAGGCACCTACGCCGCCGAGTCCCACTACCAAAACGTGAGCCTCCGACAAGCGTTTCAACCCGTCGTCACCTACCAGAATCTGTGTCCGTTGTTTCCAGTCTTCCATAATTCTCAAAAATCTGTCTGCATAAAAAATCAATATCGCAATTCATAAGTTCGGCTGCCTTGGCGTAAACATCCCTGATGTTGCGGCCAGAAACATCGGTTTCAAGGAAAAGCCTGTCGGGCGGGATGTTTTTTAGAATATCAATCGCTTGATTTTCATTGCGATATAGAACTTCACCAAGCGAAATATACATATTGTGCCGCAACAGTTGCCGCATGGTTTCCACCGAACTGTTGAAGCCGTGAATCACCCATGGCATGACGGCTTTCGTCTTTTTGCGTGCGGCGATTATCTCAGAGTAAGCCCTCACGCAATGAATTATCATAGGTTTGCGACAACTCTCTGATAGTCTTATCATTTCCTCGAAAACTTCGAGTTGTTTTTCGAAAGTTTCTTTATGAACTTTATCAAGTCCGACTTCGCCGATAGCAAAAAAACGCGTCATTTCGACCGAAGTGGAGAAATCTACGCCTCTCAATCGCAGTAGATTTCTCCATTTCGCTTCGCTCCAATCGAAATGACGGTCGAGTTTCCAAGGATGTATCCCAACCGTTTTTAAAATCTTCTCGACATCCCCATCAACAATCTTTATAACAGATTGATTATCAATATGAGTATGGATATCGACGAACATCAAGATTATTTTGCCTTACCTTGGTTAGCTACGCTTTGCATCTTCTTGGCGATTTCTTCAGGGTCGCCGAGGAAGAAGTCTTTTTGCAGCTTCATGTTGTCGTCAAACTCGAACACGTAAGGTATAGCTGTCGGGATGTTGAACTTGATGATTTCGTCTTCGCCCATGCCTTTCAGCTCTTTTACGATGCCGCGCAGACTGTTGCCGTGAGCCACCACCATGACCTCGTTGTGATTCTCGAAAGCCTTCAGAATCACATCTTTATAATAAGGCATCAAGCGTGCGATGGTGTCTTTCAGCGACTCGGTGAGCGGAATCTGATCGTCGGTCAATTCGGCGTAGCGCACATCCTGACGAGGGCTTTTCGGGTCGTCCATTGCCAGCGCAGGTGGCTGAACGTCGAAGCAACGACGCCATCTGAGCACCTGTTCCTCGCCGTATTTCTTAGCCATGTCAACCTTGTTGAGTCCTTGCAGCTGGCCGTAGCTCTTCTCGTTGAGGCGCCATGTTTTGTACACCGGCAGCCAGTCCATGTCCATCACATCGAGTATGTTGTTGAGCGTCTTGATGGCACGTTTCAGATATGATGTGAAGCAGATTTCAGGTTTATAACCGCCTTCTTTGAGGGCCTTACCGGCCTCGAGGGCTTCCTGAATTCCTTTTTCAGACAAGTCAACATTGGTCCAACCAGTGAAGAGGTTGAGTTTGTTCCATTCGCTTTCGCCGTGGCGAACTAATATCAGTTTTTTCATTTTTCTAAAATTTATTGAAGTGCAAAATTAGAAAAAAATATTCAATGTCATGACATTATTTTTATAAGAGACAATCAATTAATAATTCAAACTTCAATAACCAATAAACTTTTTTTTGTATTTTTGCGCCATGAGATTAGTCAAGCCATCGAAATTTTTCAGGATGTTTTATCCGTCGCTGCTTTGGGAGATGCCAAAGACCGGCGAGAAAACTATTTACCTGACTTTCGACGACGGTCCGCATCCGCTGATAACGCCAAAAGTGCTCGAGATTCTCAGGAGATACGATGCAAAGGCTACATTTTTCTGCATCGGAAACAACGTAAAACAGTTTCCCGCAACTTTTGAGCTTTTGAAACAAGATGGTCATTCGGTGGGCATACACACATTCAATCACGAAAACGGCTGGAAGACCAAAACTGACGATTACATCAAGTCGGTCAATGCTGCTAATAACCTGATTCACAGCAATTTATTCAGGCCGCCTCATGGCAAAATCAAGCGGTCAGAGCTCTCTAAACTTTACACCCTAAACTCTAAACTAAAAATAGTCGCTTGGACTGTGATTGCTTACGATTGGGATCATGATCTTTCGCCAGAGGATGTTTACCAAAATGTTATCAGAAACGCCGGTGACGGAGCAATTGTCACCTTTCACGACAGTTTCAAGGCATATGGCAACATGATTTCCGCTCTCCCAAGAGTTTTGGACTATTATGCGAGTAAAGGCTTTAAATTCAAAGCATTGTAAATTAATTTTGTTTTTTGTTTAAAATATTATATACTTGCAAAATCATTCAAATAACAATAATCATGAAAAACAGAAGACTCTTATCATTGCTGTCAGTCATAGCGGTTGCTATGATTATGGCTGGTTGTTCCAAAAAATCGAACAACGGAGACAACACAAAAACAAAGAACTATTTTGAGATTAAAGACGCATCATATGTTGCGAAAGCTTTTCCGACAGCGACATCTGATGTTCAGATTGAGGTGAACATGAACAATAACGTTCTCCCTGGAGGTTCAAACTACGTCACAGTGGCTTCTCCTGTTGAGGCTAGAAAAATTTATGTGGGACTTCAGGGTGAAGATGGTTATTATGAACTCGTTCCTGAGGTGTCAGCTAAAGAAATCATCTATGATCTTATTATGATTGTGGACCAGTCTCTTACAGACGAGGAGTTTACAGTTACAATCGCTATCCTTGACGCGGACGGAAATGTGAGCACTGTATGGAATGCTGAAATCGACCTAATTACAGCTGGTACTGGAGGATTACAGGTAAGTCTGTCGTTCGACAATGCAAAGGATGTTGATCTTCACCTGTTTGAGCCAAATGGAGCCCACATCTACTATGGTGATAGAATGAGCAGCAATGGCGGATACCTCGATGTTGACTCAAACCCGAACTGCAATTACGACAATATTAATAATGAGAATATTTTTTATAACGACACCACTGCTTATATCGAGCCAGGTGAATACACTGTTTATGTTGACATGTATAACAACTGTGACCCGTCTGTTGCCACTAACTTCGTTTTGACTGTGTTTTATAATGGCGCACTTATTCAGACAGTAGAAGGTACCAATCCAATAGTCGGCACATTCCCTGTAAACGAGCCGAGCAACTATAATAATCTTGGCAACATTGAGCCTGTCTGTCATTTTATCATTCCTGACTATGGCCAGAAGGCTCCTGCCAAATCTCCTAAGAAACTCCCTGAGTTCCTGAGATCGGCTGATAAATAAGACCTTAGACCTTAGACCTTAGTCGTTAGTCATTAGATTTTGGTAAAATTACTAAGGTCTAAAGTCTAACGACTAAAGTCTTTTTATCCAATGCGACTCCAGTCGAAATCTCTTTCAAACTGTTGTGAGAAATAGAGTTTCGTAGCGTAATGTTCTGGTTTTGAGAGCGTTGGGTCGGCATCCAAAAGCAAGTTCGCCATTCGGCGAGTGTGCCGGATGATAGGCTCGTCGTATTGGAAGTCGCCGATTTTCATCTCAATCATTCCCGATTGGCGGGTGCCTTGGGTTTCACCGGGACCGCGAAGTTGCAAATCGGCTTCCGCAATCTCAAATCCGTCGTTGGTTTTCACCATAGTCTCCATGCGTTTCTTGCCTTCACCAGTGATTTTGTGGTCGGTGATGAGTACGCAGTACGATTGTTCTGCGCCACGTCCCACTCTTCCACGAAGCTGATGCAGCTGCGAAAGCCCGAATCTGTTGGCATTTTCGATAATCATCACCGAGGCGTTCGGCACGTTAACACCGACTTCAATGACTGTCGTCGCAATCATGATATGTGTCTCGCCGCGTACGAAACGCTGCATCTCCCAGTCTTTGTCTTCCGCCTTCATCTGTCCGTGCACCACGCTGATGTGATAGTCCGGCTCCGGGAAATCTCTCAGCATCGCCTCGTAGCCTTCCTGCAAATTAAGCAAATCCATCTTTTCCGACTCTTTGATGAGCGGATAGACCACATAAATCTGATGCCCTTCGGCAATCTGTTTTTTCATGAATCCGATGATGGCAAGTCGTTGTTCCTGAAATACATGCACTGTCTTAACAGGTTTCCTTCCTGGAGGAAGCTCGTCGATTTTCGAGACATCTAAGTCGCCATATTGCGTCATTGCCAAAGTACGAGGAATAGGCGTCGCGGTCATCACCAAAGTGTGAGGCGGAAACGCTGTCTTGTCCCAGAAAGAGGCACGTTGCGCCACACCGAAACGATGCTGCTCGTCGATGATGCAGAGTCCTAAGTTCTTGAAAACCACGGTGTCTTCAATCAAAGCGTGGGTGCCTATTATTATTTGCAGGTCGCCGCTTGCAAGGTCGGCCAAAATCTGTTTTCTTTCTGATTGCTTTGTGCTTCCGGTGAGCAAGGCAAAATGCACGTCCATGCCTTTTAGCTGCGCCCGAAGCGTCTCAAGATGCTGAGTGGCAAGGATTTCCGTCGGTGCCATCAGCGCCGCCTGATAGCCGTTGTCGAGTGCGAGAAGCATTATCATCAACGCGACTATGGTCTTTCCGCTTCCGACGTCGCCTTGCAAAAGTCGGTTCATCTGGTGACCGCTCTTCAAATCGGCTCGAATCTCTTTGATGACACGTTTTTGGGCGTTGGTGAGAGGGAAGGGGAGATGCTCTTTGTAAAAGCTGTTGAAATAATCGCCAACTTGTTGAAACACAACGCTTCTGGTGTTTCTTTCGCGGTCTTTTTTATGGACCAACAGCCTCAGTTGGAAGAAGAAATGCTCCTCATATTTCAACCTCGTGGTAGCACGTTGAATATCAGTGCTGTTCGACGGCAGATGTATCTTGTAATAGGCTTCTTTTCGAGGCAGAAGCTTGTCGTGAAGAATCAAGCTTTGCGGCAGCACCTCCGGAATCATGTTCCAGACCTGCAGAACGCATGTTTTTATGATTTTCGCCAGCTGTTTGGTGCCGAGGCCGGCGTTTTTCATCTTCTCGGTGGTGTTGTAAACGCCTTGCAGAGCCTCGCCGACAAGCACGTCGTCGGGGTTATAGTCCTCCACGTCGGGGTGGGTGAAGTTGAAGCGGTTGTTAAACACGCTCGCTCGGCCGAAAATGAGGTATTTCTTGCCTGGCTGGAAGCGGTTTTTTATCCATTTCAGACCTTTAAACCACACCAATTCGATGCTTCCGGTGTCGTCGGTGAAAGTCGCCGTAATTCTTGTAACTCGCGGAGTGCCAATGCTTTGCATATTACTAACCGTTCCCACAAGCTGGTAATAAACGGTGTCGTCGCAAATCTGCCTGACCTTATGAATCTGCGAGCGGTCGATATACCTGAAAGGGAAATAATTGAGCAGGTCCTGAAACGTGAAAATGCCCAGCTCCTTGTTCAAAAGCTCGGCTCGTTTCGGCCCCATGCCCTTCAGAAATTCGATTTTCGTCTGCAGAAGATCAACCATCAGAATTGTTTTTGCAAAGATAATAATATTTTAAATGTAAATCTTTTTTTCATAATTTTGCATCATGATTTATCTCAACGATCATACGGAATTGCTGGATATAGAGGATGCTTTAAAGAAGGTGTCGGAGCAACGTCGTGAGCAGGCGCTGAAGTTCGCGCACGAGAGCGGCCGGCGGCTGTCGCTGGCGGTGTATCTGCTGCTGATGGAGGGGTTGCAGAAGGAATACGGCATCACCGAGCCTCCTGTGTTCGACTATCTTGAAGGCGGCAAGCCAGTCATCAAAGGGCACCCGGAGATCCATTTTAACTTCAGCCACTCGGGTAAAGTTGCGTTGTGCGCCATCGACAGCCA